>Ga0116231_10004728_pt1 | contig 27380 bp, 15 predicted proteins | sample S1TSphgellanicum_2_FD_89695 | JGI IMG/M metagenome (GOLD analysis project Ga0116231, IMG submission 89695) | Host-associated microbial communities from peat moss isolated from Minnesota, USA - S1T2_Fd - Sphagnum magellanicum MG | ecosystem: Host-associated > Plants > Peat moss > Unclassified... | reverse complement strand
GTAATGGGTATCCTCTTGGGTGTGTCCGGGTTTAGGGTTTTCCTTTTTCCGGGAGATTTTCCTTTTTTCTTTCGTTTGTTTTCTTTCTACCTCCTGATAAAACTTTTCCCCTGATCATTTTGCAAGATTTTGCTTGCAAAATGGGTTTACCAACTAGTCATATTACAAAAAAAAGCTTTGCAAATATTTTGTGCTACTGATGAGTGTGATAATGATTCTAAAAAATGGTGCTTCTTACTAAAGTGGATGGTCACCAAAAAACTGTGTGACACAAACAAGAATGTGACTAAAATGGGCGTGATTATAAAAGGGGTTTACTGTATTAGTTCTTTGCCTGCAAAGGCTGGCAATGTGACCCTTCAAATATATGACCAAATTTATGGCCTGATAGAGACACTGTCCAAAAAGAATCCTCTATTTGAGAGGGATGTCGAGAAGTAACTGCAGCGAATGTTCTACTGTTGTTGTTGTCACAGAATGTTCTGTGGTTTTTACATTCAGCAATTCAACTTGCATGTACATTGTGTACTCGGTATGAACTATGAACCTGCTTATAGCCTGACCATCCTAAGACTCAGCTGGGGGGGGGTCAAAAAGCCCAGCCCATACTTTACATACAAATTGAATGTCCTTTACCACAACCTTTGACTTGCTGTGCGGCACCTTGTGCCAAAGATTACTTCCCTAACCATGGATCAGTTGATACAGACCAGTGTTTTTTTTTGGTGGCAATTTTTCACATCTTGGTGAAATAAAAAACCTAGGAAGTTTCTGTTTCAGATTCCCTGTTTTTACAAAACAATTTGCAAAAAATCAAGAAATAAGTGTTTCTAAAGAAGAAATTGCTGCTTTCAACAGAACTTTTAATTTTGGGGTGTTTCATCACTGTCCTACAGTTTGGACAATTTTCTAAAACCGAGTCACTAGTAAATGATAAATCTTCTTGGAGATTCTTACCAATTGATATTAGTGCAGAAAACTGAAAAACATTTCCTCATCTAAACTCTTGTAAAATAGGTCAGAGATGATATTTGTACTATCAAGTGGAATTATATCCATATCCATAAATTAAGCAAAAGAGGAATTTTGACATTGTCTATCCCTGTTGAAAGGCAAGCTGCATAAGTTCACAGTTCAATTCACCCCTGTGAAATGGTGGCATAAAGATGTAGCCTAACCTTTGTATCTAGCTACTGCACAGTGCATACTGCATAAGTTGGTGAGCAGAAGATGCAACGGGTTGAGGCTGGAGACTGGAGGGTACTTGGACGATGTAGGCTAACTTGGTTGGAATAATTTTCATAAGAATGTGTCTATAGCAAAGATAGAACCGGAACCCCCGCTGGCCACAGCCTGCCATCCTTCCTTAGATGAGCCTGTTTTACTGACTTTGTCTTTCCATGTGCACTTTGGAATCCACCTGCTACTGAGTGTAAACCTGGGCATTCTTTAATGTAACAGGGGTATATTCGGCAAAATAACAATGGTAGTGTGCATGGGTCTTGAAGGAGTACTCCCCTGGAGAGAATGCAATTTGTTTGCTGAATTCTGAACCACCACTGGTTGTTGTTTTCAGACATGATGTTTTGATGTCTCCCCACCAGCTCAAGACTTTTCAGTTTCTCAGGTATGTTTACAGTAGGCAAAACTAGAGGGCAAACTGGATGGCAGAGATGATCTAAGGTTGACAGGCCCATAATTGTGCAAAAACAGAAAAATCAGAATGAATCATCTGAAATGGCAAGTGAAATAGGGTACACAGAGGCATACTAGAACAAAGCTAGCACTTCAGTTTACAGGTTTAGTTTCCATTTGAAACAGAACAAAGCCAGAAAATGGCTCAAACTGGCGCCGTAGGGCCCATTACTACACGTAACTCCACGTCATATTTGCTGGCCTCATCCAATGGTTGGGATGCTGAAACTGGCCTGGACTATATACAGTGTACTATCAAGTCTATGGACTCTTCCAAGGGCTTACTCGTCAAGGGTGCAGGTTATGGACTGGGTAACCAGCAAGAGGACACTGCTTACCAGACATAACCTTCTCTTTAGAGGTTTGAAACCAACTCAATAACCCTCATGTTGGTGGATGAAAAGTTTCAAAATCTTCTTGTAGATGGACGAAAAAACATATAACCCTCCTCTCCATGGACAAAAATCCATAACCATTCTCTGTCTGGATGATGTATGCAAGAAAAAAAGAAGAGGGAGAGTTCATCCATCTTCAGAAATGAGGGGAGGGCTAGTCAGAAGCTTAAAACCTCTGAACAGAAGGCAACGTGTAAGGTAAAGCTCCAGGCTTGTGGCATTTTCAAAAATAGATTGGGCTAAGACAAGGTGGTCGTTGAGTCCAATCTCACATTTTGGGAAATGACCCTCACATGTCGTCTTTAACCATTGGAATGCACTGGGAAAATGTTATCACAAACCTAAACATACATAGACCACAAGGCTAAAGAAGGGAGGGTTCTTACATCTATTCATTAAAAGCGAGAAATCTTATATTGTTGTGCTTGTAAATGATTTAAGACTTTACATTCTGTGTAAGTGTTTAATATCCATCTATGTTTAAGTGTAAAATAAATATATTTATATAATTTTATGTGGCCATACAAAACAATGGAAGTGTAAAAAAAATAATTATATAATTTTACACAACTATACGTAAAAAATTGTAAAAAATGTGATTTCTACTTGGGGAGGGGGGGATTTTATAATGTTTTTGGCAATAGGTTAACCAAATGGCCCATTGCAATGAATAAATTATTATCAAAACATTTGTGCTTGGGATGCACCACAAGTTATTAAATTAATTAATATGAATTACAAGTACAATGAGTACTTAAGCTCTTGTAATAGCTCCAATAAGTAGTACTCAATAATAAATGAGTGAAATTCAAGTTGTATTCAAGCAATGGTTGGGGCAAAATGTGCATTTAAGATATTTTTTGAAATAACACCACCATAGTCCTATATTGATAGAAAATGCTAATCTTTGGGGATATAAAATATCATGATTTTTTTAAAGGGCCAATTGCAAAAAAATAAAATTGAACTTTGGGATGCATTCACAATAAATTGATATGGATTTGCAACAAGATTGGTCATTAAGGGTATATGGTATATACACATACATGGCCCAAAACATTTTACACAGTAAATGTATTTGACAAATATTTATTCTGGCTTTGTGTAAGTGTCATTTTTTTTTAATACAAAACAATAATATAAGTGTAAGTGTGAAAAGTTCAGACGTGTAAATGTAAATGATTTACACTTACACATGATTTACATTCTGTATATATGACTATTGACACTTGCACACACAACACTAGATCTTATCCTTTCCTTTCTAGGGTGTGGTACACCTCCAAATACACCTAGAGAAATATGTTACCCTTACCTCTCTAGGGTGTGGTACACCTCCAAATACACTTAGGGATGTTCTCACAGCACTTTACATGTACTTTTTGGTGCACACTCATCCTATGTGTACCACCATCAATTTCAGGCTACTCACCAATAGAGCCAAACCTCTACAGAGTACCGCACCCTAGCTATGGCAAATGCAACAGGTTACAGCATTCATGTTTTGGAAAATGTAGGGTAAGGTGGACTACGTGAGCAGCAGTAAGAAATATGTACTGTATTGCAATGGTCAAGCCCTGCCCATTCTGTTGGGTAATGCACCAGGCAAGTGCATTAGGGTGAACGTGGTAATGGGCATGAGACCATTCCATGACATTGAGGGACCTGTTGTGGCAGATTCAACAAGTGAAAAAAAATAATCTCATGTTCAACAGAGATTTTGGTCACTATTTTGAGTGTATGATCATCATCAAAGATTATGTCACACGATGTGATCAAGAAAATGACATAATCTGCCACACCAAACTGTAATGTCTTCAACAACAGACATGATGGACAAACAGAAATGAGCCAATGCCAGTGCTTTCAGAAAGCGGTCTAATGGTTCTCTCTGTTCAAGCAAATGACCTGAAACTTGACTCCTGTCCCTTGAACTGGTACTGCCTCCCCTAACTAGACAAATCTGACCTTCAGATTTCTTCTCCAAAGGCTATTTAATAGTGTGGTGTGATCTTACCAAGGGTGTTATGCGAGATTCTATGAACATTTCCAGAAGTCTATTGTACAGAATCCTGAACTCAAATTTACAAATTCTGGATAGGTGCCCAGGTGATAGATGTCAGCTGATTTCAAGCTCATTAAACGGACATGCATGGAATTCAGGAGGGTATTTTTTTGCTGTGGATGTCTGGCTTTTGACGGAACTTCAGTGACTTGAGGATAAAACCTTGTTGGGTGATGATGCAAGAGAAAGACATCTTAGTGACAACAAAATAGGATGATCATGGACGATCCTTTGTTCAACCTCCCTGGGAAATGTGGCAACAGTTTCGCTCGAACTTGGTCAAAGGGCAAAGTCGTGGACTATGAAAGGACAAATGGTTGAATAATATTTTTTAGTAGATGGAAATAAACTAGTAGAAATATTCAATAATGTGATTTGATGATTAGTTTATCAGTCGATGAATCATGATTGGCATCCTGAACTTTAGAACCATGTACTTTCTCATTTTAGAAGTCACTAATTTTATCGTGAATTTTTAGAAACTTACCTATATGATTTAAGCTTGAAGAAGGTCTTTCCTCTATGTGTTTAGGCAATAAATTAGGTCCTTGTTGAAATGGTTGAAGAAACATTTGTGCGTGTTGAGTGTTTGTGACTTCATTCAATTTTGTGAACCATATGAGGTCCAGTTGGTGAGTGCAGGGAGTAGCCACATGTCATGTGTGGGTAATTGTCCACCAATGCCACTGGCCCCCCCTTTCTTTTTCCATCCCACCAGCTAGTAGCCTAGTTGATGGGATGGAAAAAGAAAGGGCGGGCCGGTGTTTAAGTTTTCATCCATTTTCATCGGTTTAGGCCTTAGGAGTTCTTAAATTTTTTCTTAACATTCTTCTACGTTGGCCTTGAGAACGTGTTCTCAAGACTAGTAGGAACGGTTTCCATAACCTTGACCTTAGCACATGTTTGCAGTTTGAGTCATTGTGCATTACTTGTTGGTGGGAAACATAGAAAGTCATGGTCCTATGTTGCTGAAATGAAATATCATTCATGATTCTCAAGGCATGTTTTAAGCTTGATGAAAATGAAAATTGCAGTTAACACTATACATGGTGGAACTATTATTGAAAACTTTATCTCTCATCTTCCATTTAGACCGTCTAAATTAGGGTTACTCTAGGCCCTACTTTTTTGAGTGCAGTTGTATCTTTTGCCATCGCCAAGCTTAAACTAAACCTCGTGCGGCAAGATTTATCTCTGATCTTCACTTCAGACTTTCTAAAGCATGGGTCCTAGTCTACCTTACTTTGAGTGCTATTATTGTATTTAAATTGCATCACGAAGCTTGAAACTTAACCTTTCACTTAATTGAGCGTCCATCAATTAAAACAAGTCACATGTGAGGAGAATGTAGAAACAAATATGAGTTCTACAAATACAATTGACCCCCAGAATCTCTGTTTGGGAAATGCAAACTATTACATATCTATTCTTTTTGACCTTTAAACACAAGCCTTCTAGCCATGACACAACCACACTACTTTGATATTGTAACCCTTCCTTATCTCTTAACGGGGTGTTCCCATTCTCATTGGTACCAGTTCCAGACATTCCCTAGCTTCCAGACTTTGTGTACTTGGCTGAAAATTTATGAGCCCGTGGGCAAATGGATACATTATACCTCTGATATATTTAGATCCTGCTATAATCCTTTCTGGACCGCATTATCATATGTTTCCTGCAACCCTCAATTAATTTCAAGTTCATACAAACTTGTAAACATCCTGTAAATGTACAGCTTAATTCCATTTTTGTGTTTGGTAGTCCTCATCGTTTGTGACTTTGGTTATCTCTTCAAATTTACATGTTCAAGTCCTGATATTAAGCTTATTTTTAAGTTTAAATCATAATGTGGAATCTTTACATATCATATGCCATTGATGTTCAGATTGTAAAGATTCCTCTACAATCACATGCTTAGAATATTGGTTTTCCCCAACTGATTAATTATCCATTTGCAAGACCGGACAATGTTTAGTGCGGTCAATCATAAACACGGTCTTGTGCAATTCATGTTCAACATTGGTCTCGATTCTCACACAATCTCTGTCTAAAAGGTGTTTAAAATTGTCATGATGTAAAAGTTAAAACTTGGTGTAAACAAGGAAGTTGTTGAATTATCCACATCATGGGTAGAAGGTATACGGATACAGTACTGTGCAAGATATGCTATGGCTTGCTCCCTTTTCTTCTGAAATGAAAATGATACCATATTTGTCCATTAATGGCATGCTAGGGCGTATTGAATAATCAATGCATACCATGGAGGAGCTTCCTTTGTCTTGGACTTAATTCTAGGTGCTTAATTAGCCAGGTGACAAGTAAATTCTAGCAGCACAATTTACCATATAAGGCTCATTTAGGTGCTTAGCTCACGCATCTTATACTGGTTTAATATGCAGTTGTTAGAAATAAATCTTGGGTTAACTCAATCACCTAAGTACAATTTTAAAGTAGTTTAAAGTGTCAAAACTAAATTAGTCTAAAGTGTTTCAGGAAGTTTTGTGTCGATTTGAATGATTCACTTTGATTCTAGAGGCCAATATAACCACACAAAGTCTCAAATTATGATAAGCAAGTAAGAAAAAATTGTTCTAGTTATATCACTACAAGAGAATGTGGTTTTTTTCACACAACAAGTTGTGGCTCATGTGCTCATGAGACCTGTGAAGTAATCTTTGTGGTTTCATCCATTTCAATGTACAATATGTGGTGTTTATTGTGGCATATATTATATATTGAAATGGAAATTTGACAATAGATAATGACACGTATTACATTAGGATGAAACCAATTTTGGACGTCAGAATTTGAAACTAGTCTAAACTAACGAATTCCCTACCAAAGTCCGACATAGTTTGCAAGTCATGGAACAACTTGTATTGAATAATTGATAATTTGACAAAGCTGCCGCTGAGCAGGCAGCTTACTATATAATTCCATGGAGATCTCCAAAGAAACAACATGATGAGATCAGCTCAAGATGCTAATTATCACCGGACTTCAGATAATTGTACGAGCTGAATTTATATGCAGTTAGTTAATAGCAGTTGAAAGCAAGCAAGCAAGCATTTGTAGAGCTCTAGCGGCGGCTAAATTATTTATGAAGTACTTAGTGTGAACTAGACGTTGTTCTACAACCACAGAGCTCCCGCTTCCTTGAGTTGAGGAACAAGGGTACCATTGATGTGAGCGGCCATGACACGGTCTAGACCTCCTAACAGCTTCCCTCCAACAAACACTGCTGGCACCGGCCCCTGCGAGTCGGCCCCTAGCAGCCGAAGCAGCGCCTTCTCTAGATCAGCACCCCCGCTTTCTTCGTCCAGCTCGTGCACTGTGGGCGCGACACCCAGATCGCACAACAGTCGTTTCACCACATGGCACATACAACACCCGCTCTGACTGAACACCACCACGGCATTCGCCGCCGCCAGTTTCTGTATTCTATTCATTGCGATCGCCGCTCTCTCCAGTCCTGCTTTCTGATGCTTCTGCATATCTCTGTGTAATATATTCTCGACACGAAGAAGAAGAAGCTGGTTGCAGATTTCCGAGAGGAGCTGTAATTTCTTTGCGGGATATCTTATAATTGGCTCAAAGACCGCAAATTGCAACTGCTCCGTTCACTACCGCCTTTCACAGACTCCTAGCTGCTTACAAGTTATGAAAGACCCTTAGCTCAACTTTATGTTCGGTTGTTGGCAATTGGAAATTTTACTCTGCCATGTAGCTGCCAACGTATATCGATGTCGAGGTTTGGACCTGCGTCCTGATCAGGAAACTACGATTTAATAAGTACTCCAGAGGATGCAATAATTTTAATTGTAGTGTGCCTTATTATAGCTACAGTTTTGAAAGAGCTAATATGCACCTTTTATATACCACAAATGCATAACTTGAATGACAACATGGAAGTATGGAGCGTCTTGAAGTTCTTCCAACAACAATGCCTGAGGCAAACAATTTGCTGAGCACTTAATCTAGTGACGACTACTGCATTCACAAACAAACTGTGCACTGAATTCCATGCAACAGGACCTCTTTGATCTAAGTCTCTGATCTGTTCCTGCAGTCGGTCACGTCACAACGTTTATGCCTCTTCTTGTTTCTTCCTGGTTTACTCCTCTATACTGTCGTCTGTTTCTACTTGTCAGCTGGGGCGATCTCTCTCTCTCTCTCTCTCTCTCTCTCTCTCTCTCGCTTTCCAAGACTCGTCGAGTGTGGATTGCAATTTGCAAGTCGACTGATGCATACGAAGATTATAAAGCCCGGAGGCGTCGGAGGAATTAGGATCAGCTGGCATACCTGACAGACAAACCACAGTAACCCACGCCGCTCCTTGCTGCAGCTGCCGCGCCGGCATTTGTCGGGCCCGTGACTGCGCCTCCGTGTTCATCAATTGTCATACACCATCATGTCAATCTCTCTGGCGCACCAACACCTCCACACCGCACTACCACTCAGCTCTGCCGCCGCGCACCTCCAGCTCCTTATAATTCCCTTCCACCACCAGCTGCCAGTAGTTGCAGAACGCGCTCTAAGTTGTACCACAGAGCTCTATTATTAGTGCCAAGTCTCCCTGCACACAAAATCAGACCCCCCAGCTTCTGCCTCTAACCCAGCAAAGCACGCGGAGATATTTCCCAGTGTATTCGGAAGGTACCTTACGTGCGTGAACATCCCTCGTAGAAATGAGGAGGGACATTACGGCTACTCCATCACAGTGGGATGGATCTTACCTGTAGGGTACAGCCCCAGGCCACTGGCTTTACTGGAATAAGGGCCAGTGCGATCGGTTCAATTCCAGTAACTACTGCGGCCAAGGGCTTACCAAGTGCAGAGACCTGGGACGATTTGATTTTTAAAATTTTGCCCCTAATTTAAAAAGAAAAAGAGGGGTGTTTTGAAATCTGAATACCCTTTGGAGCAGGTGTTCCGCTTTTTGAAAACGCCCACAAAACAGTTGGGGGAGTGAAAATACACTCTGTAGCAGTGTAGTGTAAATTCGACTAATTTTGCTAATCTTTTGTTAAATTTCACAGAATTTGACATAGAGAACATGGGAAAAACAACACATCTCTGTAGCATGCCCTCTAATATTACCCTAACAAAATCACAGCATATCTTTATGCCTACCTATAAGTTTACTCCGACTTTTAAGGAGTAAGAATCAATGTTGGGTGGTTATTAGAAACTGCACCAAACTCATCTGGGTATGAGGCAGATTCTTACAATTTATAATCATGATTCTCAAACAGTCAAATTCCTGACCAGTTAGATGAAATATATAATCATGTTTATCAAAGAATTGAATACCTGATTATGATGAATAATTGTCACTCTCAGTTTTTTTGAAATAATCAAATAATCAACCAGAAAACCATGGATTCTTTCATGAAACCTCGCAATCCTTTGAGAGTTCTGAAGTAATTGGAATTGGTCATTCTTTGATTCTGATATTTTCGAATATTTGAATCTAGCAGGTTTTTATTATGATATTGTAAATACCCAGAACTTGATATTACTAAAACAAAATCAAAGAATCACCCAACACTGGTAAGAACCCTCTCATGCTCAGGCTACTTATGTTTAAGCTCATAATAACCTTGGCCTTGTGCTTTCATTTGATGGGTAAAGCCCAACAGGTGTGGGACATTCACAAAATGAAAGTTAAACTTAGCTACTGCCTAGTCATAGGCTGGGCCTTATTGTGCATATGCCCCCTCCACCTTGGGGCTTTATCCTACGCTAAATGCATGCTGCCCTCCTTGCTGCTTCTGAGGCCCTAAGGGGTCTTAATGGGAATAGGTTTCAAAAAGAAAAGACTCAAAAGGAAGGGCTTGAGTAGTTGGGGGAACTAGTTCTTTTTAATGATTGACCTTCATATTCTATCTCTGTAGATGAAGAACAAGAAATAAAAGAAAAGGAGAAAGAAGAAAAGAAAAAGTTAATCATAGATTTGTTTTAGGATGGCATCTCGAAAGAAACTTAAACATCAAGATATCAATTAACACTGGTTAGCAACAAATGAACATTTAATAGACAATTGCAAACAAATGTTCTAACTGTTCACAAGATTAATGCAAAGTGAGGGCAAATGATTATCATATGTACACCCCCTCTTGAACATATGCTTTTTGTTAGATATCACCATATAATGGATTGTGTTTTAAGTGTTCAATTTTTTTGCACTCTTTTGCATGTTTAGATTTAAAAGAGTTTAGTCTTGGTGAACATCAACACTTTGAATAAAAATTTCAGAACTACCATTGACAGCACCCCATCCCATTTTTGTGCTGTATGCACATCTTTATGCTCCATAAAAGTGGGGGTGAATAATTTTTTTGGCCAATTTTTTTTGAACAATATGTATATGTTTAGAAAAGAATGTCTCTCACATATACAATACCAACATCTGCAATATAACATGGGCTTAGGGTTTAAGGTTTGTTTGCAATATTTATATCATTTTCATCATATATCTATTGGTCTACATGTAATACTTTCATATTGATATATGAATGCACTTGCTTTGTGCGCAATACTTTCATGTTTTTTATTGTGATATTGGTGTGATTGTTTGTAGACTTGGTTGTGGGGTCTAAAGGTGATTCTCATGAAGGTGATCATGGAAAAGTACCATTCAAAAATGAAATGGAAGATGTTGAATGGGTTTATGAAGGGTCAAGGTGGATTTGCAAGGCTGATTTCATGCATTACATCAATTAAATGGTTGCTTCATTGAAATTTAAGCAAAACATGTGGTTTTTGCATGGAGGTGGGTAGATCTTTGTGCCCTATTCAACTTGGGGGGTCAATGTGATAAGACCATTAATCCATAAATGTTTGTATCATGAGCAACCCCAAGCTAGCAAGACAAAAAATCAATTGGTCAAGTCACTTGAAGAAAGTTTAAACTAAATGGGTTCAACTTTAGGTTCAAGTTTGTTGGGCCCCAATTAACCTAACATAGTTTTGGGTAATTGTAAGTAGCTAGATAATGGAGTTTTGGGGGGTTGATCTTGGTCCTTAGGGCAAGACGTTAGGGAAAAGCTTATCCGAGATGGACTAGGATAGGTGGCTTGGATAGGATAAGGTAGGGGCTAGGCTAGTCGAATCAGGTTAATATAGGGTTATCTTGTCTTACTTGGTTTAAATTTATTAGGTTAGGGGGTGTGGCTATGGTGGAGGTGGTTTCTAAAAAGGCATTAGGAATTAGGGTTAGGTCAAAACAACAACCATGCTTCTTTTTCATTACTAAAAGGGGGTGGAAGAAAGCAGTGTCGATCACTCTTCCACCTCCTAGGATGATGAGCAGTTTGTGAAGGGGTGAAAGAAGGTGAGGATGATGATGATGTTGAAAGTTCTAGGCTAATAGGGGGCTGGATACATCATCAGGCGAAATGGTAAGGAGGAGGGGGCTACTGCATCATAGGAGGATAAGCTCCCAAGGTACACCCCCCAAACAAAGTAGTGGAAGTTGAGGTGGAGGCTTTTTTTGTTGGTGATGGTAGTTGTTCCAAGAGGAGCTTTAGGCATTGCTCCATTCAAGAGTAGCCAAGAATGAAGGTACAGGGGCAGTTATTTGGTGTAGGAGAAGGAGGGTAGTAAGTAGGAAGGAAAAGAAGAGGAGGGAGTGTGAGACCAAGAAAAGAACTAAAGGTCTACCCTCTTGTGTGAGGAGGAGAAGTAGGAAAGGAAGAACATCAGCTAGGAGAAGCTTGGTTAAGTAGTGATTGCAATTAGGACTATGAGTGGAGGGGGGGAGGAATGAAATAAGTAGTGAGAAGGGGTAAAGCTACTGGTAGGAGGAGAGTATTTTGCTATGTGTGATTAGGAACTTGGCTAGGTAAGAGATCACTAGCTAGGAATTAAAAACTTTCATGTAATTTTTTATTTCTTTTTTTGTTGAAGGTTTGTATTGAAAATGTTGGATTCCAATGGATGTATGTTTATATGTGATTCTGGTTGTGATTCCTTATGTAGGGTTTTAGTTAATAGTAGCTAGAGTTTGAGTTAGTGGTGTGGAAGTGAAACGGGTTGCTATCTAGATCAGACAAGGCATGAGGGATTAAATTCCCTTTAGGGGAATAAGAAGTTTGCTAACCAACTATGACACCCCTTGAATGTTGTTCAACGGGTAGGGGGAAGTGGCCTAGAGTAGGGTGTTAGGGGAGGGTTAATTTTGTGCCTAACAAAATTCAATGTGTGCAAGAGGTTTAATGACCCCATTGATAAAATTAGCTTTTTAATAAATTGTTAAAATTCATTCACATTCTTGCATGGGGTGTGGGGTTCATCCCATGTAATGTTTTTTCACAAATTGAAAAGGATGATGATTTTGTTGAAATAATTTCAACAAGTTGCCTATGTAAAGCCTTTCAAAATTGCATTACATGTTTAAAATTAGAGGTCAAAATCCACTAAGGACAACTTGAAGAAAGAGATATAAGTGATATGCAAATATTATGCATTGGAAATGATTTGCGACTAGTAAGGTTGCAAATATTTATAAGTTTTTCTTAAAAACATTATTTCCGTCTTCCAATGGAATCATGACATTAATTTGTTTGTTCGTTTAAGTTTTATGATAGATGCCCCATCTCATCATGGCCCCATATGAAGGTATTGCAAAAACTTGATTCACTATCATTTATGTCCCATTACATCATGATTGGTCCATTGTATGAAATATCCGTAGGGTAATTATAGAGTACATTATCCTTTTTTGGATGTCACAAGGTAGAAAACTAGTACCTCTTACTATGGCAATGTCTCTTAATTTCAATTAATAAGCAAATTTATAACATGGGATTCATATTCATAGTATATGTTGTTATAGGAAGCTAATACCAAAAAATAAAAACCAAATGAGCATCTTTTCATTTTTGAAGGTCTTTTAAACTTCTATTTCATCATGTGTCAAAGTCCATACACATTTTTAAATGGACTCATAACTCTTGATATATTAAATCAAATATTTTATGGTACTTTACCATAAGTTGTATGACTAAAATGAAAATAAAAATTCTTATAGGGGATGTAATTGCAAATGGGAGTAGGCATTTAGGTACTTTTAAAAACCCCAAAATTGTGGGGATTCATTAAGCCATTTTCAATGTGAAAATTTGGAATTTGATGGAAGTTTCTTCATTTGAAGTATTCAATAATGTATTAGGAAAAGAGGGCAAGAAATAGTTCTTGCAAAAAAATGATTTTAGGTAGACATGTTTATTGTGAAAGTGTTAATAGCACTAAAAAATAGTGCAAAATGGGCTCTTATTGTGCCACTTTTAGTCCAACTTAGCTTGCAACTACCCTGCATGAGTGTTGTTTCATGTATTTTCATTACCATAAAAGGAATGTTTCATTGCTTGAAGCTAGTTGAACATAAATAATTAAACATAATACCTAGTTGATGCATAATGTAATACCTTCATTTATCATTGATGGCATCATGACCTTAGTGGATAGGAAGGTAGAAGGTTTAAGCAACTATCAACTCCATGTGTATTCCAATATCTTCACCTATCACCAATGACATTGTGACCTTGGTAACTAGGTAGGTTTGTGGGGTGGGGAGGGGAGATCATGCAATACCTTTATTAATTGTTGGTGGGATTGCAACCTTGGTGGGTCTTGCAAATAAGTTAGGTTGGTCAATAAGTAAGTAGGAGTGGGTTAATGGTTATAAAGTAGGCTAGGGTGGTGGGGGTGTTTCGTAGGTAGGGACAAGGTGTTAGGTAGGTGGGTGTGGTCAAATTTGAAACAAATAGAAAAAAAAAAAGGTTTATAAGGAAAGATAAGGTTCAGCCAAAAATGTATTAATTTGTGTGATTAACATATGGATAGGAACCAACAAAAAAATCAGTGGCCATCCAACTACATACACCCCTAACTAATGTAGTCATGAGGGCTAATTCACTTTGGCCCAAAAAAAAAAAGACATGTGAGAAATGGAATTTGGAGGCTCTAACATAAAATGGAGATGTTCATACCATTGTTGGTATGGCATCTCTAGTCTCATCCTAAAATATAGGTTTCAATGAGAATGAGATATCCACTGAACATTAGTATTCTGAAAAAAAATACAAATTAGGTTTAATCCATGTTATAGATGTTGTGACCAGAACAAAATGTTTCTTTTTCAAGAATCTTAAGGACATTAAGTTATGCACCAAATTTAAAAATGCACAAATTTAAAATTGAACCATCCTTTTGTTTATTGTAACATATAAAACGTTGAATAGCTTTTTTTTCAGTTTAGAAAAAGCCTTTGAATAGTTGAAATCAGATTTTTAAGTAAGAAAATGCAAAAATTGCCAGAAAAAAAAGACTGGTCGACACCAGTTTTTCCCTTTCTTCTATTCATGCTCAGAATGTTTATTTCATAGTCATTCAGCATATCTGGGTCATTGTTGAGTCATGTGCCTTCTTCTCACCAATTATCCAATTCCAATTTTGACAACCACATAACTATCAAAACATAACCTCCTCACCCTGAAAATTTTAGTGTAGTGTAAAGCCCTAGTCTCACAGGGTGGGGACATTCTGGAAATGAGAGACCAGCTAGGAAGAGTCAGATGTGAAGTCCAGCCCCCCCATCTTGGGAATGTTCCCCAACTCTGGGCTTTACCCATCATGAAGCACAAGACGAAGGTTACCTATCATCAAAAAATACATAGATCACAAGGCATAGGAAGGGCATGGTTGTTACATCTACTTCTCAAGAGTAGGAGGTATCTTAGGCCTCCAAGTAGGTATAAGATCCCTCTGACTCTTTAAGGAGGTGTAATATCCCTCCCCTATTCTAGGAGGGATATTCATGAAAATAAGGTGCCCTCCAAAATACATGAAGATATCTATTGGAAAGCTTTTGGAAGCCCTGTTGCAGATAATTTGTAGTCTAAAATTGACACAAAGAGATGAATGGCTCTTGGAAGATCCTGTCTTAAACTACTGCAAGGTTTTTTGCTTTGTGTTTGATAGCTTTTCTGTGCACTAAAAATGTGTTGGTAAATTGAAGAGACCATTTTCTATTGGTGTGCAGAGCTCCTAACATGTGCATGCAGACAAGTAGGGAAGAAAACCTTAAATTGGTAGGTGTACTTTAAGCTGGGCAAGGCCAGGCTTCCCTAATTTACAGGCCTGTGTCCTTGGGCTACTGCCTTCAGGGCTGTGACCCTCATAATAGGGAAGGTCCTTTGGAGCAGTTTTTCCGCCATACAGAAGGCAACAGCGAGAGCACCTGAAAGTTGTCATCCTTTCTGCAGAGCAGGACCAACAGAAAGCTATGTTTAGGGCAAGGACTCTTGTTGCCGAGCCATCAAAAGTCGACAACTTCTTACAGATCAGGACCAACCGAAAACTATGTGTAGCATAAGCACCAAGCACAGGGTCACTATGTGGTTGGTAAGGCCAGCAGATGGGGGAGTTACTAGAATAAGGTGTCTGCCTGAGGCAGCATCATTCTGGTAATGTACCCATCCAAGGTACTTACCACACACGTAATGACCATGTCAGACAAGGAAGAAACATCCACAGGCCCTTAAGAAATGTAAGAGCCTTGCCAGAAATGGAACATCACCTCCCGACATAGGAGTGAATCTTACTGATTTGGTTTAAGGTGCCATCCAACTACACTACAAAATCTCTGACAGGTCGTTACCAGAACGAGAACCACCTATTTGTTGGCATCATTTGTTGATGTGAAAAGGGGTGTGGGAATGGGTAGGCTTCAGGCTTCAGGTACTAGTGGTAAGAAAAGTGGGGAGAAAAAAGAGGGGTGAAGGCTTTCTTGCAAGGGGTAGTTGGTATGCCACTAGGTCCCCACAAAGTACACCCTTTGTGAATTTTGTTCACAAAACTCTCCTTAAATAATGTTGCATTCCGCCTGTGCATGATTTATAATTTTTTATGCACATTAGAGATATCTGCAAAGTAAGAAAAACACAGCACCAGTACCTCTTGTTTGGTCATAAAGGGGGTGAGATTTCTGAAAACAACAGTGTGCTCTTGTTATATTGTAACATATAAATTTCATTACTTTGCAGACAACAATGAACTTAGAAATTGAAAGAGAGCTTAAGGGATGAAAGAAGGGCCAAAAGGGGTCACTTTACGGATATTTCTATTTGCTCATACATTGTTTCACTCTTGAATAATAAGCCTGAAAGTCATTTCTTACACTCTTCATCCATATAATTTTCTTTCCTAATAAACTATAACATATACCATTCCATCCCATGTTTGATGTTCATCCACACAATAGAGACATGAGGTACCCACCTTTAAAGGCAGCTAATAGTGGCGAAAAGTAGTTACAGATAGTGGTTACATGCACTATTTCCAGCACTATTTCCATAAAAAGTTTAAATGTGCATAACAAAGAATACACTTGACATTGGAAGATGATTTGTAAATACATGCAAAGGTATTGAAACAAATTATGTAACACCATCAAGCTTTGAAATGGAAAAATAATTTATCAAAATTGAGTCCAACCATAAATATTAATATCCATATGCCCAAAACCATTACTACAAAGCACCTTTATATTTCAGAGACTTCATACCACAAAAAGTGATTCCCACAATGTTCAACCAACTGCTACTTTCATGATCCCAATGCTTATAAATTCATCTCATATGCCCAATTCAATTTGTCTTATTTCCTCCACCAATGGTTTGAAAATACAAATTCAACAACAATCATTGGCCATATGATGAACCAATCCCCTTGTTGCACTTGAAGAAATTACACAATGTACAAAACAATCACACTCCACTAGGCCTGGCAAATGGAAGGAAATTATGGCAAAATAAGAACACATAATAAACTTTCATGACTCTTGTGTGTTGTATTTAGTTCTTTCCAACAACTGCCAAGTTGTGAAAGCTCAAAGGCACTTCAAAGGCATATCACTTTGTTATTAGAATATCCCACCCCTTTCACCCACCTAAACCACATGACAAAAATATTTAATACTTAATTAATCCAAACAAGAAATTGGTGATCAATCATCACATATTCATTGACAACTTGACACAAACTAAACATCAACTACATGTTTATAGGAGATTGTTTTTGTAGAAATTTTTTAAAATTCTTTATAAATAGGGAATTAAAGTGAACAAACTTGCACTGCAAGAATTCATGTTCTATGCAATCATTTCATTACCAACTTGTGGTCCATAACAAATAAAACAATGATTATGAAACATGTTTTCAATTGTTCATCTTACGCAATAACATTATTAGTCATAATTTTGTGGGTTTTACAAGTAATGAATAAATCATGTAACTTATATGATATAAAATTTCCATCTAGCATTTTATGCTCAATATTTGTTGATATTCCAATCTACCAAATAATGTTTAGTTAGCTGGTTTTAAGTATCTCCATGTCTGATTTATAGTTTAAAAATCAACTATGAAATGATGTGGAACATCATTTTAGGTGAAGTGGGAAGTAAGGTCTATGATGTTCATTGAATCCAATTGGAACCTAAATTTTCTAGGAAAATAATGATTGTTGTATTTAAGTGAATACATGCAAGGTAGTACTAACTTGGAGCAGCAAGAGCACTCTTTGTTAGAATTCTCTGAATTTATCAGAAAGCCAAGTCATGTAAGAGCAATCAAACTACCTATTTGTAGAAGTGTCCTTTGGTGGGGACAAAAAGGCGGAAGGTTCATGCCAGTACTTGTTTTGACCACATGGCCTCCAGAAAAGTGTAGCCAGAATTGAAGAAAATTAACAAAGGAGGGACAAAATTCATGTCAATGTTTAGATCAACTCCTGGCATCCTTGAAACTAATGTATGTTGTACTAGTGAAAAAGAATAAATTTGCAACAGCAGCAATTCAAGTTTCTCCAGTTTCACTACACCACCACCATCATCACCCAAGTCCACGAAAATACAAATCCCATGATAATTTTTAGGTGATCATATTGGAATTAGAATAGTACAATAAAAAAAAAACTTGATAGAAGAGAGCTTAGTCAAAATGTCGAAGATGCTGAAAGATTTTCACTTCGTGACAATTCAATTACCCACACTAAAAACACTATGAATAATGGTGTACATAGCCTTAGTGATGCATGTAACCCTTTAGCTTTCACTATTGTTGTAATAATGAGTACATCATTTGAGTCTACAATGGATTGATGCGAGTTCACTTCCTTGGGCAAAAGTATATATATATATATAGGATTATGTCTAATAGGAGTTCAAAAAAAGGATTGTCTAATAATAAAAAGTTTGCATAGCCCAACTTTGAGTTTTTATGATATTTATTACATTACAATCATAGCGTGTTGTTATATGCCTATAATGTTGCATTATGAAAATAAAAGTATCTAATAATAGGACATGGATACCATACAAATGACATTTTGAGTCTTTTGAAAAAAATATTTTAGTTGTTTTAACTTTAGTTTTTTTTTAAACGAATCAAAAGGAATATATTAAGTGATGCAACTGATTTCAAATTTGTTTCATGAATAAATAATACATATTTCTATGTATTGTTCATTGGATGCACTTATTACATTATAAGCCATATGCAATTTTTTGAAAGTTCTAAAAATCCTTTCCTAGGGTTGTAGAGAAAAGGACTTTTTTTGGGTGCTAAATTTGGTTATTTTTTAATGTGTTAATTGGATTGGAATTTGTAGCCCCAAGTGCTAATCAGATGTGCAAAAAAAATAATGCATGAAAGCATATGAAGTTTTCCATAAAAGCTTATTGAAACATTTTCTAAGTTTAGATCCAAGTGTTAAAGTTTTGTATTCATATCTGTGAAAAGTAATACCCCAATTTGAAATGCACCATATATACAATTTCACACATTGTTCAATCACATAGGCAATAATTTGAATTTATGGAATGTCACATTTCCTTGAGTTCAAGTAATTACATTTAATTTTTTTATAACTTCATGATGATGATTCATTTGGTAATGTCTTTAATTTTCAATGTTAAAAAATTACATTAATTTTAAATATTTAGTTCAAAAGCTCAAATTTAATGATTCAATGTGTTTTCAATATTCAAATTTAATGTCTTAATTTCATAAGTAAATATTATTTTGTTATGTTTTAGTTAATTCAAAATCTAAAATAGTTACATTAATTTAGTATAATGATTTCAAAAAAAAAAAATTACTTTTTAATGGTAAGTGGAATTATGTAATTTCATAACATTGTGCCAATTTATCTTTTAATTTTTTTATTTCATTAATTATAGTGATGATGATTCATTGAGGCTAGTTTATCAAGGACAATTTTAAGTTCTATAAGTTATAAATTGCCATTTGGACAATTCCAAACTTAACCTATTCCAAAATAAATAGGCATGGAAAGGAGTGGCTTTTTTTTCAATTTTGTGATGTTGCCACATTTGTACAATAGGATTTAGCCAAGTTTGACTACAAGTTACAATAGGGAAGTAACCAATGATATAAATTTGGGAACTTCTTTATAGTAGGCCCACATTTCTACCAAAAAAATTACAATGCTTTTCAGTTTTCCCTTTGCACATGTTGCAGGAGGTCTCCTGGAATTTGCAATAGTGCAAAATTTCTATTTTAAAAAAAGTGTTGATGAAAAGATCTCTTTTTAGATATGTATCTATTTAAAGTTTTTTTTTCCAACACCATATCCATGAGCAAATTTTCATTATCTTCTCCACTAATTTGCATCTTACTTTTTTTCAATTGAATTTGAATTTAGTTGATTTGAAATTCCATTCAATGTATTTGAACAAGATGCATGCAATGTCATTCAATATTTTCATTTAAATGGAACTTAATTTCAACAAAATCAAATCATTTTTTCATCAATTAATCAATTGATTGTGACAAGTAGTGCATAAAAACATGGAACCCAAATTAGTTACTAAGTTGATTTGATACTCTTGAGTCAAATAGACTTTTTGCCATTTGTGCAAATGCACTTTGGAATTTTAAATGGTATTTTGTTCATCATTTAATTTAGATTTTTCATTCTTGTATTTTATTTATTTTGGTCAAGGGAGGTTAATATAATAAATCCTTAAATTATCTTAGTAATGTGGGTGAATGACCTTAGTGATGTAGTCCCAATGATGACTATATACTCTTGACCATTCACAACCAAATGGCACACATGATTACATGGTGAAAATTAAAACATAGTCACAAAATGTCTTAATCATGATTGTTGGGTTTTGGCATAGTGTTTGGAGGTGCTTTCAAATCCCTAACAAGTTAGTTATGTTTTATTCATTAATCGTTTATCAAACTTCAGTTCTTGATACTCCTCAAAAAAAAAGTTGTAATTTTTATACATTATATTATAAATCCACCAAATATGAAAATTACAAATGCAAAGGATATTATTGAAGTTTACAGAACAAAATTTAATAATGTCTTTGTTGTGTGAAGCTCCAATAACTACCTTCATGTAGGAAATGATTGCTATGGGCAATTTTGAGATGGGGAAGAATTGGAGACGGAAGAAGGGAAAACATGGGAGGAAGAGGAAAGTGCAAGGAGTGACAAGGAAAATGGGAACATGGCCAAGAAGAAATTAAATTTGTTAAGCAAATGAAATGAGACAACACATGAACAAAAATAAACCTCAAATTAATATCAGTCTAATTAAGTATACCAAAGGAATGAAAGATTGTTCATGGATAGAAATTGGAATGTGACCAGATCAATGAAATAAATCTTTTGAAGAAAATTTTAATGCAAATAACTTCTAAATTGTGTTCATGGATGAAATCAAGTACATGAATGGACCATATGACATGGATGAAAATGAATTTCAAGAATGAATGTGATCACAACAACAAAATCAACAAGATTACAATGGAAAGTATAGCATGGACATGAAATTAACCAAAGGATAAAATTTCATATGAAATGCAAAAGTTCGTCATTTTTTTGAGGCCAAAGGTGTTATCACTGGCCATGGCACCTAGATTACATAAAACATTGAAAACATGAGATCTAGGTGCTTATGGCAATTTTGTTAGGCAATGTCTCTTCACATGTTCTGAGTTGTATTACCTTCATGATTTGCAATTTATGTTAATGATTTGACATTTATGTTGTTATTATAAGTCTTTTTCAAAGCATGCTGCTGTAAATTCCTTTCAGAGTACAATAATGATTGGAGAAGGGTTGCCATCTTAGATGTTTAAGCTCCTTGACATCCATTTCATGTACAGTTATGTTTAGGAAGCTTTTGATGGATGAATCTTCTCCAATACAATCAACAATTAGAGTAGTGAAAAGATATTTGTAAGAACAACCTCCAATATAGAGAAGATTGGCTATCACAAGTACTGCAGAAGTATCTATCTAAGCTGTCCAACTTTAGTGATTTCTAGAATTTCACATAATTAGGTTGCCATGGCTATATCCTGATTGAGATAGAATGTGACCAAACCAACCAAATTCTGTAATTTAGATAGTACAACCTGTCCAACTTGATTAGTTCAAATTTTCTACAATTGATTCATCTTTCTATTGAGTTTTCCTGAGCTGGGAATCTTGGGTGCTATTTTGATTTATTGATGGATGTTGAGTGGAGCTTTTAGGGCACTACAGTTTTCCTTTTTGACTTCATCTCTGGTTTTAATTGATTATGTTTGCAAAACCAGCCAATGTTTTAAAAGCTGTTAGCTAGAAGGGGCTATTACTTGCAGATTCATACTCCAGTAATCCTGTCAATATGAGTGCAATTTGATCTGCAAAGAGCCAGGTGCAAGATACCAAACTCCCATCAAGGGATTTCCTACTGTTTAGTAAAAGGTAGAAATTTGGACCAAATTCTATTTTCACCTCCATACAGATCTCTGGTGTGCAAGCCTGTCCAAGGAGACACCAAATGTGTCAAGGTTCAAATGTCAACCCTTAAAAAATTCTACCAATAATTCCTAACAATATTTTGTATGAGACTTGGATGATGAAAGGTATGAGAGAAAATCCTTTCCATCTGATCCAAAAAACCTGCACTTCTAATACCATATATATATGTACCAAATATGTCACTTGGTTGCCACAACTTTCTCAGCTGATGTGCACTTGAGGTTTTCAGCACAGATCCAAACTCAGATGAATCTTGTGTTTATCACACAAGCACAGTCGTGCAGGTTCACTCCCTTGGGTTCTTGTAAGAAAGGTGTAAGATGGGTGTAATTACATGCACCCACAGAAAAAATAAGTTTAGGGTACTGTTGAACTAGTATATGAGATTAGTGCCTGACCAAAACAATGAGGGGTGTTCAATGTACAAGGAAAAACTGCAGATGCTTTTGCTTTGGCAATTTAAGTCTGTTGCATACATTATGATGAACAGGAAAGGAAAATTATGTTCTCACAAAATCCAATTGACACCAAAAGTATTGAAGAGAATGAATCATATTTTTTCTCAACAGCGTTGTTTGTTGCTAAAATTGATGAAACCGATCTGCGTTTTTTGGCTTGCAAAAGTGTATGATGTAATTTAGGTCAACCATAAGGGTTGTGAAATGTATCCCTCTCTGGATCTAAGTTTGATATGATATCCTTAAGATCCTCTGCTACTAGCTGAGGTGAATATCAGGAACACCAGATAATTACTCGTCCAAGTACTGGCCATCAAGAGATTTCTCAGTTGAATCAAATACATGGAAGTTCTCACAAGTCAGGGCTTTTCACTCCACCAGTACAGGTTTCACATCTGGAAATAAAGGTGTTTAGCTATGTCTCAAGATCATGGAAAAATCTACATCCAGAAACCTGGGTGGTGCAGATGGGTTCTTGTACTTAGTTAATTCTAAATTTTTGAAAAGTTCAGAATTAACAGTTTAGTCCAGAATTAATGAAAACAATATTTGGTAATACTTTTGAACATGCTAATATTTCATTAGTTCTCCCCTTGGGTTGCACTAATATAGAGATTTGCAGCTGAACAAAAAGTGAATGTGGCATGAAGTTGCCTGCATGTGTGCCATCTTAGAATGGGTTATAATAACGCTATGATAATTCATCTCCAGGATTTCACCTCTGGTTGAAACGGTGCCCAAATTTAAGATGCCCAACTGCTGAAGTAGCAGACTGTAGTATCCAAGTTTAGAGTGCAGAATTTACCCAGATTTATTTGAGTTCAGGTGGGAGAGTTCTCTACTGCTTTGCAGTGCATAATTTTTCCTGTGCATTAGATACTCTCAAGTGCCAAGAGTTTTGTTGGTAAAGAGTGAAAATTACATGTCTGCTTGTTATATTTCATTGACTTTTTGGGGGTGACCATGGTCCAAGAAAACTGCTCAATCCTGCCATGAATCGAGAGAGAATGTAAGTTTCAGTCAAAAACAAGGTGTTACAGAATTTGAAGTCATCAATTCAGGCTTCAAAAATAATCTTCAGCTGCATGTTTTCTGTCTTATATTGTCATTCTTGAATTCTTCTTGCCCTTCACTCTCAGGGTAGGATTGGTCTATAAACATTAGTTCAAACAATCTCTTGACAGCTATTGACGTCACAGAGAAATTATGCAATGTTCAATTAGACCAAAGAAAAGATTGAAGCAATGAGTTCTTAGGGGGACTCAGGGTCACAGATTCAGGGGCAAGCCAATCTCAAGTCAGGTGGGATTTGAGAGCCTAGAAAATACAAAGTACCAACATCATCAGTAATCTTGTTAGAAGCCTCGATCACATGAGTTCATCACATACTGGATTATGCAGAGAGCAGAGCTTTTGATGTTGTCAAGAGGCCCAGCTTTGGAATTTCGAAATTGGGTTCAGACTAGAAGGCCATTGGTGTGCTGGATGTAATGTTCAGCTTGTGCACAGATCTCTGCATTGATGCTGCAAGGACAATCACAATGAAACAACTGGATCCCATATATTCCTGACTCTCTCATAACTGTCTACAGGTCCCATTCCTGACTCTCTTCTGCCCTCACTGAAAGAATCTTTGAGCAGATTTGCATCTCTACTATAGGCGCTGCCCCTTGAAATCCTTGCAAATTGTCCAATGTGAACCATCTTCATTGCCATTTCCAGTTTGCTTCATCTGTTTGCTCTCTAGCACTAAGGTTAACGATTTTTCACCTTGTATTGGTTAATGAGGAATTATGTCATATGGAAAGCTGTAAATTAAGCATCCAGTTCAGTTTTGATCTGCTTAACATTGAGTCAATTTTCCTTTGGTGCAGAGGTCGATTTTCTTGAACTTTTGACACAGTAAGCTCTAAAATTTGGAGAATTAATTTTCACCAAACATCAGTTGAAGGTATGGTACTAGTCAGGGTGCACAGGGACGATAGACTCATGAGGGTCCACAGAGGGCTGGGCAAACTCATGAGGATCCAAACAGATTTGAACCAAGAATTTGAGTGAGCTCAGGGAAAAACTTGGAAGTTGTGATTCTTGAAGGAATTTTTTTTGCTTTGCTCTGTTCTTTCAACATATTAGTTCCGTGCATGAACAGTCATGTGTACCATGGATAAAACTGGTCACAATCAGGTCCAAAATGGCTGTAAAAATCATACACACAGAAAGAAGCTTTGGACGGCTAGCGTTGTTGAAACTGTTTGGAATTATATGTGAGTTCTGAACCTCTTGAGCTTTGATTTCAGACAGAAAGAACTTTCATACTTAGAGCAGCTCTCGGGGCAACAGCACTTACACTCAAACAAATACACATGAAGTTCACAAAGAAGCCATCGTGGTTCAAACACATGAGATGCAACATAGAGCCTGACAGTAAAACATTCAGGCAAAACTGCAGTCCGTTCTTTGGGGTCCGTAAACGCTGCTGCATCATCGAATCCTTGGGTCAATATTACCCCAACCAAAAGATTGTTGTTTGGCCTGCATGCATGTCTCCATTGGGGAAAATTTCCTACATGAAAATTGCACGTCCAAACATCTCGATCTAGACTGATGGAATTCAACTCCGCATGAAAGTACCGGTTCCTCTTCCTACTCATGTCATCTGTGTCGAGATCTTGCATTACAAAGCTAGGAACCACAAGAAAGAAATATCAGAGCTTAAGAAGATTCTTGCCCAGGTTCTGCTGGCTTCAGCCAGGTCCGTCAGTATTGAATGTCTCATATCAGTCGTTGAAGGAAGGAAGGCAGGCAGGCAGTACTGGAGTAGCTGCTGCTGCTCTTGTAGACGTGTTCCATAGGAAGCGGCGAGGAGAAAGAAGCAAGGGTGGGGACTGTCACCTCTGACCGGTCTACAACCACAATGCTCCCGCTTCCTTCAATTGCGGGACAAGGGTACCGCTGATGTGGGCGGCCATGACGCGGTCCAGACCTCCCAACAGTTTTCCTCCAACAAACACGGCTGGCACCGCCTGTGACTCGGCCGGCCCCACAAGCCGCAACAGCGCCTTCTCCAGGTCACTGCCTCCGCTTTGCTCGTCAAGTTCGTACACCGTCGGACCCACGCCCAGGCTGCAGAAGAGACGTTTCACCACGTGACACATGCAACACCCGCTCTGACTGAACACCACCACCGCATTCTCCGCCGCTAGTCTCTCTACCTTCTCCATTGCCATCGCTGTCCGATCTCCTCCTTCCTTGCGAGTACTGTCGAAATCTTTCTTGCCACCCGGCTGTAACTTGTGATATGAATGCGTCTGAGTTTGCATGTTGCCGCCCCTCTCCACTTGGGAAACCTGGATTTTCGAAAAGAAGTAGTTCTTCAGATCTAGTCGATAGCTTCTTGGCACCACAGCAGCAAACGGTGAACTTTAAACCAGGCTGATGATCACTGATTTCCAAGTTCTCCAACAGTCTTCTAAAACCCGAAATCGGTCAAAATCAGCTTAACTGGTTTATCAGCCAAGATATAAATGAGCCTGCCATGAAGCCATCAATCACGACATCAGCATTGATATCTGTTGACAGTCGGTATTCAGATATTCACAACTCCCAGGAGCTAAACCCACGAGAACATATGGCTGATCTGAATGCATCTTGAGACTTCAGGAGGGAACATGCAAGAACGTGCTCTATGTAGTAGTAATACTCCCGTGAAAGGAAATCTTTCACGGGAGTCTCCTAAACAAAGCGAGTGTAGAGAGAGAGAGAGAGAGAGAAACCTCAGAAACCTGAATACAGTGTGCGTGGGGGATTTGAAGAGTTTGTATATGCACCTTTTAGTCAAGTCACGATATGCAGGAGCAATACTAGATTGACATGGCAGGATTAACGGGATCGGCCCCGGCGTCACAACTGATTCATCTCCCAATGCAGCAGGCAGCAGCAGCTGCACAAAAAAGTCTCGTAAATTCGCTGAGGCGCAATATTCAATACTACATGCACTGCAAATCCAACAAAGTTGAATATGAACACCGCTGCTAAAAGTGTCCTTCTCAAACCCTAATTAGGCATCCCTAGCCAGCTGAGGAGGTCGAGACCTGAGTCGAACAACCTTCGGTCCACACACAAACCATGAATGAATTCAAACCTCTTTTAAATTTGTCTTTCTTTTCTATCGCCGGCTCTCTCTATTCCTTTACATCTGGAAGTCTCTTTTTCTCACACCGAAAGTGTCTTGCTCTCACTCTCATCAGCGACAGAAGTTTTAAAAAATTCAAAGACTCAGTGCTGATCTTCAAGTGAACTACGGAGTGGAAATTTTTTTTTTCCAAGTTCACAAGTAAAACAGACTGAAGTCTAAGAGGCGCAAAAGCCGCAAGCAACAGCAGGCTAAAAAGAAAGCGAGTCAGAAAGAGGATCTGGCACACGTGACAGGCGGCGCTTCCTTCGACAGCACATCCGCAGCCAGCAGCACATAGTTAGGTGGTAGCTCCTACTACTATTGTTGTTGCTTGCTTTTGCTGCTGCCACCCATGATGCCACCCACACCACCCAGTAGCCTTTTTTTTTGCTGCCTATATATAGGTAGCCAAAATGCTATATTAAAAACATTAAAAGTGCAAAAGTCATTTGCGTTTTGACGTTTACAATAGCCAGAATTTGACCAAAATTTAAGAAAAACGCCAGATTTCTGCACATGGTTGAATTAGGTAGCCAAAAAACATAGAACGATTTTTTTAATTACTTCCATATTTAGCTTGTGGTAGCAACATTTTGCCTAGATTATCGCCTCTCTGGCAACAACACAAAATTGCCCACAAAAAAAAAAAAAAACCCTGCCACCAACTCCCTGCCCCCCCCCTGCTTCTTTCCTTCCTCCCAATTTACTCCCCCACACATCACCCTCACCCCTCT
>Ga0116231_10004726_pt1 | contig 27385 bp, 23 predicted proteins | sample S1TSphgellanicum_2_FD_89695 | JGI IMG/M metagenome (GOLD analysis project Ga0116231, IMG submission 89695) | Host-associated microbial communities from peat moss isolated from Minnesota, USA - S1T2_Fd - Sphagnum magellanicum MG | ecosystem: Host-associated > Plants > Peat moss > Unclassified... | reverse complement strand
TTTTTTTCATTTTGTGATGGTTGTCATGCACACCAATATTGACACCAAGACGAAACTCACCTGCAAACACATAAGAATTCAAGCCCAAACATAAAAAGGAAAGCCAGAAACATAAAATCTATGCATAACACAAAACCTACCAAAAATTATCATCTTGTAATACATTATATATTGAATCCCAATAACAAATTTGGAATATGAATCAATATGATTTTTTTCATATTGTGATGGTTGTCATGCACACCAATATTGGTACCAAGACGAAACACACCTACAAACACATGAGAATTCAAGCTCAAACATAAAAAGAAAAGTCATAAACATAAAAACCTTACAAAAACAAGAAATTTATGCATAACACAAAACCTACCAAAACATGAAAACTATGTTGGGAATCCCAAATCACCAAAAGTGATTTGAGATGACATTCCATGGGATTTTATCCCAAAATCGAATATTTTGAATTGCGTTTGAATATCAGCACTTGGGTCAATCACTATGACTAATCAATTAGAATATTAATATTATTCTTATGGAAAACACAATAGTTTATAATGCCATAGTTAGTTTTCACATTATTGCACTAATATTATTCCAATTTGGTAATTCAATCCCTTATTGGAAATGTTTTAAGGGTAGATTGAAGCAATGTAAAATATATGGGTGACCTTTAGTAGATTTTTATATGCACCTACAAACAAATGAAAAAACATGAGCAATTTTTTTAAAAATATATATATCTAAGGAGGGTGAGAAAAACCACTCCAAAAGTTATTTGACAAGCTCACCTTTGTTGGACAATAAAGTAACCCAAATTTTTCATAATTGGGAAAAGCTAATTATGAAAATCTTTATCCTCATGACCAAATATTTGAACATTTTTATTTGCACAATTTAGTTGATAATCCAATTATTTTGTTGATTCCACTCACAAAGACATGTTTTTTTTTTGAACTAATTTGAGCATGGTGCTTGGATTGAATAGTGTGAACCTCATTTACAATTAATTAGAATAAATTTTGGAGTCATTCTAACTATACCATGGGACAAAATCTTCCACCAATCCAAACATTCATCCATTCACCTTTCATCAATCCAACATTCATCCATTCACCATCCACTATATAATTTTTGTTTCACCTTTAATAATAATAATTTTTTAAAAATCATACATTGTTTGGGACCTCATTTTGTTCAATACCCCAATTTTGGTCACACACATTAAAAATGGTCATATAGGCAACAATCTCTTCAACTAACGATGCATCCACACCTAATAATTAATTAAATGTTAAATGCATATTAAAACAAAAATAAACATATTTGATGTCCCACACCTCATGTTACAAATACAACATGGCATCTAACAGGCAATAAATGTGAAAATGTTATTAAAAAATGTGTTAATGAAAATAACAACTCGTGTTAAAATAACATTAAAAATATAAATAAATAAATAGACTAAAATTGTAATGTTAAATTAAGATGCAACAAATTAAGCAAATAAATTGATGTTTTTAACAAATTGAGAATATTTTTCTACACATTGCTATTTATGTGTTGGAGTTTCTATGCATCCTTTCATGCTTGAGTTTTATCATTCTCTATTTGAATGCTGTATTTGCAATATATTTTATTTTTGCATTTCTCTATAAGCACATAAGCGGTTTCACAATTTTCAATGTGATTTGAGTTTTTTTTTGTGTATCACTTCACACTTAATTTGTTTACTCTTGAAATCGATCTTTTTCTTCTATATATGATATTATATTATTACATTTATTTGTAATTTATAATTTGAATATCTTTGATGTTTTATTTACAATAATACATGTTTAATCAACATTTTGGGATCAACATAATGTTTAAATGACATTATTAAATTAATAATCCTTTAATGTCCTTTAAATGACATCCATAAGGATGATAAAATATTCAACATCCATGGAATTTGGAAACACACATGGTGGTTGGTTACCATGGTCAAGAGTCCAAGTGGGTATAGTTCCAGTTAGCTTGCAGGACAGAGCCAATGAGTGAAAAAAGCATCCAATTGGATGAGACTATTTTCGTAAATGAGTGAAAAAATCATCCAATTGGATTAGACTATTTTCGTAAATGAGTGAAAAAATCATCCAATTGGATGAGACTATTTTTGTAAATGAGTGAAAAAAACATCCAATTGGATGAGACTATTTTTGTAAATGAGTGAAAAAAACATCCAATTGGATGCGACTATTTTCGAAAATGAGTGAGAAAATCATCCAATTAGATCAGACTATTTTTGTAAACCAGTAAAAATATCATCCAATTGGATGAAACTAATTTTCCTAAATAAGCATAAAAACTCATCCAATTGGAAGAAACTATTTTCCTAAATAAGTGATAAATCATCCAATTGAATGAAACTATTTTCCTAAGTGAGTGAAAAAAATCACCCAATTGGATGACACAATTTTCCTAAACAAGCAAAAAATCATCCAATCGGATGCAACTATTTTCCTGATTAAGCAAAAATCATTCAATTGATGAAACTACTTTCCTACATAAGTGAAAAGTCATCCGATTGGATGGAACTATTTTCCTCTAAGTGAAAAAATCATCCAATTGGATAAAACTATTTCCTTGAAATAAGTGAAAATTCATCCTACTGGGTGAGACGATTTTCCTAAATAAATGAAAAATCATCCAATTGGATGAAACTATTTTTCTAAAGAAGTGAAAAATCATCCAATTGGAGGAAACTATTTTCTGAAAGAAGTGGGAAAAAGCATCCAATTGGATGAAACTATATTCCTAAAGAAGTGGAAAAAGTCATCCAACGCGATGAAAGTATTTTCCTTAAGAAGTGGAAAACAATCATCCAATTGGATGAAACTATTTTCCTAAAAAAAGTGAAAAATCATCCAATTTGATGAAACCATTTTCCCAAAGAAGTGGGAAAATTCATCCAATTGGATGAAACTATATCCCTAAAGAAGTGAAAAATCCATCCAATCCGATGAAATTATTTTCTTTAAGAAGTGGGAAAAATCATCCAATTGGATGAAACTATTTACCTGTGGAACGGTTTTCCTAGAAGCTCCTATAAGCGCGCGAGAGAGAAAGGGAGAGGAGCGAGGGCAGGCGCCGGGGGTCGGGGGGGGACGGCGAGCTAGCCAGCGAGCACGATACTAGAATTTTGTGATTTGTGGGTGTGGGGGAAAGGAATTCGGATTGTTATGATTATGTGGGATTAGTGCAAAAGAGTATTCACAATTGTGTGCATTTCATATAGATGTGAGTGGTTGGCGTGGAGGAGCAAAGCAGAAGAATTGACGTTGGAAGCAAGTGAAGAGAGGAGCATCGAATTAGAGAAAACAGAACAGACAAACAGTCGAGAACTGTTTTTAGTCAGCGATGTCTTCTCAGGAGCTGGTGAATGTGGACGAGTTTGAAGCTGTGGCTAAGATCAAGCTGCCAAAAATGGTTTTTGACTATTTTGCCTCGGGCTTAGACGATGAGTATACTTTGAGAGAGAATCGGAAAGCATTCTCTCGCATCAGGTAATAATCTTCTTCTTCTCTGTAACAACAACAATAACAACGAGATCCAGTTGGTTGGTTTGTTACAAAGTGGTCTTCCACTCTCCTGTATTGTTGTCTTCTAGGGTTCTTTGATTTCCCCACCTACTTCTCTTGAAAGATGATTACAGTTGCTCCTCTTGCTGTTGTTGTTGAAGGAATGTTTGTTGCAGTTCCTTTGCGATTCCAGTGCTGAATTCTGATATTTTCCCATTTGCAGTTTGGAGCTTACATTGTCGATTAGAGCTTGCTGCCTTTGTAGATCCAATGATGGAGCAATTGAAAACTTGGAAGCTGCTGCTTATATGGTTTTCTTGTGTGCAGGTTGCGGCCACGAATACTTGTGGATGTGAGTAGCGTGGACACATCAACAACTGTTTTGGGTTTCAGAATCTCAATGCCGATCATGGTGTCTCCAACAGCTCATCACAAATTGGCACATCCTGAAGGTGGCTTGAATTTTTTTTCTTGTATGCATCCTTGGGTTGTCTTGGTGATTGTATCACAGATTATTTCAGTCTGGTGATTGCTCCCTGATGAAGATTTGCAATTAAGAAGGGCAAATCGAACTTGTTGAGGGGCGGATGGTTGCAGGTGAAGTTGCAACAGCAAGAGCTATATCAGCTGCAGATACAATCATGGTATTTGTTCAAATCCTTCACTTGCTGGCATTTATGTGAACATGCATGCAGGATCCATGATCAAATAGTGGACTAGATTGCAGTTCACATCTCTACAGTCCTGGTGGAGACTCCCCTCTTCACACAATTCAGCTGGCTAGGCTTTTGTGCATCGGGTAGTCATGGTTTATGTCCTGAGCTGAACTGGAATCGGTAATTATGAGGGTTATGCAGATTTTGTCATCCAGTTCCAACTGCACCATGGAAGAGGTTGCAGCAGCAGGTCCAGGGGTTCGCTTTTTCCAGCTCTATGTAAGCTGAACATCTCCTGTGATCAAGAACTGTCCACAATTTGTCCTGGCTGTCCAAAAATGCACAGAGGGTGGGACACCAGTTTAGACAATGCAAACCAGAGAATGTGAGTTCAAGTGAGTATAACAATCTGTGCTGTCTTGTTTATACAAAATGTGATACTCACCAACTGGGACTTTGGGCTCTTTACTCAAAATGACTCTTATCACCAACACAAAACTCCAACACAGATATATGTGGCAGTGCTGATCCTGTAGTGCTGCAGGTTATAGACCCTGCCCTAGTTCACTCTTCACACTACTGGATCCAGTTTGTGATCCAGTTTTGTGGCAGTTTTTGTGACAAACCTGAATTTTTTTTTGGTCAAATTCATTGAGCTTAACAGGTTTACAAGGACAGAGACATCACCACACAATTGGTGCGTTGGGCAGAGAATGCTGGCTACAGTGCAATGGTGTTGACAGTGGATACACAACGAGCTGGACGCAGAGAAGCAGACCTGAAAAACAAGTTTGTATTCAAATTGAGCCCGAGTTTACAGACACCTCCATGCAAGATCACCCTGCCCAAATGGACTTTTGACGTTTTTGATGGTTCAAAACTGTTGGTAACACTAATTTGTTAACCTTAATAGTCATTGTGTTGCTGCAGGTTCAAATTGCCACCTCATGTGTCCCAAAAAAATTTCGAGGGCCTCGTGAATGTTAACAACTTGCCAAAGGTAAGCATAGTCACCACCTCATCAAGCCATGGAAGGAGTATGAGGATAATAGCTCACAAATTGTCCAAGAGTTGGTCTCATGAGACTCTTTATAAGATTTTTGAATTTCCAGACCAGTACATGACTGATTCTCTCTGTGCTACAAGGTTTCTCTTAAGTTTCTGACATGTTGGTGGTTTGACAGACCAGTAATTCTTCACTTTCTGTGTGGGCAGATAACCTTCTTGACAGATCCCTCAACTGGAAGGTGCATTTCCTAGGTTCTCTCAAGTGGAGTATTTTTTCTGACTTTTCTTCAAGGAGAATGAACAATGGTCCAATGTGTATGAACATGAACCATGTTTTGCATCATCTCTAACACACTTGTACCAGAGGTTATCGACTGGCCCTAGGTTGTGGACTTGAACTGTAGATTCTCTCAATTGCAATCCTGGTTTTTACTACTGTAATATACAACTGGTATCTGCAGGATGTCAAATGGTTGCAAAGCATTACCAAACTGCCCATAATTCTCAAGGGGATTCTTAGTGTTGAGGATGGTAAGGTCCTGTTCCACAGCCCTGTTTGGCTACTTATGCATGGTATAGATTTTTCTGTGTTTGCTATTTTTATATAGTGCGCAGTGGTAATTTTTCCAGAAGTTTATGGTGGCTTGTTTGACTAATTGTGCCTGGCACATTTCAAACAAGCTTGCAGCAATACTGGCAGTGCAGGCTGGAGTTGCTGGTATTTTCGTTTCAAATCATGGAGGTCGGCAACTGGACAGTGTCCCTGCTACAATTTCTGTACTTGAGGAGGTTTGTCTGGCTGACTCTTATCTTTCTCAATTGTGATTTCACAGGCAGTTTGCATCTGCTACTGAGTTTGCTCATATGGTCAAATACCCATCATGAAATGTAGATTGTGAAGGCTGTGGGTGGGCGAGTACCCGTCTTTCTTGACGGAGGAATTCGTCGGGGCACAGATGTCTTCAAGGCTCTTGCGCTAGGTGCATCTGGTGTTTTGGTAAGTGCTGATTAAAGTTTCCAGGAGAGCTCCTTTAACTAAGTGGCAAAAAAAATTGCACATCAACACTACTCCCTTGCACTGCATCAGCTGTCTAGAGTATTTTGTATGACCAGATGACACAACACTGATGTTTAGCTAGTTGATGCTTAAACAAGATGATTCCTGAATGTAAACTGAGACCATTAAATCCCACAAGCAAAAAATACTGTAGAGGTGTTATGGTCATCAAAATGGATCTACTTGCCTTGTTGAGGTCTACATATAAAGGGTGAATCAGGATTCACAATCAACTAAGTTTCTGACTGTTCTTTGTGGCACAGGTAGGAAGGCCTTCAGTTTTTGGACTTGCAGTGGATGGGGAGGCTGGGGTGAGAAAGGTGCTACAGATGTTACAAAATGAACTGGAGATCACAATGGCACTCATGGGTGTCTGCTCAATCAAACAAATCTATCGGAATCATGTTCAAACTGAGCATGAGCATCACACAGCCATCAATTCAAAGCTTTAGTATGTGTCCCAGCAGCTGTTCTTTCAGGAATCAAGGGTTCAGCAGGCTCAGATTTACTGTAGAGGCACATATTTCTGTGCTGCAGCAACTAGACATTGGCTCGAAGAGAGCTATATGTGTCTTGTTAAAGGCAACATGACCTTGAAAACCTTTCCAAACTTTGGAGCCATGGAGTTCAGGGCCTGGCACTACACACATTTGCAGAGAGATGAATGGATCTCTCTGAAGTAAGAACATTCCTCCACCATCAGTTCAAGAAGTATTGTGCATTGTCGCTGCAACCTTGTTTTGATAATGGCTGAGTTGCAATACTCCAAATTTGCAAGCTGGTATATCTAGTTGCACAACATCAGGTTCTAGACTTCTTCACATAATGGTAGATCCATGTACAAGCACAAGTCTCATCTTTGTTTTGGTATCAATGGAATAATCTTCAGCTCAGCCACAAGGCCTCCATATCTTCCAAGAGTTTGACATCTAACATATCATCCGGGTGCTGCAGGGTTGCCAGGATTCACAATGCTAATCCTTGACCTTATGGGAGACTTTATTATTCATTTTGCACATAAACCACAACCCAACATGTTCTTTCTCCATTTATGTTTCTGCTCATCTATATTTCTGTGAGTAACCTCCAACTGCTGAAAATCTGATTTACTTAAGACTTGGTAACACGAGGGGCATCTAGTGGTAATGGATCATAGCACAACACTATCAAAATTTAGAAAGTCACTAGTTTCTTATCTTCATATAATGTCTCATTATATAATTCATCGAGTAGTTTGTTAAGCTTATGTGTTTGTTCGAACATTTGTTTGAGCTTTTAATGAGATGTCCTTGGATCTTGTTATAATAAAACATTGTGTATTGTGATGGCGATTTCATAAAATGCTTCAAATTTACAAACCATAATCATTTGATAGATAGATTGTTGAAAGATGTTTAACATAATTTATGATGACATAATTTATAGCATGGTGTTTATCAATTTGTCATGCAACACTTGATGAATGCGTTAATGAGAATAATTCCATGAACTAATAATGGTGGCAAAGAACATAGAACTTCATGATTATGTAACAAATTATGTAATCTTGATTTGTCAAATATGGTTCTACGATATTGGTTTTTATATATTTTTAATTTTATAATTATGATTGAATTTTATGTTCATGGAATTTTGAAGTGACAAAATTATATTATAATTTGCAAATAGTTTTTATGAGATTCATGTATTGATAACTTCAATCAATGCAATAAAATATGTTTATTCTCTTTGGGAAGATGTGGAACAATGGGTGAAAGAAATGTGACGATTGTGCAACAACACTTAAAATTAGGTGAACAACTAAATAGGATAGATTTTTTATTTGTTTTAAGTTTTTGACATGTTAGATTAGTGAACATTGATTACACGATCTAACCAAATTTGGCAATCATGTAAACGTAACAATATTACCTAACGTTATAAATAAATAAATATAAAAATAATTATATATATATATATATATATATATATAGTTTGATTCTAATTCCTTTTCAAATCATTTGTTCATACATGAATAATTAAACCTAGATTTTTTTCACATTAAACATTCCACCAAGAGAACCATGACTCTCCAAAAATTAAGAAATTGGCATTTAGGATCAAGTTTCAAAACTTTTATGATAGAAATTAGGTGAATTTTTCCTTTAAAATTAAATTATATCAAAATGAGGATTATCTTATTATTTTAAACTAGGTATGAAATTAATCTAACCAATCAAAGACTTGATGTATATAAATGTGGTCTCTTATTGATTTCCAATTTCATACACATTAAATGTTTTTAATTTTGAAAAAAAAACTTATAAACAATGTTTCTATGTTATAATTAATTATGCAAAGCAGGGCAATAATGACAACAAAATGCAAGGCTTTTAATTCTTTAAATGTTCAATTCTCAAAGGATGGATTACTAACACCATCATTGTCCATTGTTATCCATAAGTCAAATTCATTTATTAAATGATGTATTGAATAACATTTCACTATTGATGAAACAATAATTACATGTCATAATTACATAAACAATGAAAAGGAAAAAAAAGTTTGAAATTGAAAGTTGCCAAACAATGTTTTAAAATATTTGCACATGAAATAAAATTTGAGTCAATAGAAAAATGAAATTTTAAACTATGATAAAGTAAATAAATTGTATGTTATGTGAAATGTAGAGGTCAAAAATATTCATAATGATCAAAACCTTATGGATTATTACATTTCAAATGTCCAATTTTATCAAAAAACTTACAAGATTACAAATGGTTAGTCCTTTAAAAAAATTACATTCAAATAATGAGAATGATTTTTATTTTGAAGATAGTTGAAATTATTGAAAGTTTTATCATTCAACTAAACTTTGAAAATTAAGAAAAAATTGGTATTTATAATTCAAAAAATTGAATCGACATAAAATGTTAACCTTAAGTTTCTTCACTCATTGTTAAAATTGAATAATGCATGAATTTTAAAACAACTCCCATTTCCTTTACAAAGTTCTTGTTGGATTTCATGTCGGATGCAGATTGTAAAATTGTAGATAAAATTTGAAATTAATAAGCTTCAAGTTGAACATTCATTTCACAAAAATATTGAATTATGTAAAGTTCCAATGAATGTGATAATGAAAATTTACATTGTGATTCATCAAAATACATGATAATTTGAAAAAAAAATATCACCAAACTATCATATATATCTGAATTTATAAACCAAAGATCTTAACAATTAACATGAATTAAAATTTTTATTATGTAATATTTTATAAGCTTTCATTAATTACATTTTCTAAGAATTTCTACCAATCATTGTTTTACAAGTTCCTATCGACTATGGTTCTAAAAACTTATATAAAATATATATTTAAAAAATTTCACCAACTTTCTTTTAAAATTTTATATTAATTATCCTTGTTAAACCTTTTGCCAAATGTTTTTTTTAATCATCTATTTTTAAAATCATTAACTATGTCTTTTAAAAACTTGAATCAATTATTTTTATTATTTTAAATTGCATTAAAAAAAGGTTCTATCACCTTTTTATATAATTTTTTTGTCAACCATATGTTTTAAAAACTTCTATCAACTATCCTTTTAAAAAATTAATTAATTAAGTATTTTCAAACCTTTAAAGTTTTTCTTTTGAATCATTTAAAAAAAAATTCTAATCCTTAATGCTTATCCTTGTTTTTTTAACTTATCAAAATGTTACTTCAATTCAAATTTTTTCAAAAATTGATATAATTTTCATTATTGACATCACATGTAAATATCAATTCACATTCATTATGCACTTTGATTTTAGTAAGAAAGGTTATGCTTATGAAAGTTTAAAAGAATTTTGGAAACAAAAATATAATATTTAACCTCCCATTTTTGTCATTGGTTTTCGTCAATTTAAGTATTGGATTCTTAAACCTTAAGATTATTTACTAGTTAAAGTTTATTGGTGTATTTAATTGATACCCAAATTTTTTATATTATATATGTTGTTTGAATTAATTATATATTGTTGGGGACCACCTTATGTTGTAGTGGTATACTTAGATAATCATGAAATCATAATTTTAGTCTTGTAGTCATGCAAATTACTACAAATGATTATACTTACTATTAATGGTCAGATATGGTTAAATCTCCCTAGCAATACTTGTCAAATAATTAAAACAAAATAGATTCAAAAAAATTTAATTTAATATTTTAATTTTTTTAAAGGAAATATTCTTTTGAAATTTTATTTTTTTTCCTTACAAAATTTGTAAATGTTGAATTGATTTTGATTTTTTTTTTGTTTGGTAACAATGTTTATCTTAAATCTGAAATTGATTGGAATTACATTTATGCAAATGTAATGTAACAACCCGATCAATTATCATGTGCTCTATTTGTTATTGTTTATGATGTTGATGTTGCGTTTAATTTTAATGTACAAAAATTAAAGTATGTGGTCTTTAAAATGAGATAACATTTGAAAAATTACTTGAATGCCAAATAAATAACTCCTTTTCCTAAAATATGATATATTGAAAATATCTTCTTTAAAATAATACATCGAAAACAATCTTATCACCATAAAAAGGTAAGCCTCTAGTTTTCTTGCTTTAGTTTTCTTTTCTTTGAAATTACCCAATATTCTTTGTAGACTTTCACAATAATTTATTTAGAAACTCATTTTTAGGAACCTTATCATAGTCTTAAATCTCAAAAGCATTAGCATTGTGTATTGAATTTTTCCCTTAAGCAAGAAACCTAATACAAAAAAAAAGGCTTAGGCAAAAAATGATTTGGTGTTTTCTTCACAAAAACTAAGTGTTTTTTTTAAAAAATAACCTTTATTAAAAAAAAATGGTCGAACATTTTTTCATGCTTATACTATTGTTATTCTTTCCATGTTGCGTTCACTAATTATGTGATTAATGTTGTAGGTGAATCAATATTTTGAAATTAATGTGCCCAACAATCGAGTGCTTGAGAGCAATGAACCATCACATTATATCTCTCTCTTCCTTCCCCCTCTTTTCATATTTTATTTTTTCTAAAATTACAATAATAAAAAATATGTGGATAGGATGAAGGGGAATGCGAAAATGGTTGTGTACCAATGTGGAGCCCTAGTTATTTAAAAGACTCTAAAAAAACACTTGAAATGATTTGGAAATGGCATATTTATAAAAATTTATTAATATATGCTTTTATAAAATAATAAATTTCATCATTTTATTGAACCATTTCCACTCAAAATGTTAAAGGACTGTTTAGTAAATTACATAGTAAAATGGGGACATATTTTTGTAATAATGTTAGCACAAAAACATCATTATCATCATTTTTTCACATGTTTTTTTTTTTTCTTTTATCCACTGCATAAATTTTTCTATTCATTTTTTTTTTCCCACATATTCTTCTCTTTATTTTTTAATATTTCATCTTCATCAACATTTTTTTCACTTTCCTTTTAATTTTATTTTTTCAAACTTTATTTATCTTTTGAACTACAATTGAATTCATTGCACACCAAAATAGAGGGCATCCATTCACATTTACCCATACATTATTTATTAAAAATATATTTTTATGTCATTTCATTATTCCATACTTTTTTATGATATATTCAATCATAAAATCAAGATGTACATTTCATGAGGTGTATGCTCTTTTCACTCATTCTTTACATTCAAACACTTGAAACAACAATGAACCATTATTAACACTCAAACAATCTAAATATGTAAACATTCATATTGCATTCAAATCAAACATATAACATTTAAGCTTTATGAATATGTATAAATATTTGTGCATTCAATTTAAATATGTAATCGAATTTCAATGTTCAATTGGAATATCAATTGGAGATTAATATGGAGCATGTGTGATAGTTGGTATGAGAAAAATGTTATGTTATCATCCATATTCATATGTCATAAAATTATGATTAATAGTTTAAGATTGAATCATTCACATTTGATAAATCACATGATGAATCATTAAATGAAAATAAGAAAAAATAGTTTTAAAAAGTTATTTGTTATTTTTTTCAAAAAATTAATATTTAAAATATTTGTTTGAAGTTTTAATGAAACATCATTTCTGAGGCACAAAATGATTTTAAATTTTTTATTGCAATTGTTCACAACAAAAGATTTGCTTTACACAAAAAAATTCAAATTTTTTATAAATGTTGTGAAGGGGCAAATATGAATCCTTTGATTTGATAATCCATGCAATAATTTTGTCACGATGATAAATGTATTAATCACATTAGTGTATTATAGCATGACATAAATGCATGTCATGACATGACATGATATAAGGTGGGATGTGAATAATATGACCATGGTTTAGCACAATGCACCAATTAAGGCTTAAATTCAATAATAAGTATAGTTGCCATTATTCACAAGTTCAATTACACACATGTTTTATATTTGTTTGTGAAATTCTTACAAGTTAAAAAAAAATATAGAACAAAGAAAACACCCATTATTTAACATCATTAATCTTAGTGGTATTTTGGAAATATCTTTATTAAAATCCATCATGTTTTTAAATTGGAATGAAATTGATGTATTCATAACTTATTTGTTGAATATATTTTGCATGTCAAGAACATAATAAAAGCTTCTCATGCAACTAATTATTTTTGAAAGTTTTGTTCTAATTTGATGAATTATAGATTTCTATGCAAATTAAATGGAATGATGTATGTTTTGTAATGATTACAAATTACATGGTGTGTTTTTATATGTGCTTTTTGCAAGGTTGCTTTGTATCCTTCCATAATGTGGTTTCAAATTATATTGATGACATTTTATGGTTTGACATAATTTGCATAATTTTTCATAGTTGTGATTCATTTATTAGCTTTGGAATGTTTAATTTGTCATTATAATCACATGTTTAAAAATCAATATGTAAAACTTAGATGTTTGTATGAATGTTTCATGTTAACAAAATGTGGTTGTGTGAAGGATAAAACAAATATACAATTTGGAAAAACTATATGAATTTGACAAATAAAAAAATCGATAATGAATCAAAATTAAATGATTTTATTGCTTGAATAAAACATGATGCAAGTTTTAAAATGATACGGATTAAAAGTACAAAAGTCATAATGTGCATTGATGAGATTGAAGGGTGATGCCTTTAAAACATTTTCCTATATAATTTAATAAAATCATTTAGAAATTCATCAACCATCTAAAAAATTACACCAGCTAAACTTTTTATAATTTCTTATTAAAGAAATTTCTAAAAGCTTTTATCAATTGTTATTTTAAAACCTTCCACCAAACACATTTTTAAAATTTTTTTGTCTTTCATGTCCCCAAAAAGATTTTATCAACTATTGTTTACAAATTTTCACTTACCACATATTTTAAAAGATTGATACATTATAATTGACATTTTATTATAATTATTTACAAACAATTTGTTTAAGTTTCATCCCTAAATTGTTATATTTTGTAATAAACATATATTGGATCTAAAATTATAATTTATTGAAGGTGACAAATTGAAACTAATACTACCATTAGGTAACATTTGCATTCCAAAATTAAATTTTGAAATTATTTTGTCATGTGACAATAATTATCATAAATTAACAAACATCTTTTAATACCTAACATAATTATCAAATGTTGTGTGATTGAAGTTCTATGTTTCAATGTATCATTAAGTAATGTTTGTGTGTATAAAACTTAGTTGTATTACACAATGTAACGACACTACGACACTAAACCCATTATAACGATGCATTAACGTATTAATGTTAACTTGTATTATTATATTATCATAACTAGATATGTTTGTATTTAATTGAAATTGTGAATTTTGGTACCTACTACCTAATATATATATTATAGTTAACCCAATTATATAATATGTGTAATTAATATAAAACCTTGGTAGCAAGGCGTTACTGCACTTACAAATTGAATGTAAGGTAAAGCACAAGGGTGAAGGCATTATCAAAATAAGGGCATGTGCAAGGCAACAACTTAGTGTTGCCCAATTTTGGTGTGAAAAGGAGTTCCAACTCAGGTAGAAAAATCCATTATCCTAGCAACACTTTTGTAAATGGGACTCTCCTCCGTGTGAAAAGGGGTTTACAACTCATGTAAAAAAATCCACTATCCTAGCAATACATGCAAATGGTGCTCTACTCCGTGTGAATAGGGATACAGGCCACACGTGTTGGATTACTGTTATTCTCACTGGAGGGTAAGTAATAGTAACAGTAAATTTTATTTATTTACTTATTTACTTGTTTTTGGGGTTTTGGGTTTTTGCAGCAACGGATAGTTACGAGATTAGTAACTAGTACGTTACTAGTAAACATACTAGTAAGTTGGGGGGATGCCCCCCCGCCCGCGTGTTGTTGTTACCGTTGCTAGCTTCTGCTTCCTTTTGCTCTTCCTCGCCTCGCGTGCTCTTCTCCTCTTCTCGCTCACGCTTCTTCTTGTCATCTGTTTTGTCTTCTTCGGGACGTTGCCTTCTCCTTCATTTTTTTTCTCTTTGTTTCGTCGCTTGCCACATCCCTATGTTGTCGCTCTAGAAACTCTTTGTTACTGCCTCGCTGTGATATAAAAAAACAAAGAAGTGTTGGTTGTAGAGAGACGGAGAGAGAGAGAGAGAGAGAGAGACACACACACACACACACACACACACACACATACACATTTGGATGGTGGTGGGGTTAATGTCTTGGTGATGTGGGTGTCCTTGTTGCTCTAGAAACTCTTTGTTACGCTCTTTCTGTGACATAAAAAAACAAGGAACTGCTCGGTGTAGAGAGGACATAAAGAGACGTAGAGAGAGAGAGAGATATAGACAGAGACAGAGAGATTTGGAGGGTTGTCGGGGGTAATGTCTTCGTGATTCGGGATAAGGGTTTTGTTGAGAATGCTAGTTGGTTGAGAATGAGTTGTCAAGAATCTGCTGCACTGCTGGGTGCTTGAAGAAGTTTCTGGGAGAATGTTGAATGCTCGGTTGCTCTGAGAGAGAGACAGAGAGATAGAGAGACGATTGCTTGGTTTGGTGACTGCCGGACAAGGGTTTTGTTGCATTTCGGGACAAGGGTTTTTGGCAAGGATGCTAGTTGGTTGAGAATGGGTTGTCAAGAATCTGCACTGCTGGGTGATTGAAAAAGTTCTCGGATAATCTGGAATGCTCGGTTGCTCTCTGAGAGAAGAGGCAGAGAGGCACAGACAGATATGGTGGGTTGGAAGATAATCCGCAAATCTTAGAGAGCGAGAGAGTTTGAGGAATCTGCATTGGTGCATTGGCACACTGGTGTAGAGGACGAATATGCCGAGCGTGCAGGTGGGTCTGAGTGCATCGCGCTTCATGTTATTGTGCCTCCTCTCGTTGCATCGTCGTCTCTGTGTTTTGGAGGTACAAACAGGAGCTTGAGGGTTGCACGTTTGTTTTGTTTGGGTGTGCGGCATTTGGGCTCATGGGTGGGGGATTCTCTGTACAGATTGGAGTCGAACTGCTGAGGTAAAAGCGCATGGTTGGAGGTTGGAACAGATATAGCTGGGGGTGGGAGAGCGAGTGGGGGTCGATTCACGCATGTTGTAACGGAGAAAAAAGAGAAGGAAAAGGAGGAGGAGGAGTACGACGAGAACAAAAGGAGGAAGATGTGGGGCATGATGGAGCATGAGTCACGGCTTCATCAAGTGCTGCATTTGTTTGAGGATCCGGTACTGAAATGCCGAAAGCAGTATGTGGAGCAGTACGTTCACTTGCAAAGGTCGCTGAATGAGTTTGTACAGGCAGCTGTGCAGCAGCTGCTACTACCCATGTCGGTAAATCCGTGCTTGGAGAAAGTGCAGCTCGACATTCCTCAGTCGAACTCAATGGATGCGAAGGCTGACAAAGAAGAAGAAGAGAAGTCTGTTCGGGTTACACGAACTCGAGCAAAACAGGTCGGAGAAAACGTTCCTAGGAGAACACAAGAGAGTACCACCCCTCCGCGCAAGAAATTGAAAGCTCATAAAGAGAATGCCCACCACCACTTCTTGCCAGCCTCTGAGAAGCAAGAGGTGATTCCACTTGAGGATAATCCTCATCAAACACCATGTAAATCTGGAAGGGAGTGTGATAATTCGAATGGTGTAGCTACACTTTGTGAGACGCCATCTTTTGGCCATAAACATAATAGTGTGGAGAGCTCTGAAAAGGTTGTGGAGAAAGACTTGGAGAGGATGAACAGCTGCTTGACCTCAGAGCAGGATGCTAACAACAACAGTGCAGATGGGTGCTGTTCATTTGAGTTCTTACCAGTAACCACAGGTGACCACGCCCAAAAGACCCCTGTTCTCAGTGCAGGGCTGCGGCGGTGCAATGCCCTGGCTGAGGAAGATGAGAAAGAAAATAGGAAACCTCATGTACTCCTCCACCATCACACACCCAAGGAGAGATTTTTGTCAAAATCAATGAAAAAACCTCTCCAAACAAGTGTGCAGCAGCAGCAGAAGGTGCTACCAGAGAATGCAAGGGGAAAGATGGTCCAGCCTGCTCAAGGTAATTCTTTTTCCCTTTTGCAAAATCTCTTGTGACTGCAAAACTCCTTGAATGATCTTTGCACAGGTTCTCACAAAAACCATGTGCAAGTGAATCCATGGCTGTGTCAAGGATTTTCTTCAAGCATGCTTTCCTTTAGTACCTTGTGGGGGTTTTCTTATTGGGGTTTTTAGGATTCAAGCCAAAAGAAAATGATGTTTGGATGTGGAATGCTTCTTTGTGATTCTTCTTCAGCCTGTAGTAGTGCAAGACCTATGTGGCTATGATGCCATAAACCATCACCTGGATGCTGAATGAATGGTTTTGTTTGATTTTCCAGAGAAAAAAGACAGCAGGTTTAATGGAAGGCCACTCTCCACAAAGCGAGCAGGGAGGCAATTGGCACTGGATCCCATTTCAAAGATGGAGCAATGTGATGATGCTTGTCCAACTCCAGAACTCATTGCAGAACTGGCTGATCCCAATAGCATCACATCCTCAATAACAAAGAGGGGAATCTCACCCCTAGTTAATCCTTTCTTGGATGTAAGATCGCTGCTTTTGCAAGATGAGGCAGTTGAACTTGAGACCCCAAAGCAGCATCATGTCACAATTGCTTCAGAGGAGAAGATACTTGCCATGAGGTCAACCCAAGAAGAGAAATGCTCAAAAAAAGGATTGATGGAGACTGTCAGTTTACAAAGCAATGCTACAGACTTGGGTACTGAAGATCGTCTGTCAGACTGTATCTCACTGTCCGTGGCTGAGTTTCAAGCTCTGACATCTGACATCTGTGGAAAAGGAAACTTTGACAAGACAGTTGCTCCTGAACTTGAAGAAAAGCAATTTGGAATCGAAGGTGCAAATGGTTGCACCTTTCAGGTTTCAAACTTGGTCACAAAGGCAATTGAAGAGATTCCATGTGTTGAAATCGAGTCCTATGAAATTTCTCCCTACAAAGGATCATCTGACGAAGAGGATGAGGAGGATATTTATGATGAAGATGATGATGATGATGATGCACAAAAGCCCATACCTTTGTGGGCCAGGTACACCAACACTCTTAATCTGATCTTCAACATACCTTCAATTTTCTGAGGTAGATTGGATGTTGCAACCACCGACCTTTACTATATTATAGAGACAATTTGTAGTGTGTTAATGGTAGTTTTATCACTGTTGGTCCTCTCAGGCTTATTAGTATAGGCCTCTAACAAAGTGCTGACAAGTGAGTGCAGGAAGGAGAATTTGATGGCCGAGATCTTAAAGCTACAATACACGGACCCTGATACAATCTTCACAGCGGAGAAATCGTGCAGCTTGAATGATGGTAAGTTATGACAATTCTACTTGGGTCTATCTTCTGGATGATTGCAGACCTGAATTTGTAGTAATATGGGTGAAATTCTTCAGGGCTCATTGAGAACATGAGCTTTCAGGTCCATGTGTATTGTCATGTTTCTGCAGTTTTGCAAGCACTCTCACTCAGTCCTCTATTGCTCTCTTTGTTTTTGGACAAATAGTCTGATGCTATGAAATCTTCTGTGCAGTGTTTGGGACAAAGGGTTCCAAGAAGAGGCCAGACTTTGTAAGACGAGGCAGCAGTGGCAACTGGCTTTCTGATAGTCTGACATCAAGAGAGGAAACGGAGTACAAAGTGAGCATGGGCTATGCTTTACCAGCAAAGATCCATTAGATTGACTTTCTGATGAAACATGTGAAGAGAAGAAAGAGATAGGGAGGGAGGATATGGAGTATGATGTGAGCACGATATGGAGTACATACAAGCAAAGTGAGCACAACAGAACCAGATTCAGATGCTCCTCTTACTTCATCTCTTTCACCCAAAACAGAAACCATGTCTATTGCTAACTGATTTTACCTCAAAATTAGAGAAGAGGGTCAGTCATCTTCCCCCTCTTGTTGGTTCTTCAGATGATGATGCTGCATTTCTGGATTGAGGAGGAAGAGGAGATCATTTGAATGATCCTCTGATCCTCTGCAAAGAGGATCAATCAATACACCATTTGATTCTCATTAGATTTCAATTAAAATTCACATTCTTTGTTGCAATTCAAAGAGACAAAAACAATTCTTCTCGTAGCCACAGCTGTAGTAGTGTGATTCTTCTTCTCTTCAGACTCAACCAACACAGTACATTCTTGTCTTGAATTCACATTCATTGTCATATTTCAAAGAAAAACATGCTTCTTGTTGTTGCAGCAGTTGGACAAAACATGCTTGTTATTGCAGCAGTAGGAGTAGGATAGATGCATGCTTGTTGCAGCAGCAAGCAGTAGGGTAGATTGGTGTTTGTTATTCAAGATGAAGGAACATAGCTGCAAAGAATCTATATAGCACAGGTATATATGCTGCTCTGCTATTGTTCTATGTTCATTCTATTGCAGCTTTCCTTCAATAATCTATGCATCTATGTTCTTCTTTTCTTTACCTTCAGTCTATATGCAGCTAGCTAGCTTCATCTTGAAGCTTCTTCTTCCTCTTGATCTCTGGAGAAGCAACAATCAACAAACACCCATCAAAAAAGTGTGCACCTCGTACAACTTCCCCTTCATCTCCTACAATGCCCATCGGCACAATTGCCCTCTGAAGATGCTCTCCCCACGATACACTGATGCACAGTGAACATAGATGGTAGACTTTAGTTTGTCCTTATTGGAATCGCCTAAGTAGAAGGATGCAAAGATTAGAAGACGATCGATTCATCATTGTAGTCTTGTTCTTGTTCTTCTTCGTTTACTTGTTGTATCACTTGCTCGGACACTCTCTTTGTTGTTGTCGTAGTGGAGGTCGAGCACCGATACATAATTGTCGGTAACAAGCGACAGAAGAGAGTTCCGAAACCCTAATCGTTGCAATCACAGCGAAGCTAAGCTGCTCGTGTCGAGAAGTGCTGCGGGGCTTTGGAAGCTCAAGGAGGAACAGGAAGATGGGTTCTTTTTCCAGGCCATGCCCTTTATGCTGAAGTTGGCCGATACGGAAGTCGATGGAAGAAGATCCGGACGAGAGGAAGGGCGCCAACAACTTCGGGAAGCACTATTTCCAACGGAAGAAGACGCATTGAAAGCCAGCGGCCTGGGCTAGAATCCTCCTTGAAACCAATCGTTCGGCTACTGGAACTTGGAAAGAGAACAAACAAACAAGCGCAAGTTTGTGATGGACCTCACGCAGCAGCAGCCCTCCTTACGACGATGAGATCTCCTCCTCCTCTTCTTATTCGGCGCACCGCTAAAGACATGGTAACAGACTTTCAAGTCTTCACTCTCATAGTTTAGCTTGCTTGGTTTGTTCTTTTTTCTCTTTGACTGAATTCTTGGGCGTCAGTCATGGCTTGAGGTACAAGTGAACTTGGCTCTTGTTGCCATGCTTTTGTTTTCTTGGAGATGTTTGAAGGTTTCCATCGAGTAATTCCATCAAGTTTTGAGAGGACTTACACTTTTTGTGGCGACATCGTGTGTGTGTGTGTGTGTGTGTGAGAGAGAGAGAGAGAGAGAGAGAGAGAGAGAGAGAGAGAGAGAGAGAGAGATTTCTCTTTGGCTAACAGCTTGAGCGTCACGCTTGTATCCATAGCTCGGCTTTTGTTGCTACTCTTTGTTTCCTTGGAAATCCTCGCTGGATCTATCTATGATCTAAACTTTGAGACAAGGATCTAAACTATAGACTAGTTGTTTTACCAAGTTCCAGTTTCGATTTCTTTCTCTTTGGCTGACAGACAGCTTGAGCATCACCACGCTTGTAAACATAAAACTCAGCTCTTGTTGTTGCTATGCTGCTTGTTTCCTTGGGGCTGATTAGATCATGAAATCCTCAATGGGATGTTATGAGATGGAACCTGATTTTGTTGATGGCATTGAGTTTTGTGGTTCCTTCTCTCCTGGTTTCCACAACCTGTTCTCAAAGTTTAGGCTTGCATTGGCATAGTTTGTGTTCCTATCTTTTGAATCTTATTGTTGCATAAACTGCACAGTCTACTTGTTTTAGTTTACCAAGTTCCAGTCTCTAGGGGTGTGCTCATGGTTTGCTTCTAGTAATCGGCTCTCTCTCTCTCTCTCTCTACTACACATACTAACAAATCACACCCATGAATTGCTGGTATTGCATACAAGCCAAGCAATGGGGTGATTTTCAGGGTTTTTCCCTTTCTTTCTAGATTCTTCATAGTTTTTCTCTTTCAAAGCTGGCATTGTGCAGATGGTTCTCTCCTTTTCAAAAGGATTTCTGTAGCAGAGGTTGTGATTCATCTGGGCTGCTTCGAGAACCAGTTTGAATTATGGATACAAAACCTTTTGAATTGAAGGTTTTGCATGATGACCCTAATCATGCATTTGTGTCTTTGTATGCAATCTTGCCCACATCGCTATGCTTGATGTACAATCAGATATCTGGGCTTATGCCATGAAACTTGATTTCTTTCCCATCATGTAGCACCAAGTTTTTGATGGGTGTGCTTGGGAATTGCCATGGCAAGAAAACCATATGTGGAGAGACTGGCCTTGACCACAACTTTTGCAGCATGATGCTCCTTAAGATAGATTCATGACATCATTGACTTTCTCTCCTGTGGATTGGACCAGCAGGAAAACAATAGCAATGTATTGATGTTGACTCTCTTTTCTAAGTTGATTTTGTGATTCTGTTGATGTCTTAATTAAGTACATGACTGTTAAAAATAAGAGACCACAGAAGGAAGGGGAAGAGACAGAGTTAAAATGGAATTAATAGTCTAGTTCTGTTCTTTCCAATTGTGCAGTCTGAAGTTGGGAGGGGAGGCCATATTTTGGCCTTTTCTGACTTTTATATCCCAGAGTTTAAGCTAGAATGGACCAAGACTGTGCCAATCATCCATTTTCCATTGATTACATGACATGGGTTTGGCAAACACTGATAGAAAGAAGACAAATTTATTGAATTTGGTCTTAGTAAAGCTTTAGAATGTGTAATATCACACTGAATCTCAAGTTATTACAAGGTTTCACCATGAGTAGATGCATTCTGGTTTTTTGACTCAAGAAAGTGTTCAAAATCAGGTTTGCTTAGCAAAGAGACAACTTGTTTGCACTTGTATCTTTCCTGCAGGTGTTGTTGATGCACCTTTCAAATCTTGCAAACCATTTTGTGAGGCTATCATGAATTTTGTGCAGGGTACTTCGCTTTTCTTTCCTTTGGACATGCTCTACTTGATGATGCTAGGGTTACTGAGTTAATCACCATAATTAAATGCATTCTGATTTTTTTCATTTCACGAAAGTGTTCAATGTGTTGAATTGCTCAACAAAGCCACAACTTGATTGCACTTTTGTCTTCCTGCAGGTGTTGTTGATACACCTGCCACATCTTGCGAACTGTTTTGTGAGGCTATGATGCATTTTGTGCAAGGTACACAACCTTTTTTCTTTCCCTTGAATATGCTTTACACGATGATGCAAGGGCAGCTGAGTTTGTAATGCATAATCTACAAAGCAAGCTCAATAAATGGACAAGAGAAAAAACAAATACAGAAAGAGAAGATAAAATCCACTATACAGAACTTTTTCCAGATTATAGGTTGCAGCCATCTATAGGAAGCAATGTAGAGATCAAAATACAAAGTTGAAGATACTGTTGTTGGTGTAATAATAGTCCTTCAAATAATAACAAGCACTCATGCAAAATGTTATGACACCAATGTAAGTGGGAATATCTAGTCATTAATATGTTTCAAGCATGGCAGTCATGCAAAATGTTATGAAAAGTGGGAACGCTCAATTATTAATACATTTCAAGGTTGTTTTCAGAGGTCAAGTTGTGATGAACCAGATGGGATGACTACCTATGGACACATGAAAAGTAATGGAAAACAACAAACGTACCAAAAAGGTTTGATACCACACCAACATTCCAAGCATCAATTGCAACTAACTTCCACAATATGTGGGTGTTCAAGCATGTAACTAATAGGAGTTGATGACTTGTGGGGGGAATGGAAGCCTCATTAATGTTGGTTGCCCTTGAAATAATAAATCATTTGTTTCTTACCATAAAATTGATTAGATTTTTGGGTTGTTCAAAACCCCAAGAAATGATTAGTTAATTATGTAGCAACATTGTTAAAATGAATTGGTTTAGACAAATGTGGTTTTGCAAACACTAGTCATTTAACAAAACAAATTTGAGGAGAAATTTTTTTGATGAAACATGCCCAAAGTATGCAAGGTTTTATGTAAGATCATATATGATTCAAAACACATGACTATTTAATTAATAATATGTAATGCAAGAAATGTTTGATAGAAGTCATTTAGACAAGTAATTCTAAAGTGCATGATTAATCAAGTGTTATCAGAAGTCAACCTTGATTCCTCATGTGCATGTAATGTTTAGAAGGAATTTACAAATTCTATCAATTTAATTATTGTATTTACTATATGAATTGTTACAATTGAAATTTCGGTTTTCATGGAAACAATATATTCTACATCCCTAACCATCTGAATCATCCACATTTAGAGCGCATTTCATGACTAAATAATCAAATTATATACACTAAGTCCACCAAGTGTTGTATTTGAGAGCATGTAGTTCTGCATTTGGTGATCAACTGCTGAAGATGGATGGGTAGCAGGACACTGGGCAAGAGCAGATGCACCATTACTTCTATAACGTGCAACAGGAGCTCATGCGGCAGAGTGGCAGTGTGCCTGGCTACACAGTAGGGATGATGCCAGTCCCAGGTTCTTCCTCCAGCTCTGGCACTAGTGGATTTGTGCCCTCAACTACAGCACCAGGGGTGCCGATTATAAGCCACCCTCCAGCCATTACGTATCGTCCAATCCGGCCTTCAGATCTGGAAGTTTTGCAAGAGATCCATGAGGCATTGTTTCCAATCAAGTAAGTTGGTAGCTGATACCTATCACCACTTGTCTATTCTCAATCTGCATATGCTGTTGGTGTCTTCAGTTTGCTTGTCTATCTCCCTCTTGACAAGCAATGGATTCATTGCAGAATGAGTCCTTTTTATGAGGATGTCATCAGGATGTGTTTCTAAATTACTGAATAACTCAGTGATTGCGTGTACTGTAATGTCTCGCTTTAGTTGTAAGTGTTAAGGAGTTCTCCCTTATTTAGGTTAGCTGCTTTTTATTGGTGCCACATCTGAACATATGATGCTTTGAATCAGGTATGAAGCTGAGTTTTTTATGAATGTGGTCCATGGCAAAGGGATCATATCATGGGCAGCTGTGGACAGTAATAGATCAGATTTGCAATGTGATGAGTTAATCGGGTTTGTCACAGCACGTGTTGTTACTGCAACAGAAGGCGAGGTGGGTTATTTTACTCAATTTCGCCTTCACCTTAGTGCATTGCAGTTTGGACTCTTGTTAATCAGCTTCTACATTGCTGAAAAAGGACAGCAGCAACTATTTCTATGCTGCTGAAAGTTTTGAAAAAATGTTTTCAATCTTGAACTGTGTTTTCTCACTAGAAAAATTGTTTGCTCAATATTTGCTTCAAATATACCAGATCTGAAAGAATTTGCAATATGTCCAGGCTGAGTACATCTTTGTCCTCAGACTTTTCTGTCAGTCTGTGCTGTCAGGTAGTATTTCCAATGTATGTGATAAGTCATGCTCTGGATAAATAGGTCAACTGCAAAAGATCTGTAGAGGAAGAATGTCATGTGTTGTCGCAGCTGTCATGACTCTCATCCTTATATTCTCAAATCTTTAAGAATATCCATTGCCAAAGTGAACAGGAGGACACAGAGTAAACTGTGTCCAAAGGGTTTGTCAGGGAATGGGACATAGTAATGTATCTCCTTGTTTCTGAGAATTTTTTTGGGTAGATTCTTCTGTTTGTAGGTCTGAAAACTGTTCTAAAGCATATTGTCTGTAATCACAGATAGATGGAGCAAAAAGAAAGTTTGATATCTTTGAAGAGGGCCTTGCAACAGTGGATGTATGGAATATTGTGCCAAGATACTCTGCCCATAGTTTTGTTCATGAAGACTAGACTAGCAATGAAAACCAAGGGATGCTGTAATATTGATGCTACCTTGCATGATTCTGCAGCACAAGGCATTGTGAGAAAATGGATGGCTAGGTCATTTCCAAAAACCATTCCTGTGGTTTGATGTCTATCATGATGGTCCATGTGCTGCCTGCATTTGGATCCTAAGTATGTTGGTGCAAACAGCTGAATGGGGAGGCCCAATTTTCATGGTGGTGTGTAGGAGTCAGACATGCTGGGGTGTGAGATGCTGAAGACTGAAAGGTCACTCATTTACATTCTAACTCTTGGTGTGATCAAGCCATATCGCAATTGTGGCATTGGTACGAAGCCTTAAACCTTCAGCTACATTTTGTTTTGTTGGTTAGGCAGGGACATGTGGCATAACCGGAGAAAATGATTGTTAAGCTTTATCCAGAGTGGCACTCTTCTCTGGTAATCATAGAGCTGCTTATTTTGCACTCGTCAGCAATCCAGACACTTAGGAAGTTGGTAATACCTAGGGAGCTCTTGTGTATGTTGGTGAGCAGTATTGTAACATAAAATTGAGTGGCAAGGCGACTTGCATGTTGCACTGGGTTCAAGAATCTTTGGATGTTTCTGTTTGTTGGTTGCAGCATCTGCACTGGTGTGGGAGGTGATACACTATGCATCTCGCATCTCAACTTGTAGAGCAGTGTATCTGCATGTGATATCATACAACCAGTCTGCTATACATTTTTATCAGAAGAACATGTTTCATTGCCTGCGAAGGCTTCACAATTTTTACTGCATTGAAGGCCGCTATTATGATGCTTACCTTTATGTATATTATGTCAATGGTGGACGCTCACCATGCTCTGCTGTGTATCCTCAACACCTGAAGTACGGAGTGCTTTGTCTTTCAGTTGATAATGTGCTGTGTTTATTGCAAAGGCAATGTCATACCCTGTAGAACTGCGACTCCTTAACTGTCCTTGTGTCAGTGACCTTTTGACAGTGTTCACAGGATATGTCCGGAGTTTCTTCACATCGATGGCATCAAGGCTCTTCTAAAGCCAAGTGTGTAGGATACTTTGCAAAGCTATGAAGGAGTTGGTGCACCCACAAGGCAACCCAGGGTACATCATAAAGAATTGGAGCTGAAGATCATGAGTCCTGTCCACCTTGGACCTTGTTGAGCATGTTGGTGTAAACATGGGATTCATCCACACCCTGTCATGGGTACAACCAAACTCTAATGGGTGGTATGGATTGATGAAAGAATTAATGAGTTGCAAAGTATCAACATTGAACAAATGGACCAAGCCATGGGTTAGCCATGGTTCTTACAGGTAATTTCTTTACTATGTAGTGTATGTCATGCTGCTTTGAGACATGCTCGTATTTAATGACCAATTGTAGAGAGCTAAATTCTAGGTTCTGGTTTTTCTACTGTGGATGGAACATGTGTTAGTTCTGTTCAGTCATGCTAATGTATGCAGTCTCATAGCCCTTCTCAGCATCTCAGTCTGTGTCCTGCCATCTTTTGCTATTCCTTTTCTTTCTCTTTGGTATCTCTTTTGTGAATGGAGCAAAATTGAATTGTAAGAGTTATAGGATGGATATTCAATGGAATACAATGGGTTTGGACTGGTTAGTAATGTTTCTTCATTGTTTACTGTACCAATGTGACTAGTTATCGGGTTGGTTGTTTGCTAAGGCATTGTAGCACACCCTCTGTAACGAAAACCCTTTTTTGTTGTTCCGTAAATTGTTTTCTTATTGCTGTTCTGGTGCATCACTAATTTCACTGGTTTGGTATCTAATGTTTGCTAGTCTTACATTGCTGTATGGAAAGCCTAAACCCAAAAACTGTCTTGTAGGATCAACAGCGGTTCATTTTGTGCAAGTACTAAACTAATGTACAATTGACAACATATCCATTTTTCTGTGAGTTTCTATCATGTAATTTGTATGCAAATCATTTATCCTCAACATCAAATCTAACATCAAACCCTAAAATCTAGCAGCTGAAAAATCCAGCCACCTGGGTGGAATTGAGCTTGGAGGTGGAAAACTGTTGAGGAGACAACCACAAAAGGGTTCTTGTGACAACATCAGGAAGATCTAATGGTCAAATTACTCATTGTAGCTTGAACAAAAGTTGCCAAAAAAGGTTTTGAAATTTTGCAGTTGAAGTTGTCATCAGATTGTAAAGCATCATCGCATTTTAAGGGACGCCGAAGAGTCTTCAAAAAGGCATGGATTTGTGCAGCAGCTTGCAATAATAGTGAGATGCCTTTCTTGGTCGTGGGGATGCGTAGAAATACAGAAAGCCAGCAAAGGCCACTTTATGGGCTTCAGTTCGGACACTACTGAGGCCACTTTTGTGGTCTCAATGTTGCTTCAGGAAATTGATCGCGCTCCTGGTCGGCTCTTCTCCTGAGCAATGTTTTTGTTTTTTTGTTTTCGGTTCCGGCGAATTTTAACACCGCGGCGACAAAAGACAGAAATCCATTGCGAATTGAACAAGGGTTTTTTTTTTTTGGGGGGGGGGGGGGGGAAAAATTACACAAAAATTTTTTTCCCCAGACGTTTTTTCCCAAAGTTAACAGTCCCCTTTTTTTGACA
>Ga0116231_10004725_pt1 | contig 27387 bp, 25 predicted proteins | sample S1TSphgellanicum_2_FD_89695 | JGI IMG/M metagenome (GOLD analysis project Ga0116231, IMG submission 89695) | Host-associated microbial communities from peat moss isolated from Minnesota, USA - S1T2_Fd - Sphagnum magellanicum MG | ecosystem: Host-associated > Plants > Peat moss > Unclassified... | reverse complement strand
TCTCTAACGTAATCCCATTGGCTCCTGTTCCCTGTGGAGTGTTTTGGGGGGTGGGGGAAGGGAGAGCTCGGTGAAGCACGGGACGAGGGGGGCCAGCACGGGTGGCGAGGGTCAGCAGGGGGGGGGCCAGCACGGGCGGGAAGGGGGACGGGCGAGGAAGGACCGGGCGGGAAGGGCCAACACGGGCCGAGAGGGAACACGAGTGGGAAAGGACTGGACGGGGGGAAGCTCGACGGGTGCATTATGCACCAGGTTCACACTAGTTAATAACAAATTCAATAAGGTTATTACTAACAAAAGATTTTTATTTTTCATTGTATTTTTTGATTACTAATGGGGACATTATGTCTATGGAATTAGGATGCAATGTTTTTAAAGATTTGATATTTTTCAATACATATGTATGTTTCTTGTAAGGGTGATGTGTTAATGAACTTGAAATGTTCTAGATGCTTCTATTATATTGTAATAAATAAAACTATGTAGACAATTAATTGCGCTTGCATCTATTGCAAGTTAAAAAACATTGCCAATTTTTCAAATTCTTATGTTTGTTTCAACTTTTTTCCATTGCAGTTGTTTATGATGGTTTTCAATTCTTTTGTTATAGTTTTATCTATCTTTGTCAATTACGAAATGTAGTGACATGAGGGTCAATTATAAATTGACCATATATATTTGCTTGCCACATTGTAGGACTTAAAAGAAATCACACAAGTGCACAATCTTTGCTTCCTTTTCAGCCAAAAACACAACCAATAAACAAAAATGTTTGCATCCACAATTTACAATAGTTACAATAAGCATGGTCCATTGCCCAAACCATGAGCATAGAGGGTCCCCCTTCTTTGTCTCGAAATCTCCTAATCTCCTTCACAACCAAAAAAAATCCTAAATTATTTTTTCCATATTTTTTTTCTACCCTTTTGTGCTTTTCTTCAAGCATGTTTTTTTTGGCTTTTAAAAGCCTTTTAGCTTATATATATACACTTGCACCTCCATGCAGATGGCAACTCCTATTCATGTCGTCATGGTGTCACCTTTGGTTGCATCCTACTTGCTCTCGACAATTGTTCATTCATGAGTTGATGGTCGTTAATACACTCCCCTTCTTAAAACATGTCATTGTCTTCAATGATAAAAATCAAAGAAATTAAGCTTAAAATCAATTTTTTTTTCTTATGCAGCTTCATCCATAGGGTAGTGTTTCCATTTTACTAAAGTTCATTCCAAGTTTTATTCCTAAAATTGTCAAACTTCAATGTTTATAATCTTTTATAATTCAACTATAGTGTTTGATTCATTTAATGTTTACGGTAATTTAGGCAAGAGGTGAATGGGATTGGACACATATTGCTTTAATACTCTAACATTGAATATGTCATGTATCTTCCAATAGTTTGGGAAATTCAATTGGTAGGCCAATTTCCCTATTTTTTTGGTATGGTGAATGACTCACAAAATCAAGGGGACAACTTTTGGCAGTTTTCTAAACTCAAACCACTTTGATTTATCATTTATTAAAACAATTTATCATTAACCTTGAACCTTCAAAAACTTTGGTTCTTGTCAGCATAAAACTTGGCTTATTGTGGTCAAGTTCATTACTTTATTCCCAACATGCATTCTTAGCATATCCTTCAAGGTTCGATTGGTTCTTTTAGTTTGGGCATCAATTTTGAGATGATAAGCACTACTTAGTTTGAATTTAATGTTAAAACATTTCGAATAAGGTATTCCAAAACTAAATCACAAATTCTTTTGGTAAACTATGTAATTGAAAAATTTCTTGAATGAATAACAAGATTCCCATTAACCTTTGGCTTATCCAACATAATGGTGCTTGATAAATAAAAAGACAACCTAAAAAGACAAATCAAATTGGCAATCAAATGTTCCCAACTTCAACACTTAAAAATGTTATAACTACCATTCTTTTTTAGGAGAGCCATACAACATGTCACCTTTGACCTTGATCTATCTACATTATGGCAAGAAAAATCATGTAGGACAAGGAGAACATACTAGTCCCTGCTACTAGCCGTATCATTCACAATGAACACAATGAAGAAAAGACTTCCTTGCTAAAAGTGCAAGAAGAAGATCTTGACCAAGCCCATGTTACAATTGAAGCAATGAAAGCTTTATGTGTATGAAAGGGCAAACAAGAATGTAACTTTGTTTAATGAAGTGAATGCCCATCCATTCATTCAGGAGGAACTTCTACCTACTACCTCGACAAGCCATGACATTGTTTGCAGAGACACAACAAGTACTTACCTAGCTAACATGTCAACAAGGTCAACATTAAGTGTCAACAAGTTAAACTAGGTGTGATACAATTGGCTAACATTGAGCACACCCTTTCCATTTCATATGGAAAAACTACGAGAATCATCTCCTATATCTCAAAATCCTGCCTTGAAATCAAAGCAAACAGAGCAATAAGTAGAAAATGTAAAAGATCCTTTTTCCAAAGTAATAGGCAAACAATTTCTGAGGGTTTTGAAATCGACACCATACATGAATATCCTTGTAGTTAGAGCCCTTCAAGTTTTCTGCTATAATAGCTGGATTGGTTATTGTTAAATGTACAAGTATAAACACCCAACCACACACTATTGGAGGCCTTATAGAGACGCCTCTACTTTTGACCAAATTAAAGACAATTCTATAAAGAACAAGCTATTGCCATAATGGGACTTCCACAAAATGATATTACAAATTTGTGGATAGTTTAGAATTTGCACACCCCCAAGGGAAAAAAACCCCGAACCACAGTTGAGTCAATGTACAGTAACAGGCCAGTTCTGCACCTTTCTTTACATAACATGCTTCCAAATTTACCAACTCCAGTGTATTTAATGGAACCTCCACATAACTTTACACAAAGCCTGAAGAAGAAATTAATAGCGTAGATGATGTAGACAACCAACCCCTTGCCTGCCACCCCATTCCTGAGTGGCTTCATTCCACTAATGCAAAAGCCTTGGGCAATGTCAGGCTGGCAGCACCAAGCAACTTTTGCCAATCTTTTGGGCCTCTCTTACTTACCTCTTGTTGCACACAAGATTTTGGAAACTCTCATGAACTAGCAGAGATGAGCCCTGAGGCATAAATGTTTAACAAATGTTGTTCCCTCGGTAGCTAGCTTCTGTCATCGATCTAAACCAAAATGGACAAGTAAGTAGAGAGAGAGCCATAAGGTACCTAGTTTCTCTCAGACTTGGAAGAACCCACTTCTTTTGGCTCCGCTTGACCTTCAGCAGCATCATAATGGAGAATCCCAGTAAACTCTTTTGAGAAAAGAAGATCTCATGGGTGTGTTCAAGATCATGCAGGGAGCTTGGACCAGCTGCAGGTCTCCTTCCTCCTGTGCTACCCCATCCCCGCCTTTTTCCCACAAACAACCCCACATCCCCCACCTGCTTTCCTCCCTGCTTCTGAAATGGAACCCAATGCTGTCGGAAACAACAAAAAGAATTGGGGATTGTAATCTTGCCGACATTGGGTTCTTCTTCCAGGATGCAACATAGGTCAGAAATTTTGAGCTGCTAGCCACCTTGCAACTTGATCTGTTGAAGACAGCTGCCTTTTTCAACAGGACATGAACCTCTCTCCCTACAGCCAGGGACACCATTTGGAATTCTCAGAGGATCTGACATCATGGTTATAACAAAGTTAAGGGGGTTAGCTACTGTACACATCCTGAAGCTCTCTAGGAGCTCCAGAAAGAGTCAAACATCCATTAGGTACTCCAATGATCATTTTTTTGTTTTACACTTGTTGAACTTCACTTGCCTTCTTTTCCCTTTATCCCTCCTCCTTTCACCTGTTGCTGCATCTCCCTTAATTGAACAACTGTGTGAGAAAGATCCTGCACTTGCTGTTTCAGCTGTTTGACATATTCAACAGCTTCGTCCAGCATATCCGATGTGTTGGTTTGTTTGTCCATGTTGGGGACCAAGTCTTGCAACCTCTTCATGCGCTCACTGATCTTGGTTCGGCGCACTCGCTCAGCAATGCTACGGGGATGAGTGGCACAGCCACGCTTTGCTCGAGTTTGACATGGCACTGAGATGTCAGGTAGGTCATCATCAAAAGTTGGACTATAAGATGACCTGTTTATCGTTGCAGGTAGACTTGAATGCCTAATCAAGGTGCCAGCTGGTTCCCCAAGCCTGCCCCGGAGTGCACCTGCACCTTCTTCCCCTGACACACGTCTGTCAACTGTTGTATCACCAAGAACTCCACGGAGCCGCTTACCTCCAAGACCCACTGGACAACCCAACAAGAACAGAGAAATCTTTGGTGCTCAATTACCAAAGTCTAAGATCAAGAAATTGCAACTGACCATGCACACAAAGACACAAGCCATGATCCCACCTTCTTCTGATCTAGAAGGTTCTCCATGTTATCCCCTAGAAAGATTCACGAGAGATGTAGGATGCAGTAAACTGCTGAATTGCTAAGATTCTGAACTTGGAAGAAAGAAAAATGAAGCAACAATTGTGTAGTACCTGGACTTGTTGGAGAATGCCACAGGCCTCCATCAGCTCCTGATGTTGTTGTCGTATCACTGAAAAGAAAAGAATCATCCTGGCTAGAGTACATTGAGGACTTGCCACTTACACCAGCAGCACCACCAGTCTCCTCAGATATTCCACCTGACAAACTCTCCTGATCAGGAGATGATGTCATGAATGGGATTTGTGAATTGAGATCATCGATGGGATCGTTCAAAGTTGCAAACCAGTCTGCAGGTAAACTGCTCTGGCGAACAAGCTGGTTATCTTTGCAGGCAAGTTGATGTGGGTTCTTGGCCAGCAATGTCCTGTTTGCTGCTGCATAAAATAGAGATCAACAGTCAATCACAAACAGGATCTAGCTGCATCTTTCATCAACAAATCCACAATTTGTTCAAGCCAAAAGAACAAGACACATTTAATTCCAGAAGCTCTTGAATTGGGGAAGAGAGAGAAAGAGAGAGAGAGAGAGAGAGAAGTACCAGGCGGTTTAGACTCTTGCTTTATGCCAAACATCATGGAAGTAACACGATGAGAAGGTTGCTTCTGATCAGGTTCAGTTGGAGGTGAAAGAAACTGATTGTAGCTGTGCAAGGTGGAGGAGGCCGCATTCAAAAGCTTGTCTGTCTCCATGGGCTGAGGAACACCCTCTGTTATTGGTGTGAGGTTATTGTTGTTGTTGCCTGAGAAGAATGAAGCTGGGATATCGCTATCTCTCATCATGAGTCCATGATTCCCAGTATTGTTGTGGCCAGCAGCAGGGTTCCCCACTAGAGGACTACTCGAGACCTGAGAGAAAGCATCCTGGAAAGCAGCATCCTCATCCACCAAGCTCTGTAGCAAAGAGCTTGGAGCTGAGTGGTAGCGTTGCAAGCTGCCTCCCCCGCCAAAACCTTGAGAGCCAGGAGCATCTGGAGTCGGTCGGAACATGGGATGATTATTGGCTTGGATCATGTGTGCTGCTATTTTCATAACTCGGTTTTTCGGATCCAGTTCAAACTTCTGGTCAGTGTCACCAAATGACCACAGTGGTTGCTGCTGCAAAGCTGCCATTGACCTACTTGCAGGGACTCCTCCTGCAGTCTGAGAAATTAAAACACCAGAGGTGGTCGAGGTCTCTACACAGGACAAGCTATTCCCTCTTCCTCCTCCTGTGGGAGATGAAATGAGCTGCGTTGGCGCTCCGGCTCCAGCATGAAGTGATGAGTACTGAGAAGAGAAATCATAAATGTCCATCATGTGCTCTGATCCTAAACCCATACTTGGAGAGCTGGTCAGAGCGACAACACTTGCTAGAGTCGAATGAGCCGGGCTGCTATGGTGGTCAGTTTGCAGCATTGCGTTCAGCTCTTCATCAATGGTACTCATGCCTAAGGGGGGCCACCCACAAAGTAAGTAGGTATCTATGTCGCAGTCCAAGGTTCAACTGTGCAACAACAGTTCCAGGGTTCACTGCTGACACCGAGTCATTCCAGATGTCCTCCTCATGGCACTGTGGCCTCAGAAAGAAAGAATTACAGAGCTCTCCAGCTTCTGATGATACTAACTACAGAGGAATCAGGGAATTCTTTGTTTCCTGTTGAGAATCCAGCTGAAGCAAAGCAATCACTTAGCCCCCTGGGACCCTCAAAATGCTCCACGACGACCAGGACCACGACGACCACCAAAATCCCACATTCCAGAATCAGGCTTGGAGGACTTGGATTATACCTGGAGGGCCATGGATGGAGCTACCACCACCACATTCCATCTCTTTCTCATCATCTCTATTTCTTCTGCGAAATGGGTGATCATGTAATCTCTTCTTCTCCCTTCTTGGGCTTCATTTTCCGCGTCATGTAATCTCTTCTTCTCCCTTCTTGGGCTTCATTTTCCGCGTCTCATAAGCGGATCAAGCTCCCACGATCCCAAGAATCTCACCCAATTTTTACTTATCTTTTCTCCCCTCAAGGTCTCCAGGAATCTGATGCACTCACCCACCACCCCTACCTTCTCCACCCGTCCGTCCGTCCGTCCTTGTCTGGCTATGGCAATCCCCAAAAGCAAATCCTCGATCTTCTAGTAATCCTGGATTCTAGCAACTTCAGGGGAAATGCAACAAAACCCGGACCGTAATACTTTCATTTAAATTACAAAAACAAACAAACAGAGAACAAAACCAAACCAAACCAAACAAACTCCCAACACTCATCTATACTGCAAATCTATTAGGAAGCGAAGAAACTCGATGATCTCCTTTGGAGAGTGATGAACATCCAGGGCTAAGTACGGTGGTACGGAGCCTTGGCTCGTGCCATATGCGGCTGGAACTTAAAGAAGAAGAAAGTGGGTGGGGGAGAGGGTAGGGGAAAAAAAAAGCTGATGCAGGAGGAATTAAAAAGCTGCTGCTACTGTTGTTGCTGCAGCACCTACTTACAAGCCACGAAATCTGAACCAAAGTAGGGTAGGGTCACCGGCCGATTCTTCCGGATTGCTTTCATTGCACAGACTACTAGCTAGCTAGCTAGCTACTACAAACAAACACTATTTAGTATCAGTGTTTTTCGTTTTTTCCTCTAGGTCGTCACTTGTGGCAGCACTTTTGTAAAAACGCTACAACCCACCTACCCTACCTAGGCCAGTCTCCGTTTATTGCTAATTGATGCTGAGAATCCTTGCCAGTGGACTTAGTTGAGGAATTTAGTCAAAAAAAAGAAAAGAGCCTGATTAGGCTAGAGTATGTGTCGTCTTTCCCCTTTCTACAATTGAATTCTCTTCATTGTTGTTAACCTTCAAATAAATAAACAAATAAGAAACACTAGTGTCGTTGGTGATGAGGTCAGAGGGGCTGCAGGTGAAGGAGAAGGTTACTTAGAAGAAGAAGGAAAAAGAAGAAGAAGAAGGAGAAGAAGGGGCGGAGCCCTCCGTTCAGTAGCTTTGTTTGTTTGCCCAGCGCTGGTTCATCCCCCTAAGTCGGGATGTCTTCTTCTTCACAAAGGAGGGCTTTTGCTGCTTTGTGCGCGTGCAGCTCGCATGTCCATCTCTTTCTTTTGCCGCACTCTCTCTCTCTCGCTCTCGCGCGCGCAAAAGCGGCGCCGTCGTCGTCGTTCTCGCGTCACGCACTGCCTGCCTGCAGCAATCCTCTTCCCAGGGACGGTGGAAGGAAGGAAGGAAGGTACCTACCTACCTACCAACCTACCACTCTCTCACATACCTACCTCCTACCCAGCAGTTTTTTTTTTAAAAGAAAATTTTGTTTGTAGCCAAAGTGGTGATCGTGCAAGGGAAGATTTAGCCAAATTCTGGCTATCAACCAAAAATGAAGTAAAAATTGTTTAATGATCAACCTTTGCATCATTTTGGCTATATCCATGAAAACCAAGTATAAAAATATCTGGCAATTTTTACTTTTCTTTTTTTCCCTCACTTTCTGAAAACCTCCAATATAATCACTTCGATTTTGAATTTATAATTTTGAATTTCCCATTTAAGAGAAGTTTTGCCAAAAAAAATTTCCAAAAACTAAGTAAATTTTCAAAGATCATACCTGCAAAGATTTTAGCCAAAATCTGGCTATCCAAATTATGAAATACAAAAATCTTCAATGAAACAATCTGTATTTGTGGCTACATACTAAAAACCAAATATAGAAATTTGGCGATTTTGGGAGATGGGTTGAGGACTAGAGTGTTTTGAAATTTGGTGTTCCCAAATGTATTCCATATAATTCCTTCAATGTTCTCATCAAGTGCCCAATATCGTTCCTGATTTGTTCCTCAAGTTCCCATTGTGTTCCCAATAACACCACACTTCATTCCATATCTTGATCAAACAACTAAACTTAATATTAAATTTGTTGAATTTTATTATGATTTGCATTTAATGTAACTATGCACATAATCATCCTTTTTTAATTGCCTATCTCAAAATTTACATTCAAAACCATATTCAAAACCAAACTTCTTTTAGCAACATTTGTGAAAATATTAAAAAATAATTGTATTTTAATTGTGGCACCCAATGTCAATTAATTAAAAAATTTAATGTTCAATTATTATCATTTCGACTTATTTTGAACCCCCAATGAACAATTTCAGTAATTTCATAGTAATGTAATTTTAGGGTAATGTTAGTGTATTAATAATATATATAGAGGGTGTTGAAGAGGCTTGTGTGTACCCAAAAAAAAAATTGTTATGACCAACAAAATTGCTGAATTTGGTGGTTTGAATTTATTTTTCCTTAGTTAAATCTTGAGTGAATTAACAATTTAATGTGTAAATCGGGTTTTGGTAGGTTTGTGAGAATTTTAGAGGACCAATGGAAATGGAGAAAAGGGACCATTATTTTCAATGTTCAACATAATAAGGTTATGTGTAGATTTGAGGATTTAGTTTGTAAAGTGGCCATAATTTAAGCTAAAAAAAAGTGGCCAATTTATTTTTTTTAAATAAATATTTACTCTATGATTTCTTAGGCAAACAAATCCAGATTTAATTTTTTTAAAAACAATAAACATGGGCATTATGCACCATTTTGGGTTGATCCAACTCAATACTTTGCACAAACAAAACTAGTTGTAAGACAACATAAATGAACTATCATAAGTTTTTACATCCGTTAAAATCTGGATGAACATGGTTCATCCATATTCAAGACTCCGCCTTTGACCTCAATCTCTAGAAACAACTCCATAATGGCACACTTGCTATAATTAGTTCCTATATACTGAAACTGGCTGTTCTCACCCCCTAATCGCGTGACTTTACCGATAGTTGTCTTTTGGCCTGACTAAAGAGTTTTTGTTTGCTGTAGTAGTAGAGGCTAGTTCAAGTATAAGAAATTCCTTTGGCATGAATTCTTTTTAGAATTTTGAGATTATAAAATTTTTTTTTCCCCATCAAGTACTCTGATGATATTGTTCAAAAAATGCATTCCTTTTAAAATTTTGAAATTGAATTTTTTTTTTCCCCTTCATCTACTATATAGTATTGGTCAAAAAATGAATTCGTTTTTTTAATTTTGAAATTGTAATTTTTTCCCATCATCTACTATGATATTGTTCAAAAAATGAATTCTTTTTCTAATTTGGAAATTATAATGTTTTTCATCATCTACTATGATACAACCTATTGGTCAAAAAATGAATTCGTTTTTTTTTAGTTTTGAAATTGTAATTTTTTTCCATCATCTACTATGATATTGTTCAAAAAATGAATTCTTTTTCTAATTTTGAAATTTTATTTTTTTTCATCATCTACTATGATATGACCTATTGGTCAAAAAATCAAAAGCCCTAGGGAATTTCATTTTATTTTGAAATTATATTGTGATATGTGTAGTGAAATTATTCAGGGTGTGTAACCTATGATAATTATGATGATTTTTTCAAAATGTCCAACTTCATATTTTCACAAAATTTCATTTCACTATTTTTGGGGATTATTTAATGACATTAAGGGGTAAGGTATTCTAAAAATGCCACTTTTATTGCTGCTTGGTTTCATTGGTACGCAGAAAAAAGTTTTGATGAAAATGGGTGATATTGTAAATATATCACTTTTTTCCTACTTTCATTTGTAGACAGGAAAAAAAATAAAAATAATAATAAAATGATGAAAAATGGGTAATATTCTAAATATATCACTTTTTTGCTGCTTTCGTTTGTAGACAGGAAAAAAATTTTAAAATTTAAAAATTGATGAAAATGGGTAATATTCTAAATATATCACTTTTTTGCTGCTTTCGTTTGTAGACAGGAAAAAAAATTTAAAATTTAAAAATTGATGAAAATGGGTAATATTCTAAATATATCACTTTTTTGCTGCTTTCATTTGTAGACAGAAAGTAATAATACTAATAATAATAAAATAATGATAATGGGTGATATCTGAAAATGCCAAAAAATAATAATTCTGGTTTAAATCATGTAGGCAGAAAAGATTTGATGAAAGTGATATCTACAGAGTTTCCAGCTTTTGCTTTGCTACTACTTGAATAAATAATGAAGACAGCAAAATTGTGATGAAGAAAAAGGGAATTTCAATTAGGGTATGTCAGTTTTGGCTGCTTTCAAAATGTATGTATCCAGCAAGAGATTTGATAAAAAGTGAAATCTAGAGAATGCCCACTTTTGAAGGGGTGATGATGCACAAGATCCAAATTGTGGCATCATGAAATATGCACAAGGGTGAGCATCATGGAAGTGTCTGTGGCAGTGGGGACAGCATCTTGCTCTGATTGATGAGCACAATATCTAATACACTAGAGTGACTTTTAAAAGTGATCCACAATGTACAAGTGATCTGCATCTGGAGGACAACTTCCAGAGAAGTGCATCTCCGTCTTTTTTTTGCATGGACATTTTCCTCCTCAGTCCTAGTCTACCTAGAATCAATCACAAGGGGCGGGGGGAACAAAAAGAAATTATGTTAGATTTGTGGTTTCGTTGCAATTTCATATGCACATATACACATTAGATCTCCTTGTAAAATTGTTTGGCTTCAAAAACAAAGCTAGATTGCCACTAACCCAATTAATCACAATCACCCAACTTAGGAACTTAGAAGATCTCCTTGTAAAATTGTTTAGCTTCAAAAACAAAGCTAGATTGCCATGAACCCAATTCCTTACAATCACCCAATTTAGGTACTTAGAATCAAAATGATTTACAGGAAGTTCAATCTGAACAAACCCACACCCAGATTTGCACTATCATTGTTGTTGCAAGTTCTGGTGTAAGAGCATCTCCACCCCAAAATTGTAAACTACATTTAATATTTTTTTGAAAAAAAACAATCTTCCCTACCCATCAACAGCAAGAAGCTCACTTTAGACAATAAGCTTGACCGTTTATGTTTTTACATCTAAACCCATCATTGTCATTGACCAAAACCATAGTAAGAAAATCCTTTTAGAGGCCATCGCTCATGGTACCCAACATTTTAACCATATTTAGTGTGTGACATGAAAAATTTTCACTATCCTCTTTGGAAAATTTAATATTAAGTGGTGTTTTAGGATATTGCAGTGCAGTTGCTCTAAAGATGATGCAATCTTTGAGTTCTCATCTGGGTTGGAACATCATTTTTGAACCATGAAAGCATGGTAACTTGTGTGTTTTCATTAGGAACTTGTTCGAAGCCCTGGGATGTTCTAAAGCTAAAGCATTATACGGAAAATGCTGTGGTGTGAGAAGAGGGAGGAGATATGATGAAGTGGATTAACCACCAGTTGTTAGATAAGTGATACTAGTAAAAAAGGGCCCTCAAAGTGCATTTTTGGATTATATTTGGACACGAAAAAGTTGAAACACCATTCACACTGAATTGAGTTCATTCTAACAATAGATAACTACATAAAACTTTTTAAAAGGATGAAAAAAGAGGTGATTTTAAAAATTCTCCATATTGATGAAAAGACGTCATCTTGATTCTCCACACTAATATATGTGTATTTGACTCAAGACAAATGTTCAGTACTACTTTTGAAATTGAGTTTTTTTAGCTTGCAAACACACTCTAGTGAAGGGGTTGGGCTCTTGGTTTCCATTTGTATGGATTCAATGTCCAAACAATAGGTTGCACTATTCAAGTATATTCAGAATTAGTGCAGACTTCGCTATTTCTCCAAATCACGTCCTTAGTATGTGCCCCCATGAAACAATGCTTTTCTTGGTTGGCAATGCAAGTGAACTGCTTCATTATGAAAATCCAAAGAGTAAGAGCAACAATTTTTTGGGGGGTATCGCACATTTTCCTTTGGGATTCACACAATAATTGTGTTCACAAATATATTTGATTCGAATTCATATGGCTTTTCTTTCCTTGTAGCAACATTTGTCACTTTTTCAAAAAGGATTTTTTGGGAACTTAATACTTTTAAACAACATGTTCTCTTGTTTTGGACAAAGTTATTTTTCATTACCGCACAGTTTTTCTCCTTTTCCATACCACAGTATTATTTTCTTATTCGCACAACATGTTTTGCTTATTTATGTCATATTCCTTGTAGTTTACACAACACATTGTCTTGATCACATTTCTTTTCAAGCAAATTGTCCAAACCTATTGGAAAGTGAAAATCGTCCCAAACAAAATCCTTCCATATGAACATTACATTTTCATTTTCAACACAACACATTTTTACCGCATGCAGATGTGTTGATGTTGTTGAAGTTTTCAATTCCCATGCTCCAACATAAACATCACATGTACTAACAAAAAGTACAATCACATAGGCAGAATTGGCTCACATGTGATTATCCTGTAGGATAAATCCCCGGGATGGATGCGGGTAATAGAACTAGGCATAGGCAGTTGTCAAATCCATCTGTCATTTTGGGAATGTTCCCCACCCATTGTAAGGCCCAAGGCAGACATTCTCATGAACACTAACATATGTAGATCATAAGGCACAGGAGGCACATAAACGTGCCCTCCAAATACACTAGGAGAACCTCTCTCAGTTCTTTCCAGAATAGTAACCCATCACCTTGACAATTTGATATCCTTATCGCTGGTTCCAAACTTGATGACTCCTGTGTTTTTCCTGGGTTAAAAGTGTGCACGAATCCAGCAATGACTAGTCATCTATGGAAAGACATTTTCACAGAGTCAAAATGAGGAAAACTTACGGAAAATATCTCAACTGAAATTCATGGTCAATTTCAATTTGGGCAGAAGCCAACAGAAACAGAATACATCAGGTTCTTTGACATCCCCACCCCCAAACAAAATTCCCCATCAAACCAGATGAAGGATTGGCTTCCTTCGAATGATTCACCAGTCACTGGTGGTTTATTCTATTCTTTAGTGGTTTTGGAATCATCGTTGGATTTGCTTCCCTCCTCTGATCATTTAGCATACATGAAGGCAGTTGATTCAAAATGTCAGAATTTCCATCATAGTTTTCAAAAGGGACAAAACTTCTGATGGGGAAGCAAAGTCAAGAAGTATGTTCTTTCTACTACTGGAACAGTGTCACAGAGGACTCACCATATTGTTTGATTCAGTGAGGATGGGAAGAAATACACTGATTTTGAAAACTGTGTTTTTCAACTGTTTGCACATTTCTTCTCTGGCATACTGCTCCCAAAACTTCCACCATCAATGCAGCTGGACTTGCACATCAACAAGAAGGATGCTAAAGCTACATGTGCTAAGGACCCTAGTTGACCTAATTGACTGATTGTAACCTGCAAAAGCAACAAAGAGGAAAAACTAATCCCAAGATGTGGAGTGTGGATTGCCAATGATTCACTTGAGGAGCAGTAACTTGATCCAGTTGTTTCAAATCACTTTCAGACCCCAAAAATATACTGTCCATGGCAACTACCGGAGATGGATGTTCAACTTTTGCAGCCATCATATGAACTCAAAACTGGGGCAATCTATTAAAAGTAACTTGTGGCACCTGGTTGCACCATGCCTGCTCGACTACCCATCAATCACCTTTGTACGTGTCTTTTGGAATCAATTGTCATGAGACCGGTAGCATCTGTTTGACCCATTGAATGGCCCCACAAGGCATATAATGTGTTGTGCATTCCAGCGTGTGCACTATGTCACTTTGATGAGCTTTTCACTGACAAGAATATCTGCAGCTTCAAAGGGCCTCAATCCTCCCCACCCTGGTTCTCCTCCTTGAACAGCTTGATCATATCATCAATTCGTAGAATTGTAATTGCTGCCTGTGTTGCAAACTACAGAAGACCGCAAAGACAAAAAAAATTCAGAACAGTACTGATGTGAAGCTGTCCAAATTGGATCACATGGGTGAGTGAAAAGCTTGATGTATGCTGCAACACAAATCAAGGTGTTTTGAGTGCACACAGACATCTCAGGTCCTTTTCAGAGGTGCTAGATTCATAGTACAGATGGTGCAGAATGGTCAGTTGAATTTAAGAAGGGATGAATTATCACATAAAGTTAAAGATAGCCAGTGATCATTACTGTGGGCAGGCTTCTGAATTCTATGCAAAGAAACAAGGACATTTTCAGTTCGAACTTTGTGCATAGTCACTTCACATCAACAAATGGAGCTAGTCAAGAAGAGACCTGAATAATTTTCACTTTGCTCATTGAGGGCTCAATTACCCCAGCTTCAACATTGTTCCTTACAACTCCTTTGATCAAGTCCAACCCCGTTCTGTAACATGAAAGAGTCAGTACATACAGAACTACAACGCTGGACATTTAACTTTGGAGGTAAACGCTGCATTCCTTAGCCATGAGGTGATGAGATGTGTGTCGCACAGAATATCACTATGACCCAAAACCCAGACAGTTTGCAATTTCAAACAAAGATGTCTAGTTTCATTTCTCCACTTGAATTGCAGCATGTGACCTAGTGATCTCCGCCAACCCCCTTTCTATGGTAAGCCATGCCAAGTTCAAAATCTTTGACAATGCCATCATAGATGTTGAAAGGCCTCTGTGAATACTGCTCCACTCTCTCACAAGTTTGTTGAAGTGCACTTTCAGTGTACACAGTAACAGCTTTTTGCTAGAATCAGTAGGGACATACCCAGAGAGATGCTGCTTATCAGCCTTTGTCTGTGCATTATGGTGGTAAGCACACAGCTTGGCCACCAGCTCAGTTGCATCCTTTGCAGCATTTACTGCCAACACCTGTTCCAATCACCCCAGTTGTAACCATGCATTGTGTGATGTGTCATTAACAAATATCATTCCAAATACACTGAACAAGGATTCCCTGTCAATTTATACATGAGACTGCCAAAACAAAGAGGCACTTAACCACTGCATTTCTCCTGAAAGACATCACATTGCAAAGATGGTCTTCCAGAAAACAGATTATTGATCAACAATCTCCTCACAAATAGCAAGACAAATATAACTTCGAAACAAAAGAACATATTCAAATGCTCAATTGAGACAAATGGGCTAGGTTTACCTTTGGGATTACAAGAAGAGCCAAAGCAAATTCAACAACAGCTAGCTGCTCTCTTGAGCCTAGGGTTGTTGCCAGATTTTCCAAGTAGACAGAGAGCGCAGCCTCTACTGCTCCACCTCCTGCTACCACCATATTTGATTCCAATGTCCGTTTGACAATGCTCAAAGAATCGTGAATAGATCGTTCCATCTCATCTAGCATGTAGTCATTTGCCCCACGCAATATGATAGAGACCTAAAAGAAAAGTACATCAAGATTTAATCATAAGGAAATCACTTCTTGGCAAGCTGAAATACCACATCCAAAACTTGCTTTCACTCATTGAAATCACCACACAGCATTCAGAAGAGTTCAAATTGGCCATTCGAAAGTCTTCCAACTAATACTCTTGCACAATCAAAGAGATGAATCTCCATAATATTGAGCCTTGAACCTACTGCAATTGAAAGGAAATTCCAGTCAATCTGGAAGAGTTACACAAACCCTGGATAGATTCTACACAAGCTTCAGCACAGACAGCATCAGACAGGGGATAATCTGGTTTAAGAGTGCCTACCGCCCTTGAACTTTTTGCACCCTTGATGAGGATGATATCATCATCTGACACCCTGTCCTCAACAACCTCTTCAGCACTTCCAAGTAACGATGCATCAAATGTCTCCCCACCTTCTATGTCAGCAAAGGTAAGTACCTGTGCCATCTCACAAAATTTTCAGCAATCTAAACCTCTTCAACCTAAAACATCTTCCGGGCATCTTCTCACATGTCTTGCAGAAGGTTTTATATTCAGATAGGATCGGCCTGAAATTTGCTTCTCAAAACGTGAAAACCTCCAAAGAAATTCTTAGTGTAGTTGGAGCTATGCTTACAACTCATAAGATCCCGTGGGCATTTCTGAAAATGAAAAGCCAACACCCGCAGGGATTTCATTTTCAAAAATGACCCTGCATTATTTTTTTATGTTTTTTTTCCATCATACCCACCAGGTATCATGGGGAAAAAAAGACATCAATTTTTACACCATGTAACACCCTTGGCTGCGGGCATTACCAAAACTGAGGTCACCTCAGCTCCACCTCATGTGATGCCTGTGGCCTTGGGCATTACCCTACACTTAAAGCAGGGGACACATTTCACATGAACAAACTAATTGACAGGGGATAACACTACACATTCAATTCTAAATTCATATCTTCCGTAACAGCTGCAAATAAGGAAGTATCAAGTCTGAGATAAAGACAGCGCAGGCAGCTTCTTTAAATATTGAATTGGGAGTTGTAGCAAACAAAAAGGGACACAAAATTAGAGATATCTGACCAAGTAAAACATTGGTCATCCTCAGTGAAAGAAAATAAAATGCAAGTGCACACAAACCTTCATTTTCAAAGGGTAATTCTGTGGTCTCTGAAAAGAGATGGGAAATAAGATGATCAGATAAGCTGATGAATTGAAGGTGATAGTTGTTCTGACCTGAGTGGCACCAGTTGCCTTCGCAATGTGTCTCATATCCTCCTTACCAACACGTCTCACAGCAATGGCATTGGCTTCCACAAAATACTGCATTTGGCATTCAACCCAATATTCAACCATAAGAATTCAACCTCAAAATTTAACTGTATTTTTGGACCCATCAGGAGAGGTGTTGAAGCTGACCTTTAGAGCCATGTCATCAATGCCCTTTGTGGTAAGAATAACATTGGCACCTGCCTTCAAAACCTTCTCAATTCTCTCTTTTGTGATATCAGCTTCCCTGTGGCATGTAAAGCACAATTAAAACTTCACCAAAGACCAATACTGTGAATACAGTAACAACATGCATATCAGTGAGATGCCATGTTTACTTTACCACTGACTTCATCAGCTGATGATATTCAATACAAGTTAGAGCACTGCTCAGTAAAAGACAACATTTCAAATTAAGAAAATCCAGACTAAGCTTTGTATGGTAAGATAGAACCAACTTGAGACTGGAAAAAACTGATCAGGTGCACTCACCGCTGACGTATTTTCTCCAGTTCCCTTGGATCAGTCACTAAAACTTGGACCCCCATTTGCATTTTTGTCCGCTGCAAATTGACATCCAGGCATGCTATGCGAGCTGGTGCCACACGCTTGAGCATTCCCTGGGCTGCTCTACCAGCATTCAGGGCATACCCATTCAGCAAATAACTCTCTTTTGCACTCTTTCCATGAGCCTTGAGAATGTTGATTGCCTGTGAAAAGTACCAACCACCACGCACACAAAAAAGAAACAAAAGGCAATAAGAAAATAAAGTTCTTGTCTTCGAAAGCAAATAATGTGCACTGTAGGAGATTCAATATTACACACCTTGATGGGGTACTTTATCTCCCCCTTGTCATTTGTGGTTTTCACAGCTAAGACTGCATCAACCACCTGTAACATCACAGACAAGCTGTTTAGAACCCTTTTGCAGCAATTATGTCTAGTTGACCTTCATGACAGCAATGGCAGAGAAAGGAATAGTTCAGAGAAGTGCTTGCCAATTTTGCAAAAAAGTCGCTGTCAGGCCCAATGATCTTTGAAGACATACTTGTTTTGGCACAGTTGATCAGTGATTCCTTCCCCAACTTCTCTACCTGCATCAGTTGTGTCAATGCCATTCTAAGTTTGATGAAAGCAGACCTTAATCAACAGATAAAGCTGATATAGTATGTGGGTGAATCCCAAAATTTGTGAAACAAATTGCAAAGATGATGGAAGCTGGCATACCTTGATGGCAAGCTTGTCATCAATATATTTACATGCCTCTCGCATGGCAAGCTGCAGGGACACACAACGGATCTAAAAAGTAAACATAACCAATGAACTTGTATAGATGTGCTTAAATCTACAGGGCTGGAAGGAAGTACAGTGGTGTGCATTATACCCTCAAACCCAGGGAAATGTTGAGGCGACAGTACTGTGCACAAACACAACTGGGCCTGACATTATATAAACATCTGTGTCCAGGGTTTCTGCCTCATTTCTGGAGGCAGTAGGAAGACTGAGTAGAGATGCTTGCTAGCACTACAAAGACATCCATACAATGTACAAATGTATCAAGCAGGAGATCCTTGCCATCAATCCACCACTTCAGAGTTTGGAAAAAAAGGGCTTTGTTGGGAATGACAGCAACTGTGAGTGTGCTAATGTTGACTTTCTGGGGTTGCAAAGAAAGTAAAACAAAACAATGTGGCCATGGAATACTTTCCTTAAAAGAAGGATAGCAAACAAAATGTCTTGTCACAGAGTTCAAAGCAAGGCATCTGACTTACACGATATCCACTTATTATTGAGGTGGGGTGGATCTTGTTTCTGACAAGATCATTGGCTCTCTGCAAAGAAAAGATGGCAACAACAAGTCAGATACTGGCTGGAAAGAATGCCCCTTTGTGATGATGCTCTGCAGTGAGCATGAAATGTGACTGCAATGATGGTATGCTCACCTTAAGTAGCTCTGCAGCAATGATTACCACAGATGTAGTTCCATCTCCCACTTCCCGGTCTTGCAATTCTGCAAGCTCCACTAGAACCTGCCACAAATGATTTTTATAAGAGTCTCAGTAGTTGCAAGGAATATCATACGTGCACTTCTGGTTGGCACTTAGCATGATAATAATCAGTTCCTCTTGCCATGACCTTCTGTTGCTCCACTGATAAATGAGGAAAGAAACATTATCTTCATGAGCATCAAGGAATCTGAGGTGACCTAAATAGAAACTTTGCAATTACCTCGTGCTAAGCTTTGAGATTCTGGAAAGAAAAACAATGAGAACATGTCACTCTCTTGGCCATTTTGTAACCAGAGAGTTTCAAGGACATGAGATGTCTATGAAATTGCAGACGAAACCCCATAACAAAAACTTTGAAGGGTAACCATTCTGTCAGTTCCAGCAGAACACAAAACTAACATGACAAGAATAGGGTGCAGTCATAACCAGATCAGTGTCACTAACAAACTGACAGACCATCACCCACATCATGAATAGCAGTGACATGATCTGCTATTCACTCCTCATGATCTCCCAATGGTATAAATAAGTGCATAATAATATGCCAAAATTTTTGAACAAAACAGTATACAAAGATCTGCATCCTGAGTTTGTGTTGCATTCATGGAAGTCATGGGAAAAGACTCAAGTCATGATGTTGGCCTAGCACTCACTCAAGCAATATAGCTTGAGTGTTCCAAGGAAAGGTTGGTCCTAATGACCACATCCTTGAGCATCATCTTTTAACCACATCACTTGCTTACCTTTGCAGCAGGATGCTCCACCTCAAGCATTTTTAGGATTGTTGCTCCATCATTTGTTATTGTGACATCACCAATGTCGTCAACAAGCATCTATAGACAAAACCCAACACAAGTTTTGAACCAGAATATGAACTTGATAAATATACCATTCTATATTCCCTTGGAAATTATTGTTTGACTGAATCAATGACCACAACAAACAAAGCAAACTCAGCCTCTAGGTGATGCCACTATAAACTGAGCATACAATGTTGCAACACGTAGAATAAGGAATATCCTCAGTATCAAGATCGCTAATGGCAAGAATCCTTAAACCCTACTACTGTTCTAAGATGGAGCAACTACAACATTCCAATCAGAGGAAGCCAGACCAAAAAGAAAAACCATCAAAGAAAGATGCGCACCTTGTCAAGACCAACAGGGCCTAACGAGCTTTTCACTATATTGGCGATGGCTTGGCAAGCCATGACTGCATTGACATCCAACAACATCGACATAAAAATCCTTACCATCAGCACGGCATGCAAAGAAGACGAAAGGGGATACATACAGCGCACGCAGAAAGCGAACACTGTCTAAGAGATGGACTCTCTCGCTATGAACTGAAACTTACACCATGTGACCATCAAAATGCAACGAAACAAGAAAAGAAAATGACAAAACCCCTGTCATTCTTGCAACACCACATTTTGCACTCCATCCCAACAATCCATAGGAACCCATCGCCCAGCAGCAGTTGTTGCAAAGCCCCATTTACCATTTTGGGTACGGACATCCTGGCCAGTCTGCCGATCTCCCAAAATCTCCAGGTTCTGCGACATTCTTCACACCTTAAAAAATCCAGAACCCGATTCTCTCTTGCCTGGTAACAAACAAGGTACTTCCAGCTCCCGATATGAGGCCACAAGCGACTTGGTCAATTGCGACGAACAAGACTTGAAGCTCTCTCCGTCCGGTAGGAACAGATTCTTCTCTCTTCGCCTTCTTCCCTCTCGTCTCACAAGACGAGAAGTCCTAACCCTAACCCTAATCCCAAGCCCTCTCTTCTCACAAGCCAAGAAGTCCTAACCCTAACCCAAAGCCCTCTCTCGTCTCACACGACAAGAAGCCCTAACCCTAATCCCAACCGGGGGGTTACTACCCTACCCCAGTGGTAGCTTCACAATAATTAATTGTTTTGGCAAGTGCCCAATAATTTGGTTTCTTCAAGAAAAAAATGCCTAATTTTTTGAATAATTAGAACTGAAATTGCCTAACTTGTACTCTGGTCAGTTCAAGTAAAAATGACGATTCTTTTGATTTTGAAATGTTTTTAAAAATCAAAATCATCGATTATACACAAAATCAAATGCCCACCCAATATAGGTTGCAACAACAAAAGGGTTTTTATGCAATTAGTACTACTTGGCCAAAATAAATTAAAATTACCACCTTTGAAACCATCATTTCCTTAATAGTTTTTTTTTATGAAATTTGTCATTTCATTGAATTTTTGAAAATAATTGGAATTGGTAATTCTTTTGTCTTTTGGATGAATTGAAGCCAATAGTTTTCCAATTTTGAAATAATTTTAAAATTTGAAATTAGCAATTAATATTAAATATCAAATCCTTACTTTCAAGTTGAAGCAAACCTCTAACGAATCACATTAAAAAAAGAGTTTTTATGCATCTCACGTGTATCCTTTGATTATTAGCAACTAGAAGATTGATTGAAAAATGACGTTTGCTCGTAACAACAACAAAAAAAAAGTATTGTTGTGAGGGAGTGGGGGGAACCATGGGTGCATGTTTATAATAAAAATTTGAGTTTTGTATTTGTTACGCACTACTAATGACGATTTTTTTTTAATGTTTTCATATGGTTTTCAATAATTCATCATTATTTATGTCAATGTCAAATTTAATTTAAATTAATATACATTTCATGGACATGAAAAGACACATGTTAATATTGTTTTTTCATACCATGTTGGTGGACAGGGGAAAAAAATAAAATAGTTATAAAATGGAAGTAGTTATTAGGAAAAGTGGGAGATAGTTATTATGAAAATTAATAGGAAAAAGAAGTTGTTATTAAGAAAGAAATGAAATAGGTAGGTTTGAAAATGAAATAATTATTTTTGAATTTTTCTTTGGAATGGTCCATGGATAACTAACTATATGAAGGATTCCAAAAAATCCCTTATATACGAGTTTCAATTACATGTCATTGGAATATAAAGACCTAAAGCTTTTGTTGAAAGCCAAAAAAAAAATTTAGAATAACATTATCACACAACCTCAAAATGATGAAAAGAAAGAAGATGTTTTATTCATTGCTTGTAAATAAACATGTGAAAAAATGGGTGTTTGTAATTGATCCTTGAATTTAAATATTTACCACAATGCGATGTGTCTATGATGGTTTGGTTTGCCTAGACCTTCTTTGTTGCAATTTTTTTTCCTAGCGATATTTAACCAAAATGTGACAAGGTTTAATCACCTACGAAATGGTTGTAAGAAAAATCAAGGTTTTTTTAAAGTTCTCGTCACATTACACCACCAATCACTTAGGATGATTCCCAAGTGACAATCCAATTAAAGTGCATTATCATTTAGCTTTGCCATTGATTAAAGTTTCATCATCACCTCTACAACAAAAGGACCATAATAATTAGGTGTTTTTGCCAATGCAATGCATTTTAGCCCTCCATTTTTCAAATCATCCATCAAGTTATCCAAGTTTCATCCCACATTTCTTTTCCAAAGCTTCAAGTCTCAATGCCTTCATTTTGATATTAACGCGCATGTTTCTTCTCCAAAGTTCCAAGTCTCATAACCTTCCTTTTCACTATTATTGCAGACACCATTACCATATCTAATACTCAAAGTGCAAGTAATGGAACCAGGGCAGAGTGGGAGGAGTGGGAAGAATGGGGAAATGTAGTTGGAAGTTGGAAAGAACAATGTTCATTGCTCCTTGTTTGATGTGCATCACTTTGAGCTCATGCAACTTGTTGAGCAATGCAACTTTGCAACATACATTTGTTTTTTGCCTGCTTTCACCTTGCTTCAAAGGGTTTCATCCAAAGTTTAATTTTTTTTGCAAATGATCATATCTCACATTTTAACATTTTTGTATTGTTTCGGCAAATTACTAGTCGTTGATTTTTTGCATTTTGATAATTGACAAGTGTTAATTATTTGCTTCTTATTGATATATTTGTTATACATTGTAAACATCAACATTTTTGTTTAACAAATGTGTGTAACTTTGTGTTTTTTATTGTGAGTTTGAACAAATTGAATGTCAAGATTTAATTTTAGGTTTACTTATGGTTGTGGGGAATTGGGATTTGGTATTTTTTTTTAATTTGGGGTTTCAACTTTGGGTGTGAACCATTGGAATTAGGGAGATGTTGGGTGCAAAACACCACTTAGAGTCAAAGGCTTATGAATCAAAATGTCAAAGGTCATTGGGAGTTAAGATTTAGAAATTAGAGTGTCAAACATTAATGTGATTCAAGATTTGTCAATTAAAGTGTCAAAAGTGAAGCCAATATAAAAGATGTCGAAAAGTTATTTTCATTCCAACCGTGATGCATGAAACCCAAGCCAAATTGTTATCCTAGCTTGTACATATCCCCATTTTTTTCTAAAGCGACATCTTTTGGTTATAAAGATGATTGCCTTTCAACATCTATGTGCAATAATTCAACTTTAAAATTGATTTGTCCTGGTGGTTTGCCAACCTACATGCCCTCTATCCTTGAAGTATGTGAGATCCTAGATCTTGGTGAAGATGCAAAACCACCCAAAAAATGAAAAAAAGTTATGAAACATCACAAAAACTTCAAGACATTTGGACTGCATAATTTCCTTTGGCTAAAATGTTACAAGGTAATGATAGGGAAGTTCAACATGTCAAGCACATTGCTTGTAGTGTTGTTTGAAAAAAGGACATGATTCCAAGTGTTAAGTTAGATATTTTGGAGAAGAATGTTGGGAAACAAAATGTGATAAAAAATTTACCACATATTGGGGTGAAAAAAGATGAAATGTACGTGAACAAACAATGTTGGCATGTCTAAAATGATGTAATTTATGCAAGCATGCATTACACAACCATCATTGAAAAAGTGCAATCCATGCTTAAAGTATGAATATCTAAAACCTTTTTATTTAAAGGTGAAAGGGGCAAGAAAAGGTAACAATTAGCAATAAATTTCCATTTCTTTTAGGGGAGGTCAATGTTAGAGTATGAATTTTTAAATCCTTTCTTTATATTTTTGGGAATTATGATGATGACAAAAAAAATTAGACAAATTCTAACATTTGCAATGTGATGCATTTCATGTGTGCATAGGTCAAAACCAAGATGAAGGAGGTCCTTGGGGAATCAAATTATCTTGATGTTACTTGTGACAAAATCACAACAATTGATAATCAATTTTGAATTTCAATGCATGGATATATTATGCAAGATTGGAGTCGATTATGGAATTCATTTTTTGGAACATGTATACAAGGCAAAATTGCCAACAATTTCATTGCAATATTCATTGATGTTTTAATCATTAATGGTAGTGTCCCAAAGGTGGATGTTCTTTTGAAATTATTATCATTTGGTGTACACGGTGTTTTTGTTTTTTAGGTCAAAGTTTTTTTTTCTATGCATGCTATCATCATCTTGGTTTTGTTTATATTATCATTTTAGTTTAGGATCAATTTTAATTTTTTGGTGTTTACTACCATCATTGATATATATTTTATAATCATTGTTGATTAATGATTTAGAGCAAATTTATCCTTGGGTGGTACCATTAGGAATGTCACACCCCAAATTTCTAAGACCCATCCAACTTTAAAACAACATAGGACTCACATAAAGAAAGCTTTTCATTTCAATTTATTCATCAAAAGGTTACCCAAGTCATGTTGAATTAAAAATGCAATTAAAATTATTTTAAAATGTGTTTTGATGAAGAAAATGAATGCATAATCCTGGAAAAAATTTCAAGAATGTAACACGAAGGATTTTTTTTATTATGAACACAAAGAATCTATTTTTTGGGAATTTTTTTTAATGTTAATTTTTTAAAACATTTCAAATGCCAACCTACTTGATGGTTTTTATAGATAATTGATTGAATCAATTTTCATTTAGTTATGAATTTTCAAAATCAAGATTGTGAAGTCCTAAAGGGCCATTGATGTCAAGAACACAAATGATAATTATTTTCATCTTTTGTTATTTTAATGATTAGTTTGATCATTCTCTTGTGCATGTATTAAATAAACAAGAAAAAAAATCTAATGTATAAATGTAAGGACATTTAAAAGGAAAAAAAATCAAAAATTGGGTCAATAATGGTTTAAAAATTGAAATGTTAATGCATATTATAAGTTTTTGGGTGTTCATTATTTTTCATGAGTGTGTGAATAGGTGGGGAAAACATTTCCCACCTAGTCTAATCAAATAAACCAATGTATAAGTAGATGGAATTTTATTTTTAAAAATTGGGTCTAACTTTCATGTGGTTTTGGCAAGGTGGTTCCTAGTGGTACCACCCAAAGGTATTTTCACATGAATGTGGAAATGTCCATTGCATGAACCATTTTTTTCAATCTTGACATTCAAGATTGCAAAAAGTTGATATGGTGCTACAAAAGAAATATAATAATGTTTTTCCCCTCATGTGGAAGTGTCCATTGCATGAACCATCGCATTAATTTGGCTAGACAAACCTGTTTCCATTTGCTAGTTGTTTCAAGGATCAAGTTTTTGTCGTAATCAATTTATCCATTTTTTTCTCACAACCCAAAATGATATATTGAATTCATAAAGTTGGTTGAACTAATGATTGTCAAGGGTAACAAAATTTTACAAAATGTAAAAACACATTCGATTATCATCTTGAATCCAACCAAATGAGTTATTTTAGAATATAGGCGTTTGATGACAAAGATGACAAAAAAACATGAAAAGGTTGGCTTGGCTCAAACAAAATTTGATTTGTTTTTTGACATTTCAATTATAATTGGGATTGCAAGTTTGTTACTTATGCTTCAAACTATTCATTACTTGATCAAGTTTTCATATAAAAAAGAAATCATTATTTGTGATCATGTGGCAGCCAAAGTCAATTGTATGGCCTCTACAATGATTTAAACACATGTTTTGTTTCATATGCCTTCAAAGATTTCAAGGATTTGTTGGATTAGAAATATGACATTATCACATTAAATTGAATTGCCTTAGAGATCAATTTGAATACAACAAGGATTAAATGTTAAATTTTTCAATGTGTTAAACAAATTTTAGATGTTATTTACCTAGATCATGTGACTATAAAACTTGAGCATGTCACAATAGAATTGTACATTATTATCTTAAAGGAGGTGGAGTTGTGCCAAGGTGCATGTTATTTTTGGTTTATCCCATATATCATGTTGTAACTTGTTTATGGTTTAAAAAAATTGTTGACTACTTTGAAACTTAATATTGTTTAACATTTGGTATTTTTGGTTGTCTTGTAGGTGCTACTAAAATCTTGACAAAATAACTATCTAATTGATTCCCTACCAATTGTTTGATGGACCCATTGGAAATTATCTAACCCCGCTATTGGTTACAATAAGATGTCAATTTAAATTTTGAACACCATTATACACTAATTAATAATCATTATGGTTATGAACACAAGTTGGCTGTTGCAATGTCTTCTGCAATTTTATCACCCCCATACCTTGATTTGCAATGTAGCATGTTCAAATGCACAATGAAATTTAATGGGGCAACAACCATGGAACCTCCCTTTCATGTAATTTTGTTCAGTCGAATGTCGCACATTTTGTTAAATTAAAAAATGTTAAAGAATTATGCTCCAAAGTTTTTCAAGTTAATTGAAATTGTTGTTGTTTAGGTATTCATGAGTGTTGAAAATGAAAGAATGTTTTTAACCTTTTCATTCATGAAAACAAAGTTGTGGAATAAATTAAATGAACATCTTTTAACTATTGTGGGCATGTTCTTACAATATTTTTTTCATTCTGGAAAGCTTCCCCTATGATGCAATATTCGATGAATGGAAAAAGGCCAAGGTTCAAAATTTGAAAATTAGTTTACTATGGATTTGTTGGCTACCTTGCTTATATTTAAATGGCAACCACCATATCTCAATGATAACAAGCACAAGTCACAAAACTAGGTGGTTTTTTAAGATCTATTTTGATTTGTCTTATTTTTAAATTTGTCTTGGTTAGGTCTTCATTAAAATTTTGCATTTGGGATCTATTTTGATTTGTTTTGAATCTAAGTTTATCTAAATTGGGTATTTATTAAGTTATTGTTAAATCTTTTTTTGTTGAATTTATTCCTTTGTCTTTGATAGGTTCGCTTGTGTTTATGTTTAATCAATGTTGTTGAATTTTTGCAAATTTTAACTTTGTCATATTATAAGTAAAATTTGATTTACTAGTGGGTACCCGTGACCTTCGGGCACTGTGAATGTTGCGCCCCCCCTAGTTCCTTGTGGACCCACTTGAGGGTCCAAGTATGCGGCGATGCGGAAGCGGTTGGAACTTGGGGCACGATCCCGACTTCCAGCACTAGAGGGGGTGAGAGGGGCGTGCTAGAAGTCCCGGGAAAGACTAGGAAGAGTGGACAAGCTTGACTCACTCACACGGACCCTCCATGAACCACTCCAAGTGGTTAGTCCAAAGTTG
>Ga0116231_10004724_pt1 | contig 27391 bp, 18 predicted proteins | sample S1TSphgellanicum_2_FD_89695 | JGI IMG/M metagenome (GOLD analysis project Ga0116231, IMG submission 89695) | Host-associated microbial communities from peat moss isolated from Minnesota, USA - S1T2_Fd - Sphagnum magellanicum MG | ecosystem: Host-associated > Plants > Peat moss > Unclassified... | reverse complement strand
TGTTTATTAATACATTATGGTATGATAATTTTTATGATTTTTTTAGGTTTAAAATTTTTTTTTTATTGAAGATTTACTTTTTTTTTTTTTTTTTTTTTTCATTTGACAGAAGTAAGATGAAGTTTTGAATTTTCAAAAGAATGGAAAATTGTTGTTAAATAAAGGTTTTTAAAAATCCTTTATTAAATTATCGGAGTACATTTACACAAATTTACAATTATGTCTCAATTTCATATTCATTATTCTTGTGACTTCTTTTTATTTTGAAGCCCAAATCATTTATATGTGATTTTTTAAATGATTCAAAATGAGTGAAATTTTATGTGTTGTTACTTTGATATTATATGTAGTTCCAAACTTCACTCAAATTGTGTACATTGTAATGTGCATTTGCCCATATGCAATTGTTTAAACCAACACTTGCAACTAGTTGTTGCGGTGAATGCACAATATTTTTTCATTCCTGATAATTTTCCACACCAAGCTATGTATGAAATGTGGTCACAAGTTTGATAAGCCCATTGTTGAGGTCAATATACTTGAACCTTAAACCTTTTCATTTTATTTTTGCCCTTCATTTGTATTGCAAGTTTGGAGGTGAATAGTTGGATGTGGATAGGATTACTAATCAACTTTGTTTGTTCATTATATTTTTAGGAGAATAGCCTTTGTAGCCAAAAAGTAATGGAATTGGAGCTACAAGAGTTAGCTTAGTTAATACAACTCATGGCATTGTTACCAAATTGAATTATGTACCCATTTGTTGATTGGCTTAAAGGCTCTTAGATTATAATGGCAATAGCCAATATTTTTTTAATTTTCACCATGTGTGAATTTGGTTTTTTTGAGTTTTTTTGCCACCTACACATTGATCTAGAAATGAAAAAAAAGGTTGTTTTTTATTAACATGCTCAAAAGCAAATATTGAATTGAATTTTGAATAAGTCCATAATTTTTTTCTTCATGGATGAAATAACATTCACCATACGTCCATTTGGAATATTTCATTAATGACATAAATTTAGAATAGTTTTATAGTTTTATTTTGTTTAGATTGTTTGCATGACAAAAATGATGGCAGATACATATGAAATCAAAAACACATAGTAGGTAGTAAAAAATGATTGACATGTATTCCAACTAACTTAGTGTGCAAGGTCATCTTGATTCTCACAACACTTAGTTCTAGTAATGGGGTTCAAGGTCATTGGTTATTGTAAATATCTAATGTGTAATATCACCCGAACTATTTCTAGTAACCAATGGCCTTGAACTAGTTACTTAGTCCATAACTACTTAACATCATGCACAAAATGTCAATAGTATCTTCATTCAAGCTACAACAAGTTTGTAGTTCATGTTATGGAAAATAAACAAAATGGTTGGCAATTGCATGGAAACAAGTAACCTTTATCACGCTATAAACAAGATGCAATGTACTTAGTTGAAAAGATCTATTTGTTTTAAGGACTAAATGCAACATCTATCCTCAAATTGTATTGGAAAACATCCTTAATTTCATATCTACAAAGCTTGGTATAACCTTTTTTTTTCTGGTAACAATTGTGACAATGGAAAAAGGTGTGTAATAAGGTTGAACATTCTTGAAATCTACATTGTTTTTATTTATTTTTGGACTTTGTTCACAAAGGCCTTTTTGAATGCACTTGAAATTAAACCAACTCATTATGCATGAGGTTGTTAATAAAGAGTTGTAATCTAAAATAAAAAACTATAAACAACTTTATTCAAGTTTGAAGTTTAGGGGACATGGGAGTTAAATTGAATTGCATGATTATGGTATTAGAGCTTTTGGGTTGTTTTTTGTCTAATTGGGATGTATTAGCTAGGTTGTAATGATGATGATGAATTATTGTTGATGATGCAAAATAGTGTTGGTTTAATATATAAACTTGTGCCCGATTTGAATACCCATATCAATAAGGTTAACAAGGACCCTACCAATTTGGTATGAATTATGAATCAAAGCAATATTGGCCTTTTTATATTACTACCATCTTGACAGGCACTAAGAACGTAGAATAATACTAACCTTATATTAGGTTTTTATATTAGTTTCAATACAAGGGATATTGGGCCTCATACCAATTAAAAATTTGCTTTAGACCCAATAATAGGACTAGATTAATATGAAAGTGTTAAGAATGCACAACATTAATACCTGATAGTGAAAACACATTAAAGGGGGCCACTTTCGGTAAGAGAATGTACTTTTTTTTATTACATTTTGTATTATTTTGGGGGAATTTTTCTTTGATTTCATGTAGTGTTTTGATAAACGTGTAAAATGGATTTTGATATAAAGCATCCAGCATAATTCTTATTATTTTTGAAATGAAAGTAAATTTTCAACAATTTTAAATATATATATAATTATGTTTGTTTAATTGAAAAATTTCATCCAATTTTTTTTTGTGAAATCATATGAGGAATTAAATTTCATATGGAATTGCAATGGTATAATCAATTCATATTCAATATATGACTAGGTACTTCATCAAGTGTTGTAATTATTTGAATCATTTTTAGAATATATTTGAATTTTGCAACATATTGGTACAAGTATCAATTTTTCACTAATATATTATTTAATTATTTAATATCAATCAAACAATATAGTTTCTTTTGAAAATTGCAATATTTAGCAGTTGAATGACCTTATTTTGAGTATAATTTATGAATTTCTTTTCAATATTGGCTTGGTTGAAGTTCAAAATCATATAGTTTCAAAAAACCATATTTGTGACAATTTTTTTTGCCACCATAGTGTGCTTTCACCCTCAACCTCTTGAATCTTTATATAATGCACCAACTTTCACTTTAATAAAGTTTTACTATTTGAAGATTGAACATCATACATTTGAAACAATTAAAAAAACATCAATCAAGCTTGAAACTAAAAAAATTCAATTTAGTTCAAGTTTTAAAATTCCTTTGAAGGAATAAACTGTAAACCTTAAACTATTTACTAAGTTTTCTATAAATTTTGCTAATCACAAATCTCAATAGAAAAGATTAAACTTGAGGTTTTATATTAAAAATAAAGTGTGGAAATTAACAATTGTTGAATGCTTTTAAATCTAAGGTTTCAAAATTGTAAAACATTTTCTAGGAGCACTACAACCCTCATAATCAAAATTGCCCATTTGTTACAATCTAGGTTTCACCAATGGCTATTATTTGATACTATCAACATTTGTGAATTGCATTCGACCAATTGCCATTATTTAATATAATCAACAATTGTATGTTGGGTCTAATCAATGGGCATTGTGTTAGGTATTTGTTGTAAGACATTAATTTCTTATTATTTTTTGTTTGTGATTGGAACTTAAGTCAATGTGAATAGGGTTTTGGTTTTTATGTGTTTGAGGGGTTTATCCCCACGGTGTGACTTTTGGAGTTTCATTTACAAAGTCACTTGCAAATTGCCAAAATCTGAGGTAAAAAACACACAAAACACAAACATGTTTTTCTTATGTGCATTTGAAATTTGCACGCATGTTTTCATGTGTCTATTTTTTAAAATTTCAATCGTGTTGGACATCCATTTTGTAGCACACAACAATTGCCAAACATAAATTGAAAATGTGAGTTGGGGTCTTTATGTGACAATTGTGACAAATGAAGGTATGTAATTTATTTAAATGTTTTTGAAAGCCTACCACCATCAAGTTCATTCCTTACTTTCAACATTGTTAATTGTTTTTCAACTTAACCCACATCCCATCAATGTCTTTTTTCAATTTTCTCATGTTGCACCAAAAGTGATGGTCAAGCACAAGAGAATTTAGCCAAATCTAGCTACAACTAAAATAGACGAAAAAAAAAAATAGGAATCTTATTACATGTTGGTGAACCCTTGAATCTATTAGCTAAATATGGTGATTCCAAAAGAAGAAGAAGAAGATCTGGGCTAGAAATTTGCCCAAATCCTCTTCAAATCTTGGCAATTTCATAATTTCCTTCCATGAATGTGATAATTTTTCCTTCGAAAAAGTTCCCTTGACCATATTGCTTTCTTTAGGAAAATGGAAAATTTTCATCACAAAAAAAATTGTTGCATCCCATATCTCAAAAAAGTTCCCTTGACCGTGTTGCTTTCTTTAGAAAAATGGAAAATTTTCATCACAAAAAAAATCAGTGCATCCCATATCGAAATTGATATTTCTTTTAAAGAAAAATATTTTTTCATCGGTTCTACATATATGGTTGTGGTGTGACATCAGTATTCACACAACCTAAAATAATGTATCACCCCATCCTAGTTTCGTACTGTCTTGTTATAACATCTATGATGTTTAGTTTCAATGATTGAATTGGGTATGGTGGAATTCGACAACTTGTTTACACTCCAGTGACAATAGCCACATGAAATATGGAACCATTTGAGAAATTGTTCTTAAATTTTTATATTGACATGGGACAATGTATTATCACAAGTAAAACCTTCTATACAAATATTCCTCAATTTCCAATTTGGGATAAGCATAAACTGTGCCAAAGAAAAGCTCTAGTGAATGTTGATCATTTTTTAACATGCTTATTCTCAATTTCAAATTTCAAATAATAGTGTCATCAGTCATTTTTATGTTTCAATGACTTAAGACTGGAACCAAATGTTTGCGTTTTTGAAAGTTTTGTTGCTCCTCATATTCCAAAGAGGAAGAGAGTAGCAAAATGAACCCAAAATATAAGAAAGAAAAAACAAATGAATCAATATACAGATTGAAATCCCCAAATGTGCAGCAAAATTTGAATCTGATTACTCCTCTTGGATGTCCATATACATACATCAAGGTACCTATTTATTTGGGTCAATAGCATATTTGAGCTTAATAAAACTTCCAAGTTCACCCATGCAAAAGGAAAACAAGATGAACTTTTAAAGAACTTAGCCATGAACCACATGCTACAACCATTAAAAATCCCATTTCGGGAGAGGTCTTACAACCAAGCAATTACACTCAAACATACATAATGAAAGTTAGTGTGCCAATACCTACAAATGTTGGGGCCATCAAAGTTTTTCATACATGAAATCCTATAAGACAGAAGGGGAAATCAAAAACAAAAAAAAGGCTACACAAAGTGTTAGAAAACTACATTTTCTTTTCCTTGCACTTTGTGAAAGAAAAGATGGTCCTAGAAGAAGCAAGCTGAACACCCCAATTTCCTCACATTTGTTCTATGGACATTGGACAACCTTTAACCTTGAGAAGCTGGTTGAGATGTTGCAACCATATAAAGACCATCTATCAAATCCATTTCTTTTAAAAGGAAGTAGGTAACACTTGAAGGCAAAGAAGCCCAATGAAACCATGTGATCCAAACTTGCTGAAGGAGGAAAGTTGTTGACCCTAAACCTAAAAGGACCAATGACATTGGTGCAATCATGTAAAACCACCCACTTCCAAAATGAGCTAGTAGTTAGTTAGTACAAATGAAGATTGTTGAAGAGGTTGTTTAGTCAATTTAAGGTTCCAAAGTTTGTGTTATGATGGTTTGAAGAATGTTTCAAGATGAAGAAAGATGGAGTTGCACAAGAGAGGAATATGCCCCTCCCTTTTTGGACATCAATTCGCCGTGCTTCCCTTGTTCCACAATCACACCATTCTTGACAACAGCAATAACATTGGCATTTCGTATGGTAGAAAGGCGGTGAGCAATGACAATTGTAGTACGGTTTACCATCACACGATCAAGCGCCTCTTGGACCACATGCTCCGATTCTGCATCCAAAGCACTAGTGGCTTCATCTAGTAATAGAATTCGGGGGTTCTTGATGATCGCACGGGCTATGGCAACACGCTGTTTTTGTCCACCTGAAAGTTGTACACCTCGTTCACCCACAATTGTGTTCAAACCTTCTGGCAATGCAGTGATAAACTTGTGTGCATTAGAGACATTAGTGGCAGCTTCCAGTTCTGTTTGCGTGACATTGTCACTCCTACCATATATGATATTTTCTTTAATGCTCGTGTTGAAAAGCACAGGTTCTTGACTAACAAGTCCCATTTGCTGCCGAAGCCATTGAACTTGGAACCGTTTGATATCAACACCATCCAAGAGGATATGTCCACTGTCAGGATCATAAAACCGCTCAATGAGAGAAATCACAGTGGATTTCCCACTTCCAGATTCACCCACCAGTGCCATTGTCTGCACACACATAGATAAGTCAACTAATATCTATTGCAATATCAGATGTCTACAAACAAGCAATATTAGTCTCAACAGGTTCAAGATTCACAATGTGAAATTGCTGCTATCCTTTTGAAACAATGTCAAGGTCCATAGAAAGTTAAAGAGCTACCGTGTGTTTTGATATGAAATCAGAGTTTTTTTCTTTTCAGATGATGGGATTTGGAAAGACTCAAAATCTGTAAACAGAAAAAAAAAATCAACGACTTTTTTTTTTCTTCCTGGTGAGATGAAGTAAATTACTAACCGTGCCTGCTTGCACAATCAAATTTAAGTCTTTGAAGATGGGCATAGTTGGTCTTGTTGGATATGTGAAGCTTATATGTTGGAGCTCAACTTCACCTTTCACTGCTTTCATAGTCTTCCCTGATTTTTCAAGTGGGTCAATCTTCGATTTCAAGTCAATTATTTCAAAGATGGAGTTGACAGCAATTTTCACTTTTGTTAGATCAGCAGATCTGCTGGTTGATTGTGAAACGCCTACTGCACTCATGGTGATTGCAAAAAACACCTGTAAAATTTTGAACCAATTTTTATTGAGTTTGATTTTGCAACACATTCTTACAATGGAGTACTAGTATATCCACCACATATTCATAACATACAGACAACTTTGAAATTTAAGAATTCCTAAGACATTCACACCAAACGTTAAGAAATTTCAGCCATAGTAGTAGTGAGAGAGACCCAAAAAACTCACCTTAAAAACTTTGCCAAACGTGGTTTTGTTCTCCTTCACCAATTGTGCACCAAACCAAAATGCCAAGGCATAGGATGAAAATAGCACAAAGTTGGAAAATGCCAAGCCTGTGCCACTTATGTAACCTTGCCAAATACCACTACGTAATGGTTTTTTGCACTTCTCTTCATATAACTTCACCACTTTCTCTTCTGCACAAAATGATGCTACAGTGCGAATACTAGACACTGCATCACTGGCCACCTGACTTGCATCTTGGTATTCAATCTGCACACGTATATTTAGATCATCATCAAATGATAGTTGATAATCTCAACAATGCTATAATTTCTTAGTTGATGGTTTTTGTTTGCCCAGTGCCACCTAAAATATGTATATGTAGTTGATGATTTCCCTTCAAACAGTGCCATGCACTTTTATAGTTGATGATTTTGTCAGAACAAATGCCACAATTTTCAAAACTATATGATATGGATATTTTTGGGAATGCTTAACATCAGCAATCTTTGTTTGGTGGTAATTACATGGGAAGGGAGAAAGAGAAGTAAGAGGAAGAAGAAGTTTTGAGCTTTGGACCTTGGCATCATTGCTGAAACCTTTCATGAATTTGACCTGCAAGAAGCTTTGCATACTCAGGAGAGGTACAAGCGCCAGAACCACAAGTGCAAGTTCCCAGTTTGCTGAAAAGGCAATGGAGAGACCACACACAATTGTGCTGAGGTTTTGCACAGCAAGTGCGAGGTTATCTCCCACCATTGATCTCACTGCGGCTGCATCTGTAGATAGCCGTGCCCCTAAAGCTCCACTGTACAACACTTCCCCCCATTTTCCCAACTTTCATTTTAGCTGGTGCACACTGATGAATGATGCAAAGTCTACTACTACATTACAAGACAAAGGTAAACAAGATGGAATAGTCATGGGTTCATGTGGTTGTGAAGTAGCAGTTGTTGATTTTCTTAATCAAGCTGAGTATGTAATTTAGGGTTTGTCATTTTGTTGGCCTTACCTTGAACTATCATCTTTGTCAAACCATGACACCTCTTGACGCACTATGTGTTCAAACACCATACGGCGAATGCGGCGAATGAGTTTGTTGCCAATCACGCCAAAAGAGAAGAACTGAATGGGTGCAACTATGAAAATCCCAACTGCCATCAGCACATATGCAAGTGCCCATTTATTTGCCTCACGTCGCAGTTGATGTGGATTCGGGATGAAAAATGCATTGATGACATTGGAAAGAAGAAGCCCGAATATGGGAAATGCTAGTCCATTTGCTGCAGCTGCTAAGGTTCCTATGAAGAAGTATGGCAGCTCTGGCTTGTTCAAAGCTGCAAGACGAAACAATGAAGTCTCAGCAGCAGCTGGTATTATATTCAATGTTGTTGCTGCTGCCACCTTCTCAGTGACACCATTCTTTCCTTGTGCAATATGAGCAGCAGCAGTAGTGGACTCAAGATCCTCCGAGGGATCTACTTGTGATGATCCTGTGCTTTTGTAGCTGCTTTTGGAGGACTTGTTGTCATTGGTGGTGAAGGAGATTCCATTCCTTGCGCGGAATCCAGACATGGAATGGCGCGCACTTGCTGATTTCCTGCCAGATGAGGCGCGAGCACTTGCAGACCTGGTGATTGCAGCAGAAGCATTCAAGGAGTCAATCTGAGCATCCAAGTACTTGGATTCAGATACCTGATCATCATTTTCTGCTGTTGCAGTGTGTCTGTCATCTTTGTCAGGTTGTTGGTCTTTGTGAATCTGTTGGAGACGGATGAGCTGTGAGTATGCTCCTTCTGGATTGCTTAGAAGCTCATTATGTGCCCCTACAGAAAAAAAATAACACCACATCCATCCTGTGAGCTATTTCATTTCTAAAAGAAACTTCAAAGCCCAGATTGTTGCGGATCTCTTGTGTGCACTGTACTAAAGTATGAGAAAAAGAACCTGTTTCAACAGCAATGCCACGTTGAATAACAGTGATGAGATCAGCAGAGCGGATGGTGGTGAGACGATGTGCAACTACAACTGTGGTGCGCCCAAGCATGATGTGTTCCAGTGCCTCTTGCACTACTCTCTCTGACTCTGCATCTAGTGCACTAGTAGCTTCATCCAACAAGAGGATCCTTGGGTTCTTCAGAATCGCCCTTGCTATTGCTACTCGCTGCTTCTGTCCCCCAGATAACTGTATCCCTGTCTCTCCTACTTGTGTCTCATAAGCCTACACACATCTTGCACACACCATTTTCCCACTGTCAAATGTGGACCTGCAATTTTGAAATTTTTTTTGCTTGTAATTGCAAGAGGAGAAAGAAGAGAACCAAATGTGATATGTTTGTGATCTCACCTCTGGCATTCGGTTGATGAAGTTAGCTGCATTGGCACGCACAGCGGCAGCTTGAATCTCTGCATCTGTTGCTCCATCTTTACCATAAGCAATATTGTCTCGAATTGAAGTGCTAAACAACACAGGCTCTTGACTCACAAGTCCGATCTGTTGCCTCAACCACTTGAGCTGCAATGTTTTGATATCAATCCCATCCACCAACACAGCGCCACCAGTGGGATCATAGAATCTTTGGATCAAACTCACGACTGTTGATTTACCTGACCCGCTTTCTCCAACCAAAGCCACTGTGGTACCCGCAGATATGGTGAGGTTGAAATTTGAGAAGATTGGTACATCTGGGCGTGCCGGGTAAGCAAAATCAATATTCTCAAGCTTGATTTCTCCTCGAAGATTGTCCAACATTTTACCCTTGGTCAAATCAGATGTGTCAATTTGCGGTGTCCGTTTTATCACCTCAAACATCTTGTATGCTGCTGCTTGACCTGCTGCAAATGCTGTCATACATGGAGTTGCTTGCCCCAGTGACCTGCACATAGATTCATATTAAAAGAAATGTCAAGGTGGTCCAAGGGAAGCTCTTCAACCTGCCAAGCTATGATCCTGAATTGTCTCTCTTTGCATCACATGTCCATTCCATGAATTTCAGAAGAGTATGTACTCTCATCTTTTGTCCTCTGTGAGAAAAGTTGCAATTGGATGAACAAAAACTACATCATCAGATCAGACACTTACCCTCCACCAGTGAGGACAGCAAAGACAACACTGATAATACGGCCCCCAGATGCTCCATGATATGCAACCTGGTCAAGACATCAAAAGTATTTGTTGGTTGCAGCAAAGCAAGGTCAAGAAGGAGCAACTGTAGATGTGGAGATTCAAGCTGCGACTGTTGACACACATGTTAAGTACTCTGAAATCTGAATGGATGTCATTAGGATTTGAACCTTTTGACAAGCCTCTTTGGGTTTTGACAAGAGACTTTACTTACCAAAATTGAGCCATACCACATTGCTAGTCCATAGCTTGAGAATAATATCATGAGTGCAAACCCTAGGCCAAAACCAGATGCTAAACCCGATTTGATACCCGACACCTCCGCTTTTGCCAATGCATAGTCATACTCAAGGATTGCCTTTGTTTCACCAGTGTATGCTGCAACCTGAAAAGATTTCAACATGCAAATTGATCAAGCGCAGGCTCCATTTAAGCCTTCTTGAATTGTGAACAGAAAGAGAAGAGTCTGGTTACATCAATCTGAGCTAATTTGCAGACAACAAAATAGAAACAGCAAAGTTTAATGCTGCATTGATGAGCTTACAAATTTGCAGACAACAAAACAGAAAAAAACCAAGTTCCATGGTGCATCAATTCACTTACTAAAATTTGCAGACAACAAACAGAAACAACAAAGCTCAATGGTACATGGATGCACTTAGTAACACTTGCAGACAAAAAAACAGAAACTGCAAAGTTCAATGGTACATTGATGCAGGCAGTAACATTTGCAGACAAAAAAACAGAAACTGCAAAGTTCAATGGTGCATTGATGCACTAATTTGCAGACAACAAAACAGAAGCAACAAAGAATGCTGGATTGGTCATGTGCTTCTAGTAATTTGCAGACAATGAACCAGAAAATTGTTGCCATGTGAGGCACAATCTGCAGATCATGAACAAAACAGAAAACTGTTGCCATGCAACCCCACACAATTTACAGATTGTTAACAAAACCTAGAAACTGTTGTTGGCATGTGCACAAGTATGTCAATGATCTGTCTGCAGACCATCACCAAAAACAGAAATTGTTTGTTTCGACCATGTGAAGCATAAAGATCTGCAGATTGACATTAGAGAGAATGGATCATGTATGTTGGTGGTTGTTGGTTTTGTGTACACTCACAGTTCGGATAGAACTGACAACTTGTTGAACAGTGTTTCCGGCTTCAGCATAGCAACGTTGTCCTTCGCTTGACAATCTGGACAACAATTTAGCCATGATGGTGGTTGCGAGGACCAATGCAGGCAACACAGCCAGCATGACCAATGTGAGCTTCCATCCCCTTATAAAGGCAACCACAAAACCCCCAAGAAATGTGGATACCAGTTGTTGGAATTTGCCAACTTTCTCACCGATTGCTTCCTGGATAAGCACTGTGTCACCTGCCATTCTTCCTATCACCTCCCCTGTACTGGTTTCTTTGTCAAAGAATGCAATATCCTGTCTCAAGATTGCTTTCAAGTAGTTGCTTCTTATTCGAGCTGCTTGCCTCTCCCCAGTGATCATCCAACATGTGACCTCTACACAAAGTTTTGTCAAGAACCACATAAATAAGTTCAATTATCTAGACTTCGAGCAGATAAATCTCTTACTCTTCTCAACAGCCACAACAAAAGTCTCAAGCTCCTAGCTGCAAAAAATTTTACAAAGTTTGATCAATCATCATCACCATGTGATCATTAACCAGGAAAAACCTTCTGATCATCAATTGCTAGAAGATCAGCATCCTTGTTCATGTCAACAGGCTGCGCAGACATGATGAACAGCAGCAGCTGTATAGACTAGCTTAATTGATCGTCATCACAGAGTCAATCAAATTTTCAGATCTATTTAGCAAAACCAAGCTTGGACTCACCAAGATAAGATGCAACAGCAGCTCCTGCTCCTAAGTAAACGTACTTGAGAGCCACCTGCAACAAGCAAACTTGAAGCAGCTCACTGAAAATCAGAGAAATTTTTCTTCTTCCGTCACCACATTCATGTATTCTTGGAGATGATGCAGTCAAATCTTGCTTTAGAAGTTCTTTGTTTTCAATTTGATCACTTTCAAGTTTGTCAAGAGGTTGAGGAGATTTAGAGAGGCAAGGATCAATTCTTGCTTTTTTCTTTGTTTTAGATCTTCTCACTTTCAAGCAAGTTTCAAGCTCGAGAAAGTTGATGAGATCTAGATTATTACCCAATCCTTGCTCCATCCCCCCCAGTCAATTTGTTGAAAGAATGGCAGAAAAAATATTTCCTTCTTCCCCTTCCTACTTTCAAATGCCCTTTTACCAACTCTACCCTTCCCACCATCAAGGCCACCCTCTTCTTCACCTTGTTCCCCAGGTCAATTCCTTTCTTCAAAAACTTCCTCAAATCTTTTTTCTCATCAATGAGAATGCCAACCTTAGATGTGTGATAGAGGGTCAAGACTCAAGAATGAATCATTTCTATGTCCTTTGTTTTGATTTCAGCCTGATGACTTCAAGCTCTGAGAAGTTGAAGAGATTAGAGATCATGGAAGAATAATATCAAAGGGGTGCATGATGCATGAGAACTCTTTTGTCGTCCTCATCACCAGATCGCGCTACTTAGTACCTTGAATATTGCTAGCAACCTAAATCAACATTTCTCCCCCAATGTTCACAAAGAGACACCTCTGGTAGACGTGTAATTCTTGAAGTTATGACAGTTCCACCCATTGACATGATCTTTGATTCGAGCTTAGACTTCCCATCTTCTTCAATTTCTTCTTCTCCTACATACAGCGATGCTAGCTTCTCATTGTTGTCATGAACCCTGCTGGTCTAATCTACATTTTTCTAGTTCTGTGGAGGTTTTCAAATTCCAGTTCACAAGAAAAAAATTTGGCATTCCTTGTGGGGAAAAGAGTGGAAACCTCTGACAAACTAAAGTTTACCCCAATACTCCAAAATTATATAATCTCATACTATTTATGCGTTTTCTTCTCTGGATCTGAATTAGGAAAACATAGGGTTCAAAACTCTCCAAGGGAATCATGCCAGGACCAATTTTTCAATGCAATTTTCTTAATGTTGTGAAACAGAAGAAGATCTTTGTATTTTTCCCATCGTCCAAACAAACCATTTCGTGTTTGCATATCCTGGGAAATTCAAGTTGTTCTTGATCAATGGTCCCACAGGGAATCCCCAAAAAAAATCATGTGATATCTTATGTAGGTAGAATTAGAGAGGAGAGAATTAGAGGATAGATGATCATGGACTTGCTGAGCGAAGCAATCTTACATTTGAGACTTGTTGAATCAACGCTTGACTGTCGTGCTGATTGTCGCCAAAGGCATTTGTGATCGCTCCAAGCACAAGAGTCATGATGGGAAGAGTTAAGCCATTCGCGACTGAGGCAATCGTCCCTACCGTCATCAGGAGGTAATCCAAGGGATCCGCGAAAGAAAATAGCTTATAAAATGCCACTACTTGTGGACGTGCTTTGGGAGGCGCTGTAGTACTCTGCTCCTCCTCCTCCTTCTTCTTCTTCTTCTTCAGATTCTGGTTCTTTCCAGAGTCGCCGGCATCTTTCGACAACTCGAGTTCCTGAGTAGTTCTTCTATCCAATTTTCGATTCTCAGTGTTGTCTTCCACAGTTGTATTTCGAACTCCGTGGCCCAGATTTGTTGCGCCGCCAGATTGTTCTATTTCAACATCTTGGCCAGCCATGGTTGCAAAACGTTAAGCTTCTTCTTCTCCTTCTTCTCCACTCTGCAACGCCGTTTCCGGCTGATTTCCTTCGAGCACTCTGGAGAATTCGTCAACTCTTGTGACCAGTGTCGTTGGTACGTGCCTGCACATAAAGACCTGATGTTTCTTTTGGCTCAGACGCTAGAAAGATATAATTAGCAGCTAGGTGCGTGCAGCTTGAGCGTTGCAACAAGAATCTAGAACAACAGACTTCAAAGACGACTACGAACCGTGAATTTCTTGACATGACGAAACCACAGAAACGCACAAGTTAGAATCAAGGAAAGCTTTTCAGAACTTCGAGGAGTTCGTGATCATCATCATCACTTGTAAAACAAGTACTCAGGTACCTTGATGATCGTCCCGCACGTCTTGATCAGCTTTCACTGCGATATAATTCGAGGACTCTCAATAGATATAAGATTCATCGCTCGCTACATATATACTCATGAGATGCGAGCTCCTCAAACATACGTGCACACGTACGGCCCCCTCCGCGCGCCGCCATCGCCCCCTTCTCCCCAAGGCGGCACCACAAATTACTCCCCCGCACGGCCACGATCATATTTCTTTCCCGGCGCATACACAAAGTTTCTGCAACATAATATTTGTATTATGCAGAGAACGAGTCCTCATGATCAGACACAGAATCAAAACTAGTCCCGCAAAGATTTCACATGCTGCGACGACATGCTGTTACCAGTCTAGTGCATGATCGATATTCACACAGACGAAAGAAAACACTAGCTGTTTGTAGTTCTACAAAAGCTTGTTCAATTACACATGAGCTGTGATCGATGCTGCCTCATGTTGGACACCACTGTCAAAGAAGAAGATCAAAAAGAAGAAGAAGAAGAAGAAGAAGAAAGACTTCGTTCAACAAGATTCCTCATCTTGATAATCAACGTCTGTCGCTCGTGGGCAGTTATAATAGCTGCACATGACTGGCAACCAAGAAAACAACAAAAAATTCCAGTCTGCTAGCTAGCTTTCAGTACTCATGTGTGGTCTGCGACCTGTCGAGCATGCAGGATCATCAGATGCAATTCTAGACGGCTAATTATCTGGAGCTGCTAATCAGGATTTACGAGTCTGGTGAGAACTGGTTGCAAATGAAGAAGCATAAAAAAGCTATGCATGAAAAAGCGAAGTCGAAACTCTTGAGATCTTCTTAAGCTAGATGCTGCTAGCTAGTTTCCTGTACTTATGTGTGGTTTGCAACCTGTCTAGATTGTGATCGAAATTTTGTTTTTTCATAGCCTATCCTACACTAGTATAGCTGCTAGATCGTTTGACATGCCTGATAGATTCCACAGGAGCTATGAACTTGGTCAGCTATTGCACAAGCTCGTGATCTTCCAGCTTGCTTCCCGGCTTACAACAAACACTTTCCCAGGCTGCTCTTTAAGCTTGCTTTTCGATCGGATTATGTAACAACGATTCCCCATGCTCTTCAAGTTTGCTTTCCAGATTACAAACAACACTTCCCCCTGCTCTTCAAGCTTGCTTTTCGGATTACAACAAACAATTCCTCCTGCTCATCAAGCATTTCAGCTAAGTTTTGGAGCTTCCTCGACCGAGCTCTTCAAGCTTGCTTTTTGGGATTTAAAATGTAACAACAATTCTGCTTGCTCTTAACAAGCTTTCTGGGATTGTGACAACAATTTCTCCTGCTCCAGTTGCATGGAAATCAGCTAAATTTTGGATTTCAACAACAATTCCTCCCAGGTGCTCATATTTTTCTAGCTCTACCAACTGTTTGGGATTAAACAGCAACAATTCCTATCCTGCTCTTCAAGCTTTTAACAGTTGGGAATATTGTAACAACAAAAAAAAAATTCCTCAGGACTACGCTTTCCAAGCATTTTTATAAGCTTTCTGTACAAGAAACTTCTTCGGCATTCACTGTAGGGAAAAGAGTGGATCAACCTCTTGACGAATCAAAGCTGAATTAAGAAAACATTTAACATAGGGAACTTTGCTGAAACAAAGTTGAATTCATTGTATTTTTCCCATTGTTAAACAAACCATTTCATGTTTGCATAGCCTGGGAAATTCAAGTTCTTCTCGATCAACGGTACCACAGGGAATTATCCCAAAAACGTAATCTCTGATGCAGGATTACAACAGTACAGATTAATTCTTCCTCCTGCTCTTCAAGCATTCTTGAAGCTAAATAATTTCAATGCGATTGATACAACAACAATTCCAGCTCTAGTTGCTCTTGAAGCATTTAAGCTAATTTTTGTTTTTGGATTACAACAATTACATTGTTTCGTGCTCAAGATTGTTGAAGCCTTTTTAAAATTGGGATTACAACACATTGAATGCTTTTTTCTGCTCCAGATTGAGTGACGACAACTTGGGTGGTGAAGATTTTTTGCGCACCTTCATCGATGGAAATTCCTCTTGGGAATTGGATCCTTTTGGTTTGGTTTCATTCAAATGACGTGATTTGCATTCTGCGTGCGCGGTTGCTTGCAAATTTTGCTTTCCATGGCAGTTTTCAGTGCCTTGTTCTACAAGCCAATTTTCACCAAAAGCTTTTTTTTTTCTTTTTTTTCTTTTTTGGGCTTTTTTTTTTCCTTTTTTAACATTACTTCCCCCATTTCAGCGCCATGAAAAACTGCCCCTTTTCTGACCTCCCTCTTTTGTCTTCTTGTTTGGGTTTTGTTTGCTTCTGCTGGCTGGCTGGCTCTGCTTGTAAGGGAAAGAATACCTTATACCCTAAGCTCACTTTCGTCATTAAAATAATCCTCAAAATAGTGAAATGAAATTTTATTGAAATGTTGAAAAATCATCATAATTATTGTAGGCTGCACTCTGAATAATTTCACTACTCAGATCACAATATTATAGTAGAAAATATTATAGTAGACTATGAAAAATGTATAATTTCAAATTTTTGAAATGAATTCTTTTTTTGAAAAAAATAATAATTATTCTTTTTGTCAATGTGGAAAAAACTGACCTTAGGCTAATAGTGATAATAATGCATTAATAATGTAAAGATCAGCCAGAAATTTAATAGTGTATTTGTACAAGTGAGCTTTATGATTTTGGAACAGGCTTTACAATTTTTTGAGTTGGCTTTACAATTTCAGAATGAGCTTTTTCCATTTTGGTGTTGCGTATTGTAAAATCCACTTATTGTTAGAAAAGAAATTTGACGGATCTTTAAGATTAAGTTGGGTAAAGCTCTTATTTCAATAATGCCCTTGACCTCTCAAGCTTTATCTTACCCATAGTAACCAAAATTATTAAACTTAATTTTGGCACATTATATACTCATTTTCAATCTTTTTGACATGAATAAGGATGTCAATCATTTTTCACGATTTGATATGTAACATTCATGCATTCCATTTCTTTTGTTCTTTATTTTGTATTTGTTTTTTATTGTTATTTTCTTCTTATTTGCCACATTTCATTTCATCCCTACATGTTTCAAAATACAATGGATTTGGAGATTCATGCTATGGGTGATGAGCTCAAACTTTTTTTAAATCATTTTCAATGAATTTTTTTTCCTAAACAATTTTTGTGTCAGATTTTGACATTTACATAATGATATCCACCAAATATTTACAACCAAATAATATTCCAAAGCTCAAAAAACCATATGATTAACCAAGAAAGTGTGAACAATTGCCACCACACCCCTCGAAAAAAAAAATTAAAAATGGCAAACATTTTTGTGATTAGGGCTACCATCTACTTACATAAATAGTTAGTAGGAAGTGTAAGGTGGAAGTTAGGAGGGGTTTATAGGGCGGAGTCATTATGTGAATTAGGTGCTTCTTTTTTCACACTATGTTATTTTATTGTAGATTAAAGCCCTAGGGCTGAGGGCATTATCGAAATAAGGGGGCCCACCCAAGGTGGGTAGCCAAGGGAGGTGCCCCCAATTTTGGTGATGCCCTCATCAGAGGGCTTTATCCATCTGTAAAGAAATGGGCCCAAATTTTGCTCAATTTTCTTTATAACAGAATTTCTTTATAGCATAAGTGTGTTTGTGGGCAGGTGTGGGTGTTTTTGGAGTGTGTTCAATTATAAGCACTAGGATGTTTTGATCTGTTTCATTCCTTTGTTTTTTTTCCAAACAATTCAGCACAAAAGTGTGTGTGTGTGTGTGTGTGTGTGTGTGTGTGTGAAAAGTGTGTAGAATTACGTATATAAATCTTCACAATGATTTGATGGTTTGTGTTTTCGTGTGTGTGCACGTGTGTGAAGTGTGCAGAATTGCATATATAAAATTTCATGATGATTTGAAGGTTTGTGTTTGTGTGTGTGTGCTCACACATTAGGAAAGAGATGGGGAAGAAAAAGGGCACATGGGTCAAAAACAAGGTAGGGATTTTTTTTGCTCTTTCCTTTGTTTTTGAGAGGAGATTTCTTGTTGGGTGGGGTTGCAGGTAGAATTACAAGTCAGGGGATTGGTTTTTTGGGTAATGAATGGGTGGGCCTAGATTCTGTGGTATAAGTTAAAAGGTATATTAAAAAATCAGAAATAAATGAGTGGGGTAAACAGATAGATTTGTATGGAATCAAACCTTTTTTTTGGCCATTCATTTCTTAGAATTTTTTTATCAATTAATTTCACCTCTAACTACACTAATTTCTAGGATGAGAAGAAAGTTCTTAAAGCATATTAAAATGAAACCCATTCGATGAATTCAAGTGAACATGCACTGTGTTAGTAGGCCATTGTAGAATTCATGTTTCCTTTGATTTGATTTGCTTTGCTTCTAATGGCTGAGTTTGAAGAACATTTACAACCCATGAAGTGTTTTTGTCATTAACTTTTTTTTTGTGTTTGATGTCGAGTTGTTGTGTGTAACATAATCTTTTTGCCAAGCTCAACATTTGGACATCAAATATCAGTTTTTTTTTTTTATCAATATTGGCTTTGAAATCCTTTCACAACAATGTAATAATGATTTTATCTTATTTGAGATCTTGTAATTTTGTTTTCTTCAACATCAAGTAGTCTTTATATTTCAAATTGTATGATTACGTGGAAAAATTAAGATTGCCTAAATAACTAGTCACAAAATTGAATGATAGAGGCTATATAAACGGGGCTTCCTTGGCATAAGTACCCAAAGGGGCCTTCCTTGCCTTGCCTTCTCATCAAGGTTCTTCTCGCTCATGGAATCTAGTCCTTTTCAAAAGGAGAGTCAAATTTCTATTGGACACCCATCAACCACAGGTCATTGTGAGATAAGAATTCCACCTTACATCACTAAGTCCTGTCCAAAAAAAACGTGTCACAAACGGAACTCATATGCCCACAATTTGTGGTGCCTATCCCAAGAGCTGAATTTGTTGGTGCTGTTAAAGTTCCACCATCCTTTGGGTGCCTACCAAGGACCTGGATTGATTTCGGTTATGATTCGTTCCTTGGGTTGCAAGTGAATTCAAATCCCAGGTCGTGCTGTTGTGAGTGTTTTACCAATACACTCATTCCTATATCCAGTCACTTCATGCTACTAGGTACTACCAGGTTCTTCTTAGTTGCCTTCTCCAATTTTCATCCCCTCCCACTCTTGTTGAAAATTGCATGAAAAATAACATTGCCTGAATTTTGTCAACCTTTTCTCTCTCCTAAGATAAGATAAGATAAGTTGCATGAAGCATGTACACCATAAGTGGCAATAAATAACATTTTTATCACTTTTGGAACGTTTTTTTGTTATTTCAAAAGGTGAGGCCATGGACATAGCAATGGGGTATTGAATCAAAAAATGTAATAGAAACCACATTTACTGGCCCACAACTGGAAAAAGGATGCCCAAACGACAAAGCACATATAGATGTGGTATCAACCAAGTGGAGGTTAGTGGCCACCACCAAGAATTTGCAATAAAAAATTCCTAAGCAGGCCAATTCATAGAAAGGAAGAAAGCACAAACAGTAATTGTAAAAGCACACTAAAATTCAAATCAACAATACTCAAGGAAAAAAAGAAGATGGGGATAACAATGAACATCTTCATTTTCCACTTCATTTCAAACCTCCTGACCTCACCAAAAGAATCACATCTATCAACAACTCTTTCATTGTGTGAGGATCATGTGATTGTTTTCAAAAGTGTTACACAAAAGAATTATAACCTCATCCTATTAGCTACTCATTGCATACTAGCTTAGAACAGCCCACGAGCAATCACTTAAGTGCTCAGGGCAGGCTGGATTCAAGGGGAGGGCCTTGTTGTTTTTTATGTCCAAACAAAACTTGAATCACTCTTATTGACACATCAGATGCATTAAAAATCATCAAAACCAGATTAGAATTAAGAAAGTTATGGCCTCCCCCCAGTAAAAAGGGTCAAGAACTCAAAAAAACAAACCATCAAACAATACAAAGCCCATTCTCAATCACCCAAAAATTTCCTGTATGTATGTTGCTCTGTTGCTATTAGAGTTGAAAGATGATTTGTAGGACTAAAGGTGGTGCTCCTATAGCATTTTAAATCGTTTAAAATAAACAAGAAATGAGAGAGTTAAAAGCTTTGAAAATAAAAGGCGTTCAAAGAGGGAAAAAAAAAAAAAAAAGGCATTTTTTATTAGGAAGAAAAAAAAAAAAAAAATCTTGCTATTTTTTTATTACTCCTTTTCATTTGCACTTCAAAGATGATTTCTAAAGCTCAAGGCAGAGCTCTCATAACATTTTAAATCACTCAAAATGAAGCAGAGATGACGAAGATCAAAAGAAGTGATCAATGATAGGGTAGTGATCAGTGATGAGCAGTTCTACCCTAGTAGCCTTTCTATTACTTGAATAATTGTTTGTTCGAATAAAGAATAGAAACTTGTTTAAAGGGGGGCCAAAAAATTCATTTTAGTCGTTTTCAAACCAGTGTTGCCCAGGGTCCGGTATTGTATCTGGGCTGGGTCAGGATCAATGTACCTGGGGCTTGGTGACTCTTGATGAGGGAAGACACAGCACAAGACCTGGCCCCCATGAGTTTAGGTGTGAGAAAACTCAATCCCTAGCTTAATCTAGGTTTCTTGAGCATAAGTTGGAGCTGGCAAAAGATTTGACCTAACGAACTCTTAGGGTATTTTTGTTCGAACTTAGGTCTAAAGTGTGTAGGTATAATGTATAAGCCTTGATACATGAATTTGGGGCTAGAGTTTAGAAGCATGGCTACAAGCTTGCATTGTTTTAGTTTATTTATTCTTTCTTATTTTGCATTCTTTTCATGTGAGTTCGCTTTTTTTCCTCACTTCCCACTCCTTTATGATTATGCATTTTTTTTCCTACCTTCCTGCTCATTGTGAGTTTCATCATCAAAATTATAGATCAACTCATTTCTTGAAGTTTTGTGCAAAGAATAAGACCCCCCAAGATGTGTTCTCTTAAACAGAATCAAAAATTTGAGAATTTTTTCTTGTCAAAAACGTTTGTATCAGCAATCTAAAAAATTGGACCTGGACTCACCTTGACACCAAAACTAACAAGCCTCATCAAACTTAAAACTATCAACCCCAAGAAGCAACAATGAAAAAGCATAGACCCAACCTTGCCACTAACGGATTTTTATATTTTAAAATATTCTTTAAACCTGAAACCAATGAGTTGTCCTGCTTTTTAAAAAACATTAGACTCAGGCCTAACAATTTCTCTTTTGAAAAAAAACCTAGACCCCAACCAACACAAGTTCAAACCAAAACAATCATGCCCAAAACCTAACCTAAGAGCATCTCCACTGGTGCTCGTATGTCACTCTGGATAATAAAATTAAATGTCTAAGTTTAGCTCTCTTTTTTTGCAACCCCACCAATAAAACTGTAACTGGAACCCCACATACGTGGGGACTACTAATAGCAAACCACCTGGACCAAGCATTATGAGTGACCAATCAGAAATACTGAGCCCCAGTCAGGTCCAATTTATTACCCTCTTTTGTGGAGGTGCACAACTATTTTGCGCCCTTTACCAGCCACGGCAAGGTGTACGAATTTGGTGCAGAAAAACCAATTTCCTGAGCTAAACTGACACATTTTGACCTTTTCTCGTTAAATGTTACTGTCTGGAGTCACATACTGAGCACCGTTGGAGATGCTCTAGTGACCACGCTTTGATGCAATTTTACAATCACCAAAAATCTTTGTAGTCATTCACAAAAGTCGATTGTGGAATAGAATTCTAGATGCACCATCATCCACTGGATGCCCCTTATTACTCAGTTATGGATGAATCTCAACTGAGTTAATATCTGGTTTCACCTTGGTAACCAATTCTGTAGGAAATAGGCCTCATACATACATAGGTAGGTAGGAAAATAGTAACTATTAGGTAAGTAGATGGTATATACATATGTAAGGGCTGCTTTTACTACCTAACTACTAACAACCTCCTTGCTTGTGGGTTGTTAGTAGGTCGGTAGGTAGAAAAAACAAAAATGCAACTGAGATAACCACCATGGTTAGCTAGGGAACTGAAACCCAACAGAAAACCATGTATTTATGATTTGAGTGTGCCCAAGACCACACCAATCATTTTGTCAGTTACTTTAGCGCCACCATATTATAAAGTTTTATAGGATTCTTTTGTAAATGGAAACTTGGAAAAGCAGAAAACCTTTCAAAAACTATGAAAAGAGAATGCGGAAAGAAGGACCCAAAAATTGGTGCTCAAAGTTTGACCCACTTCATGAATATTAAAGAAAGACACCCCTCTCTTATTGTCTTTGCAATACAACATAAGAAGGGAAGGTTTAATACTTACATTGCAATTTTCTGAAGAAAGGATTTGAATTTTCTACTTGTTGCCTTTTGAAGAGAAGAGTGCACCTTACTTGGGTGGTGGTGGTCATTTCGATGAACTTGGTGGCATTTGGCAATGGGAAAAAAACCATTAGACTTGACCCTTCAGAGCTCTCCATGATAAATCGTCACCAGCATCTGAAAACCACAACAAAAAGACTCTAGCAACCAAAGGAGGCTCCAAATTCCAAATGCATCTCATGAAACAACCACCCTAAACCCTCAGCCCAGGATTTTTCAGCAGCTTAAAAGGAGGTTATGCAATTGCAGTAATTAGGAATCATCATGAATAAAAATGATAATCACAGGAAGAGATTTTGAAAGAGAATTTGATGATTAAAACTTTCTGTCATATAATAAGCAACAGAAATATGTTACATAAGATTCAAGGGACTTCCATTGTGTATATACTATTTCTCTGTTGGTGTTGAATCATTGCTACAATGGTTCAACAATAGTGGAAGAGGAGGAACAAAAATCAGACATGCTCATTTTCTCTGTCAAAGAGAAAATTCTAACCTTGCTGTTTCTCATTTTCATGACCGGTGGAGCAAAATGGGTTTGTTGACAATCACATCGACTTTATCAAAATGGGTTTGTTGACAATTGCCTGGATTTGATCAGGATTCAGAAATAACATGATATATACTGAGAGATTTCAGATCGAACATTGTATCAGCAAAACAGGAAAAGAAAGAGATGATGAACAATGACCCAACCTTTGCAATGTGACCCTGAAGAGAACTACTCAGCAATGGCATGTATTCTCTTCAGGTCACATTGCATTCAAGAAGATTCAAGTGAGTGAGTAATTCTGAAGCTTAAAGGCACACAACCATTTTGCATGAAATCAAACAGCACCAGTGGCTCTTGTAATACTGGACTCTAAGACTCTTTTCTTCCCCAAAGACACTGGATCCCCGAAGCAATTGCAGTTGGACTTGTCTCATTCTCTTGACAAATCGAGACATTATCATCATCCTAACACAGTATCACCATGAAGAACATCATCAATGTAAAGATTTCCACACAAAAAAACCTCAAAACAAAACAGACTGGCACTTCTGTTGAAAAAGATCTAGGTCAAATCTTAAGGTTGCAACACAGTTCTGTTTCTTTTTAGTTATGAGATCTGCTTGTGAGAATCAAATAATTTGCACTAGGTTCAAGTGTAGCTCAATGTATAAGAGCAAGAATACATCACCAGCAAGCAAACTCCATCATTATACATTGACAAAGAGCACATGGCATCTTTGGTGGTTGACTTTGTAACAGGAGTGTGCTTTCTCATGGACTCCAGTGCAATTGTCAGCTTCTTGCTGCAGTGACACAAACCAAACAAAGTATACGCATCAGGTTCTGTGAAAACAATCAAGATGAACTCAGAATCAACAAACACAAGGTACCCAGGACCAACACAATAGGGAATTTCAGCTGCAGAATCTCTCATATTAGGATCCACACAACAACAATGCACAGAGTGATGCCAAGTTGCAATACAATTGATGTGATAGAAAAATAGAGAAAAACCAAGGCAATTGCTGAAGCTGTCAAACAGGATGTCAAACAGAGATGGGTCGACAGCAAGTAAATCCAGTGCCAAGAGTTTGTTTGTTCCTACCATTGTGACAGGTTAGGGGTTGCAAAACCATTATCTCTGCACAAATTGCAGAATTGAAGCAACAAAGCATATCCCTGGGTGTCTGAAAAAGCCATACCTTCAACACAGTCACAATGGTCAAAACTATTGGGAAAAGAAAAATGTGAAAAAGTTCACAGCCCAAGATTAGCTTCGCAGAGCAGCTCCTAGAGCCTTTTTGGCAAAGTACAAGGAGATATAGACTACACACATACTACTATGGTTCTGTTGGTGAAAGAGCAATGCAAAAAGAATCCACAGACAGACAGAAAGATGCAAAATTTACTTCTATAGAACAAGGAATGAGACAATCCACATGTAGAAAATAGGGTTCAAAAGGCAACAGTGAAATCAAAGCATTGCTTGATATAATTCAGCATCTCTCAGAAAAAACAAACATGGGCTTTCTGTGACTTGCAGCACAATTCACTTGCATTGGAAATGAATGTGTGCTGCCTGCACGCATGCACCAACTCTATAAGATTTTTCAACTAATTATTCTCCTAATTTAAGCTTCCTGTTTTACAGGCACCAAGATTTCTGTATTAACATGTGCACCTGATGCAAGAAAAGGATCTGGTTTGAAGGGTGCTAGTTTGTGGCACAAACAACTGCCTCCACTTTTTACAGTCACTCTTGCAATCCTCCTTTTAATGCCAATTTACTGGAATCATGAGTGTGTTCCTCCTAATCACAGCTTCACAAAAACACAATCCTCAGCCCAAAGTTCTTCACAATCCATCAGATTCATGAAGATTGTGCTTTCAGGTTTGGCAAGGGATAGTGGGTAAACCAAGTAACACAAGAAGTTTGCTTCAAGAACTGAACTGATGCCAACATTTCAGCTTGGAAAAACACCACAGATTTTTGCAAGAGCAACAACTTCTTAGAAAACAGCTTGGTCACCAAGCTCCTGTCCAGCCATGCCTTCTCGCACAACACGATCAAAGAAAGCCTCCAAAGTATCATTGCCATAGCTTGGAGTTGCATCCGCATCATAGCAACCGGTCACTGGATTGAGCACCAGCATGCTCTCAGTCGCATAGTACTTGCCAATCTTCCCGAATTCAGCAGGATCTTCAAGGTTTGGAAACACCTTAGCAAGAGTGTCTAAAACCCCAATCACCAAATCCATGATTCCAATCGGCACTTTGAGAAACCTGGGCTCCTTACCCAGCATTCTGAAGAGCATTTCTCCTTGCTCCATAGGAGTGATTGCTTTTCCAGGTCCTCCGATCGGCAGGACCTTGTTGATCTTGTCCTCATCTGTAACACAATCAGCTATGAAGGAAGCAAGGTCTGCTTCACTGATGGGCTTGCAAGCACACAAAGCTCCATCTCCAAACATGACATAAGGACCTCCTCCTTTCACGCTCTGCACTTGTCCCCCCAAACTCTTGAAAAAGGCAGTAGGTCTCACAATGCTGTAGGTCAATCCATTGCCGTAGTTTGCAAGCTCGGACTCAAATTTGAGCTTGGCTTTCTGGAACTCCAAGAGAGGTTTCTGCACACAAATGGCTGACAAAAGCACGAAATGCGAAGCACCAGCTGCAACTCCTGCTTCCAAGCTATTCTTAGTGGCTTCATAGTCTATCTTCCATGAGTCTTTCTTACCTCCGGTTCTGCTGGCAAGACAGGAGATGACAACATCAATGGTTCTCCCTCGACTTCCAATTGCCGATTTCAAGGAATCCACATCCGTTGCATCTGCGAAACACACCGTCGCTCCTGCAAGCTCTACAACCGTTTGCTCCGCACTGGCTTTACCTCCGATTCCACTCTTCTCTCGCGCTACGGCAATCACATTATATCCCCTCTTCACCATTTCCTTCACCACGTATTTCCCAATGTAACCTGTAGCTCCAACGATCATCACGTTGGTATCCCTCGCCGTCTTCTTCTTCTTCTTCTGCCATGCTTGATTCAATTCCGTCACATCACTAGTACCTTCTGCTCTCCAACAGCCGCTACCAAAATTTCTACCCCCCGCTCTCCTCATCGGCTTTCCAGCTCGCACCGCAGCTGGTGGAAGAAGAAGAAGAGAAGCACCCTCCCCCAACAGCGAAAAACTCTCCCTCAGACTCGCTGAACGAAAACAAAGCTTCCGCGCCTGGAACGCACCAGAGAAGACAGTAGTGCGAACATCACAGACAGGCGAGAGACGAGAAGATACAGATGGCGATAAGGAGAGAAGAGGAGCGGGACACGAACAACTCCCCGCCATCATCTTCGCCATCGCCATCTCCTCTCTCTCTCTCTCTCTCTCTCTCTCTCTCTTTCCCTCTCTCTCAGATTTCTCTCTGCACCGGTCTCTCCTTGTCTCTGGATAGCAGCTTTCGTCGACGAGCAGCAGTTTTCATCCACGAAGGGCAATTTCGCATCCATGCAGCAGTGTTCTGGTTTGTCCAGGAGCAGTAACTTCCATCCTTGAAGAGCAATAATATTTCACATCCACGCAGTAGCTTTCATCTGCAAAGGGCAATTTTTGGCATCCACAAGGGCACAGCTTCCATCCATGAAGGGCAGGCACTATTCCGGTTCGTCCATGAGCAGTACTTTTCATCCATGAAAGGGCAATTTCACATCCACGCAGCAGCTTTCATCCACGAAAGGCAATTTGGCAATCCACGACCTGCAGTTTTCATCCACAACAGGCAATTTCACATCCCATGAGCAAACAGCTTTCATCTATGAAGGGCAATATTCCGGCAAGCATTCCAGTTTTGGAAATGCCCCCATTGATCAACATTGTCAACATCATTTTCAATATGATCATGGATGATTATTTTTTCAATGTTCATCCATAATGCAATTATTGGAGGATCCAAAGAAAGTTCCTTGAGATATTTTGAATTATTTTTAAATATTTGGAGATATCTTGAGTTAATTTGAAATATTTTGAAACATTTTGAATTAGTTTGAGATTTTTTGATTTTTTTTTAAACATCTTGAATTAACTTGAATTCTTTGAAATATTTATCTTTGAATTAGGTCCCCAATAATTTACAAATTCTAAAAATTCCCCTCATGTGACCTTTAATTTATTCAACATCAATTTTGGGTACAATCTTGCACCACACCAATGTTTTTTTTCTCATGTTTTTATTTTTTTTTTTTTTTTAATTTTTTTTTTGGCTTTTTTTTTTTTTTTTTTTTTATTTTTTTTTTTTTTTTGTTTATCTTTAAAAAAAAACTTACCAATTTTTTTTTTGTTTTATTTTTTAAAAATTTTT
>Ga0116231_10004721_pt1 | contig 27403 bp, 18 predicted proteins | sample S1TSphgellanicum_2_FD_89695 | JGI IMG/M metagenome (GOLD analysis project Ga0116231, IMG submission 89695) | Host-associated microbial communities from peat moss isolated from Minnesota, USA - S1T2_Fd - Sphagnum magellanicum MG | ecosystem: Host-associated > Plants > Peat moss > Unclassified... | reverse complement strand
TAAATTTACACTCGAAACCATGTCACAAAAAATAGACTTCAACCTTCTCCCAAAACTCAATCCTCAAATTGAAAAGCAAATTCAGGTCCTTTTGACATGAAATTCAATGTTCCAAAATGCTTGCGTATTTGAGTGTCTGGGAATGCCAAAAATCCTTTACAACAAAGTGTGATGTGATATAAAGAAAGCTTGTAATTCATTGCTCATAAAGGTGAAACAAAAAATCTAGGAGACCTTAAACTAATTAATTTAATATTAGATGTGTATATGCATATCTATAACCCTGAACAAAAAAAAAAGAGATATGCATAGGGTGGGACATACCTATCCAATCCGATTCATTAAAAAAATTACAATAGACATGTCCATATTTCAAGTAGTCACTTAGGGCGAATATATGAGAAAACAACCAAAAATAGGATATAGTTTTATGCATATCTAACCCATAATGCATGTTAATATATATATCTTGCCAACATTGGTTTGAAATTACTGTGTGATTATGATTACTTACATGACTTGATGACAATGGGCAATGAATGAACTTTAATACCATTCCATATTTTATATAAAAGCAAAGTTCAAAAATAAAAAATAAATACACATCACAATTTTTGTTGGCAACATTAGCATTATAGACCACCAAGGCTATATTCTTTACATATATATTATATTTTAAAAGAATCTTTTAGAACTTTAATCATTTAGAATTTTTTAAAACCTTGTGTGCAGTCACAATAAAACAAGCCAAAAAGAATGTCAAATGGGCCTTGAAAATAGTCAAGATTGGAAAAATATTTATGTTTTACCATTTAAAACCATGACAATCATGGCAAGTTGATTTTTTCTTATTTATATCAATGTCAAAAAATTCAAACCAAAAATCCATCTGATAAAATTAAAGGACTCATGTAATAAAACAAAATTGATGGGAAAAAAATTACGAAAATAAAAACCTATTAGCCACATTCAAAAAACACTCATAACCTAAAATATGTGAAAGTCTAACACTTTCAAAAAATTCAAAGAACTTTCCAAAATTGATGCAAAATTTTAAAATTTCAAAAGTCTTTTACCACATATAAATGGAATATAATGTACATGATGTTTTAAGAAAAAAATTATTTTATTATACAAAAAATCATTAAAATTTTAAAATTAATTTTTGATTATGATTTGAAATTTTTATTATTTTTAAAAATGAAAAAAAAATTTACAAGTAATTAACACATTTTCAAAAATTCATATTTATACAAAATAAAATAGAATAAAATAAAATAATAAAAAATGTCACCTACCTAAACAATTGTATGCATTTTTCATAACAATTTACAAAAAAAAAATTCAAAAATTTATTTGTATGAAAGAGTTTTTTTGGGCAAAAAGAGATATAATCCTTTTCTAAATTAATGATGATGTTGGCTCATTTTATCTCGTTTGTGCCCTCTTTTATTTTGTTATGGGTTTTTCTACATACCTTTTGTAAACTCTTCTAAAACCTTCCCAAACCATTTATGTTAATATTTATAATTAAAATATTTTAAAATCCTCATATTACCTCTTTCATTATGGATGACAATTATATGATATTGAACAAGATTCAAAAGTACCTTATCCATATCATTTTACAATAGAATCTTTGAAAATTGCAAATTCGTAATGGGTTTGGCAATTATGTCCAACTATGAAAGCAAAAAAACACATTTGTCTTTAGTCTTTACTGCACTTTTAACATTTTTTACAACATTTTCCAATAAAGGCTAACATATTGGTAACATTATGGTGAAATGTCAATTTATTTACCCATCATATAATGGTATTAAGTACCATCCAAAATTTTCCATTAGCATAGGTTACAAGGATACATAAGGTTATAGTTTTGTGAATCTAGGTAAGATCTACATAACCTCTATCATATTAAACTTTTTTTGTGTAAAAGAAAGTAAGTATTAAATGTAAGTTTATTTAATTAAAGAATTTTTTAAGATTTTGAATTCATTAAGAAAAATTAAAAAGGAAAAATCCAATAGGATTTTTCCCACAATCTTTTGGAGCCTTTATTTTCCATTTCAACTCTATACAATCCACTTGTAAAGTTGCAATTTGGATGATTCTTTCCCAACATGTTCATGGCATGGCAACATGTTCCACGTTAGCTTTGGCAAATGGTAAAGTGCATCAACTAAATTAAACCTAGATCCACATACATTAATTCATCAAGGATATACTATTCTAAAATAACTAAAATGACTACAATGTGGATCTTTGATAGTTTAATAATATAGCAAAGCCCACCAATTAGAATCTTCTGCCCTTAGAACATGTTGAAAATTAACAAAAATGAAGACCACAAGCTACAAATCAAACAACTCCTAGCTAACATTAACAATTAACACACCAATAAGTAAATAGGAGGCAATAAAAGTTTGAAGTGAACTAGCAATATGCCAAAAAAAGGTTGTTTTTTTTTGGTCTAATTGCATGCAAACCCCTAAAATGTTTTGCACCTTAGCCATTATACACTTCCCAAAACTGAAAAAGTGAAGCATATAGATCTGTGAATCATCAGTCAATGTAAGCGTAACTGTAAATCGTAACTGACCAACTTTTACCCTATCTATATAAACATGTAAATTTAGTGTAAATGGTATGTGAAATCAAAATATGTATACAATGTGTTCATGGATGGGCAAATTGGAAATGGGAAAAGGGAATAAGTCGTGCACCAACCATTGTGAACATGAGCACACGATTTAAAAAACATCCTAAAGGAAGTAATTAGCTTTGTACACACTTTTAGTATTACATGCAAGGCATTCCTACAATGGCAAATGTTTAGCACAATCTGAAAAGTTTCCAAGGGTATAAGATCACCCAAAGTAATTATTATGTGAAATAATGAAAAGAATATCTATGAGTAGGTCACAAACCAATTGCATTGCAAAATGTGAAATTGCATATAAAGATATTGGACAATTTTTTCTATGTACTATCTTTATACCCACCCTCAAATCATTTACATGCCCCAAGTTAAAACAGACTAAAAGATAAGGTAAGTCTGAAATATTTACTATAGTAAAATGGGAGGGCGCATTTCAGGTGAATTTTTTTCCCAAACACTATGTCAATAGCAATCTCAAGTTTTTTCTTCATTTTTTTTACATGCAGAAAAGTGGTCGGTGTTGCAAATGCTATAACATGATGGGTACTGGGGATAACCCTGGTCGGTGTTACAAGATGGTGGGGGCATAGGAAGGAGAGTTTGAGAAGTTGGAGACCCAAATATAGTCAGGAATGACTCTGGGAAGCAGGAATAGAAGATACAAGCAGGTGTTATCCAAGGCTAATGATTCTTCTAGTTCTTCTAGTTGTCCTGCCTTTTTGCCCCTGCATGATCATGATCATGAGTTTGCATCTATGAGAATAATGGCTGGAATTGTTTTTTGCAGATTCTGTAGCCAGAGTTTCTGGCATTACTATTTCAGTCTTGTACAAATAACTTTTAGATGTGGGGAAAAGGAAAGTCAGGGGGGGCTCTTTGCCCATGAAATTTCCTACTGCAACAACATTACCCAAGGAGAACAAGCACCTACATTGGTATCTTTGCATTCTAGGGTGAGAATTCTTAAAGAAAGGCCACCCGCACCCAGTATGTAGGCTCTACCATTCTCTACCGCATTTCAACTAGACTACAAGTTATTTCCACATAAAATATTGCACAATTGTAGAGTGAAGAATTAATCAAAATGTCATCTGCACATGGGTCAATCATTGTGACTGGCTAATTAATGCGAATCAAATTTCATTACTAGTGCTTTTGGAGAGTTCTATGTTGTGTGCATGCTTATAAGGCAAATTGTCCAAACATAGTTTCACACTATTCAATTTATCCAAATTATTCTTTACAAACCATTATTGTGGTCGGTGGAACTGTGTTAAGAGGCTATATTCAACCCAAGAAATGTGAAATTTGGACTAAAGACCCTGATTTAGTTTAAGGATGATATATTTTATAAGGTTCTGAAGCAAACTAAAAATCTTTGGGCCTTTTGGTTTTTATCATAGTATCTGCTTCATCCAAGGCCTGCAGAATCCAGCGAGGTACCAAACAGAGGAAGATCGTATTGTGAGTTCAAACATATTTTTCACTCTGATCCTATTCAAATTAGGCATATTGGTGTGTGAAGTCTAGGGTAACATTGTTAATTCCAACGTAAGTAGTAAGTTAAATCCATATTTTCTATTTTTTCATTATTACTAATGCATGCTTTGGGCCAATTTTGTGTCATTGGTCCAAAGGTGTGAAGTGTTACAACTTCCCTCACAATTTCTTCAAAGCTCCAAGTGTTGCAACTTTCCCTAAAACCTCTTCAACTCTGCAAGAGACACAACTTTTCAAAAAACCCAAGTGTCATTGACCAAGTTGTGAAGCAAATTGTGTAAACAAGACCCCAAGTCTTGTTAAGGTTTGAGATGTGAAAAGGCAAATTGACAAGTCAATGTGGTGAAGAGCTATTGATGTGTAGAGAAAACCATTTTGTGTAAATTTAAATTAAATTTCAATTACAAAAAATGTTCTAAATTAAATAACTTTTGCTATGTTGGTCTAAAAATTGTAAAGTGACCATCATGCACATCACCTCATTAAGAACTTTTTGACTCTACCAAAAGAGAAAAGGGGGACCCACAATTTGGGTGGATTAAGGTGTGGTCACAAACAAACCAGAACAAAACAAACACATCTATTAATATATAGAAACCATCACACGCATTTGAATATATATTAAATGGGAACCCTGAATTGTAGACTTCTACTTCCCTATTATATTATTAGTTGCACAACTTATCAAATTCTATATCAATAATTGACATATTAAAAGATGCTTTGAGAAACCTCTTGTTATGAGTTACCTCTCTTGGCCCTAAATAGATAAAATATGTCATTTATGATCAATTATAGATTTACTGGAGATATACATCCTTCTCTAGTAGAGTAGAATCGCCCATCATTGAGCATGTACCTATCACCAAACACTTTCCAATATATTCTTAATTCCTTAGCCAAATTGAGTGATTTTGTGTCATTGGATGTGCAGATCAGAGGGCTACAAATGTTCTTTGAGCATCAGAAGTAAAGGAGCAACGCAGAAAGCACAGGAAGAGGATGAGTGATAGTTTGCTTGAATTTATTTGAGAAAATAGCTCTAATCCCCTCTTTAGTTCCAGCCCTATAGCTTCCTCATTTTTAGTCTGTTTTGAGTGATTTAAAATCTAATAGGTGCACCGACTAGGGCTTTACAAAGATTCCAAAGGCAAAGATGCAATGATCAAAGACCTTAAGCTCAAAATCCTAATCTGTTTTCAGTCACCCATCACCAAACACTGAATCCCCTTGCACCACACACCCCATATCTTGCCCATTCCTTTATTGAATTGACAGATTTTTGCAGTGTTGGCTACAAATGCTCATTGAGCTTCAGAATCAGAGGAACAATGTCTAGCGATTTGACCTTGGTTGAGTTCTTAAGTGTTCGCTCACCAACCTATCTATGGTACTCATTAAATCATTGACAATTTGAGGAGTGATCCTCTCTCAATAGATATTCCTAATTTTTCCCATTGCCATTCCAAAATTCAAGATAAGGACCCCAGGGCTGAATTAATTTTGGGATGGATGACATCCCAAGATCACAAAACTGTAAACACTGATAGATCCAACAAATGGAATCGGTTCCAATTACCTTCGATGTAAGGAATCAGTTCCCAGACACCTGACTCTTTTGTTTTCAATTTTGTGAGGTCGGTGGGTTGGCTATCATCCACAAGAAGAGTTAGCCATATTTGGCTACAGGTCAGAGAGAACATTAGAAAAATTTAGGATCCCTGCTATGTGTTGGCAGAACTTGTTGTCTAAATATGGTGTTCTCAGTTTTGCTTTCCTCAAAATACGACCACTTCCGACCATATTTTTTGCGAAAAATAAATTCCTTTGTCCCATTCGCTCTGCCTTTTGTCTGTCACCAAGTGGCAAAAATCCACCATAAAAAACATGTTGGGTCCAGTTTGTTTCAAAAAAGGTTACACATTTCCTTTGATTTTTGGGTGCAAAAAATACATGTTAACTACTTTTCCTTAGGATAGATTTGTCATTAAATAATCTTCAAAATAGTGAAACGAATTTTCATGAAAATATGAAGCTGAGGTGATGAAAACCATCATAATTTTAGGAATAGCTACAATCTGAGTAATTTCATTCTGACAATATAATAGTAGATCATGAAAAAGTAATAAATTCAAATTTACAAAACAAATTAATTTTTGAAAAATTTAAGAATTCTTGGTGTCCATGTAGAAACTGACCCTAGGCTAGGTCGATTATCTGAACTCAAATCCCAAGTTGGTAAATTTCAGAATTCCTAAATCTGAATGTCTGGTAACTATGTAGTGATGTGAGTGAACTTGCATTCTTCACACAGACAATATGCAGTTGTGGATGTTGTACCGTTGCGGCTATATGTGGAATCCACACTTTTCTCACATTCCACTCGAGTTTGGGTGTTTCATAGTAGGCTTTGCACTAGTATTGATACGGGAACCCATTTGAATTCCTGTGGTTCCCAGCATGTGGGTTTCTTTGAAATCCAACATCATGTTGTCACAGCCCTTAGATTTCATAGCCATCCACTTTGAGAGAATATTAAGGTAAACATCTCCACACACATCGTCATAGATACGTAACTACTTTGACTATGTTCCAGCATACTCCTAGCCAGAAGCCAAAGCAAATTTGACAATGAGGGTGCTTTAATGGAGAGTTATTGACATGATGGGCTTGGTCTATTTCCTTCCCAAAATATAAAGAAGAATTCCTTATAGTGTGGATAAAGCTTCATTTATCCACATTTAATAGGGATTGATCATCACTTTTTCTACATCTTCCTGCGGAGGATGGTCGCATGTTAATCTGCATAAAAGCATTCCTATTATGACATAAGAATCCTGCATCCACAGTGTACACATAACAAGAGCAACGTTACATTTGCAAAGTCAAACTCTAGAATAATAAAAACTGAGCTCCCCCACTAACGGACAATAGATTGAAACGTCAAAATTATGTCAGCATTTGGTGGCAGACCAGCTGCAACCTCGATTTTCAATGTAAGCAGGCGGCAGGCCCCCACCGCCCTGGGGTATTCCTTCCTTCCTTTGTTGGGCCATGGTCCAGGTGAGAATTAGTTTGCAGGGTTTCCTGACTCTTATGATCACCAACTTTTCTTAGCTCATCACTTCTTGGCATATAGGCAAAAAAATTTCAACTTCCACAAAATGGAGTATTTTTCTTGAACAGGTAGGAAAGGAAATTGGTGGCTTGTATCCAACTTTTTACATTTGAATCCCAGTTTTGTCATATCGGAATTCGCCTCAATTCAAGGAGAGTTTACACTTTGGATTATTTTCTCCAGCAATATTCTGTACTATGTTCTCAAGCCTTTACATGCAACAAAAGTGACCAAAATTGTACTTTGGATGCGCGGTGTATAATAGATTGCGTGACACCAACTGCCTAGAAAGAAACAATTTGATAAGATCATGCAAGCACGTTCAAAAAATTTGATGGTCCCAGGTGGGACAATGGATCCTCCGTGAACTAGACGCAATCTTCCAAGTTGCACATGCATGTGGGTCCATATCTAAGGGGCTCAAAGTTCAGCTCCTTTAGGGTTGTCCTGTTGCATCTCCATGGGGGTAGCATCAAAGGTATAGGGTGAACCATTATTGAAATTGGCACCAAGGTAAAAAAACATTGTTGTGCATGTAAGTGTAAATGACATCTAACTAGCTGACCTTTTGAGTAATCAAACCAACTTCAATTAAGAAACCTGTTTTTTTTTTTTTCAAGCCCTTTTCAAATATCATAATTTTTCTTCTGAGATCTCTTGATTTCAAGCTCATATGAGGGAATTATGAAAGCTCACAAAATGACAAGACTCATAAATTGGTAATTCAAAACTCTTACAATCACAAAAACAATTGTCATTAATTTGATGTAGCTCCTACTACTATTTTCAAAGTAAACTATAAGGGCAGTTTTGATTCCTCCCATACCTAGGTTGTGGTGTGCCTCATGAATTGATATGTTAACTTGTGGTTTGTCCATGCACTAATTTAGTTTCAATTTGCACTAGTCATTCTCTTTCTTGCCTTGTGCATATTGATTTCACCTTGATTTTAACTTAAACACAAAGTTTATATTAATATCATCCCATAGCTCCCCTTCCTCGCCCCCACCTTTTTTTAGGAGCTAAAGAGCATGATGCCTTGGGTTTGCATTTTGTTACAAAACTTGAAATTGACAAGTTTTTTATTTTCAATATCACTTGATAAGCCTAGGAATGTGTCTATAATCATCAATGACAATGACAGTTGTATCTAAAACTTTTTTTTCACTCATGCCCATCTTCTTTTCTTTTCTTTTTTCATTGATTCACTTAAATTATTTTACACTATTGTAACTACATTTGTTTTACATCTATACTTAATAATTTTAAGAACATGAAACATCCTCACACAATTATACATTTACATAATGTGTATATCTTAAACCATATACAACACAACATTAGTAAAATATGCAAATATTTTTTGTTTCTTTTTAACCATTATAGATATTAAATGAAATCAAGGTCTATGAATCTAATTTCAACATTTCTTGACTTAAATATGGCCTTTAAGAGCATCTCCATTAGTAGTAAATTGATGGTTTGTAAATATGGTAATTTGGATGAAGTTCAAGCTTTAAATAATGTGAAATTGAATTTAGACTTGTAAATATGCAAAAGATATTAAGGCTATCCAAAAGGGTCAATATAAAAATATGATTGATTTTCATTGGCAATCATGACAATTGGCCCATGACACACATGGTGGCATTCTTTATTTTACATTGTCCATGTTTCATGGTTATGGTGGGAATGAGGAAATAATTTGCACATTATATTGAATGTGGTGTGCATTTGTAAAGGCCCACATATTTGGTGTTTAATTGGATTGGCTTTAAAACAATTCATTCAAGAAGGTGAAGGTACCAATGTACGTGTTGGTAGGTCACCTTGGCTACATGAAAATATTTGATAACATACAAATGAATGTCACATGCTATGGATAATAATTCATAAAACTCTAATGAAAAAACCTCATAATCATCTTAGAAAAATCCTATTTCTTGGGACATAATGAAACAATTAAAGTTATTATAGCTCTACATGGAATGATTAGTGTTAAAAAAACATATTTGCAAGGGGTTGGGACAACTTTATAGTGATTCATATGGACATTATAAAACACATTTTGACTACTTTTTATATAAAAAAATTAAGTTGAATGAAAAATTGAAGAAACAAACAAAAATTTAAAAACCAAATATGATTTTGCATTAGTAACTTAGCAAATAGTTGAAAAAATGGAAAAACACAAAATAGAACTAGCAAGGTAAATGGGGATAGTGACAACTTCCATGCCAAATTCAAAACCCCCAAAATAAACCATAAGGTTGAAACTAGATACAAAGTTATCTTTCCAATTTACTATGTTGTTGCAAGCCAACAACTTTACATCATTGTCCTCACACATGCACATCTTCTTCCACACACACATAAAAAACAATCCTCCTTCTATCCAAAGTACCTCCTACCTTGGGTAACTAGCTCCTTTTACCAAAATAAATGGTGGTTACCCTTAGCCAAATTCTACTTTCACTCCTCCTACCCTTATTTCCCTATACTATGGCAATAATCCTTCCTAAAATTAATATAAGTAGGTGGGCAAAGTTAAATTTATTCTACTAAGGTAAATTCCTACTTGCCCTATTACTACAATAATTACATTAAAATAACATCAACTATAATTCCCTTTTAAATTTCCTTAAAAAAACAAGTTTCAAAATTTATGGTGTATTTGGAGCTTAAATCATGTAATTTGGAACCCAACAATATTAGATGGAACTTCCCTTATCAAGTAATTTTTTTTGGGAATTCTTTTGGTTAGTGACAAATTTAAAAACTAAAAAAATTATAAATAACTTACTTTGATTTCCTTGGTGTTGAAATAACAAACTAAGTTGGAGGGTGCAATCACACTAACACCTATCATTAGTAGTCATGATCACTACTTAATTTTGTGTATTTCAAATTGTAATAAAAGAAAAAACTACAAATGAACTTGTTTTTATATAACCTTATTTTCAGAATATTGGTATACATATCCAAAAATATTAGAACCAATCTAGAGGATAAAAAATACAGAAATATATATTTTTTATGTTATGTAACCAATGCTTTTAGTCAATCATTTTTTATTTTTGAATTATTAATTCATAATTCATAACAAAAAAATTTAATTATTCCTTAGATATTAATTAATAATTATTTAATATTTTAGATATTCATTTTTAATTTATGAACTATTAATTAATGAATTCTAATGTAATTAATTGATTGATTGATTATCATATAAGTACTAATTAATAATTAGTTAGCTAGTTAAATAATGAACTTTACTTAGTTATCTACTTAGTTATATAATTTACAAAATTAAAAAGGAAGACAAAGGTATGAAATATTTTTTTCTAATTACAATGTAGTTTGCAAGTAAGATGCAAATTTAAAATTTATCCCATATGTTTTGTCCTTCACTTCCATCTTGAGAATTATATAATGAGGAAACTTTATCCTACATTTTTGTATAAAAAACATGTGCCATTCGGGATGAGCTAATTAAAAGAACATAACCCTAAAGTTAAACCTAACAAAAATTAAAGATATTTACCTACCAACCCTCAAGCTTACCTACCTCCCTAACATACCTACTAACCTACCTAATCCTTCATACCTAGCAAATAAATATTGATTTTAATTTATTTATAGCCAAATTTCAAAAATGCCACATGGCATTTTGTATGATGCCACGTGTGTCACAATCTCAAACCATCTAAAATAGATGATGACAATCCACTAGTTTTTTTTAAAACAAATATTCCCAAACCTTTTTCATTTTCCATGTGTAATTATGTAAGTTGCTAATTTTTATAACACTATATGGATGACGTACAATAGTATGCAAATGGTGAAATATTGCTTGAACATTGATTTTACTCACACTTACAACTAATGTTTTATGCAACTTCTTTAACGCAATTAAACAAATAGCAAATATCAAATATCCTTTGTAACTATAATATAATTACAAATGATAAATATATTTTACAATCCTCGTCTAGTGATGTATCACAACATGCCAAAACATGTTTTTCATGATTACGACATTTTGCAGATGTCCCAATTTAGTCATGTAGTCATATCTCTTTTAATCATACACCTTTAGTCATCTTTGCAACTACATTGTGATTATTTTATGATTACATGATTACAAGGTAGGTACCTAGTTAGTAGTAATTAGCTAGGTATAGGTACCTACCTTAAATATGTACCTACCCAATTATGTACCTACATAAGTATGTACCTTGGTATATATTTACCTACCTTAATTAGGTGGCTAAACCTACCAAAGTACCTATACTAATAAAAATACAAAACCATTAATTTATGATTGTTTGCAACTATTTTTCAATAGCAAGTGACACTTATAATCAAAATGGTTGTAATTACAAACAAGTTGCAAACAATAAACAATCATAAGTTGTAAATGATGTACTTTGTAGTCAAATACATATCCATCCATCATATATGTACATATCTCAGTCACTTTTGTAACTACATTGTTACTACTTATGTAACTAGTTTAACAACGAATTGTGTGTTGCCTTATGATAGCACATTTGTGATCATGCCAACTAATGATCGTGTGCACCAAAAAATGCCACATGCATCAATAATCATCATCCGATCGGGGTTTCACATACTACCACTACAATTGTATTTATGACTATGGAATATTGTTACATGTGACAAATAATCCAATGACCTATATGAAGCCACATGCATCTATGCCTAAGTTATGCCATGTAGCACATAATTAAGCCTAGCTCAAGCTATTAATTAAGACAATCCCATTTTTTGATTTTGAATTTAGCCTTTAAGGTTAAATTATTTGATTGGTTCATCCAAATAGCAATCCCATTATAAAAAAATTTATGTTTTTTCAATGTTCTTAATGCGCTTCTTTACATGTTTTAGAATATTGAAATGAAAAACAAACAATATGGGATAAAAATCCTAGTTGTAACCCAATTGCAACTACCACCTACTATGTATGAGTTAATACTTAACCTAACCTACTATCTATCAACTAACTTATTAACTATTAATTTAGGACTAATTATTAATTATCACATTACTTAACCTACCACCTATTTAACCTAACTTGCTTTCCAATAGTTAACCTAACTTATTATGTAAAACAAACCTAATAGGTAAATAGGTATTTACCAAGTGTATAAATACGTACCAGGTATATACCTTAATATAATTAGTATGTAGTAGGTAATACCTATTATTAAATATATATCTATGATATAATACCTATATAATATTTATTAAATATAAAATATCTAATGTTTAAAATATTAGACAATACATAATATATTTAATATCAAATTGATATTAAATTATTTTTAAAATTATTAATTAAATATTTAATAATCGAAAATTAATAATGTTATTTTGTGAAATAAAGTTATAACTACAAATATATAATTTCTTATTTTCATTATATAATTTTAATTATATATTTAGAATTTTAAAAAAATATTATATAATACTTGAATGATCCAAGAAAATATAATTTATTTAATATAAAATTGATGTTATTTGTAATTTTATTATTAAAATATAATTACATTTAATTAAATAATTATAAATTGAAATAAATATTATATATTTTCAAAAGAACTCTTGGGAATGTGGCCACCAAGTTCTCTTCAACTTTATGACCTACCTACAAGAATGAGGGACACTAGCTTCATTTCCTAGTCATCCTACGAGTTCAAATTCAACTTGTCATGCCACACTCTATGCACATTACATATTATTAGTTTAGTGATAGCCCATGCTTAGTTGACCATACATGATGAATAGTTCACCTTGTTGTTTCATATGAGAAAACATGTAATAAATAGTGTGTCTACAACCATGTTATGATTATGCAATGTTGCTTTGATTATATAATTTGTTGGTTTTGTTTGAAGCAGATCATGGTGGGAGGAATTAATAAGGAAAATTCAATATTGTGTTATCCATGCACTAGTGGAAGAATTGAAAATGAAGGATGATAGTAAGGGCTATCAACCCCTCACATGCCAGCATCAAAAAACACTCAGCCTAGTCACGAGGTGATTGTTCATGGTTTCACAACAATAGAAGCCACCTTGCATAATGATTACAAGAAGCCCCAACAAGAGGTTCCCCACCATTTAATAAGGCTTTCTCTCCTTCGCACACCTATTACTCCACTTGTTGCAGTTAGTACATATTATTCCACAATTAGTGGTGAGGGAAAGGCCACCCTTAAATGGAAAAGAAAGAGATAACGACCCACTCCCACTGCCCCCAACAAAAAACCCAAACCTCCCTTATCCATGAAATTGAAATGTAATGGCCTAAACAAATAGTGTAGGTATAAACATAAACGCACTTTAGGAGATTTATACATGCAGGTTGTTTAGTTATAAAACCTTGTACTTTGTAATATATGCACAACTTTGTACATTGGTTCAACTTTGTAACATATATGACTCATTCTATAAATTATTTCATTTAATAATTAACAATAATGGATTGGAACATTGCTTGATTTGCACTATGAGAAATTGTGTCCACAACAACTAGATTACCCTACAATTAGAGCTCCAAAACAACTAACATACAACTGCATTGAAATTGTCCCATGAAAATGCGATAAATTAATAAATAAAATGCCACGTCAAAAAGTCAAGGAGTTGTATTATAGTTACAAATTATTTGCAAGATGTATATTTATATAATGCAATGTATGCATTGTATATACGATTGTAATCAACCACATTTGACTGTGTTGACAAGTTATACTTTAGTCGCATGTAATAATTACATCACAATTAGGATATATTTACTTACTAATCAACGATTACTTTGCAACAAATGTATAGCCTTGAGTAACACATGATCATGTCACATGTATACATTTCCACCGCCCAATATATATGACATTTCAACTTGAAATTTGAAATTTAAAAATCTAAAATTTGGGCGGGAAACCTTTAAGCAAGTGACACATGGCAATATATCAACAAATCTACCCCAATGCATCAATGACCTTCATGCGCTTATGTTTATTGTTAAGAAATTCAAAATGAACTTGTTAAAAAAATCTTCCTATTCAAAAAAATTGTGTATTTCTTAGTCTTTGGGTGATGTAATTTTCATATCATGTGTTATAACTAAGATTATTTTTGTTTATTTAATTTAGAACTAAAGTTAAAAGGTTGTTATAAGTTATATTATTTATTTAAATAACTTGGAGATTGAAGGCTTTTTTTTTATTTTGGAGGTTGAAGGTTTTTGTTTTTTTTCTTGAAGGTTGAAGGTTTTTGTTTTTACTCTTAGAGAAGTTGAAAGCTTTTGTTTTTGTTCTTGGAGGTTGAAGGTTCTTGTTCTTGTTCTTAAAGAGGTTGAAGGCTTTTATTTTTGCTCTTGGAGGTTAAAGGCTTTTGTTTTTGTTCTAGGAGGTTAAAGGTTCTTGTATTTGCTTTTAGAGAGGTTGAAGGTTTTTGCTCTTACTTTTGAATGTTAAAGGTTTTTGTTGATTCTTTTGAATGTTGAAGGTTCTTGCTCATACTTTTGGATGTTGAAGGTTATTACTTTTACTTTTTGATGTTAAAGGTTATTGCTTTTACTTTTGGATGTTCAAAGTTCTTATTTTTGGTTTTAGATTTAAAAGTTCTTGTTTTTACTTTTGGATATTGAAGGTTCTTACTTTTGTTGCTTTTATGTTATACGGTCGAACTTTCATTATGTTTCAATCCATCAACATCATAATTATGTATACAAGGTAAGATTTTTTCAAAAGTAATTAAAATTATAAATCAATTTATTTGATTGTAAGCATAATATTTGATTTTATTTGCAAGTGTACAAATTATAGTTTAGTTTGTATCAATGTTTTATACATTGCATTTAGTGACAAATAAATTACATGTTAGTGGCAATATAATTGTAAACTAGTTTTATTCAAATTGAAAGGATCATTCACATATTTTTGACATTACAATGTTATGATATGCTATTATTTCATTTCTCATGTGGAACTAAATATCATAATATCGTGGATTTCAAGCAGATAAAGTGCATTGAAAAAATTGCATAGCTCAAGCTCCATTTCAACAAAAATTAAAAAAAACATTCATTTATGAAACATAATGTTTTAAATGACAACATTTGATTATTGTGGGTCATCATTTTTATGATCTAACCTTTGGTTTAGATAAAGAAAAATGTTTGTTATATATAGCTTGGACATTATATTTAGATTTAAACATTTTTTTATTTTTTTGTAATGTATTCTTCAACGTGGAATGTAAATGTATTTAAAGTTTCAAATCCATTTCATGTTTATACATAATGATGTCTAATGCAATTCAACATTATCTATTAAAATTAGAACAACATGATAATGGTTGTGTAAAATCTAGATAATTACATTGTAAGTTGTAATTTAGTTGTTCAGTATTACTAAAATCAACTACTATATAATTGTTTTGAGACTCAAATTTAACACCTAGTTGCAAACTAATCATTAAATCACTACTACAAAATGTGGGTGCAGTTCACTAATCCCTGTTCATAAGACGAGAGAATTCATTGCTTCCCCACTAATCCTTGTTCATTACAACTAGTGAATTATGAAATCACTTGGAATATAGGGACACCTTTTGTTGTAGTGAATATTTTATTTTCATTTCATCTTTAGTTATAAATTAGTTGTAAAGGATAGGAACAAATTTCATTACTCAAATGGATGAATGAAATAATAAAGGAATACATTCATCGAATTAGTTGTAAATAAGTTGCAAAGAATTGCGATAGAATCCATTCACATCAAATGGATGAATGAAACAATGAAAAAATATATTTGCTGAATTAGTTGTAAAATAGTTGTAGATAAGTTATAAAATATAATAATAGAATTCATTCATCAAATGGATGAATGAAATAATTTAAGATTATATTCATCAAACTAATTGTAAAATAATTGTAATTAAATAAGTTGTAAAAGGTATTAACATATGAAATGCCATGTCAGCATTTTTTCGCCACATTGGAATGTGTGTGGGAATTTGACGTGGAAATTAGTTGCAAAGAAGTTGCATATAATTGCATGTGAGTTGCATCGTATATACAATATTGTATACGACATGGGGTGTCTACTACAACTACTACAACTTGTCCTATAACATTCAAAGCAATATAAATACCATGAATTGCAAATGTTCGTTACAACTAGAAAACCCAATTACAAGCCCAATTGTAAAACCTTATATTTTTTCATAGTGAATTATGAACCCTCACATGACATAAATATGTATATATATTCATAATGCCATTTTCTTAATTACCCTAAATCTTGATTTGTTCCAAATAGATGATTTCTATTATATCAACTAAAGTACTTTCAATCACATGAGCTCTAATTATATTTCTAAAACCACTAACCCAAGTTATTTCCATGTTACAAAGAGGAGGTTGTTGGTTTTCCACAAAGATTCCTATAATTCCAATACTAACCTTTTCCATAAGCTTGTGCTACCTTCCATTATGAATACAAAACTTTTGGTTTTCCACAAATATTCCTACAATTCCAGCAATAGCCTCTTCCACAAGCTTGAACACATAACCTAGGTAAACACTTTGATTTGCCTTTTGCTTTGCACCTTTCCCCAAGCTTGAAGTCCATAATTTAATTTCACACAAATGTGTTGCAATTTTGGGGAATTTCATTTATAACACCATTCAATATAACAAATTAAGTATGTTTTTTTATTATGCACAAGCCTTGTTTCATATTTCCACACTAAACTTGCAAGAGAATCTCAATTGAACAAAAGTTGGGTTATTATTTCTCTACCTTTCAAGGAGGAAAAGCCTACAAAGTAGAGTTTTGTTTTTGGGTCCCACATTCTCAAGAATGTTTCCCAACTTGTTGCTTGTGAACTATTCATGTGAATTCCATGGATTAACATTCCTACTTTAACTATTGTTGGTTTCATGAACTTATCTCGTGGGGTAGAACCATTCATATGTGATATGGTTCATTTATAAGTTGTGGTGTTTTACTTGACACAAAACTATAAATTTGTAATGCCCAAATTTGACATCATGGATCACTTTGGGTGTCTTGGGAATATAATGAACGTTGACCTACAGTTTCTATTGGGTTCCAGTTCCTTAGCAAATAATTTTCTATGGTAAAATAATTTATTATGGTTGTGGTATAACAACTATATGTGTTGAAACAACTATTTGTGGCAAAACCAACTCTCTTTCCCATGTATAATCCACATGCCTAATTGTTAGTTGCTTATTTTACTACATATCTACCTACATACAAAAGACCCAATGCTTACAAAATGGATTACAAAGGTGAAACTCACTATAATTTTAGTAGGTTCATTCACAACTGGGTGAAAATCCATTAAGGTGTACCACATAGGACAAAAAAGGCCTAGTCCTTACTACAGTCCTTTTTTACTTTATATTTTGATCCCCATAAAAAATAATGAATCAAAAGTTGTCAAATTTTTCAAGATTATTTTTAAACTATTATAATTTTAGATTCCATCATAATCATCCATAAATGTGTTTTTACATGGTAAAAAAGATAGAAAAAGGTGATGTTGTGACAAGATTTTGGTAGATTTTATAAAACTTGCTCCCAACTGAGAGTTTAACTCAACTCAATCTTAATAAACAACATTGTCTTAAACTAACATGTACACTATTATAGAAAATCCCTTCATTGTTCAAATTCTAACGATTGGAATCCAAGTTACATTTGAACTTAACAACACCATTACAAGGTATCAACACACTCCCAAGCTCCTTGATAGACTCAAATGTGAATCCAAGGTGAACATAATGAAAAAATGAGGAATTGGGGTATGCTCATTAGCTCGTAACACTTCGGGGTAGAGGGGCGTGCTAGAGCTTTAAAATAGGGACTAGGAAGAATGACAAGCAAGTAAATTATTCACACGGAACTGCACAAACCAAACAACAAGTTTGTTAATGCATAATTGTAGCACTTTTGGTGCACGAACGAGTCACATGCAAACAAAGACTCACAAGACTCACCACAACCCAGATTTGGGGGAAGCCACCACCTTCCCCATTATAGTATTCTTTGTGTCTGGCCATGGGGCCAACACCCAAATGTCATTTTGTCTCAGGACTCCCAACTTGGGAGTCTCGGAATTCCTTAAATTGGGACTCTCATAACTTTGGAAGCTCATAACTTTGTGTGTAGACATCCAATTGAGGTTAAGTCTAAAGCAAAGTTATAGCCCTCGTCAAGAGCTTTTCAACAATATGTGGCATGCCACTTAAATGCAAGTACATTGGGGCGATTCCCATCTTTTAATGGTCAGGAGTCAAATTGGCAGTTTGACTCCCGACCCTTCTTTTTGCCATAACTTATGTTTTAATTATTGAAATGGGTCATGCGAACCCATTTTAAACATCTACGTTCTAAGATCTTTTCAATGATATAATGAAAATTTCATTCCAATGAAGTTTGACCCCTACAATTGCCTTTTGAATATTCAAAAGTCCATCGGGACTCCAACTCCCAAAGTGGGAGTTCACTTGGGAGTGTGGGGGTTCATTCCCTCACACTTTCCTACATTCCTGGGAGCATGAAATGTGACTCCCGGGCTTTACTCTTGGTGCACAGCTTTGCAAGCCTTTGCCTTGGTCACGAACCTAAAGCTAAGGTTACAACAATCTATATCTTAGTCCTCCAAGCAATTGGTGTGATGCATGATCTCTCCCATGGATCTCAATGTAGCTACGTCAGTAGCTACATCGTTGATTTTGATGTAGGCTTGCTTCAATCACGTTCGACGAACATGCCATAAACACAAAAATATTTTTCTGTTGGGCCACATCGTCCTATGTGGAATGCAATCAAAATGAATCGATACTAACACTCCCAACACATAGCTAGCAACACAAAATTGACCATAACAACATCCAACAACACAACAATGAAATCCATGATATCTAATGATACAATAACAAAAAGTTGTAACACAAACATTTCCCGAATAGCATGAACCCATAAGACATGGATCCTTTAGCATGGACTTGGTGAGTACCATACATCCACAACACATAACCTCATTTGGACTAGGTATCCAAAACACATAACTGACACATAACATGCATTCATTTGTGATTGTTAGCCACGACACATAACTTCGCTTGCAACAAGCATCCACAACAAATAACATCACTTGTAAAAGGCATCGATAACACATAAAAATTCACTCGTGATAGGCATTGAAAACACATAATTTGGCTGTACATGACATAATTTGGCATTACAGGCAACAACATCTTGTAATATGTCCACTTATAGAAACCAATAACACATAACTTGGCTACAAACAAGATTGCAAAACATGTAGAATTTTGAATACATAACTTGGCAACATGAACCTATAATATAAAATGTGGCCATGTTTACTAACAAGCACCCATAATACAAAAATATGAGTGGTGAGGAATTTACTTGCAGCTATATATCTTTGCCCTTGCATCATCCACAATGAAAGCATTTGGATGCCAATCGCTTTTGACCATCAACAAGCTTTTGTTTAATGCATCCATCCATGAGGCCAAGTCACATTGTTTGTAACTTGATGTGATGTTGTATGCCACAAGGACCCCGTTATACCATTCATCAAACACCATCATCGTGTACAATGGAAATTGCAACAACAATGTGATATGGTTTACTTTAGGTGGCTGGTTATTACAAAGTCAACACACAAATTATTCAAATTCAATACCCCACCATAGTTACATACCTTCTTTCTGTTTGTTCCAAAAGTGGCATCAATAGAAACGCCACTTTCATTACCACATTGTAACATCATTTCCCTTCGCCATTCCATTTGTATCCCAATAATGAAAGGCACATTACTGCCTTGAAAACCCCTTTCAACCTAAAGACCACTCTCTTGATAGAAAAAAAACCTTGTTTTTATTCTCAATCAGCCACATTCTTGCACATATCTCTTGCTTACCTCACTTATAGTAATGTGTCGCGATAGTAATCCGACTTACTAGTAATCCAACTAGTAATTAACTTATTTCACTTATCTCCATCACCATCACCATTGCTATACAACTTGAAGCACTATCATGCTGAAATTATTGTCTTAATTATTATCATAGGAGAGTTCAATTTGCCATTGTCAACTTATTGCAATTGGAAGCAACAAAAGAAGTGGAATGAGAATGCACGAAAACTTGCAAGTCAAAGATTTTGTTGCTTGGTAAGCATTTCAACTTTTTGCTGCAAATTGATGGCATCTAAATTTTTGTGGAAGCACCCACCTATAGCAAAGAACATTTTGCTAGGGCGCTCCTAGGATGCACAAAATACTTCAATCAAGAAACATCTTTCAATGCATATAAGTGTCCTTTCTTATGGTCGTCACCTCGACTTTTCATCGAAATCTAATGGGCCTTATTTTCGTCATTAATGGCCTTTTGTTTGTTTTTGTTTTTTTCCTTCGAGTTGCCCATTCTTATGTTTGGCATGGAACCATGCATATTCCTGGTGCAATCAGCTGGGCCATATGACATGCCATCAAAGTTGGTAGTTGCTTAAAATAGGAACATGTGAAAGTTGATTGTTCTAACTTAGTACAATTGACAAAATCTCTCATTCATGTTCCATGTTTTAGAAGAAATCTTAGTTGTTTAGGAATCATGCTATTTACTTCATGATTTCTTGATAACTATTGGGTTTAGGGTGTTTCAAGACTGAGTTCATTTAGTGGTCTTTCCTAATGAACCTACATTACACATCTCCCTTGTTTTCTTCTCCAACAAAAAAATCTGGAACCCTGACCCATGGAACATGAGCCACATACAACCTTTTCCATATGGTATTTATTTTTGTATCATGCTTAGGTGTTCATTGCAATTCAACCCGTTAACACAAATCCCTGAAAGTAAAAAGACTCTAAGGTGGTCTGTTATATAAAGCCCATGACTATTTCCATTAGTAAAATATCATGGCTTTTGTGTGCACTACTACAAGCTCCCACCTTCGGCACTACACCACACCCTACTTTGTCCACCCCTACTTCCTCCATCCATAATGCACCTTTTAATCCTTCAAAAAAACATAAAACCATATCAATTTTGGCAATGCACTCTTGTTGGTGCTAGATGCAATGGAAAGAAACCTAATATACCATATCAACTAGTGTTGCCACAATCTAAACCCATACAATGGTGCATTTCCCAATACCATAGAAACAAGCTTTCAATTGTAAGCCAAGTAAGCACACAATCTAGATTCCAACTTCTTGCTAATTAAAAGGTACTTCAACCCTGTAACCTAGATTAATCCCACTTCTAAACCGATCTACGATTGTGTGCCGAGTAGGCACCCACCTTGGATTCTAACTTGGTAATAGTTGAAAGGTACTTCAAACTTGGTGCAAACATTAGTCCCACTTCCTCAACTAACATGCAATAAACAACATTCTTCCCATTTCCAACTTGATTTTTGCAACATTTTGGAACGTTGACTTGTAACAAGTGATTCGTAACAAGCGACTCTATCTTGCTTGTGCTTCTAACTTGCCATGTTTTGCACCAACCACGTTTTAGAAAATGGATATATAGGCCGTTGTAAACTAGTCCCAATGTGTGTAGGAAGGCATGAAACTTAAGACCAACATTTCTTTTGATGATTTGCAATGTAGCTAAGGTGGCGGGATCATCCAAAAGATAATTTAGCCAACCTGGCTACCAACTAGATATGAAAGTAGGCAAAACTAGAATCCACCCTTTTTAGTGGCAACCTAGTACTATGATAAAAATCTAGCAATTTGGAATTTTTTCCCTCAAAATATGGAAAATTAATGGCATTATTTTACGCAAATTTCTTTGAGAAGTCAAAATCTTGGTTTTTGGTCAAAATTTGGCAAAACTTTGCCACTGAAAAAACCCTTGAATGGGACATAAAAATTCTCCTTCTAATTAGGGGTTGGAATGGGGAAATGCTAATTCCCTTCAATGTAAGTTTTGTCTAACATTGTAACTTACACTCACACTTACGTGCAACATTTGAACACTCTTCCTATATGGATCCTATTACAAGTAGGCATCTTTCTTAGAAAGAGGGGGTTTGCATCAATGATCGTGTTTGGGAAATTATCAAGTGCATATGTGTCACAACCCTAGCTTTGGGCTCGCGACCAAAGTAAGGGCTTGCAAAGGTGCGAGCCAAAAGTGAAGCCCAGGAGTCACATTTCATGCTCCCATGAGTGCAAAGAGTGTGAGTGAATGAACCCCCACACTCCCAAGTGAGCTCCCACTTTGGGAGTTGAAGTCCCAATGGACTCTTGAATTTTCAGAGGGCGATTGTAAGGGTCAAAACTCATTGGATTGAAGAGTTCCTTATATCAATGGAATTTCTTGGAACGTAGATGTTTAAAATGGGCTTGCATGACCCATTTGGGCACCTAAAACACAAGTTATGGCCAAAAGAAAGGCTAGGAATCAAATTGTCAATTTGATTTTTGACCATTAAAAGTCAGGAATCGCCATGATTTCATTACGTGCAGGTGGTGTGCCACATACCGCTGGAAAGCTCTTGACGAGGGCTACAACGTTGTTGTAAACCTCACCTCAATCAAAACTCTGCACACAAAGTTATGGGCCTCCAAAGTCTTAGGAATCCCAATTTCGAGAATTTCAGGACTCCAACTTGGGAATCCCGGGATAAAATGTCATTTGGGTGCTAACCCCATGGCCAAGCACAGAATATACTATAAGGGGGAAGGTTGTGGCTTCCCCTAAATCTGGGCCTTGGTGAATCTTGTGAGTCCATGTTTGCCCATGATGAATCCGTGCACCAAAAGTGTTCCACCTATGTACTAACCAACTTGTTGTTTAGTTTGTGTAGGTTCATGTGAGTAATTGACTTGCTTGTCAATCTTCCTAGTCCCCATCCTAAAGCTCCAACACACCCCTCTACCCCCAAAGTGCTACAAGCCAAGGAACACGCCTTAACTTTTTACTCTTTCATTGTTTTCACTTTAGACTTACATTTGAATCTATCAAGGAACTTGGGGGCGCGTCAATAGGTGATTCATTGGAAGTTGACGATGATGATTTTGAGAACGATCTTTTCTACACTCCTCCCAATAATCCTTTCTAACCCATGTCTATAGAGTTGAAAAACGTTTAATTATTAATTATGGCAAGAGGTTTTCATGCATTTTGTTGGACAAACATTTGCAAATTTGTGACCAAGTTTTGTATCCTCTTAGTTAGCCACGTCATCCACCTTGAGTGACTTTGAAATCTATGGAAAAAAAACCAAGTTAGGTTATCACAAATGCATATTTCATCTATTGTTGGACCTTCGAGGGCAACAATGTAACCAACTATAATAGGCACATCTACCACTAATGTGTTAGCTACACCAAACGTGTCATTGTCTGTGCAAGTTTTCACTCTCACAACATATTCCTTCACTTCACATGTTTTTTTGCATTAATGATGTTATAGTCATTAGGGAGCTTATCTCCATGTAACAAATGAAATACTAGTAGTTTTAATGTTATTTTACATATTCCATGAGGTGAAAGCATGGCTAGCATGACCTTACTTCTAGTCTTAAAGTCCCCTTGGAGGTGTCGATTTGGGTGGAAGACTTTTTGAATGGGGAGCTTAGGTTGGGCAATATATGTGTTAATAATTAATGTAGGTATTCTAAGATGAGTTCAACGAAAACAGAATCCCATGTGGAATAAGAGGGAAGAAGTTGTGTTGTTTTTTATTTACAAAAACAAATTATGAAAGTGTGGCCTATCCTGCCTTGAGTCTGTCAGAATCTGAAACTAGAGTTATAAGAAAAGTTACAATGGGGACAACTAGCTTGTGGCCATCCAACATTCATAATAACATTGTTTTTTTTACAATGTTGATGATGTTGTAATCATTAGTGTTTGATTAGAGGTTTGTTTGATTGCTTCATGTCATTAGGGTTTGAACATATGGATTCAATTGTTTTTGCAAGTTAACGTTTATCATTCCTACGACCTAAAAAACCACTCCAATTATCCAAATAATTGGATTTCAATCAACATTAAGGTATGTAGAATGAAATTCCAATATGTGTTTCCTGTCTATAACTTGGCCCTATGACTTGGTCTTGTAGGTGCTAATTACTATTGGTTTTTTGTATTCTTCTTTCATTTATCAACATGGGCGTTAGTCAACATGGGCATTGAATCAACATGGGTGGAATTAGCATGTTGCCTAATGGTCATTGTAGGCCACTCAATGCAACAATTGCCCACCACAAGGAAAAAATCAAACTTCATCCAAGATGACCCAAGGGGCTTGAATGTTGTAGTCATGACATCCTTGCAGAATAACGAACCAAAAAACAAGTGCATAGTAGGCAAGAATGACTATATCGGTTTTCGACATGCAAGGATGACTATAGGTCATAAGCTATACATGTTAGAAGTTGGATTTTGGGAATGTAGTGGAAAGGACAATTTGCCCCAACCATATTTGGAAAAGCTTTGTAAAACACTTAACTTCACCTATTTAAAATTTAGCAATATAAATATGTAATGTATATGATGTACATATTGGACCTATTATTTGTTATAGAAAACCTGCACAGATACAACAACATTGGTACCGTGTAGCATTCATGCAACATGTTGCAACATGGTGAGCATTTGTCTTTGCCTTGAAATAGAACAAGGTCATTCCTTTAGCATGAGCTTGTGGAAAAGGTTGTTATTGGAATTGTAGGAATCTATATGGAAAACCAACAACTTCCTATTCGTTATATGGGCCAGTTGTTTTAGAAATATGGTTAGAATTGTGGGAATTTTTTAGAAATCGTAGGAGCCTTTAAGAAATTGTAAGAATTGATGAGGAACTATAGGAATCTCCATGGAAAACCAATAGCTTCTTATTCATAACATGGATGTAATTAGGTTAGTGGTTTTATAAATATGGTCATAAGTATAGGCATCTTTGTGGAAATGTAGGAATCTCTATAATAGTGTCACGTGTAAGCAAAACCACCAATGTCTTCCATGCACATTCACCCAATCAAAAGCCTTGTATATAGCCATAGAACTTCCTTGGTCTTGTATGCACTAAGTAGTTGATGTTGTAATTGCATATTAATCTCTATCAATTCAAACTAAAGAAACAATATATGTTACATAATGTTCCAAGAGTTGGTGAACCATAAACATTTGTTGTTGACATGCAGTTGTTTACTTGAAAAGACAAATATAGGCGTGGCCTTGAAAAGGAGAGAGTTACTAAGTATCTTTAGTTATATATGGTGATGTTTAACTATTTGATTGTGTGCTTTGTTGTAATTATGACCTGTAGTTTTCTTCAAGTGGTGATCATAACTTGGTAGTGTTTCCCATCGTTTATGCAATCATATGTCAATATTAGATTCCAACAATTTTAGGGAAGATTTCAAGTAGTTGATTTGTTAGCTTGGCGAGGTTGAAAAAATATCCACTTTTCGAAGAAAGGGTGTGTGGATGCTCAGCACCAACAAGGGTGAAAGAGGGGCATTCAACTTTCACGTTGCATGTTACAACACATTGCATGTTACATGAATCAAAACATTAATTGTTGTTGGATATTGTATTCAAGGTTGAATAAAACTTAGCAGCACATGTGATGGATTTAGCTTATGTTACATGACCATAGCTGTTGTACACATTCACCCTAAATGGAGACTAAAGTCATGATCAAATATTCCATACCAATACATGGACTATAACTTTTCTATTTTTAAAACTTCATACTTTAATGACATAGATTAACTCCATGCTTAAGATGTTTTGAATACCCCCTATACCTTTATCATGCATAACATGGACCCAAAACATGCAAAGAACACATTGCATACCCCTAAAAGGTTCAAACAAGAGAAAAACCTTATGCACATTTTTGCACAATAAGCACATTTCTAACTAAACTGCTAAAATAATATATATTGCAAAAACTCTAAACCATGCCCACAATGGGTAGTGACACATTACCTTTGATAACTTATGTAATAAAAGGAGCAAGAAAACCAAGTTGAATATGAACATAAATATCAAGAACTACTCACACAAGAGTAATTAATATAAATACCTATAGAATTCTACAAACAAATCTTTGTCAATAATGTATGCACAAGAAGTTTCACCACCTACACGTTAACAAATTAATCGAGTCATCACAAAGATTTAAACTATTAAACATTTGCTACCTAGCAATTGGAAACATCTTGCTAGTGTTTGACCAAATAAAATGTTTGGTACAAAAGTGAAAAATATTTTATCTCAATCATAACCCACAAAATGCATTGGGTTTCAACCTCTAAACTCTGAATTTCAAGGAAATCACTTTACCTTTTCAAATGTATCTTCAATTACTTCATTGCATAACTTTTCACTATTGCCCTTTTTCAACAAATTGTCACAAAATGTGGCAAGAAGTTCTACACTTGTAAACACTTCAAATGTTTCCTTTGACGTTTGCATGTGCAAATCCAAATGAACAAGTTTGTCAACTACTATTGAATACTTGACTTTGACAAAACCCATCATTAGTTATTGTAATTATGTCGTTATGTAATTAGACACATATACATTACAAGCTATCGATACTAAGACTAACCCACTAGTAATAAAAGATAAGCCAACTACTTAAAATGTTGTCAAAAGGATAATTGTTGACCTAATAGCATGGCAAGAACATAAAAAGATCTAGTTTTTGTGTGTTCTGACCTAATACACATAACAAATTACAATAGTTGGCACATGGCAGTGATAAGATGTCCATTTAACTGCCAAACCCAACATAGTAGTTAGTTGGTTCACCTTGTGAAAAAAGGAATGATTCACAAAACATTTGTTAACATACTGAAAATACTTGTCATGGAGCTCAATCACCTTGTGCATAAATGCTTGCAAAGACCAACATGTTAAAGTACGATATAAACTTCGTTTGCACCCCCCCCCCCCCCCCCCCCCCCCCCCCCCCCCCCCCCCCCCACCCCCCCCTCTTATCACTTCTCAACACCCAAATCCACTATCTACTCTCTCCTCTGACGGTCCGTT
>Ga0116231_10004720_pt1 | contig 27404 bp, 19 predicted proteins | sample S1TSphgellanicum_2_FD_89695 | JGI IMG/M metagenome (GOLD analysis project Ga0116231, IMG submission 89695) | Host-associated microbial communities from peat moss isolated from Minnesota, USA - S1T2_Fd - Sphagnum magellanicum MG | ecosystem: Host-associated > Plants > Peat moss > Unclassified... | reverse complement strand
AAAGAAAGTAACCAAAAAATAAAAATTTTTGGAAAGAAAAAAAAAAAAGAAAATTAAAAAAAACAAAGTAAAAGATTGAAAATAAAACAAAAAAACAAAAAAAAAAAAAAAAAAATGTTGGTACAAGAAAAAAAAAAAAAACATTCCTCACAATTTGATACAGTCAAAAGAAATTTGAAATAATTTTCTTGTGGAGCACTCTTCTGCAATTGCATTGAACCCAGTGCCACATTTAACTGGTCCTCCTTGTTTAGTGCTTGCCTCAAACTACACATGAACAACTAGATAAATAGTCACCAAGATATTGTTCACTCCTGGGATATTGTTGTGGGGGCCAGGTGAATTCTCATACATTTTTTCCACAAATACTTTTGTTTTCATTTAGAAAAACTCACAGTTTACACAAAGCGTCTGATTTTATTTAGAAAAAAAACTTTTTAGGAGACCTGTAATGTAGTATATCCGCACAGGCGTAGTGGTGTGTGGCAGTTGCATACGTGCTCTCCAACATGGGAGTCAACCAAAAAAAAATTCTTGAAGTTTAGTTAGGGACATCATCTCGGACATTCAGAGGTACTATATATACAATGTTGGTGGAAGGGCAATCAGTTTAGATTTCTGGACGGGACAAGGCCACTCACTTTACACCTTTATCCAGCAGATCTGCAGAATGCGATAAAAGTAAAATACATCCCCTTGAAGTGTACTCAAAACCAGGGACCTGTTATTTCTATGACTTTACACAAGAAAGGGAGTGTCCCAAGCCCCAAATGGCGACATCAGGATATATTTAGTTCGCATAGGACTCCATTTGTAGGAAGATGTCTCTTCTGGTGTAATTTCTGATTTGTGAGCAAAAGGGGGGCTGTTTCGCCCTGGGCGCTTGCTTGCTTGCTTGGGGTTCTCTATCTCCAAAGTCCCACCCTATTCTTCCCCCTTTATGCTAAGAGTTGGTAAGCCTGTAGTGATTCAGAATCTGGAAAACATGGGAAATCAAGCATACATCTTCAATTTTTTCTCTTTATGTCTGAATAAGTAGGGTGATAGTTTAGATAGGTAGACGGTGCATATTTACAAATTTTTATGAGTATAAAAGCAAACTGCCCCATAGGCTGTGAGACCACTCATATTTTTTCCCTTGTGTGTGGGGTAGTGTCTTAGCTAGGCACTCTATTACCTCCTGGATCACTCACTCAGTGTGATTTGTTTCCTGTGTCACCCAATGATATGGACCTTACAGCTAATAGCTTCAGTTTGTAATCATTGTGTGTATCCATGCCAAGCTACTTATTGGATGTCATTCCCCTCCGCCAGTTCCTAGGGCTATAATTTTCAAATGAAATACCCATAGTCTGCCTTTTGGGTGAGAGAAGTGTAATATATTCGATAATTAGCACAGGAATTGGTCACTTTGCATAATTCGTTCAATTCTAGTCCTTAGGCATTGAACATGTCAACCGCTTTCCCCTCCACCCTAGCTTGAATAAATATGCATGTGTACTTATGTCCTTGGTTAGTAATATGCCAGACTGACCACTTCTGAACTGCCATCTGAAGGCTGTCTATTCGAACACTGTCCTAACGTGCGTTTCTTCATGTGTTTCATTCACTCCTCTATAATTTTGTCAGCTGTCCTGCTACATTGAACTTAAAAGCCTGCCTGACATACCTACACTCTGAAGAAAGGTGGTCACTGGTAACGGAGAGTAAACACTCAGGGGTCATTTTGGTTCAAGTACTTACATCAGTCTGCTGAGACCCCAACCCCCCAAACAGGGATACTGCCACCTATCCGGGTTCAAATTTGGTAGTGGAGAACAAGAGCAAGTCTGTTTCTGCTTTTCTTTTTTTATTTGGAAATAATAGGACTAGTGTACCAAAACCCCGCTTCTTGTCCCCACCTTCACCCCCAACACTACAGGGGCCAGGAACCCAAAGGGGCACAAGATTCCTTGTCTTCCTGGTGACCAGTGGTCACTGGTTTTACTGTGTGGGTCACATCTTTACAGCATCGCAGGATTCCATTGCTTGACCACTTCTGTTTTGCTGCTTCACCCAACGATGTTGGCAGTTTGTTTCGGCTAGAGTAAAACCAAAAGCACCCACCAGGGAGCCAGGGTAGACGAGAACCCACACTGGTACCTTCACCCTCTTGAACGACACCTCTTAGTCGCCAAATTAAACCCCAAGAAATGTTAGATTTGGACTCAGAGACCCTGATTTAGTCTATGAACCGAATGTTTGTAATATCTAGAAGCAATTTAGATGAATTTCAGGGTTTTTAGATTTACCATGGCACCAATGTGTGTGCTGGTTCACCCAAGGCCCCACAAGCTCAGCCAGAGCTTTTCAATTCTCCCAAAGTGGATCTACAGTCTAGACCTCCAAACCAAGAGAGATCCATTCAACTCCACAAAACTAGCCAAAACAACGCTTCCAGCGAACAACTGTCTCTGTAAGGACAGACACTAGGAAGGCAAAAAAAGAAAAAACCACACGACGTTTCCCTCAAACCCCTGCAAAATATAACTGCTAAGTTTGGTTGGTCTTGAATTTGACCAACCGACTCCAATCCCCCTCAATAGAAAAGAAGGCGGCTTCAGGAATAAGTGGGACAAAAGAACCAGCAGATTTGGCTTCATCTTGGTGTGTGCCGGCCGGGGCTGACCGACTCTAGCTAGTTTCCTTTCCCAAGAGAAGAGAGTAAAAAGGGAATGAATTCACGGACAAGCCCAGTTGGGGCGGTAAAAGGACGATCTGACCAGGTCGGACGGACAGGGTGAATGGAACGGACAGCGATGATGTAAACCGGCCCACGCGAGAATAGTAGTAACACCAGCGTGGCGTGTCAGAAACTCCAAGTGTTTTTTATTTTCGTTTTTATACTCTTGCAGGATTTTAAAATTAAACCAAAAGGGACTGACCACCCACAGGGTGTGGAGCTCCCGCTTTATCATTATTGTGTTGTTGTTGCGCCAGTGCTTTCGCCACTTTTGCCCGGTCCTTCACCAGCCTGTCCAGCCAGCATTGGCCTCAAGCAACCACCTTTTCTGATGTTCTTTTTGGCCTTTCCTACCAAGGCAAAGATATTGTGTTTAGATTCATTATAGAGTATAGTAGCTTAAGGGATTTTGGCCCCTAGGTAACAGCCTGGTCTATTTTTATGTGAGGATTTTTGAAAGATGATATTTTGGCTTGTGTTGAAACTTGAGATTAGTTACACAGTTATAATAACTTGAAGAATTTTGGTTTCTTTTAGAGCATTTTTTGAAGATTATGTTTTTGCATGGTGAAATATTTTGAGTTTCCATTATTCTTCTTTTGCCTTAAGATACTTTTAAATGTAAATGGCAAGGCCACAGTGTGATACACCCCTTGTTTCTTTTCCATTTCAGCTTCTATTTTAGCAGTTGTCACATTCATTCGGGGCTTTTCAGCATAGGGGAAGGCTTGCTAGCCAGGGCCTGACCTATTTTCAGGGCCATATGCCTCGAGGTGGTAGCCATACTTGTAGGCCCTAAAAGTAGTGTGGAGGCCTGTGGGAGCAGGTCTTCCCCAGAGTAAAGCAGCAAAGATTTTTTTTATTCAAATTGTGGAATGTCTGTGTGTGATCAGTGGAATGGTCCTTCAGCTGATGAACAAATCTTCCATCTTTGGAGGTGCTTTCAGATACAAAGAAAAAAAAACTTTGGAGTGCTTTATGTGCAGGGTAGCACTCAAGGATGGCAGCATTACCAAAAGGAGGACCCAGAGAAGGAGATAGCTCACTTGGCCAAGTTTAGTAAGGCCCTTGCCCAAGGGCTTCACCCCATGCAAAGATGCTACACATTTTAATTTTTCTTCATACAGCCAAGATCTGCAGAAAATGAAAAAACTTGTTCACAATACAAAAGATCCTGCCATGGAACAAAACAAGCTATTTCAAGAACGAAATATCCCTCTCCTTTAGGCAACAGGAAGCATTGCCTCCAAATACATTAGGAAATTTCATGCAGATCTGTACATCTATGGTAAGGGCCCAATGGTAGGGCCATCCCAAAATGAGGGTCCTACAGGTGGGGACATTTTCCTAGGGTAGGAGCCCTTATTTTGGGAATGCCCCCACCCTTGGGCCCAAGGACGTAAAGCACAAGACAAACATTATAATAAGCATGGACGTATGTAGATATGTACATGGTAGGAGTGGGAGGCACCTTATACCTACAAAAGGCCTCTCACACCTACTAGGCATGATGTGTTTTTCAAAAATATTGGGAAATTTCTCCAAGTTTGTCAGAAGGCATATTCTATTTTGTATTACTCTAATAGACAGCCTGGTAATTTTTTTAAATTGTTGATAGTAGGTCCAATGATTTAGGTGTTAAGTCACTTGCCATTACAAGTAGGCTTTGGATGAAAGATTTGGAGGGTACAATTATATTTCTACAAGCCTCGTTTTGTGGCTTTGTGTCATCTCATGGGTGGATATAGAAATTTGGAGGAGAATAAATGTGTGATTGGTGTGCAATCCAAAGAGGGTGTAAGGTTTACAAATGTGTGTGTTCATTACCAATTAGCATGTTTTATTCATATTACCATATTTCATATGTTCTTTATGTCAATGTTTAACATGCATTGTGTATTTCTTGAGCTTGTATGACCATCAACCTATTCAACATTACAACTTGGCATGCATTTTTGTTTTTCCTTTCTTGGTGTTTAAATTTTCCTTCACAAGGTGGCGAAGGCCACCAAAGATTCGCATTCACCTCCATCAATACATAGCAATTGATTGGGAGACTTTATAAAAAAGCACACAATTAGAGCCTAGGATCTAACTTCCCAAAGATTTTCAAAGATGGCTTTGAATCCTTCTTCACTTTCATTGACACGAATGTGTCGCTCATAGGCATTTCATGTGTAAGAAAGTATGTTCGAGTAATGCATGCATTGGCTTTGAACATTTCAGTGATCCCTTCCAATGAAATTACAATAGCCTTTTACCTTCTTCACCCATCCACAAAGGTCGATTTCCTTCCTCCCTTTTGTTGTTGATTTCTATCTAGAACAAAGGTTTGTTTACATTAGGAGGCATTTATTTCTACTTTGGCATGTTCATCACATCTTTTCATTTATCAACCCTTCAAGTATATTGGTGTATGAACTTTTACAAAATTATTTTGTCCCAAATGATTATGCGAACAGATTTGATATTTTTTTGAGGTATGTGAGAACATTACTTGTGATCATGTTCCCCCATCCATTTCATGTTTGCTTGTGACATCACAATTACTAACTTTGGAAAATCAAATCAACAACATCTGACCCAATGTGATTGGAAAAGTAACCTATTGGTTAGTTGTCAACACACTTGTCATTTAATTCAAGGACACATTTATGGAGCATTTTAATTATCGCCAATTTGGTGTGGCAACACAAGGTGGGTGTGAAACGATGGTCCACAATGTTTGCATTATATTAGATTTGCATCTAGATTGATTAATATTATAAGTGGACATTTGTCATGATTTCAATTCCACATCAAAGACAACCATTTTTCAAGAGTTGTGGTCTTTTACCAGCATGACTTATAATCAGTTTTTCTAATTTGTTCAACAATTTTATGGTGCCAATCTTCATTATATTTTTGTAGACTTTTCAACATGAAGTTTTCATAGTCATTTCATCCAAGTTGAATACATATAGGGAGATATTTTGGGTAGAACATTGTTTACTTTAACACATCTTTCCACTCTTTGCTCTATTATACTAGCCCACCTTACTTATGTTTTTTCTTCATTCACTGATGATACACATATTGTTGGCCTTGTCTCAAATGTGGTACTCACATTTTTACAATTATAAGTGGAGTTTGTAACATTAGGACTTTTTATTTAAGTGACAAAATGTGTGGCTTGGTTTCGACATGAATTAGACATATCGTTTCCTCCATGTTTTCTTACACTTGACACAAGTTCATGTATTCTAGATGCACCAATGAGTTCTATGTCATTTGTGCAGTCCTTTGTCATAGAGGCATTTCAAGAGGATTTTAGCACCATAATTAACCTCCTTATGTTTGTAGATCCACAAAAAATGTTTAGAATGTTTTCACTTTGTTATGCCCGATGCCCAAGTTATTTCTTACGCACTATGTTTTTATTTTTAAGTATCTTAAAGCATTATAAGTTGAGTTTGCATTTATTCATGTACCATGGTTATGTTAAAAACAATTTTCGGCAGGGGATTTTTCAACATTAAGGTGGGTCATTTAGTTCATCATTGTGTCATTTGCCTTTCTTCAATGGTTCAACTTATTACCCCTACCTTCTTGGGATGTTGAGTTCTAAATGTTATTGAAATTGTCATTCATTTCCAATGAGATATCACCTTATTTTTCATGATGTAATGGCACATATTGACACACTCCCAAACTCCTTGATATATTAAAATGTGAGTCTACAGTGAAAATAGCAGAAGGATAAAGAATTGGGGCACGTTCCTTAGCTCGTCACATTTCGGGGGTAGAAGCCATGTTGGAGCTTTCGAATGGGGATTAGGAAGAGTGACAAGCAAGTCAATTACTCACATAGACCTGCACAAACCAAACAACAAGTTGGTTAGTGCACAGTTAGAACATTGGACTTTTACAACTTTGGAGGCCCATAACTATTTTTGTAGACCTTCGATTGAGATGAGGTCTAAAACAAAGTTGTAGGTCTCATCGAGAGCTTTCCAACAGTATGTGGCACGCCACCTACACATAAATAAATCAGGGAGATTCTTAACTTTTAGTGGTCGGGAGTCAAATTGGACTCTCGGTCCTTCTTTTGGCCATAACTTGTGTTTTAAGCACTTAAATGGGTCATGCGAGCCCATTTTCAACATCTACATTCCAAGAGATTTTCAATGATATAAGGAAATTTTCAATCCAATAGTTTTGACCCTTGCAATCGTCCCTTGAAAATTTGATAATCCATTGGGACTCCAACTCCCAAAGTGGGAACTCATTTGAAAGTGTGGGGGTTCATACCCTCACACTCTTTTACACTCCTAGGAGCATGAAATGTGGCTCCTGGGTTTCATTTTTGGTTTGCACCTTGCAAGCCCTTGCCTTGGTCGCAAGCCCAAGGTTAAGGTTGTGACACATATCGAAACTAACAATTTTCCTTTCCAATAGGCATTATAATATACCTAAATTTTACTACCCCAATTTGTTTTTTTTTAATTCCCCCCTTTTCAAAATTCATGTGGTACAATTATTTTCACTTATAAGTTTCTTTGATAAACCACTTATAAAAGGAATTTTCCACACTTTTAGTAGATGCTCCTTTAAACTTATGTGAGTTCAATTACAAACATTTGGTTATTAATTAGTTTTACCACACTAACATTTTGTTTGTCTTTGGTTCACTTCCTTACAATGTTACATACTCGCCTTAAATTACCACATCCTATGGTTACACATTTTTCACATTGTTAATGTGAACATACCAATTCATTGTGAACAAGGTTTTAGTTTTTTTTGGTGATGTTTTTGGGGTTTATCCCCATGGTGTGGCTTGGAAAGTCATTTTTCATGTTTTGAAATTCTAGAGCACACATGAGAAATGTGCTTGTGTTAAATGTGGATCCATGCAGTTTCATTATAACAAAATGCATCCTTGTATGCCAAGTGATTTCACTAGTTCCAGTGAATGGGACCTAGTGGGGATGTAATGGAGTTACTAGTCCACTAAATTGGGATTAGTGAATTACACCCTCATTTTGTAGTAATGTTTGGAAGTGAGTTTTGTCCATGTTTTCATGTGTATGACTTTGTTAGTTTTGATAGTGTTGGATGCCAATCTTGTAGTGCACACAAAAAAGATAATTCTAAACATTTATTGTAACAATTTGCAAAAACATTTGTTCAAAAATTCATTTGTATGAAAAAATTATTTTGGGGCAAAAAGACATGCAATCCTTTTGTAAAATAACATCATTGGCTCATTTTATCTCATTTTCACCCCAATCTAAATTCAGTAATTAATTAATTGTTTAAATTTGATTAATGAATTCAAATAATTTAGAAAGTAAAATTTGTTAATCTAGATGAATAATTATTGAATTTTATTTGAATTCAAATCATTAATTATCAAAATAATTATGTTTATTTGAATTAACTAACTAACTAATTATATAAATTAGATAAATTGATTCAAATAATCAATTTAGATAATTCAATTTTGAAGAATTATATTAGATGATTAATTATAAAACTCAGTTTAATTACAAAATTAAAATCAAACACAAAGCATGTGGGAAAGTTTTTTTGTAGTTGCAACTTAATTGCAATTAAAAGATTTTACCCATATTGTTTCACAAATTATATAAAGGAGGCGTCTTCTCTTGCCTTCTCATATTAAAATACATGTGCCATGTTGGGATGAACTCATTAAGGCTTAACCCTCAAGGGAAACACAAAACAAAATTAAAAAAATTATGTGGCTACTCTTTAATTCATTTACCTTTCTACCTTCCTACCTACTTACTTACCTAAGTAAGTAGGTAGGTTGGTATATAGGACCTACCAAGTTACCTACTTATGGTTATGTACCAACCTATCTAGGTACTTATATATATATATATATATATTATAACATTAAAACATGACATTTATGACTACATAATATTATTTATATATAATGTAATAATATATATATGTTATAATAATATATTATTAAATTAAATAATTTTTCAATTATTTATATATTGTATATGTGTGATTTATATACGATTGTATAAAATGTGATTGTATTATACAAATGTCATACATTCATTGTACATATTAGTGGTCAACATGCATCACAATTGACTATAGTTGACATGGTCAAACTAATGAACATGGTGGGAGCAAAGATTTATACTTTGACCTTTTCATAATGGTCCAAGGCCTTTGCCATCCACCTACCACATTACACGTGACACAATGTTGTCACACAAACAGTTTATGTTCCAATATTTGAATGTATGAAAACAGAAAGTTTAAAATTTAATTTCTTTTTCAATACCTAATAATGTAAAAATATGAATATGATTATTAAACTTTGAAGCATAATCTACATATATGGACCAACTAAAAATTCAAACAACAAATTTTGTACATAGAAAATCACTTTTGAATTTAAATTTTTTTAACATATTCGTTATGTTTGAATACACCATAAACTTTAATAAATATATGCATAATTTGAATATAAAACATTGAATATTTTCAATTTAGTTTTTAATTCTGAAATATGAATATGATATAATATTGTTAAGATATATTATGTACTAGCCTATATACACATAACATAATTTTACACATAATTTATTAATCTACACATACATGTATATGTATTATAATATGAGAATTATTATATATCATATGTATATATAATAAACATATTAAAATATACGTGTATATATATAATCAATATTTATACTTTATATATGACTATTTATTTTCAGTATATTATAAGTTAATTAATAAAATGGATATATAGAAAAAATATTACGAATTAATTATGTCAACATTAAAATCCAACCGCCTTAACTTAACATTATAATTGTAATTTTTTTCATTAGTTCAATTTTTTTTATAATTTTATAATTATTAAAATCTACACATTTAATACAATATATACACATACATATGTAGTGTTATATGTATATAGATATTTATTGAATTTTTTAAAAAATCTATACATAATACAACAAATATTTTAAAATAAAATAATAATTTAAAATTTGTAAATTATTTTTAATCTTTTGTTTTCAAAAAGTTCGTTTTATATATAAATTTAATATGTTGTAAATTTATGAACCCTAAAACCTATGGATAAATTTAATAAAAATTTGTTAAATTTGGTTAAACCTAGAAAAAAAAAGTTAAATTTGGTTAGTTATTTGGCTAAATTTTGATAAATTAGGTTAAACTTGGATAAATTATAACATTTAGGTGAAAATTTGATATTAAAGTCAAATTTGGTTTAAATTGGAAAAATCAAGTTACATGAAGGCACTTAGGTTAAATGGTTAATTAAATTTAGCTAAATTTGAAATTTTTTGGCAAATAAGGTTTTTAATGTATTTTGATGAAACTAAGGCCAATTAGGCTAAATTGAGTTAATTAATCTATGTTTGGTTAAACTTGGTGAAATCTAAATGTTGTTAAAGTTAGTTACATTTTGCTAAACTAAACTAAATTAGTTTACATATGTTAAAATATGTTACATTAAGCTAAAATATAAGAATAATTTTGAGAAATTATGTTATTTAATATAAACTAGGCCACTTAGGGTCAATTAACCTTAAGTAGGTTAAATTAGGATTGGGTTAACTTATATTAAATTATCTGAATTAAACTATGTTTATTTTAATTCATACTAAATTATGTTAAAATATAACAAATTAGGAATTTTTAAAATTAAATTAAATTAAGTTAAATTCCAATATAAATTTGACCATGTTAATATGTATTTTAGTTTTTTCTTAACTTGCTCAAACAAGGTGAAGTGATTACTTCAATATGGTTACATTAGTTGTGTAGTCATATATGTAGTTACAATTATTTTTAGTTGTAATCATAGTCATTTTTTGATTGCAAATTTACAATTATGAACTATAGTTATCAAAATGAATGTAATTCAAGTCCATTTACAACTACATGACTATTTTGTGTAGTAGTCGTAACATGTATTAATCATAGAATCCACATTTTGGCATAATGTATATTTATTTCCAAAATTCAATTAATATGCCACATGACAATTTTTGATTGTGCCACCTGTCATAATATAAAATCATTTAAAATGATTTAATCATAATGGACGATGGATATCAATATTTCAAAAAAATCATCAAGAAAATCTCATAATGCCACATGTTAAATTTTGATGAATGGATGAAAAATGACATTAGCATGACATTATTGTTGTAGTTGTATGGGAATTGCACAATATTTGAAAATTAAAGGAGTTGTGAAAACAAAGTTGCAATTAGTTACATTAGAGTGAGATCGTCACTATGAGAAATCATGTTCACTGAAACCACACTACCTTGCAATTAAAACTCAAAAAAAACTTGTATACAACTATTATGCAACTATCCTTTGGGTATTACAACTACTATGCAACTATCCTTTTATAAATATGGTGGATTAATAAATAAATTGCCATGTTAGAAAATGAGTTAGTTATATTATAGTTGTAAGTGAGTTAAAAATGGGTCTTCTATACAATAATTTATACGCATCGTACATACATATGTAGTCAACCATGTTTGACTTTTTAAGGAATTGCATTGTAGTTGCATGTGGTAACTATTTTAGAACTATTATAAATGTGTCATTAAAACAACAACTATTTTGCAATTAGTGTACAATGTACATACATGTGATCATGCCGCATGTCCACATGTCCACCGCCCATTATGGGATACATTTGCAACTAATTTTCAATTATGATTCCCATTGATACAATTAGTATGACCACTAGTGTGCCATTACCAAAGTACTATTGTTCAATTATGTTATGATTATAATACAATTATTTATAACTTAATATTGAATACATATTCATTAGTTATTCATATCTTCATCATATGTGTTTCATTTTGAATGATTTAAAATGTTATGGGAGTGTTACCTCAAGTTCTAGAAATCTTTTTTGAAATGTAAAGGAAAATGAATAATGAAAAAATAACAAGAAGATAAATAAGCTTTCCAATTTACAAAACATGTTTTTTTTTCTTTAGACCCTTCCTATTTTGACGCACTCCCAACCCCCTCAATCCACACACATCCTCAACGTCCCATCCTTCTTGTGAACAAAGAGGACGAGTGCTCCATATGGTGACTTGCTAGGTTTGATGTGTCCCTTTGCAAGGAGTTCCTCAAGTTGAACCTTAAAATTCCTTCAATTCCTCATGACTCATTCGATATGGGGCTTTGGCAAAAGGTGCCACTCCTAGCATCACTTCGATTACATGGTCAACTTGTCTTTTCGAGGGTAATTCATCGGACAATTCTTTGGGCATCACATCCATGAATTCATCCAAGACTTGTTTAACGCGCTTGGGGAGACTCACAAAGTTGGTAGCTTCCTTTGGTTCAAATTCGTCCAACACACACATCACACATAACATGCCATAACCTCCCATGCATTCCTTTTCCAAAGTCTTTTCTAACATTAAATGGATGGTAGATCCACTCGCCCTAGGCACTTCATGTGCCTTCACTCGAACAACCCCAATTTTGGATGGGATTCTAACTAGCTTATTGTGCCCTTCTATGAGCACATTGTTATGGGTGATGAATTCCATTCCCAAAATGTAATCCATCCCCCCTAAGGTGGAAACCAACAAATCCACCTTTTCTCTCCAATTCCCTAGTTGAAGAGGCACATCTTTTGCTTACAATGTGGTGGGATGGGGAGCCCCATTCGCAAAATGCACCTCAATGGGTGTCTTGAGTTCTTCCAACTGGAGTTCCATTCTTTTGGCATTTTTTTAGGTTATGAAGTTGTGGGAAGCCCTTATGTCCAAAAGACATAACACATCCTGCTTATAAACCTTCCCTTTCAAGAAAATGAGGTGATTACATTCACTTTGGGCTAGGTTGGCAATAAGGGCAATTACCTTAGAACCCCCATTCCCCAGTTTGGGTTTGGGGCAATCTTTGGAGTAATGCCCCATTTCATTGCAATTGAAACACACTCCTTTGGGCTTCCCACTAGCATCCCCCTTGGGTTGGTTCACTTTTAAAGGAGCCCTTTTTTTTACGAAACTTCCTTTGGGTTTGAAACCCGAGCCTTGAAATTTTTGGGCTTTCTTCTTTTGAGGGGTTTTGCCCTCAATTCCATTCACCTTCCTGGCATGCCTTCTTGTGAAGGAATTTGTTTTCCTTTTTGAACCCAGATTTTTCACCCTGTCCCACATCCGAAAAACCTTCCATTTTCATGATGGCCTCAGATAATGAGGTGGGCCAATTTTCCTCAAGCTTGCACTTGGCCCAAGTCAGAAGCCCCATCACAAAATGGCACACCCAGTCTAACTCATGCATATGCGAGATTTTCAACATGAGTTCAGAATACGCCCTCACATATTGGTGCAAATTGTCATTTTGTTGCATTCATAAGGTTGTGGAGTTTACATCTTGAAATGTAGTTAGAATTCTTTGGAATGAATTCCAACTCAATGAGTTCCTTGAAGAATTCCCATGTGTATCCATGGGTCTTCCCTTCCTCTTGCCTCATTGTCCTCCACCATGTGGAAGCGTAACCCTTCAAATAGGATTGGGCAAGTTCCATAGTCGAATGTCACCCAACTTTGGCGACATGAAAGTAGTCCTCCATTTTTGCAAGCCAAGCATCCACAACCTTCCGATCTTGAACCCCATCAAAATTCCTAGGCTTAATGGGCTTGAATCCCACATCTTTCAATGATCTTCCTTTGAGGGTTGTAACCAACTCAGTGAAATTGGGCCTATTCATTTTGAGTAGAACCTCCGATTGTTCTGGAGTGAAAATGACTATGGTTGGTTGTTGCTCTTCATTTTCATGATCATTGTGGTTCTCTTGGTCTTCTTGGTCTTTGGAATCCTCTTATTCTTCCTTTCTAATAGCCTCGAATGGAACTTTTAAGTCCTAGGTGGGTTCTTCCACCATGGTCTCTTGTACTGGCTTATAGTTCTTCTTCGGTGCCATTGAAATTCTCCAATAAGTGAATCGAGTTCTACCAGAGCTTTGATACCATGTGACGCACTCCTAACCTCTTCAAAAGACTCAAATGTGACTTTAAGATGAAAACAGTGGAAGAGTAGGAAGTTAGGGCACCCTTCTTAGTTCGCAGCACTTCGAGGGTAGAGGGGCATGCTGGAGCTCCGGGATGGGACTAGGAAGACTGACAAGCACTTTAATCATTCACACGGACCTGCACGAACCAAACAACAAGTTGGTTAGTGCATAGCTGGAGCACTTTTGGTGCTAGGAAGAGCCACGGGTAAACTCGAACTCATAAGACTCACCACGACCTAGACTTGGGGGAAGCCATCACCTTCCCGCTTATAGTATACTTTGTGCCTCTCCATGAGGCCCACATTCAAATGGCATTTTTTCCCGAGACTCCCAAATGGGAGTCCTGAAATTCCCAAAGTTGGGACTTTCGCAACTTTGGGACCCCATAACTTTGTGTGTAAACCTCTAATTGAAATGAGGTCTAAAGCAAAGTTGTAGCCCTTGTTAAGATCTTTTCAATGGTATGTTGCATGCCACCTACACGCAAGGAAATTGGGTTGATTCCCGACTTTTAGTGGTTGGGAGTCAAATTGTCAATTTGACTTCCAGCCTTTCTTTTGGCCATAACTTTTGTTTCAGATATCCAAATGGGTCATGCAAGCCCATTTTAGACATCTAATTTTCAATAAATTTCCAATGATATAAATAAAATTTTAATCCAATGGGTTTTGACCCTTGCAATCGCCCTCTGAAGATTTTGAAATCCATTGAAATTCTAGCTCCCAAAATGGGAGTTCACTTGGGAGTGTGAAGGTTCATTCCCTCACACTCTTTTGCACTCCCGAGAGCATGAGATGTGACCCTTGGGCTTCCTTCTTGGCCCACAACTTTTCAAACCTCATATTTTTTTAATTTCTTATTCATTTTATACGATTTAAAATGTTGTAAGAACGCCACCTAAATTTTTACAAATCATCTTTAACTTCAACATCAATAGAATAACATACAAGGAATTTTTGGAGTGTTTGGGAATCGGCCTTTGTAGCATTTGGTGGTTTGTTTTTTTGAGTTCTTGACCCCTTCTATTTTGAAGGGCCATAACTTTCTCAATTCTATTCCATTTTTAACGATTTTTAGTGCACTAGATGTGCTAATAGGAAAGGTTCAAGTTTTGTTTAGATACTAAAAACATTGGAGCCTTCCCCTTGGATTTGACCTGCCTTCAATGATTAATTGTTATAGTTGCAACTCAATTGCAATTAATGAACAATTAAAAGATTTAACCCATATGTTTTGTATTCGAATATCATGTTACAAATTATATAAAGAGGTTGTTTTCTTATGTTCTCACATTAAAATACATGTGCCATTTTGGGATGAGTTGAAAAAAGCTTAACCTTAAGGCAAAACATAAAATAAAAAACAAAATTTCATGGCTACTTTTTAGTGCATTTAGTTTTGTGCTTTCCTAATTTTTTACCTACCTATGTAGGTAAGTAGGTCCTACTTAAATATGTAGGTATGTAGGTTTTACAACCTACTAACCTACCTACCTATGGTTATGTACAACCTACCTAATTATTGAAATAAATGTTTATATATTTTTATTTTTTCCAAAATATAATTAATATGCCATTTAATAAATTTCCATTGTGGCATTTGTCATAATCTTGGATCGTCATTAACCATCATAATGGACAATGGAGATCAATATTTCAAATTTTGTTTTATGTGCAAAAATCTTCATAATGCCATGTGTCATATTTTAATGGATGGATGATAATTAATGATGACATCATGGGTGTAGTTATAATAGAATTGAATAGTAGTTGAAAATGAGTTGTTTAGATTAAATTACAATTGAATTGCAATGAATTGCACTGCATATATGATGAGTTGCAACTCTGTAATTCATGCAACTCGTCAATTAGCACTTGCAACATATAAATACAACGAGTTGTAAGTGTTTTTTACAACTCAAAAATTGAATTGCAAGGTTAGTTGCAAAATACCCTTTTTTTCTCATAGTGCGTATATACAGTGAATTTCATCTTTTACAATTCATGCAATTTGTTTAATAACACTCATGGGTGTGGAAATACAATGAATTACATATGGTCATTGTAACTCAAAAATTAAGTTGTAAGCCCAATTGCAAAACACCATTTTTTTTCATAGTGCAAATTGGGTCATGGATTTGCCTTGGATTCACCTAAACTCGAATAGCTAAGACTTGGGAAAAGGCATCACCCTCCTATTTATACTATATAAATTTGTGATTAATGATGAATTGCACCAAAATGGCTAAAAGTTGTAATCCCAAAATGACTTCCAAAAATTGCGACACATTCTAATGAAAAGGTCACTTGACCCTTGTTTACTAGGTTTTTAGTGGCCAAAAGTCAAACTACCAATGTGATTATTGGCCACTCTTTTAGCCATAACTTTTATATCAAACCTTCAAATGGAAAATGTGAGCCCACTTTCGATATCTATTTTTTAAAAACTTTCCAATGAAGCAAAGATATTTTAAATTCAAAAGTGATTTGGTTTTTGAAATCACCAACTAAACATTTGAGACTATAAGAAATTTCAACTCCCAAATTAAGGTTAAATTCACCTCGGGAGTTTTAAAGAAGTTTTCCCTTTAGTTTTAGAAACTTCCCACCTTTTATGGAATCCTTTTCATTCCAACTAATTCATCTCATGTCTTGGCTTGTTCCCATGTTCATTTTTTGTAATGCCCCTATCCTTGGTTGTGAGCCCAAGTTTAAGGTCATGGCATTCATGGTATTTTGCCCAACTCTTATTTTGTGTAGGTGTTAATGTTGTTGCATTTGCTTTGTTGACTATCTTATTACATTCCAATTTCATCCTTTCACCATTTTAAATATTTATGTCTAAAATTATAATGTAATGTTTTATATTTTGATTAGTGCATATAAGGTCAAATATCATATCTTTAATTGCATCTAATTTCAAAACTATAATAGATTAAACTATAGTTCAATTCAATAATACTCTAAAAACATTACATGAATTTTCAATATATGTATTTATGAAATAAATTAAATGATAAAATATTTGATTTATTTAAGTGTTCTGAATTTTTTTTAATGGTGAATTGTCAAATATTGTCACAATATGTGTGAAGTAATTCGATCACATTACTACAACAATGATATCCATGTAAGATTTGCACATAGTTCATGTGCATATGATCTAATCAAAATGGAAATTAAAGTTAGTCATATCAACATACAGGTTCTTTTATATTTAATCAAAACAAACATAATTAATCATTTTAGACACTTAAGTCAATTCTATAATCGTTGTAGTTACATTAGTAGGGGTGAAAAAAAATATTTTTGTAATACAATGATACCTTTTTGAAAAAAAAAACCAAGTACATGTTTTGCCACTACTACCTTTGACTTATGAATCTCCATTTAAGGGGCATATGATGTCTTTGCCCTTGTTTAAAATTTTTGGATGTTGATTAATAGCCAAAAGATGTCCTTATTGGATTATTTGAGGTAACATGTGCAAACATTAGACAAAGCATTAGCAAAAAATATGGATTAAGAAAAAATAAAATTACATATGTAAAAGATGAGGTTCAAATCTCAACAACTTGATAATAATTCTAAGCTCTATTGTATTAGCAGGAAAATCTGGGGTTTAGAATAGATTTTAGGGAATTTGATTTGACCATGGTTTTTCAAAGGATTGTCGATGTGCATCTATAAAGAAGAAAGTTTATAATTTAGGTTAGCTTAAATATATGATTCTATCAAGTTTCCCCAAATAGATTCACAAAAATCTATATCTTGGCATAAAAAGTCAATGAAAGGCCAACATAAGTGAACCAAAGCTTGTATTGATTATAGTTTGCACCCAAGCAAACAAAATGCTCCTATGACAACAAAATAATTTAAAAACCTCCCATTCAATTCTCGATATTATTTCTCTTAGATGACATATTTTTTACATGTGTGTCAAATGTTTCAAGAAATTTGCTTGTTAAATTGTTTTGCAAGTTTTCAAAGGAGAATAATATTATTTTAGGAATTTTTACAATTTTGGGATGTAGTTATTCTTTGCTATAGTTGTAGAAAAAAATCTATTATCAAGGTTATTACTCTTGTATTATTTCTTTTCACATGGCATATATTTCAAATTATTATCAACTATTTGTTTCCAACAAAATAAATACACATATTTACTTGCAAACCTATTTTTTTGTGTGAAAATCAAAAGTTACACCACATAGTACAAGGGCAATTGTGGCACATGATTCAAATAATTAATTAATGTTGAAGATTATATATCAAAATTTTGAATCCCCAAAAGATTCTTTATTTTCCTTGACATTGTTTTTTTTAGAGAAAGAAATATTTTAATAAAATATTCAACAATTTTAGAAGTAATATAATTTGTGTTGAAAGTTGCCAACATATTATGGTATCTCATCATTTTTAATTAAATAGGTTTACATACTTATTTACAAACCTATTTTTCTATATGCAAATTGAAAGTTGTACTATTTGTTGGGCTCCAGTTAGCCTAACCTAGTTTTGGTTAAGCATAGGTAAATTTGCTAATGGAGTTTTGGGGTTAACCTAAGGTTCAGGGGATAAGGTGGGTGGTAGATAGTTGGACTAAGTTAAGATAAGGTTATCTTGTTTTTGTTCGAGTCAATTAAGTTTATTGAATAGGGAGATGTGGATAATGCAAAGGTGGTTTTTAAGAAGGTGCTAAGAATTAGGTTTAAGTCAAAAAACAACCGTTTTTCCTTCTTGAAGCTTGGAGGGGGAAAAAACATTGTTGACCACCCTTCCATCTCCTGATTGATGAATAGCGTGTAAGGAAGTGGGAGGGAATGAGGAATGATGATGAGGATTGTGAGATTTGGGCTGATAGGGGGTTAAATGTATCATGAAAGGTCTAGGCAATGTGAAGAGGCTACTGTATCATGAGGAGGTGAGTTTCTAAGTGCGCCCAACCAAACAACATGGTGGAAATGGGGGTGAAGGTATCAATAGTTGGTGATGGTAGTTGCTCAAGGGTGGTTTTTAGGAGAGGTTCCATTCAAGGGCAAAGGGAGGAAGAGTTATAAGGAACCTGTGCTAGGTTTGGTAAGAAGGGGTATAAAAGGAAAATGAGCAAGAAGGAGGAAGAGGTTTGACGTATAAGTAGAATAGAAGGTCTACTCTTGTGTGAAAAGAAGGGAAGAAAGGGAATAAAAGAGGCAGGGGTTGTTAGTATTTCTAGGAGTAGAGTATTATAAATAGAAAGAGAGAGAAGGTAGGCCTATTCATAGAAGGTGAGTGAGTTTGGTAAGATAGAGGTAGAAGCTTTGTTGAAGTAGAAGATCAACATCTAGGGATTAAAAAAACTTCAATATAACTACCTTTTTTCTTTGATGTGTGAAGATTTGCTTTGGAGAAAACTTGTTTCCATTTTATGTTGTGTGTACGTTGTGTGTTCATGTTGTAATTGACTTGTTTAGGTCCAGGGTTGATTATAGTTTGAGTAAGAGGAAGGGGGAAGTGTGAACAAAAAATGAGTTTGTTGTCTAGATCAGACAATGACATGTTAGGATCTAAATAAAAAAGGAAGGTGGGAAAATTTTGTTGGCAGAATGGTCAGACCTTTGCATTATGTTCATTAGGCTATCTTAGGCAGAAGATAAAAATGAGGATACTTTAGGTGACTTGGTTGTAACTCTTTTGTATGGGTTTTGTTATATTGATGTTATTGGATGAACTTTAAGTTGGGATAAAAAAGGTTAGACTGGTAATCACAAACATGTGACATCTTTTGAATGTTTCCAAAGGGGCAAGGGGGAATGACTCAAATAAAGGTGTAGGAGGTGCTAATTTTGTGCCTAACAATATATCATTCCCTGCTAGGTAAACTTATGTCCCTCCTTTAAACAAAAAGATTTGAAAACTTGACAATTGCTTTTCATGGTTGTCCACTAGCCTAATACAAATGTGAGTGGGAATATTGTTTAATTTTTGTCCAAATGAAATGTATCTGATTTTTTTCTTTCATTTGGATGGTCAACCAATGGAATTTCAATTGGTGATTTTTTTTTCTCCCAATCAACCTGCCAATTTATCAACAAATTTACCGTTTATGGAACATGTGGAATACTTATGAAAACCACCTTCATCCCAACTAAATATCTTTTTGAGCATATATATCTAGTATACCATAACAAGAACAAGGCTAACTAATTTAACCCTTCCCCACCCACACACCCACCCGCCCATGCTTTTATCAACAAATTTGTCAGCGTGCAAAATCTCTGAAACATCAATTGGAACATCTATGGAAACCCCAAGCATTGGCAACAAAATGGAATTTTGACCTAATTTAGAACACTTGTGAAACCACAGGCATTCCAACGAGTTTGGACAAAAACGATTACTTGTAAGAAAATTACTCGTTTAAGAAACAAGTTAAGTTTTCCATACATTTGTATATGAACAATCTCATTTTCTTTTGTTATGTCCTCAAACTTTTACCTACACATTGGGGTGGGGAGAACCCTCAACCGCGGGTGGCTTTACTGGAATAAGGGCTGGCACAAGGTGGAGCTGAGTGTGGGCCTGATTCTGGTAAATCCTGTAACCCAGGGCTTGGCTTTATTGTGCAATAAAGACTTGTAAACATTTTAATTTTGGTTATATAGGAGAGAACATTAGAATTAAAAGTGGGCATTTAAAAAAAACAAAACACCCACATGAGTGGACATAACATTTTTCCAAATGGCTGGCCTTTTTCACTGAGGCAAAATTACACCTGATACCATCATGCCTTCATAGCACTCTGCAACAGTCCAACAAGGTCCTGCACTTGTATTTGCTCCATTTGTGATTGTATTCCTTCTGCAATTAAAGTGAAAATTACTTTACATTTGTGGTGGAAATTGTGGAGGAATAGGAGCTGCCTATTTCAAGCCAATGGGTTTTTAGCATCAAGTTTTTGGTGTGTTGTGTGTGGGATCTTATTGAATTCAGAAACAATAGATCTTTTTATTCACATTTCTACTATAGTTTGCCAAGCCAAATCCATAGATGTCACGTGTTGGAAGAAACCTTCTACTGATCCCACGGCCTGTAAACCTCACCAAGTTCATGAAAGTTGAGCAGAGGGTGTGGAATTTTTACTGGATTAGAGAGGGGTACTGATTTCTGGCAGGTGGTGGAAAAAATCCATGAGGATGCTGTGGTTGGTCTACCTCCTCTTGTGAATCCCTAGGCGTTGCTTTTTGAAGGAAGCTTCTTATGATCAAACAATCCCATTCTCTTCTTTCTCCTTCTGCATGAGCACTAGAACAAATTAAAGCTTGGCACTTGGTCAAATCACTCTGTTAAATTGTTAGATTCATAGAGTCCTGTACTGTGTCTTGTGGATTTGTGATTATTCCATCTGAAAGCACAATAATGTAGGCTGCTTTAATGTCACGAATGTGACCTAGTATCTTTCATATTCTCCTCCTGTGCAGACAGAGTTCAATCTTCAGTGTGATGCTGCAGAGGTAATGTAAACTGCTTCGATGTCTTGGTGTTACTCATCTAGATATGCTCGTCTATGTATCTTCCTTTGCAGTTCTTCTGTAAAGGAGTCAAGATTGCAGGTCAGAATGCTTCTCAATCCTCCATACTATGGTCAAGTACACCATTGGCATGTGAAGTCTCCTGTTGTTATCTTTTCCTCTTAGTGGTTGCTACATGCAGCAATAACATGCTTAGGATAGTACAAGCTGATTCTATTCCAACGTAGGCCAGATTGGTTCAATTTCAAACTCTTACCCCAATCTTAACATCATGACCACAGGTGAAGGACACATTGAGTGAAATGGAGCAGCTTATTCAGCAGCATGAACATGACAGTGAGTTGAGCTCCAGGTAGTGTGACATGATGAGTTGATGAATCCTCTCTGTTTCTTTTAACACCCTCAAAAGCATGCTCTGTAAGTTTTGTTGATAGTTTATGTCGCAGTTGATTGTTAGTCATGCACTTATTAATGAGCAACTTTTCTTGTTGTGTGTTCTGTGTCCTGTGCATAAATTGCATCACCAGACATTTCATTTTTTTTTCCCATGTTACTAGAAACACCAAATGTGGTGATTCTACACGAATTGAATAGTATCTTAGCAAGTATATTCAACAGGTGTGTCTTTCCTGGAAAAGCTGTGCCAGATCTGGTGATACAATTCAAAGCAGAGGAGGTTGAAAAATTGAAAACTTTGGTACCCCAGGTCAGCCTCTTTTGAATGAGGTGATGCTGTTCTTCAGTTGTCGTCATCTTGTAGGCTTCAATGTCATGAATGGCCTTGCTGTTTCTTAGTCAGTCTCTAACTAGCAACTTGTGTGAACTGGGGTGTGGATTGACAGGAGGATGAAAAAATGTGCAACTTTCCCAACAACTGGAGGCATACCAAAAGCAGGCTGTTGCTGCCCAAGATCCTGAATATGTAGCTGCCATCTTTGCCAAGGTGATTCCTGCTGACTTGATATTAGATGAATCTTTCAAATTGTAATACTAACAATTTTCCAGTTGGTCTGGATCTAGACCCAGGTCTGACCTGATGTTGGAGAATCTACAGTTGCTCTGTTGTCAAGATTTCCAGAATTAGAATGACCTTGAAGCTAGCAAAATACTGTGGGAAATGCCTTCCACTGTGCTCCAGTATCTGAAGTTATATCAGGGAATGGACATTCAACCTACATTATGAGGGATTGATGCCAGGAAGGGATGACGCTGTCATGAGGTCTGAGCTTAGTATGTGTGCATGTAGTATGGAGGAGGGTGGTTGCATTGTGAGAAAATTGGGTTGCAGAATTAGAGTGCGGCTAAGAATACAAGAAACCTGGACTGGGTATCCCTGGGGCAAGAAAGATCTGTAGAGAAAGTGCATAAACCCATCAAATGAGAGTGCATTACATCACAAGGGAAATTGGGAACAGAAGAGAACTGAACTTGCCTCGTATTCTCTGGGCCTCCCTTTGATCAATGCATTTTCCTTCTCCAAGATTGTGACAGCCTCTACAACTCATCAAGTCCACTTTTGCAGAAAGCAAACAATGACCCTTCTCAACCCTAATCCACACCCTCTTCATACACATCTCCCCCCAAAGCCCAGAACCACTTCCCTTTTCACATTCAACCTCAGAGAACGCCAGAATCCTCCTCCATGTCATTTTGGACTACACAATAACTATCTATTAAAAAAAATTGCATTGCTCCTGTTGAATCTTCATTTCACAAAGAAGCATAACTCTGATCAAGAGTTGTGCAAGAAGCTTGCATTACACGTTGTGAGAACTTTTCTGTTGGCTGGAAACAAAACCTTCAGAGCTTCCTTATTGCTCTCAAATGTTGACCATCATGCCTCGTGATTTCGTTCATGCTTTCCAAAAGCACAAAGATCAGAACACGAAAAGCTCTAAGACAAAAAATTTAAATAGAAAAAACCTCTGTGCAAAAAGAACCAACCACACAGATCCTGGACCAAATCTAGAACTGATCCTATCCTGAACAGGTTGGAATGGAAAGGGAATTTTCAGCCTGCCAGAGAATTCTGAAGATTGTTGATGGTAACACACCAACAATTCAAGTTCCTGCCTAAGAAATCTGACAACGGCATAAACACTGGCTTTCTCTTCCACATCCTTCAAAACCAGTACTTCAATTCTGACGAGTTCAAGCAGCAGCAGTCCTAAACCGCTGGCTGATTCTTTCACAGTTCTTGTGGTAACACCGGTAACAGTAGATAAAAACATAGATCAAGAAACAGTGCTACATACTAGAACTTCTAGTGATGAGGTCTAATACTAGAAGTACAGAAGCGGCTCATGGACCTCAAGAGCTTAGTCGGATACACGGCGTAGCATATTCCTCTGTTTTTTGGACATCTTCTTCAGCGTTTTGGGGTTCGTGATCTTCTGGACCGGCGTAGATTTGAGCTCGTTCTCCTTCTTGATCCTCTTCCTCTCCTCGACTTTCCGACGCTTCTCGACCTTGTTGCTCCTGATCTGCTCCTTGAGCTCCGACATACGATCTTTATACGCTCTCTTCACCTCCCTCAACCTGTTCTTTTCCTCCAATGTCGTCTTCCGCCCCACGACCTTCAAGGCCGACGTCCGAGAAGTCGTGGTCGCCTTCCACTTCCTGCCTGAAACTTTCCGTGACATGACACCATCAAACGTCGGTCGACCGTACACGAGCTTGTCCTCCCCTCCCTTGGCTACCGCAGCTCTCTTGTTTGGCTGCTGAATATCCATACCCTCTCCAACTCCACCTTCCACATCCTCCTCTTCTTCCTCCTCACGCTTCCTCTTCTTCTTCTGACCCCCGAAACCTTCGTCAAGATACCGGAAGTCGACTGTGCTCGCCATGACTACACCGAACTCAAACCCCTTCCCTCACAGCCTCTTCCTCGCTCTACGATGTGCATAGAAGCCTGCGTTAAAGCCCCAAAAGAACGAAACCTTGGAAAAAACTGCATACCCAAGGGTTTAAAGCAGCGAGAATCCGACACGACAATCGCAAACCCTAAGCACCCAAAACGATGAAATCTCACAACCCTAAAATTGTTCTCTTCGTAAACGAATACCCAAAAAATTTGCGCGTCGATACCCGCTGCAGATTCTTTCAAATTGGCTGCTTCGTCCCCTCACCTTCCGAAAACACCGATCAAGACTGAAGACTTTTTCCTTTATTTCCGATCATCAGCTTTGTAGGAACAATTTCCAACTTCGTTGAACGCTCTTTAATCTGCCAATTGCGTCCTGATCGAAATGGGTTCGAAGCTGGTTCCATCGATCTCTCAGGGTCCGATTATTTCATGATACTCAAGCATGTAGTAAGTAGCATGAAGCTGATTAATGGCTTGTGTATCAGAATGTTGGAACTTTGGCAGGTTGTAATCTGCTGGAACGTTAGGTTTCCTTTCTGAAGAGCTTGGGTTTTCAGGGTGAATTATAGACAGAGACAGATGGAATGTGTGTTCAGCTTGAATAGAGGTTTGAATTGCCTAGCACGCGTTAGCGACGAGCTCCTCGTTGAAGCTGTTCCTGACAAAGCAACCCACGAAGAAGTACCACTGATGTGCTGCATTCTCTGCAAGCACGATCCGTCTTACTATCTTTGCAAGCATGAATACCTGTCTAAGCATTATTTTCAAGCATGATCTCTCTTATTCCACTGATGGGATTGGCTCAAATCAATCATGGTTGGAGGATTATGATGTACGCCGAGAGAGAGATTTTTTCTGAGACGTGCCTTTATTGATTGCATGCAGCTGTCTCTACCGCCACTAAATTTATCATGGTCAGCATTTTTGGGAGTTACTTTCAAGCACTTCTTCTTTGACACATTTCTGGTCACTCCTCTAACTGCACGATGCAGTGTTCTGCTCAAGTTAATTTCATGCCTCTCCTTGCTTCCAAGAATGTGAACACAGATTCATTCCATGATTGTTACAGAACCACCTTGTTTTCTGCAGTGCTAAAACCTGTCTATGGCTTCAAATCCTTTCACAATACTTTGTGTAAAATGCAACCCCATAAGTCCATTGTTTCTGCAAATGGTAATTCTATACAATTTCTCTGTGTATCATAAGCTTGATCTTCATCATTCCGCATTCTTGTTTCTGGAATACAACTCTCTGATTTTCAGTAGTAGCAGAGATGAATTCAAAGATTGCAAGCAGAGCACAAGTCTTGAATCTGATTTTGAACTTTTGTAGGCGAGTGTAGATTTCTAGTAATGTGATTTGTATGTGTATGCATGTTTTTTTTGAAAGGCTATTTGTACATCTTCCAAACAGCACTTGATAGTACGGAGTGCTTAACAATCATCGAACCAAGCGTCAGTGGACTATTGACTGCATGAATAGTGTTTTTACTTTACTTCCCCAACTCTTGAGCTTTGTTGTTGCTTCAATGAGACATTGCCACTTGCCATTACTTCCAGCAGTTGCAGTTACTCTGGAGGTTGAGTGGATCTCTGGTGGTGAAGATGGTATGCCTGTATGTGCACACAGAAAAGAAATTTGAAAAACTGATTGTGCATTCTTCAAAAAAATTCGTAGTCAAGAATGGTGGCTTTGAATCTTTGATTGCAGGAACGAGGAAAAGCTACTGGATCACATGTAAAAATGACACTGCATAACGTTTTGGTGGATCAAAGGACTTTACTAAGCCATCCGGTAGTGAAACCTCAGGATTTCAGCAGACAACTGACACATTTTCAGACACATGGATAGTGATTTCTTTTCTCTCACAAATTTTGTCAATTTTTAGAACCAAAAATTGGAAAAGGTTTGGATTTTATTCTAGAGTAACCAAAAAAGTTCCTAGTTTTTTGGGGGAAAAGTTCCCAAATTGTTTTCCTATCACAAATTTTGGAAAAGGAAAATCTATAAAAAAAACAAAACCCTGGTAATCAACCTACACAAGCTTTAGCACATGGATGTAGTTTTTCATCAAGCCTCAAGGCCCAAGGCCTAGCAGCAGATTGCTAGGAAATACAAAAAGAGCCATACTGATCTCATTTGTCCTAGAGTAATCCATGTGTCCTAGGATCGAAACCCAAGACAAATAGATTACATTGTCCTCTTAGAAGGCAAGGACTTGGTCCTTGGGACATTGGTATGCACACCCTAAGACTTGGTGTCCTAGGACAAAATGTCTTTAAAAGCCTAGGACCATGTTGTTCGAGGGCGTAGGAGAAGAGGATTTCAAGGCCTAGGGCGGTAAGGCCTACAACATGAGGAGATATTGGGCCTAGAACAATTGGCCCAAGTGATTTATGTATATCTTTCACCTATGGCCTACAACAGTTGGCTTAGGGTGTTTGTGGAAACTTTTCATTCATAATGCCAATTGGTTTAGGGAGGACATTTGTCTTAAAGCCTAGGACATTTGGCTCATGGCCAAGGAATTTGGCTTGGGACCTAGGACATTTGGCTTAAGCCCTAAGACTTTTGGATGAAGGCTTAAGACTTTTGTATGGTGTGCCAATGGCTTGATTCATGCTAGCTGCCTGGACTTGATGGTTGCCATTGTGGCTAAATAAAAATAAAAATTAAAAACATTGCTGTCAACATGGAGGTTGGCGAACGATTGAAAGGTGTTAAATGCAAATAATAATAATTCTTTGGGGGGTACCAAAAAGGCCATTCTCTAACCACGCCGCTTGACCAAGGAAAAATTCCATTATCATATGGAAGATTCTTTTTCTTCCCTATGGTTTGCAATCTAAAATTTTGGTTGCCAGGTTTTTGTTCATGAACACAGGGGTTTTGAACCTTGTGCATTTCAAGCACGTTGTAGATGGACATGGGATCAAGTCCATATTGTCCATGACATAAAAAATGTCTATATGCATACATGCCTTTCATAGATATGTGCTTAAACAAAAAAAATTTGTGGCAAAGCCCATTATGTTATACACAGCTTGTTTTCTTAGGATTTCTTATTTTAATTTTCTTCTTGTTCTTTTTCTTGTTTTGAATGTTTTTCTTTGTTATTTAAAAATTTCTTCTTGCTTTCTTATTCTAGTTTTTTTTTTCTTTTATTTTTTTTTTTTTGTTTTTTTTTTTTTTTTTTTTTTTTTTTTTTTTTTTTTTTTTTTTTTTTTTT
>Ga0116231_10004719_pt1 | contig 27407 bp, 20 predicted proteins | sample S1TSphgellanicum_2_FD_89695 | JGI IMG/M metagenome (GOLD analysis project Ga0116231, IMG submission 89695) | Host-associated microbial communities from peat moss isolated from Minnesota, USA - S1T2_Fd - Sphagnum magellanicum MG | ecosystem: Host-associated > Plants > Peat moss > Unclassified... | reverse complement strand
TAGGATTCATCTCCTTTTTTTTTTTTTTTTTTTTTTTTATCATTCTTCTTTTCATTTTCGATGGTTGTTCTCATTATAAAACAAAATGGAGCAACAAGAAAAAGATTTGTATAAAGGTATGAACAAGTAAGTGGTTTTACAAAAGGAAATTTTTTTGGGGCAACTATTGAACAAAGATGTTTAAGCAATTAAAAATAAAAAAACTCCCTCCATCATTTACAAACAAGCATACAAGTTCAACAAGAAAAAAGGAAAATGAAGACAGATGAAATAAAAAAGAAAAATATATAATGTGTGATTTAGAGTTTACTTTCATTCAACAATGTGGATTTCATCAAAACAATAATATTTTATTGTAGCAACATTGGCCCCAAAGGTTGAAAATCAGCCTCCCAAGTTGATAGGTATCTTTCTTTTTCTTTTGTTGTCCTGGGGCCAAGTCAAGGCCATAAAGAGGTAGATTAAAATAATTAAAAATTTCAGGCTTGATTCCTAGTGTAAAGCCCTTGGGGCTGAATTCAGTGATTGAACCAATAGTAATGCTCGATTTGAGTTCAATCTTGGCCTTCACTTCTAGTGTAAAGTGAGCCTGAACCCCTAAACATCACATGAAGACAAAATTTACACTGAAAAGTAGATCAATTTAGTCCACCCTGATGTTTAGGGGTTAATTAGTTTTTTTTGGTTACTTATTTAGTGACAAAGAAAAACCCAAATGAGGGGAAAAAATCTATGATAAACAAGTTGCATAAAATACCTTTTAGTTATTTTAGGGGTCATAGTTAGCCCTTAATTGACATTTGACTAAAACTGTCCCAAGTGAGAGAGGAAATTACACCCAAATAACCACCCTATTAGTCATGTAAAATATCATTATTTTAAAAATCTGATTTGGTGCAGTTGTTATTGACTTCAAGCTAATCTTTTGATAAAAAAAAGTTTAGAATTTGGTTGAGAAATGGAAATTTCTCATTTTTAATTGTGCAATTAACATAGTTATGTGGAGCTTACAGAAATTCATCTTGTACTCAAATTACATAACCATGTTATACACTTTCATAGCTTCTCATGATTTTGTTTGAACTTGCCATGAAGGATAGAGTCATTGTACAGGTATGAGTGGCTTGTTCACATGCACAAAAGAAATGATCTTGATTTGATGCAACTACCAAATTTTCAGTGACACCAACCTCTCATTTTGTTTGCACCATGCTTCTCGCACTCCAATGTGATGCTTCACCATTTCATAGAAAAACCCAACAATTTCACGATCCTGCAGTAGCTGTATAGGAGGAACACCAAACTTGTGTTTCTTTGCACACCATGATACTTCTAGAACTCATCTAAAATCTGCTGCAAAAGATGACATTCTTTAGAACTCATATAAAATCTGCTGCACAAGATCACATTCTTACTTCTATACCATACCATTGTGGATTACATTAAATTAAAAATGAAGTGATGATACATGGTGGTTGCCTGACATATTGTAACTCCAGAAAAATAATACTAATTACAGCAATTTCTTGGCCGTGTGAAGATGGAAGAGGCTTCATATCAGTGTAAGAATTTCAGGTAAAGTTTTGGCTTGAACTTGGAACCAGTGTGTTTGTTATTAACAGCTATTGAAATCTAACTGTTAACTCTGACCGCTGTTATTTTTTTGTCAATTTTGTGATGTGACCAAAGTGGCAATCATCTATGGGAAGATTTAGCCAGATTTGGCTATGAACAAGATATGAAAGTTTAAGCATCCTTCTATATTTTTTTGCTACTTACTTGAACAATGTGCAAAAATCTAAAAGTTTTTCAGAAATTGTTCTCGAATTCTGGTGATTAAGATCTCAAAAATCACTTCATTTTAGCATTTTTTGTTTTTAATCTCGCCAGCAGTAAAAAGGCTCTCTAAACTGCATTTCTGATCAAGTTCACTTTGCAGCCAGCTCACCTTGTTACCTGGTTCCACCATTTCTTATGATTTTGTGTCAATTTGACATAAAGGACAGACCCATTAAGTGATCAGTTCTCTTTACTCTGCAAGTTTTGATCATCCCGGTTACAACAATTGTTGCATCATTTCTCCTAACTCAGTTTGAAATTAATCATTTGATCTTTACTTAATTGTCCTTTATTGCCATAAAGGACAGTGCCATTATGCAAAGAGCTGTTTTCTTGATGCAAGAAAACCTAGATAGAAGCTAAAACCTGTGTCCACAGGAGCTTTGCAAAAACAGAAGAATCGAAACTTAGGAAGCAATGGAGAGATGGGGAGTGGTGACTACTAAACCCTAAACCCCATCTCTTCACATCTGATCATGGTACTCACGCAGATGAATAATCGTCACCCAATGATTAGGGGTTCATGTTTTGAAAGAGCAAATCAAAATCATCAAAAACTGGAAACTTGTGAAGAATGAAATAATCATCAACAACACCCACTGATCAAGATTCATGCTTTGGAAGAGCAAATCAAAATCATCGAAAGCTGGAAACTTGCATTAGCTGAAATAATTAGAGAATCTCCATTGATTGAGTAATCAGGTGTTGTTGCAGACAAAAAACGAGACAATCTCCATGACTAATCAGGTGTTGATGAAGCTGAATCATTAGAAAATCTCTCTGTTGCTGCAAAAAATTTGTCAGACATTTGTGTTTCACGATCATGCAGCTCCTGGCTGCTGCAATCTCTCTCTCAAGATTTGCACCCCCATGTACCTGCACATGATCATCCATATGACAAGCTCTCATGTATTTGGATAACCAATCGTGAAAGGATTCACAAGCCGCACTGTTGTAGATGTTGTGATATTGTGGCGCAGATGGCAGAACTAACACAATCTGGAGCTTAGGGGGAACTCCCTCCTTGTGATATAATTCTCAACATGACCACACAGAGAAGAAGATCATGAGAACTTGATTGTGAAATTAGTTTGGAAGAGACATTTGTCATTCATCTTTTCTTATTACATCTCATCTTGAATTCATGTATGTACCTGCCGAGCATCATACACTTAGCTTGTGGATTAGTGCGAAGGGAGAAATTGAAGGTAGAGCCATCGATGACAAGAAGAGCATCAACGCCGAGAACACGATACGTCCGCGAGTCCACCACTTTGTTCACCAGCGCGCCGCCATGGTAATATGCCAGATGGTTTGCACAGTCTCCTTGCACCATTGGTTGACGGAAGCAGTGTCGGCGGCGAGGTCGTCGTAAAAGGGTTGCGGATATGTGCTCTCGATGGCCATCTTCACGGCTCGCAGTTGCTCCGGCGAGTTGTTCTTGTTGTTGTTGTTGTACACCAAGTGTGCGAGTCCATGGCTTTCATTATGATTCGCATGCCTGCAGTGCACGCGTCTAGATCTTCTTCTCTTTCATAGTAGTTGAATCACACCGCAGGATTGTCGCCTACATTCCTTGTTAGTTATCTCAGCTTCCCGCACGAGTAAGGTCCTTGCACTTTCTGCATCAGAATTCCTCCTTGTGCAGCTGCACGGACATAGTCTGCAGGCGCACTGAACACCGCATCGTAGATTCTGTCTAGCCATTATTGTGCACCGTTCAGCTGCTCATGCTGTTGCTGCTAATGGGTACTCACGATTCTATTCTCGGCGGCGCCCGGATGCAGATTAGTGATCCGCGAGCTGCTGCTGCTGGTGGGACGTGCAGAACGTCCAGCTGACCTCTGGAGTACGAGCTCTTGCATTTCGCCGCTAGAGATTTCGTAAGTGCCCACATCAGTGATGCCCACAACTTGGATCAATGAAAACTCCACGGGTTTATTCGTCATCACCCACACGACGTTGGAAGGATTGTCTGCCATGTTCTTGCCTACTTCCGTCTGGTTCAGAACCACCGGGATGTTAAAGGCGGATAGTTGATCAGGAAGTCGTATGCCACTCAGCAGTAGCAGCTGTGGACTTCCCAACGCACCAGCTGACAGAATCACCTCAATCCCGCCACTGGTCTCTCCGTTCAGCAACGCTTTGTGCTCGACGCCGTCCAGATCCGTGTACACCACTCCTACTGCTCGTGGCTTCTCTCCATCTCTTACAGCAGATCAACAATCGGCCGCATACATAAGTAGCTAGCAATTTTTCTAGGGTTTAGATCTGCCTAATGCTCAACATGAGCAATTGTGATAGATCCGTGGCATTCAGAACACTAGTCCCTAGTGCATCTCCGAAGGAAACACAACAAGAGGAAAGTGGCTTTTATCACACAAAAAACTGTGGCTCATGACACTTGTATGAGATAAACTATGTGGTTTCATGCATTGCAAGGAACAATATGTGGCGTTTGTTGTGGCATATAGTACACAAAAATTGCAATTTCACACTAAGATAATGTCACAAATGTGGACCTGCATGTCTGATTCTACACAGAATTGAGAGCACATTACTTAGGTCGAAGAGCACCCGTTGGGTGTTAGCCCACAGAAGAACAGTGGTGCGATCAGGATTTGAGTATTGTAGAAGATCAACGGCAGTGTGACGACGGCCAGTGTGGTCGAAGATGGAGCCGCCAACTTTGGAACCGATCAAATGCTGGAACGTGCCTCCGTTGTCAGGTAGCACACCCGCTTCCAGTAATCCGGCTTTCGCGGTGCTCTGAAAGATTTGGAGCTCCGGAATCTCGGCAATGATCGGCGTCACCCACGTATACGACTCGTTCACCAGTTTGCCATCCCATCCCATGCTTGCGACGTACTCGGGGCTTGAGTACGTGAAGAAGCCCGCATTCCAGGAGCTTCCTCCCCCGAGAACACGCGCTCTTGCAGAAGGAATTTTCCCTGCGTCCTCAGAAACGAAACTCTGTGCAGACGAGGTTGAAGTGTTGAGCATCAAATCGTTTTGGAAGTTCGTCATGTTCTCTATCAACGGATTGCCGTATGGCTTCCCTGATCTTCACATCCGAAGAACCCATTCGAAGCGTCCAGTTCACAACAAACCCAACAACTCGAAGAATCTCGATAGATCAAGAATCCCATCATGAGCTGGAGATCATCATCAGAGTTGCAGCAGATTCAAACAAACAAAGCTGTGGTGATTTCTAGAACTACATCTTCGAGTGTAGGTTCCTTTTTACAAGGAATCAAGCAATCTGTGTGCTTAGGTTTGTTTTTACAAGGAATCAAGTAGTCTGTGTGCTTAGGTTTGTTTTTACAAGGAACCAAGTAGTATGTGTGCTTATTACTGTTTCTACAAGGAGTTAAGTAGTTAAATGGTGCTTGGGTTTGTTTTCGCAAGGAGTCAGTTAGTTTCTTTGCTTAGTATTTTCCAACAAGGACTTAATCAGTCTAAATGCTTCATTTGGTTTTAGAAAGCTCTCAAGCACTCAAGTTCCAATGCACAAGACCCTTGAGTGCTTAGTCTCATTTCCTCAAGGCCAATTTGAGTCTGCCAGAACTGGTACTTAAATTTGTATGCCCAAGGACTTAATCAGTCGTATAAGTATTCAAGGTTTTCAATCTTTTGAGAATATAGGGCTTCCTTCAATTAGAAATTTATGTCTTCCCATAATTGCATTAGTTTTTTTTAATTCAGGGCTCCTTCAAATCTAGTTCTTTTCTACATGATTTAGACTATCTTTCAACCAACATAGCTTCTTCAAATGCAATTGCTGGCTCCCAAAATGCAGTCTTCAAATGTGCATACTCTGTGTACACAATATTGCCCCTTGATTGAAGTTTTTGGCCTCCTGAATTTTGATGAGTTTTTTTTATGGATATACAGATTCTTAATTTGCAAATTGTTTCCTCCAATTTATAATTCAGTCAACTTCCAATCTATTGCCTCTCAATATTCAGTCAATTTTTTGTGTAGACATGATGGCACCTTTAATTGAATTTGAACTACATCCTGGGCAGATTGAGTGAATCTTCAATGAATCAACAATTGTAGTTTGTTTTTCCTTAAGATTAAATTACCCTTTTCAATGTTCTCTCAGATGGAATTTGAAATGTGTCACAGAAATACTGGAACTCAAATCATCTGACAGTTTTCTCTGTCAGTCTTTTGAGTCCATATATGCTTTCTTCAATTGCAATTTATTTCCTAGACTTGACTTCCATTAGTATTTTCGTGAGTCATGAATGGGCTTTTTCAAATGCAATTTGTTAATTCCTTTCAAAATTCAATGATGAAACTTTTCAGGGCTTCTAAATGCATGGACTCTTGAGTGCTTAAAGTTTTTTAGGGCAGGGCCAGCAATAATGCTCATGGATTTTTTGAATAACGCTCTGGCAATTAGCTATAAAAAACCACTGTACATTTACTTCCCAATTTGTTGGCAGAACTCCAACCTTTCCTAAATTTGATGTTTTCTAAATCTGTGTCCTCTCCTTAAGCAAGTGTACACAGTAATATGATGTGCTTGACTGAATTTGATTTGTGCAGCTGGAATTTTTCACAGCTTTTAAGCATTGACACCCAAATGCACCACTACAATTCACAAGGTTTCATGGTCTAAAACCATGGTTTGTTTTCAGGCTCACAGAACGGAATACATGTTGTTGCTGTTATCACACAGATCTGAAACTTTTGGTGACTGGCTTCAATGATATGCGCAGTGATTCAACGGGTATACATGCTATGTGCTTATGCAAATGCCAAGAGGTATGTGTGGTAGCTGCTGAAAGCACATCTGCTTGTATGCATTCTGCTAACATTCAAGTGTTTGGTGGTACTATTGATATGTGGAGCTCCATATTGTGTGCAAAGCCCTAAAATTCCAATTGGCACAAAAAGGAATGCTTACTGGGAGAGTGCCCTAATTGTGGCATTCAGAATCTGAAGATATGTTCTCAACAGTTACTTTTTGAACATCTGATAAAATGAAAGAGCATAGGTTCTGAAGTAGTGGGACAAACTGAAGAGGGCAAGGACAGAAAGGTGCTTACTGTGTGTTCCAATGAGACTTGTTTTATGGACTACCTAAGGTACTTGCAACCTCATTTGAATGCCTTGTTTTGCACAATTATTTGGGATGTTGGCAAGATGTTCATTTCAAACAGCAACTTGACCAGTTGCCAACAGATTCTATTTTGACTTGTGTGGATTTCAATGAGAACTACACAATGAAGGTCCAAAATGAGATCCAGAATATGCATTGGCATAACACGTAGGTAAGCATTATGGTTGTGATTACCTATAGGTATAATCCAGCATATAATCCTTGTGTGCAAATGTCTAGGCTCATCAAAGAAGTCCATTATTTCATTTCAGATGATTAGGAACATGATACCCTATATGTTCAACATTGTTTTATGCTTCTTTGGGAGCATATGAAACAATTGGGCTACTTCCCATTTCAACATATTGTTTGGTTAGATGGATGTTCTAGTCAATTTAAATCATCAAGAACATGGTTCTTTGTGGCTCAATACCCATCTTTGACTTCCTGCATAGCCCTACCTTCAATTTGTTAATTGACTTGGAATTATTTTGCTTCGGGCCATGGGAAGGGGGAAGTGGATGGTGTAGGAGCATTATGCAAGTGAGAAATCCGCAAGGAACAAGTGAAGCCAGATGGATTAAAACTTCAGAATGCTCATGAGGTGGTGTCATACTTGAAGGCACATGTAGAAAAACATCATGCTTCACATATCAATGCCAAAAGAACTATGAAGAAAGTTGTTTGGGAGCTTGAAATTGATGACATCAACCAATCTTGTTGTCATAGTTGTAACACAATCAAGTGCAACAAAAGCATGCATCAAATGAGATCAATGTCAGCAAGAGATCCAACTCTGATTTAATTCAAGCAAGTATCACGTGCTTGTATAAGTTGTGCAGATAAGAATCTGGACAATGAATGTGAATGAGCTACTCATGTGCCAAGTTGGACGTTGTCAAGATTGGTGCCAAATGATCGATTACATGTCAAGGGTGCAACCCTACACCAAAATTAAGATGAAGAGATTGAGTTTGGCACAGGTGGGGAATACCAAATAGCTGATGATGTGCAAATGGGAGAAAATATTGCAATTCCTTTAAATGATTATGATGATCCATTTTGGATTATGTTGGTTACCAAATGTGTACACGTGCTTGCATAATGTCTAATAGATGGATGGGACAACTAATATGAAATAGAAGGCATTGTCATTTGTGGTTATTATCATATGATATGTCACAACCCTAACCTTGGGCTCGCGACCAAGGCAAGGGCTTGCGAGGGTGTAGGCCAAAAGTGAGCTCGGGAGTCACATTTCATGCTCCCAGGAATGCAAAAGAGTGTGAGGGAATAAACCCTCACACTCCCAAGTGAACTCCCATTTTGGGAGTTCGAATCCCAATGGACTCCTGAATTTTTAGAGGGCGATTATAAGGGTCAAAACTCATTGGATTGAAACATTATTTATATCATTGGAAAGCTCTTGGAACATAAATGTATAAAATGGGCTTGCATAACCCATTTGGACACCTAAAACATAAGTTATGGTGAAAAGAAGGGCCGGGAGTCAAATTGGCAATTTAACTCCTAACCACTAAAAGTCGGGAATCTCCCCGATTTCCTTGCGTGCAGGTGACGTGCAACATATCGTTGGAAAGCTTTCGACAAGGGTTACAACTTTTCTTTAAACCTCATCTCGTTGGAGGTTCGCACACAAAGTTATGGGCCCCCAAAGTTGTGGGAGTCCCAAGTTTGGGAATTTCGGGACTCCCACTTGGGAATCCCGAGACAAAATGCCATTTGGATATGGGCCTCATGGAAAGGCACAGAATATACTATAAAGGGGAAGGGGTGGCTTCCCCCAAGTTTGGGCCGTGGTGAATCTTATGAATCCGAGTTTGCTCATGGTTTGTCCTAGCACCAAAAGTGTTCCAACTAGGCATTAACCAATTGGTTACTTGGTTTGTGCAGGTCTGTGTGAGTGATTGAAATGCTTGTCACTCTTCCTAGTCCCATCTCGGAACTCCAACACACCCTTCCTATCCCCGAAGTGCTATGAACCAGGGAGCGTGCCCCACTTCTTACTTTTTCGTTGTTTTCATCTTAGACTCACATTTGAGTCCCTTGAAAAGGTTGGAGTGTGTCATGATAGGCTACAACAAAGGAATAAGTCCTTTACTCATGGAAATGACAAACCAATAGTTTATGTTTTTAACCATTTAGTATTGGTTTCTAAATTCACAATTCGCCCACTAACCACACCACACGAAATAGATCCTAAACATTTGAACTTAGTCATGAGACCATGAACATCATTTCAAATGCATTGGTATAGGTTAGATTACTAGATGGAGGTCAATAAAGGGATGGAGATGTAGTTATTCTTTTCTTTGATACATTTTTTCTTGCATTATTGGAGCAATGTAGTTGATGAGATTGAAATGTTAGACTTAACTTCTCTTTGATGTAAGTTGTCTCTTGCATTTTGTGGAGTAAAAAGCTAATCAAATAGGTGTACCACTTGAATACACAGTTGTTGGACTTAGATTTTTCATGATAGGTTAATGGACAAGTCATATAAATTCAATTTGTGGAATTTTTACTATAATTAACTAGTTTTTTTTATTTGTGACAAAATACTTAGTATGGGGATAATAAAAGCTACATTTTTGTAATGTTTGATTTATTCCCATTGATAGTGAAATTGGTGCTAATCTTGGTGACAATGAAACTTAGGTCCAAACAACTTATAATGAGCTAATGTGTTTACTTTGCATTTAGGACTTTTGTCCATTTTGGGGTTTTTTTTCCCAAAAAACATGTTTTCTTAAATTGGAATTTTTAAATGAAATGTTTTGAAACTTTTTATATATTGTATTTATAGTTGCCCCAATATGTCATATGTTTTTTTACAATCAAATTTGGAGAAATAAGAATTTCTGAAACTGCACAAATTTTGCATTTCATCTTGAAAAGTTGTCATAATTTCAAATCATACCAAAACATGTTAACATTTTCAAGTTTAATTTTTTATGTTATAAACTACAAGTTTTCTTTAAACGACATATAGATTACATCACATTTACATGTTGAAAAGGACTCATGAACTTTTCTTAAACCTTAATTTTTGATAAACACAAAATCAGAAAAATATGAAAATTTGAGTGTCTTTTAGATGTGTCTAATAATACCCTATTATTATAAAAAGATTGAGGATGAAATAAATTGTATTATGAAAATTAAGAAGCCCTTTATGAAAATAATGTCATTGAACGAAGATATTAAACATCTTTTATTCAAACCAAACTTTGATATTGGAATTTTGTTTGATTCATTTTAGATATTTCAATATCCATATTATTCAATAAGCACAACTTTTCATGATTCACATTCCATTAAACTGGCACCACATATATAAATGTAACAAAAAATTACAGAAAAGTTGACATTTTAACATCAATTTTGGCTCATTTGAGCTCATCCACACCCGCTTGTCTTTAGCTACTTTTATGGACAATAGGAGGTTGAATACATAGGCATTTGTTGCCTACTTTGTCATGTCTTTCCATTCTCTTTTAGGTTCTAGTGTGCTCTATTATTTTGTCACATAACTACTATACATTTCCTCTCCAAGGTTTGTTAGCTACTAATTTAATAGCCAAGATTGAAGTTTGCATGATCCTTGCTTTAAACACATATTTAATTAATTTCAGACTTTAACTTTAATTCTATACTTAATTAAATATGTGAAGGGGGGCCAAAACACATCTAGTGGCTACCAAATAAGACATATTTCAACCATCTTTTCATGTAATTACATAAATTTTCAATAAAAAGCTGAATTTGACACCAAACTCAAGATGCTAAGGAACAAAACCCATTTGGTGGCCACCAAATAGGACATATTTCAATCATCTTTTCGTGTAATTGCATAAATTTTCAACAAGAGGCTAAATTTGACACTAAATTCAATAGGCTAAGGAACAAAACCCATTTGGTGGCCACCAAATAGAACGTATTTCAACCAAGTTTTCATGTAACTTCATAAATTTTTGAGAAGAAAAACTTAGTGAATTTGACACCAAATTCAACATGGTGCAAATGTCGAAATGCGTTTAGTGGCCACTAAATAGAAGGAATTGCCACCATGCCAACATGCACTTTCATAAATTTTCATTAAAAACTTGAATTTCCATTCAAATTCAATATGATTATCTAGTGGCTTCTGAATTACTGGAATTTCAAACATATTTTAGTTAATTTGCACAAAAACTTGAGTTTGGAACCAAATTCCTTAAAGTTCACAATCAAACTGATGTGGTGCTCACCAAATTTTGAGTAATTATTTTTGTCCCCCTATCGTCAATTGTAAACAACATCCCCAAATTAAAATTTGTTGAATTCAGTATAAACTAAATCAGTTGGCTAAAATGAAGGTTAAACCTTGTTGACCACAAATCATAAATTTAAGTACATGATTGCCATTTTTTATTCATATGTATCATTAATGTTAACAAATGTTAACAAAATTTTCATACACCCATGACATGACAAATAAAATTTCAAACATATCACCTTTATAGTAGTTTTAAATCATGCACATCTAAGATGACATTTTAAAACAAACAATGTCCATATTGACAAAAGGTTGGCACATTGGAATGTTTAGAAAAAGGATAAACATTAATATTTTTTTCAATGAACGCACATAAGCACTTGAATATATTCCAGAACACTAAAATCCCATTTGGAAAAAAAATTAAATTTATTTTAGAAACCATAAAATATCGCTAACATTTCTACTTCATGTTCATAAAAAATCAAATCTACAACTACAATGCACAGGAGTTATTGTTAGTTGCATCAATATTAACTTTTGCCTTAGATGCTTGGTTGCACTAATATTTATGATGGAATTAACTGTTATATTGCTTATAGTCGGAAAAAAAAATGATAGAAGATATTTCAACCCTTTGTTTTGGGTCTACATGATTATTCTTCCACTTGCTCAACCAACAATTATGATATAATTTCTCATCATTCTTGGCTCCCTTTCTCATAAAAACCCACCATTGAACATAGACCTTCTTATAATTCTCATTATCTTTATCCCTTACAACATCACTTTCAGCCCTTCCCATCTAGGCTATAAGGTCTGAAGGCCACATTAGAACAAAATTACCAACAAACAAGTCACGAAAAGGCATGTATGCAATAGTGCTCAAAGAGGGGCATGTCTCTAGGCCCACAATATGGAAGGATGACGAGATCTTTAGGGTCAACATCAACAATGGTATGAATGGATGCACGTTCATAATTAGTTCTCCAATTGCTAAAAGGCCAAAAGCCTTCCAACAAAACAGAACTTTACCATGGGATAGGTTTTGATAACATTCCAAAATGCTCTCCTAATATTTCACATAAGGACCCATAATTCTAAAATACTAATTTTCCTTCAACATCCTAAGCTTCCAAAACTTAATGTACTTCAAAATCCCACTACTAATGAACCTTTCCTTCTCACCTACCTTTAATTCATCATTCCCCCATATTAAGCAAAATGGAATAGGATTCAAAACCCTTGCCAATAGTTTTGCCTATCATGTGCCATCTTCTTTCCACAATTGTATGGTCAGGCCATCTTTAGGGCTCCACAAAACATCAATAAGAAATACCTTATATTGCATCACCAGCCACCTTACTTCATCCACAAAAAACCGAAACAAATGCATTTCTATATGACCAATAAGGACATATGGGCCATTGTTCAAATATCCATTGACCCAAGATTTGAAACCAAGGATCTCCTAAATGAATTGCAGAATAAATGGACAATCTAGGGAAAGCACGAATGCTTTCATCAAATTTTCCATGACATAATTATTCTACTCTTTTAATTTTTTTCACAAATATCCAAAAATTTCGTCAATATTTTCATGTGTGTGCTCAACTACAAGAAACCCCAATTAAACTTCTTCAAAAACTTTTTAGATAGTTAGTAAGGAAAGAAATGGCAATAGGTGATGATTTTTGTTATCTTTCACACAATTATCCATATGAAGAAATAGCTTCCTTGGCAATGGCTTCACACCTACAATTTTGTCCATAGGCTTCAATGCATTCAAACAATGGGAACTTCCTTGCAAGATTTGTTGGAAGAATGCATTTTGAGGTTCGAACTCAAACAAAACTTGTGACTCCTAACTCATTTTCAAAATTACAAAACAAACGCAAAAGTGAGCCAATCGTGAAATTAGGATCTTTGGGCCAAAGCTCATTAGAATATTGAACAAGTGCTTTATCCCCATGGCCATGAGTAATCATTCCAATCAATGTCACAATAACTGGCCTAGCCTGGACACCATTGTGTTCTTCACTTGAAGTCGGGGAAAAGTTGTTTTAGAATGGTCCATCTTATCATGAATTACACATAAGAAATCTTCTTTAGATTGCATAGATTTATCTCTCCAAGTGTGATATAAACATCGACAAGATTCCTGGTGAATGGTATGTTTTTTCAATTTAATCTCATGCTCCTTCACATTAAGGTTGTTTTTTCCTGCTTTGAATATCAAATCCTTCAAGGATTCACAAACAATACATTTGGTAAAAAAAGATCCTCTTTTCCGCACATCCACATTCAAATGTTTTTTTTCTTTCTCAATCAACTCATAGCAAATTGGGAAATATTTCCAATTTGCAACTCCTTGCTAATTTGCAATAATGTGAAAGAAACCAACTATCAAAATGACAAACAAAAGCATTCAATATCTATTGCAACTTTAATTTATGCCATGTTACTTTCAAAACCTAGTGGCCACCAAATTGACACATGGATAAACATTGTAGGATTCCAAGACTCTGTGACTAATCAACTTCTAAACAATGTTTGAACGAGAAAATAAACACATCATTACTTGATCTGGTGCCCACTAGATGAAGCTTTAATTGAGTAATATAACATGTCTTCATATAACACAACAAAAATGAATCATTCCAAGCTTACTTGGTCACTACACTTTCGGATTGTCCTTTAGGTATCTTGAAAAAAAAGACGGACATCTTGTCTACCATCTTCAATGCCCTTCATTTGATGTGGCATTACATTAGCACATTGTTCAATCAAAGATTAAATGTTTGATTCAGCCTATATCATCAAGGCTTGCTACTTTTAACTCCCCTTATTTCAATGTGGTAGAATCCTACACCCTCTTTTGCTTTCTTGCTTGTAACTCATGTATGTTGACCTAAAAATCCCCATGATTTTGTACCGAACAGTTTCGCAAACATCCTTTTCTTGAAGCATCACAAATTTTGCACGATTACAATCTCCTCTTTGATGTAGCCTTCTTGGAATATCGAACGTGTGGGTAGTTTTTTCTTCAAATGGTTTGTTCCAAAATTCGTGTCTAAGCAATCTCATCATTTGCCAAGTGAAATGTTAATAACAGTTTAAAGAACAACGCATCGTCGCTTTGACACCACAACAAGATTCCTCGCTCAACACCTTTTCTATCCCCAAGATGAAATTTAAGGACATGATTTCCTTTTGTTTTCTTTTACTAATTTTTTTTTCTCACACTAATCATTCTTTTTACATCCACTTCAGGTTCGTAGCTTTCATTATATGATAGTAAGAGCTCCTTCAATGAGAATCCTTCAACAGTTGTCTGAACTAACGACCATTTCCAAATTGTTATTACCATTGAGATGTTTCTAGGACAATAAAGAATGGTCAAGCCAACATGATCATCTCCAAGAATGTTCTCCAAAATTACTTCCCTCAAGTTAGATGCCATCACACAACCTTTCACGAGAAAAACACCTTCAGGATCTTGAAGATTGCATTCCTTTTCGCACCAATTGTTATGCCCTATTGGCAAAACTTCTCTTCGACACATGTTTTCTAAATTAAATAAACTTGCCACATCATTTTCATTAGCACTAAAAGACTCATTGCTTTCATTATATCCACCCCCCAAAAACACAGGGAACTGTTAGGTAGAAACTTGATCATTTTGGTGTTCTCTAATAATGCCAACATTTCAAACAACATTCGGACAAACCGCCTTCTTCATGGTAAGATTATTGATAGTCTCATCTCCAATACATTCCAATTTAAAAGTCACTTAGCTTATTAGCCAAAAGCAACTTTTTCTTATAATTGATCCAAAATTTCGCAACATTGGAGTCGAATTAAAAAGTGTTCATTCCTAGTACAAAATGAATACAATCTCCGATGAGACAATGATGCACTCCTTTGATCCTTAAGCCCCATAGATAGAAAGAATAGAAGTGTCTACACAAACACCATAGCCAATGTGAAGTTTTCCATAATTGTTCCATGACTCCCACAAATCAACTGGATCTCTAGCATTCAAAGTTTCCATGGTTTCTATCAATCCTAAAATAAAATGTTTTAATCAGGCAAAAACATAAGATACAAGAATTTTTAAAATGGATTTAATTAAAGACGTCAATTTGGATGCTATCATTTATCATTTGACAATATTTTAAAAAGTTACAAAATACTGGTTATTTCAATTAGAGGTAAATGAATCAATTGGAATATTTTTATGTTATGACTTTTATCATTCTTTAACAAATCTAATATACCCAAGAACGTATGTAAGAAGTAATTGTAATCTATTTGTAAATAAAGTCCAATAAGTCCTCTTAAATAAAGGTAGACCCATGAAGCCTATCATTGTTGTTTTCTATCCTTAGGAGATAAACTCCATTAGTTGTGAGAAGGACGATATCGTGGTTGCCAAATCTTTATTTTCACTATTGTCATGAAAAGGAAGATCTAATGGCCGCTCAGTCATTTTTCAAAATTAAGTTGATAAGGATGACCACAAGGTTTATTTATTGTCATGTATTTTAATTATATTAATGGTGAAAAAAAATTCTTATGAAAATTTGTCGTTTCAACACTTTGTTTGGTGCCCACTAGGTTGAAGATGTTTTTTAATTTTTTAATTATCAAAATTCATGTTTTTTATTTTTGAAAAATTTCAAATTATGGAATTAATTAAATATGTGTTTTTATATTTTCATTGTATTTGTGAACCCATATTAACTTGCCTACAATAGCTAAAGATCAAACGCCGGACAAGTAAAAAAATGCAGACTATTTAAAATTTGTGGAGTAGTATGGAGCAAGTGCAATGTATTTGAAAGGATCTTTTAATGTTTCAGGTTGGAGAATCATGGGTGCATCATCAACACAAAACTAGATGGAGGAGATGTCCAATTGTCACTAAGCTAAATGTTGTTTATAGCTTTGACCTTTAATCTACATGTCTTTTTAATTGCATTTTATCATCCATTTTGCCATGAATAGTTTGCATCTTGTGATCTTTTGGCTAGTCTTAAAGCTTTAGAAGATGGTTACATTCAATGGTTGAACCAAGTTCTACATTAACTTCTAGGATCCCCCTTGTTATGGGATTAAAATAATTATAATTGACATTCACAAGCTTACAAGAATTGGCATGGTGGTTGTGAGGGTTAGAGATGAAAGCGATAAATGTGTGTGAATCCTAGCTGACTGATTTGAAATTGCACTAACAATTATCATTCAACAATAGAAAATTACATCAAAGTCCTTAGATACATGATTGGAGTTGATGAACTTAGGAAATACCATCAATTACATTATCTTGGTTGCAAATCTCCAATTAGATTTTGTGGGGAAGGTGAGGCATTTGCAACAACACTAGATCTAGAGGTTGAAATCACAACCAACAACTTGAAGCAATGATGGTGGTAACCGTACCACTAGTAAAAGATCTATAATCAAAAGCTTTGGAAAGATCATTGGGTTTCACAAACCAAAAATTAAAGGGGTGTTCTAAGGTACAAAGTAAGGTTTTGTGAAAAATATTGTGTGGCTTTCATTGACCAACTTTGTAGCATTTGCAACCAAGCACACTTGTAGTCAAAATAATCTCATGGACCAAATAAGAATATGCAAGGGTTAGACCTATCAAAGTGAATTAGACCATGAAGCTTTGCAAGTCCAAGGGGGGGCATAAATGAAATGTAACAAAATCATAGTATAATTAGGATCTTTAGTTTCTACCAAAAAAATTGCAAGTAGTCCTAAAAGCTTTGTAGACTTGACTTGATGAGAGTTAGTTTCCAGCTCAATGACACATTAGTCTGCTAGTTTAGACCTATAAGAAATGCACAAGACCATTTCAAATGTGAAGTTTTTTTTACTAACTGGATAGAAATGCAAACCTAATGAATGAAGGCTCTATCTTCTCATTCATTTGAAAGTATCATGGGGTATAGCTATCTATATAGGTAATACATATATCGGTTCAATAGGTACATTAAGTACTTGTTCAACTAGGTTTAAACTTATTGATGGAATCAAACTAATAGGTTGTTCTAACTTGACTTATGTAGGGACATCTATGGTTCCTATTCAAAACAATCCTAGTTCTATAGCAAACATTAAGTCTTTTTGTTCATTAAATATTCCTAAATGGAAATCATAACAAATTAACACCTTTGGTTGTTTAGTCAGTATTCCAAGTTTCTTGGTAACAGGTGGTATAGGAGGTTTTGATGGTACCAAGTAAAAATGTAGCATTTAATATCAAGTATTATTGGCAATAATTGTCCCAAGTTCAATGTATATTTGGTTTCCAAGAATTTTTTGTTGCTATTTTTTAGAATTTCTTCCAAGGTTTTCTCTATTGTAACTTGTTCTGAAGTCACAAGTTGTTAAATTACTTCACTGGTTTGATTATTTTCAACTAGTTGAGTTGTAATAATATTATCAGGTTGTCCAACCCAATTACTCTACAATGATTCCTTAATGGTTGTAGTGGGTTGTTTGTCATTTTCACTATGTTGCAGCTATCTTATGGTTTCGATGAATGAATCCCATAAATGTTCTTCTTGTTGCCAATCTTTAGTTCCTTTGGTTTTAACTACTTCCTTTTCTTTCAACACCTGTTGTTCTGGTTATTAACTACAAGTAGTGACAACAACTACCACATTGACTGGTACATTATTAGTTTTATGTGGTGTAGGTGTTATTGTAGTGGTAAAACTAACATGTTTAGTTTTAAACATGTTCTACATTTCAATCTTCCTTGGATGATCTATTGTTTGATGATCAACATTAGAACATATTATATAAAGGTATTGAATAAATATCTAACTAGTTTCACAAGTTGTGTTTTTGTCTCTACTATAAATTCTATAAACTTAATTGTGGTGGTTGGTACTACTAGTACCCGTTTTTTTTGGTTATGACAAGTCTAAAGAATATGACCTGTTTTACCATAATTAGTATAGGTTAATGTTAATTTAGTTATATTAATAGGTACTACTGGTTTTGCTACTATATTAACCTTTAGTGTGGTTAATAAAACATTGTAATTTAGGCTTATAAGTCCACTTTCTTCACATACTACAATGGCTTCCTTGTGTTCAATTAAGGTATTTTTCTTCATACTTGTTGTCGCTAATATCAAGTAAGGTAATAAACTTGCTCTGAAAACATATGTTGTTCTAACTTGTAAACAATTTGTTAATTTCAACAGGCATTCATAATAAACTTCAACATGTTCAATGGTTTGTTGTTGTATGTTTCACAATTGCATGTAGACTTTCTCATCATTCTTCATAGTTTTGAATCACTTGCAAAATGCTTACTCCAACTTTTCAAAAGTACAATTTGGCTAGTCTTGAACAAAGTTTCCACCCCATTCAAAGATACTATCTTTAAGAGTAAAACCAAACAAGTTGATGATACCAGCTTCCACTGTTTCACCGTTAGTTTTAATGGCCTCCTTGAACACTTTGATGTGAACATTCGGATCAATGTTTTTGGCATAGGTTAAACATGTGTGGCAACTTTTTTGTTGGTTTTGGTATAGGTTGTACAACATGTTGTTGATACCATGGTGGTATAAACATGTGTGGGTTAGGTGTTGGCCATCTGAACGATCCAACATGTGGATTGAATAGTGGTTCTCTAAGTAGATCTCCTTTAAGTGAACTTCTTCCAAGTGAGTTTTCAAGTTAGTCTCCATGTTGTCCTCCATTTGGTGGTTGGTGAGCAAAATTTTTAGGTACATGAGTTGGTAAATTAATATTAACATGTACAATGGTTGGTACTAGTGCATGTTATTGAACAAGTTCTCTATCCCTATTAATTATTAGATGAACCATTTTAAGAAACTTATTTCCAACAAAATGTGGTGTATGTGTAGGTGGTACAATAGGTTTTTCAAGTACTAGATATTCATACCTAGGTACATAACCCATATAATTCCTAAACATCATAAAATCAAGTCCTTTTGTTCTAGTTGGATACAAACTAAGATCTAGAAGTACAAAAGGGGGTATGACATTATACCACATTAGATATGTCGAAATAGGTAAAACATTAATTTTTCCTAGTATGATTGGTGTAATAGGCTATGACTAGGTTGTTTGATAATTAATAAATACTGCCATATGATTTATACTAGGATTCATAGCTTGAGTTTTTCATATAGACACATTGGGTATTACTATTGTAGTGGTTGAAATAACAGGTTGATCAACATTCATTGCCTCCTCCCTTAATAACTACCTTAATTTATCATCAACAAATGGGTAGTGGTTGAATAGGTGTTCCACATGTTGACGTTATGAATACATTATAGTTCTAGCACCTTGATTTCTTCTTCAAACTGGTCTATGATGTGGAATTTGTCATCTTTCACCTTAACTAGGTATTGATATGATTGGCTAAGTGTTTCATTGATATGTGGTTTCTTGTTGAACAATCGTGGGTGTTGTTTCAAGTTCAACATGTTCTAAATTTGGTATGGAAATTGATTGATTGGAAGGTCTTCGGTTGATGTGACGAAATTGCTCCAACCTATTGAGTAGTTGAAATCATTCCATCTTTGAATTAGTAGGTACCAAATTGATATTCGTGTTTGGTGGTTGGTTTGAAAACTAATAGATGTTATTATTGGTGTAGGTGCATTAGTTTTGGGCAGATAGTAACCTGGGGTTGTAGATTGCCATGGTTGTTGTGTTGAGACAACTTCATCAAATGGTTAAATAGGTTCATTAAACATTGCCCCTTTGTGCTACATTGACATTTGATACTGGTGATTCATTTCTCGTAGGTTGCACTTGTTTATTTTGTTCTTGTGTAAGTTTTGGAACATGTTGATGTCTGACTTGTTTTGATTGTTTTCCAAGACTTTGAGTGGTCCTATTCCTTACATTTCCTTAAATCAACCAGTCCTAGGAAAACCTTTGCATTAATTTTTAACATAAAACTAAAAGGACCCCTCTTAGCAATCAAAAATTTGTAGAAAATTTCTTTTATATTTTGGGCATTAGTTTATTTCAAAAAAATTACACTAACCTCACCCTATCTCTTAATGCTTTCAAACTAAACCAATAAACAACAACTTGAATCCTAAAAGTTACACAAAACAAGCAAACATTTTATAAATCAAAATTTCAAGTGACTTTGCTATTCAAATTTGATCTACTTAATAATGAAAACAACTAAAATTTAGAGTACTTTTGTTCCTAAATTTTAATTTATTGTATAATATTCTTTTAAAAACCATAACTTGCAAACATGTTTGTATATAAATTCGTTCCACTATGTTTAAAACTAAAATTTGCAAACATTTTTATTTACAAGTTCATTCCACTTCATTGTCGCGAAATGTTAAAGAGATTTTTCTGTATGCCCATTAATTTCCTACTTTCCAACTTTTTCAATTACAAATTTTGAAACATCAACAAGTATATTTGAAAAAAAAAAAGAGTCTATGTACAATCCTACAACATGCATTTGCTTTGCTATAGTTTCAAGAAATCAAAATTGACCAAGAAAAATCACCTCATTTCTCAAAGTAGGAGAAAAACAAAAGTGATCTCAAAATTTGAAAATATGAAAATAATATCCAAGTCCTCCATGTGTCCATTTAATTATATTAACTAATTCAAAAGTTAAACAATCCTCTTCGACCATCTAAACAATCATTAGCCAAGATAATCACTAACAATCCAAAATTGATTAGTGTAAATACTAACAGTCCGAAAATTTTCAAAATTTTGATCATTTATAACATTTTGCCAAAATTTGCCATTTCTATTCATTCCAAGCTTTGCAAACTACCAATTACCTGTAAACATGTTTATTGACTTGTTATAACACTACCTATTAGGTTTTATAACCAGTTTTGTTATAAGTTAAATCATAGATAACTTGTTACTTTTATCAACCTATTACAAACAATAACTTGTTAGGACACTTATTACAAATTCCTAAGTAACATAAGCCTATTTAGTAATGAAGGAGATTTATAATGGGAGAAAAATCAATATGAACCCTTAACACCAACATACCTCTAACCACATATCAGAAACCATCATTTTCATCCAGGTTATAAATTTTGTCAATAATATATTTTCAATCACAAAATTCAATTCACCCATGTGATAAATTTCACGACAATGGTGTATGTCATATGGTTCATTTGTCTTTAATGTCATCCATGTGTCATCTCATGATCAATTTCAGTTTGGAAAGTTGATTGGATTTGTGTTGTCAGAGTTCATCAATGTAATTGCACTTCTTCTATATGGTTAGTTTGTTATTTGAACACAATTTCATCTAATCAACAAGTTCTTGCACTGCAAAGGATACATGTAGTAAAGTAAAACATCATTTTATTCATGCATGTGCAATTTTTGTTTCTGGTCTTCCTATTTGTCTCTTCCTTTCTCACTCCTCCCCCACCCCAAAAACTTTTCCCTAAGTATCCCAAAGTGACTTATGCCATATAATCTTATGTTCCCATGTAATTATCAATATCCCTATTTATCCTGTCCACAGGTGGGGAGGGGAAAGGAGGTAGGTTCAAAGGCCTTGCGCATAAACATACTTTAAAAAATAATTAATAAACATTTGCAACTTTTCCATATTATCAATTTTATTTATTGTGTTAGGTTTATCTTGGTGGTCACTTCTCCATGAAAGTCTATTGTCATTCATGTATTTATATACATGGAAAAATGGGTATCTATTAAAGAACCTATGTGCCTTAATACCATTATTTTGGGAATGCCCCTGCCCCAGGGTGTTACCAGCTGTAGCAGTAATTTAATTTTTTTCAAGGTGATACCCGATGGGTATGAGATGGGTACCAAGTCAATTTAAAATTTTTATACCCTGTGGATATCCTTGGGTACCGGCTGGGTATTGCAGTAAAGATGTTTTAAAAAAATTAACGGTGGGCAGGCATTGTGGAAAAATGAAATGCCCGCCCCCAAAAACGGGAAATTTCCTCTTCTTAGGAGAGGAGGAAGTATTACACTCGGTATTGTAGCCTCCGAATACACTGGGAAATTCCTGCCCAGTTTTTACAACATTACTGCAATTGTGATGGGTTTAAGGAACAATTGACAAAACTTGACCGAAACAAATAATGTACGCAAAAGTGCCTCCACAAGGTGGCCGTGCATAGTTTGGCCACCCACCACTTTACCACTACTTCACACCACATGTCTTGAAGATGCTGTTCGGAAAAATAGTGGGTGGTTGCGTGGGTGGGTCTAGAGAAAGCTCAGAGTTTCAGGAGATTATTTTAAATGCCAAAAAAGAAATTGAAAATACTTTTTCTCCCACTTTTGTGCTTTTAATATCTTTTTAAAAAAACTTATTTATTTATTTAAAATTTTTTTTGCTTTTAATATCTTTTTCATCCAAAAAAGATTTTATTTTCCATACATTTCAGCCAAAAAGGATTTCATTTTCTTTTATGGAGTTGATTTTTTTTAACACTATAAACACTTTCAGGTGCACTTCTATTTGCATAAATTAAATGTACATAAAAAAATATAAGGCTATTCATATTGAACAAATAAAAAAATAAGGCTATTCAATTTGAACAAATCTATGGATGATAAAATGCATCTTTGTATTGGTTGGAAGGTGAACATCCTAGAGTTACTTTTTGTACATGTGTACACATCTCTTTCTTTAGGAAAAGAAAAAAACTGCACACAAGTCTAACTCCCCTTTACTTCCCCAAAAATAAATCCTTTAATTAAATGTTGAAAGTGCAACCCCTCTATGCATAGATAATGAAAGTTTTATAATTACAGAGTCCACCCTTGTTTGACCATTGCAATGACTTTTGAGGTGAATGGAGGAAATGGTACCCAAATTTGGGGGTTTTTTTCAAGAATAAAAAGAATTTTTATTCATTTTTAATACCCATAAAGCACTTGGTCAAATTGCCTAGTGTATTTCCACGGCACATTAAGTCTGCAAATATGGAAAAAAAAATTGTTTAATAGCCATAAAGCACTTGGTGAAATTTCATAGTGTAGTATTTTCAAGGGCATGTCCACAAACATGGATCTTATGCCTACTATAAGGAATGTGAGAGATTATAGGTAGGTGCAAAGTCTTCTCATCTAACTTTAAACACTTGCACTCTAGTGTATGCTTTTCATGCATTCTTCAATGGCCACGTTCTGGGAATTAAGTTGAATTATTTCACCTATAATTGTATGTGCTATGCGGGAGGATTTGAAAATTGTGGCTAAACTATTGTTTTGCTCTCAAATAATGTAGCCATTGCTTATCAATGTAACTATATCAAATCTATATACTCGAGCTCTTTTTCGTTTTGTTTTCTTGTCAGTTGATGTTGCATGCTGATTCTCATGTTGTCATTAGATTTGTTACCTAGTATGCCTCCATTGAAAAAAGCCTCACCAAAAAAAAAGAAAAATTAGAAAACTTTATTTTTTAAGCTCCTTTTGGAATAGAAAGTATATGACTTTATGATTTTTGAACTAACTTAATTATTGGTGCATAGATTGGACAAACTAGTACCAAATGGTATGAACAAACTTGATGCTCAATGATCATACTCAACAAGATTCTTACAAGCTTTCTTAGTCATTATGAAGACTAGACCATTTATGAAAATACAATTAATTTCTATACATGTACTAGATGTATATATGTAGAATTTTTTAATGATCTTGATACATGAACCATATTTTTCAAATTTAACTGGTACATATCTTACCCACCTCGTACATCTATCATTCCAAAGAACTGGCAAGACCCTTGTGGGTCAGGTATTGAAATGTCAAATAATTACTTACCTGGATGATTGGGATTTCATCCAAGTAGGTTATCAATCACAAAACCCTAAACATGTTTATGATAGAAAACAGAAAAATATATAAAATGTAAATAAAAATGTAATCCTTTTGACCTACCCTACCTTAGGCAATATATATTGGTGATTCTCAAGGCAAGTATTTGAAAATCGACCCTTATGCATAATTGATGGTTATTTACAGGAAAAAACTAACCAAGTACATTGATAATCAGGGGATCTAATCTTTAAAAATATAAAATGATACCCAGTGAGGTTCAAAATTTTAAAATTAAAAAAAATCAAAAAAAAATAAAAATTACCAAGCTGGTTATGAAAAAAACAAATGACCACCCAACCTTGGTATAGACTATATCATATATGTATTATTTTCTTGGGGATTTTTGTACCACCTTCTGGGGGTTGGCACCTTAACATTTTTGGAGTGTGAGAATGGAAGAATTGGCCAACAAAGAAAAAACCTTGAAAATAGGATTGACTCAGAGTTTGGATTCCAATGGTATTTATTTAATTTTTGGTTTGCTTTCTCATCTTGAGAATGAAAGTTACATTCCGTGTTTCGCGCCTCTTTCCTTTTTGAGATAAACAAGTAGAAAGACAAAATGAGGGTTCACATTCGAACAAATTGTCGCATTTCCAAGAGCATGTGTACGGAACCCGTGTCCAATTTCTTATCCTTGTAAAAACCCACCCACATCCATTGTCAAATTCGATTTGTTACTAGCAATGGTGGTCGTGACATAAAGACTTTTATGTTGCCATTATTTCAGTGTATATAATATAAAAAAGGTTTCGCATCTTCATCATTGACAATGGTAGATAGACTAATTTTTGACTTTCTATATTTCACGGACTTGCGGAGATGAAATGCTTGTTATTGGATTTCAAAGTTAGGGCATGACTTTGCTAAATGGAAATACTATTGGTGCACATCACCCCCATAAGTAGTTATGTCGCAAAAACTTGAAATTTCCATGAAGCTATGGTTAAGCAAAAATTTAAATAAATAGCTAGGTACCAAGTTAGGTTTAAAACTGTTTTAATTCTTACAATCTTGAAATTCTATTGGGGACATAATGTTAAACCTTACGGAATTTCCAATTACTAGGAGCTTTAGTTTGAGAAATGGTGCTGGCAAAAATGCTAAGCGAGGAAGATGGATCTAAGCAATTGCATCAATTAGAAAATGAAAAAAAATCATATTGTGATCTCCAATATATCAACATAGGAATCATATATATATATATTTTAAAATATATTTTTATTTTTTATTTTTTTAGTTACTAAAAACATTTTGGGGATTTTTGAGGAGTGGAATATTTTGATTGGGTTTGGTGGTGGGTTGGAGACTAACCTGGAGACCACTTTAGGGGGCTTTAATGGGGCACTTTGGTACTCCAAAAGCATGCTGGCATTTAATGGTTTATCATTTAATGTGAAAAATTGGTGAAAAGTGATCAAAACATGGTTTAATTCTAAAAGCAGCCAAAAAGTTTTTAAATGTGAAGATTGGGTGACCAACCCAGCTGCTCAACAATATAGTTATAAAAGCAAACTGCATATTTCTAGAATTTAACAACTCGAGCCACACGTGCCTGGATGGATGACCAAAAAAGAACCATTGGGTGGTGCCACCATACATTTGAACCCACCTTGTCAAACAAAAGAGAATAAAGAGTCTTAGAAGGGAAATTGTTCTCTCATGCATCACAACCATTAGTGCATGTTTCTTTCCACTTTTCCTCCTTCCTATGATGAACTGCAGTTCAAGTGTTTTGAGAACACAATTTAGGCCAACATTGTTTTAATAAGCAAACCATTGTTTTAATTTGAAAAAAGTTAGGTTAGAACCATTGTTTGCTTTGTGTCAAATTTTGCACAATTTCAATGCATCATGAGTGCCAATGGGAGGATGACACACATCCATGCAAAGTTGCTTGTGGCAAAATTTGATTGTTTGCATAAACATGGATGTGGTTGAAAGGCAAAGCATACACATCTTGAGTTGTTTTGTAAGAAAATTCTATGTGAATGCCAATAGCCACCATGAAAATCCAAAAGGGAGTTTGTTGCGTTCCATGGGCATAGTACTATTTTGTAACAAGTTGCAAAAGATTGTCACAATGAGTAAAATTGTAAATGTGTGCAATTCATCACAATTTTTCTTAAGCAAGGGCACTCAATGACCAATTACATAGGAATGAAAGATCTTTTCAACTTTTTGAGAGTTCTAAACAACCCACACTACATTTGGAGTCATTCCACTAGGTGAAAAATTGGTTATACAAAATTTGATTTTGACCTTTACTTCACTTGTTGTCCAAAATGTCAAGTTTATTGTTGTCTCATGTGATATGTGATGAAGTCACCACAAATGACAACCAATCACGAATGAATGTTCATATGTTGTGTGCATGTAAACACCAAAAATTTATTATTTCTAGTGCTCCCTAGAGCCTCTCTTGAAACCTCCACCCCTTCCTCACATACACTTGAAATTTTTTTTCATGTAAACTTGTTGTTATTGAACATTTGCTTTTGTTTATGTTTTTAGTTATGCATGTTTTGATGTTTTTGGTTTGATGAGAAAGTTTCATTCAAAACATTGCTAACTTGATGTTTGTATTGGCATGTCACTCATAATTTGTAATCAGCAAAATCTTTTTTCTTAGAAGGGTTTGAATCTGAAAACAATTTTATTTCAATGTTATCAAATTAATTCCCAAAAACTATTGAGTTTTTCTCTCACCAAATTGTCTCTAGCTTTTCTAAAAAACAAAGTTGGATGATGTGGATGCAACTTAATAATTTTCCTCAAGTTTTTTTAATTTTGTAATTTCACTAATCAACAATGATGCAAAATAAATATGTACACCCCCTACTTACCTACCTACCACTAAGACTTTTATGAAATGGATTAAATACAAATTGGTTCATATTGAAATTCTTATTAAAGAAGACAATTCACAGTTGGTAGATAAACAGCAAAATACCTAGCAATGGCATTAACCAAATTTATTTTGATTTTAAAAAAAATTTAAACCAAGAAAAAAGATGACTATAAAATTTTATCTCTTACAAAAAAGAGCAAACTGAAGGAAAAATAAAATTCAAAGGAACAAGCTAGGAAGGAAGAAAGGAAGAAGGAAAGAACTGAAGAGTGGCAAAGCAAGCAAGCAAGAAAGAAACAAAGAATAAGAATGGAAAGAAGGAACGAAGAAAGAAAGAAAGAAAGGGGGGGGGGGGGGGGGGTCAATTTTTTTGCAAAAGAGGCGGCGGGCCCCGGGGCACCGGCGCGCGCCCGGGGGGGGCACCTCCCCCGG
>Ga0116231_10004718_pt1 | contig 27423 bp, 28 predicted proteins | sample S1TSphgellanicum_2_FD_89695 | JGI IMG/M metagenome (GOLD analysis project Ga0116231, IMG submission 89695) | Host-associated microbial communities from peat moss isolated from Minnesota, USA - S1T2_Fd - Sphagnum magellanicum MG | ecosystem: Host-associated > Plants > Peat moss > Unclassified... | reverse complement strand
CGCCGGTGACCGGATCGCGACGGACCATGCCCATCGAGGCTGCAGCGGCAGCCGACCCCGCCGTCCCACCGCCCGAACCGCCGCATTCGGCCTGTGATCGCGTGGGGCTCAAATACTGATCGCCCGTGACTTGGCGACAGGAGCCTTCCTCGTCACCGGTAACGCGGCTGGCGCGACCGACCGCCGAACCCGTGATCGACAGACCCAGTTCGGTCGTCTCGAGCGCAGCCGAGCGCTCCCGAGCTCGCGATCCGGCCTGGCGCAGACCGCGACCGAGGTTGGTACCGAACACGCTTTGTCCGTGCGGGTCGGCTTGCCGTTGAAACTGCGAAGCCGCATGCGCCGCGGACTCGCTGCGCTGGGTCAAATCGTCTTCCGGCCGCGCATCCGCTTCGCCGGTGATATGGATCTTGCTGCCGGCCTCGTCGCCCGTGATAGCCACGTGGCTGCGGATCAGCGTGCCCGAGACGACGCCGCCGCCTGGCGTGCGGGACAGCCCGACTTTGGGGCCGCCGATGACGCCAGCGAGACCTGCCTCGCGACCGATGTATTGCGTACCCGAGACGGGTAGATTCGCGCCCGACTCGACACCCGTCACCTGGGAGCCGCTGCCGATGCGCGAGCCCGTGACGGTTTGTTTTCCCTGCGTGATCGAGGCGACGACTTTGGGCGCGTAATTCAAATGTCCTTCGCGCGGCGTACGGGACGGCGGCGCAGGCGGCACGTCACCGCGGCCGCGCAGCGACTGCATGGCCCGCCGCGCGCGCGCCGGACTAGTGCAGCACTCGGCCGCGCAAGGCATGTCCGGGGAGTGTCGCTGGGCGGACGCGGCCGTGGCGGTTTTTGCCGTCGGCGCCGGGGCGGCGTGCACCGGGGTGTCGACTGAGGTCAGGGAGCCACGGGCCGGACCGGTCGCGGTCGGCAGCGCGGCGCTGCGCTCGCCGTTGCGCACGCGCTCGGTGGCGGGCGGCAGGGCGGACTTGCCCGCCGATAGCGCCAGCCGACGCTCGATCGAGGCGGCGCGGCCGCCCGCTGCACGGAGCGCGGGTGCCGGCGTCGGCACCACGGAATTAGTTGCTGGCGCACGGGTCGTCGGCGCTGGGAGGGCGTGTACCGGGGGGGCGTGCACCGGGGTGTCCACTGAGGTCAGGGAGCCACGGGCTGGGCCGGTCGCGGTCGGCAGCGCGGCGCTGCGCTCGCCGTTGCGCACGCGCTCGGCGGCGGGCGGCAGCGCGGACTTGCCCGCCGACAGCGCCAGCCGACGCTCGATCGAGGCGGCGCGGCCGCTCGTGGCACGAGCTGCGAGCGATTGAGTTGCGGGGGAAGCGGACATGGGCGTTTCCGAGTCAGCGCGTTAGCGCGATCCCGCGCGAAAAACGATGAAGGCCGTGCCTTGCGATTGCGAGTAGTTGTCGTAGCCCAGCAGACGCACGTGGTGGCCCGGGTTCGCGCGATGGCAGGCTTCGAGTTCCGCGAGGATCCGCTCGACCGATCGTTCGCCGAAGAACGGCAGTTTCCACAGATACCAGAAGCTCGAGAACGAGCGCTCGGGCTCCGTGTGCTCGACCGCTGGATTCCAACCCTGTGCGATCAAATACGCGATCTGCTGGCGCAGCCGGTCGGGCGTCATCGGCGGCAGGTAAGAGAAAGTCTCGCCGCGTCGTTCGGTCGTCTTGTAAGCCATTATCTCGGGCATTTTTCACTAACTCCCACGGTGGTATGCCGGTGTGCGGTCTGCCTTAATCTCGCTTCAGCGATTGACGACGTCGAGCTTGTCGACGGTGTCGAATTCGAACTTGATCTCTTTCCAAGTCTCCATCGCGATCTTCAGTTCCGGCGAATGCGAAGCAGCTTCGGTCAGGATCTCGCGACCTTCGCGCTCGACTTGGCGGCCTTGGTTGCGCGCCTCGACACAAGCCTCGAGTGCGACGCGGTTGGCATGGGCGCCGGCGGCATTGCCCCAGGGGTGGCCGAGCGTGCCGCCGCCGAATTGGAAGCATGCGTCATCGCCGAAGATCGCGGTCAGCGCCGGCATGTGCCAGACGTGGATGCCGCCCGAGGCCACCGGCATCACGCCCGGCATCGAGCCCCAGTCCTGGTCGAAGAATATGCCGCGGGTGCGATTCTCGGGAACGAAGGGTTCGCGCATCAGATCGACCCAACCGATCGTCGCCTCGCGATCGCCCTCGAGTTTGCCGACGACGGTGCCCGAGTGCAAATGATCACCACCCGAGAGCCGCAGGCATTTCGTGAGCACGCGGAAATGAATGCCGTGATACGGATTGCGGTCGAGCACGGCGTGCATCGCGCGGTGGATGTGCAACAGCATGCCGTTCTCACGGCACCAGTTCGCCAACCCGGTGTTGGCCGTGAACCCCGCCGTCAGGAAGTCGTGCATGATGATCGGAGCGCCGAGCTGTTTCGCGAACTCGGCGCGCTTGTACATTTCCTCGGGCGTCGGCGCCGTGCAATTCAGGTAATGTCCCTTGCGCTCGCCGGTTTCCTGCTCAGCCTTCTGGACCGCTTCCATGACGAATTCGAAGCGGTGCTGCCAGCGCATGAACGGCTGGCTGTTGATGTTCTCGTCGTCCTTCGTGAAGTCCAAACCGCCGCGCAGGCACTCGTACACCGCACGCCCGTAGTTCTTGGCCGACAGGCCGAGCTTCGGCTTGATCGTGCAGCCGAGGAGCGCACGGCCGTACTTGTTCAAGCGGTCGCGCTCCATTTGGATGCCGTTCGGCGGGCCGCCGCAGGTCTTGACGTAGGCGAGGGGGAAGCGCAGATCCTCGAGGCGCAGGCTGCGCACCGCCTTGAATCCGAAGACGTTGCCGACCAGCGACGTCAACACGTTGACGACGGAACCCTCCTCGAACAAGTCGAGCGGGTAGGCGATGAACGCGTAGAACGCGTTTGAGTCGCCGGGGACGGACTCGATGCGGTAAGCGCGGCCCTTGTAATAATCGAGGTCGGTCAGCAGGTCGGTCCAGACCGTGGTCCATGTGCCGGTAGAGGACTCGGCAGCGACCGCCGCGGCCGCTTCCTCGCGCGGCACGCCGGACTGCGCCACGATCTTGAACACGGCAAGCAGATCGGTATCGAGCGGAACGTAATCCGGCGTCCAGTAGGTCTTACGGTAGTCCTTGACGCCGGCGGTATAACTCTTCTCGGCCACGATCTTCTCCTGCGGTTCTCGGTGGAGCACACAATAGGCAGTAGTGCGGCCGGCAACAATTCAATCCTTGTGTTGCTATCATAAGGCCATCTTATGGTGATCCCTCGACGCGCCCCGGCATAATCCCAATATGCACATTACGCTCAGGCAGTTACGCATCTTTGAGGCGGTCGCCGATCATAGCTCGATCTCGCGGGCCGCCAGCGAATTGCATCTCACGCAGCCCGCCGTGTCGATGCAGATGAAGCAACTCGAAGAGCAGATCGGCTTGCCGCTGATCGAGCAGATCGGCAAGCGGCTGTTCCTGACCGAGGCGGGCCTCGAACTGCGAACCCATGCGCAGCGCTTCGCCCTGCGTTCGCAGGAACTGATCGCCGCGATGGATCAATTTCGCGGGCTGCAGCGCGGGTTTTTGCGGCTCGCCGTCGTTTCGACCGCAAACTATTTCATTCCTCCCTTGATCGCGACCTTGAGCGAGCGGCACCCCGGCATGCACATCAGCCTCCAGGTCGCGAACCGTGAGGACGTGCTGGCCGCGCTCGCGGATAACCGCACCGATCTCGCGATCACAGGGCAGCCGCCCGAGAGCGCCGATTTGGTCGCGCTGCCGTTCAAGGACAATCCACTGGTCGTGATCGCGCCGCCGACGCACTCTTGCGTGCAGGCAGGTGCGCAGGCAGGTGCGCGGGCGGACCTGATCCCGGTGCAGCGACTCGCACGCGAGACCTTCGTCGTACGCGAACCCGGCTCCGGCACCCGGGCGGTCATCGAGCGGCATTTCGCCGAGATGGGAGTCGAAATCTCCGCCGGCTGCGAGTTCAATACGAACGAAGCGATCAAACAGGCGGTGCAGGCCGGGCTCGGTCTCGCGGTCGTCTCGGTGCAGACCATCGAGCTCGAACTGGAAACGCGTCGTCTCGTCGTGCTGCCCGTCGAGGGCTTCCCGATCATGCGCCGCTGGTATGTCGTTCACCGCCGCGACAAGCGTTTGTCGGCCGCGGCTACGGCGTTCGTGGAGTTGCTGATGGCGCAGCCTGCGCCCGCGAACCGCGCTGCCGGCGCCGCGCGCGCGATGACTCAGTCGTGACCGCTTGCGGCCATCGGTGGCGCGCGGTTCGCCGGCTGCGCCTTGTGCGCCCGCGCAGGCCTTACTGCGCCCCCGCCGCCGCGATCTTGCGATAGCCGGCCGGTACCTCGAACATCGAACTCGGGATGGTGTCGCTGCGCACGGCGACGGTTTCGGTGCTCATGCGAAAAATTTGCGTCATCCCGGGCGGCGGGGCCGGATCGGGGGGATTCTTGGCGTCATCCGATTTGTGCATCTTGCCGAACAGACCCATCGCGAGGTTCGACACGACGTCGCCGGACGAGGTCGGCGGCGGCGGTGAGACGTCCGCGGTCGTTCCGCTGCCATTGGCGTTGGAGTTGCATTGCGGGCCGCCGACCTGCATCGAGAACACGGTTTTTGCCGGATAACCCTGCAGGCGGCTGGCGGCTTTCATCGCTTCGCCCCAAGCATTCTGATAGCGGTTGAAAACTGCGCGCGCGTTACTTTGCATATCGGCCGCCAATTCGCCTTGCAGATTCAGCTTCTTGGCGTAGTTACGGTAGAACTCGCTCGTTTCCGCCGCTCCGGGCGCCTCGGTGGCGAGCCACTGGTCGAGCAGGAACACGAAGTCGCAGCTCGTGCCTTTGCTCTTGTCGGTGCAGGTCGTCGTGACACTGACCGTCGCGTGCTCCGCGTCGGCACCCGCGATCGTCGCATGCTCGCCAGTCTGGTCGATGTTCGCACGCGCGGCAGACCACTCGCATTGGCTCTCGTCGACGGGCGCGCCCGAGGCGGCCTGCTGCGCCTTGTCGCCCTGTGGGGTGGACATGCGCTGCACCGCCGTGGCCATCTGCTCGCGCATCTGCTGAAAGCTCGTCTCCGTATATTGCTTGTTCGCCACGTCGATCTCGTCGATGAGCTCCTCATCCAGCCGGATGATCTGTACGCTGTTGCTGGACGAGCCCTTGACGAGCGCGCGCATCAGCTTCGACTTCATCTGGGTCTGGTGTTCCGTGCGAGCGGCATCCTTGGATATCGCCGTGACGTTCTTGCCTTCCATCGCGCCTATCTTCATCGGTCCGAAGCCGTCGACGCTGATTCGCTGCTCGATCGTGATGTCGGCCCAGGCGAGCGGTGACCCCGCCAGCGCGAGGAACCCGATGATCCATGTTCGTGCCGCCTTGAGAATTGCCATGTGCCGTTCCTTCGTGTTCAGTATTGCGCGGGTGCGGGGCCGCACCCTGGGGAGCTCATGAGAAGATGCGTAATTGCGGCGCGAATTGGCTCGCGCAAAAGACCGATTGCAGAGTCGGTACCCATGTAAGGTAGGCGAGGGCAGCGCATCGCTCCAACCCGTATTATGTCAGCTCTATTCTGCGGAACAGGCGACTGCCTCCCGCCCGCCATGATAGTGATGCGACCAGAGCGAACGTTACGAAGAATCTTGCATTGCGGTTCGCGGGCCAGTGGGCGACACTTTCAATACTGGCGCGGGATATCAGCATGGAAGACGCAGTACCTGAAGACGGAACCTGCCCGTGGCGGCGAGGCCCACTGGCCGCCGAATCCGCATGAACGCCGCGCGCTGGAACGAAATCAAGACCGCCTTCAATTCGCTGCTCGGCGTCGATCCTTCGTTGCGCTCGATCGAGGTCGGCAAGATCGCCACCCGCGATCGAGAACTCGCCCGTGCGCTCGAATCGCTGCTGGCGGCGCACGCCAAGGAGAGCGATGACTTCCTGCAGATACCTGCGGCGGCTCTCGAGCCGGTGGACGAGGGGCCCGAGGAAGATTCGCGCGTCGGCACTCACGTCGGCCCCTATGAACTGGTGCGTGAACTCGGCTCCGGCGGAATGGGCGAGGTGTACCTGGCGCGTCGCGCCGATGAGTTCGAGCATCAGGTGGCCATCAAACTCGTGCGCAGCGGCCAGGACTCGGCCGAGGTATTGCGCCGGTTCAGGGCCGAGCGGCAGATCCTCGCCAACCTCGATCATCCGAACATCGCGAAGCTCCTGGATGGCGGGCGCACGCCCCACGGACAGCCTTATTTCGTCATGGAGTACGTGCCGGGGCTGCCGATCACGGAGTATTGCGACCGCAAAGGTCTGAATATCCGCGCGCGCCTCGAACTGTTCATGCAGGCGTGCGCAGCGGTGCAGCATGCGCACCAGAACGCCATCATTCACCGGGACTTGAAGCCGGCGAATATTCTGGTGATCGAGGTCGACGGCAAACCGGTGTCGCGGATCATCGATTTTGGCATCGCCAAGGCAGCGTCCTCGAATCGCATCGATCAAACGCTGCTCACGCAGTTCGGCTATTTCGTCGGTACGCCGGGCTACATGAGTCCAGAACAGGCGGACCCGGAAGCCAAGAACATCGATTCGCGCACCGATGTGTACTCGCTCGGTGCGATTCTGTACGTGTTGCTGACCGGACTGCAGCCCTTCGAGTCGGCGCCGGGGAAAATGCCTCCGCTCGATGAGTGGCTGCGCCAGCTGCGCAAGGAAGAGCCGCCGCGCCCCAGTGTCAAAGTCCATGCCGGTGGGGCAGCCGCGAGCGCCACCGCGGCAGCGCGCAGCACGACACCCGCGCAGCTGCTGAGTGTCTTGCGCGGGGATCTCGGTTGGATCACGATGAAGGCACTCGAGCGGGAGCGCGAGCGCCGCTATGGCACGCCTGCGGAGTTCGCTGCGGATCTGCAGCGCTATTTGAACGACCGACCGGTGATGGCGCGTCCGACGACCCGCGCGTATCGATTCGGGAAATATATTCGCCGCCATTGGGCCGCGAGCGCCGCGGCAGCGGGCTTCGTGCTGTTGCTCGGTGCATTCTCGCTGCTCCAAGCCGTGCAGCTGCGGACGATTACGCGCGAGCGCGATCGCGCCACGCGCGTCACCGATTTCATGACCGGCATGTTCAAGGTGTCGGACCCGAGCGAAGCACGCGGCAACAGCGTGACCGCCCGGGAGATCCTCGACAAGGCGTCCAAGGACGCGAGCCAGGGCCTCGCCGAGGACCCGGAAGTGCAATCACAAATGATGCAGGTGATGGCGAGGACCTACCAGAATTTGGGGCTGTATGGCCGGGCCCAAGAGCTCGCACAACACGCTTTGCAGATGAGGCTGCGCCTCGATGGATCTCACGATCCGCAAACGCTCGAGGCCATGAGCTTGCTCGGTTGGATATTGGCCCGCGAGCGCCATGATACCGAAGCCGAAAAACTGGAGCGCCAAGCGCTCGCGGGTGAGCAAGAGATCCTCGGCGCAGATGATCCGGAAACGCTGCGCACGAAGGATTATCTGGCTGTCATCTTGCAGCACGAAGGGCATGGCGACCAAGCGGAGCCATTGGCGCGCGAGGTCGTGGAGGCCGCGAACCGCCGATTGGGGGGCGACAACCCCCTCACCTTGGAATGGACGAACCATCTTGGCGTGGTGCAAATCACGCGAGGCGAATTCGCCGACGCCGAACGGAACTACCGGCACCTGCTCGAGGTGGAGCGCCGCGTTCTCGGGTTCGATCACCCGGAGTCGCTCAAGGCGCTATCAAATCTGGCGATGACCCTGCCCGCGCAGCAGCGGTGGGCCGAGGCCGAGGCCTTGGCTCGCGAATCCTTGACGCTGCACCGTCGTGTGCTCGGGCCGGAACATCAGAATACGGTCAAGGCCATGGAAAACCTTGCGAACATGCTCATCCATGGCAGGCAATTCAGCGCAGCGGACCAACTCACTCGCGAGGCGCTCGCCGTGCGCTTGCGCACCCTGGGCGCGGATCATCCCGACACCTTGAATTCGCAAGCGGCGTTGGGAGACATCCTGGTCAGGGAAGGCAAGTTGGATGAAGCGGAACGATTGCAGCGCCAAACCTTGGCAAGCAGAGTCCGCGTTTTGGGTGCCAAACACTCGCTGACCGGTGTAGCCGAGGCCGATATCGCCGAAACGCTGATCCAAGAAGGACGTTATGCAGAAGCGGAGGGGATGGCGCGCGACGCCTTCGAGATCCTGCGTGAGCAAATGGTCGCGCAGCATGTTTACACCTTGTCCGCGATGGAAGAACTGGGCAAAGCGCTCGCCTACCAGGGGAAATATGCCGACGCCCTGGCGCTGTATCGCCAAGTGATCGACCAGAAGGATGGTTCGACCGGACAAGGCAGTCCTTGGTCGATCTGGTATGGCCTCGCCCGAGTATCCTTGGCAGCAAACCGCACGGATGAGGCGTTGCGGTATCTGCGCGAAGCGGTCAGCCGCGGCTACCGGGATGTCGATGCAATGATGGCAGACGAGCAGTTGAAGATGCTGCGTACGAATTCCGAGTTCCAGCAGATCGTAGCGGGGCTCGCGGAGACTGCAGGCCCGGCGAAGCACCTCGTGCGACCGGAAATATGATTTGCGCGGTCCGCGGCGCGTTCTTGCGCGCGTGATCTCGACAAGCTCGAATTGGAGTGATACGAATGGATCCCCGCCGCGAGCCCGGGTATTGCCATGCAAGAAGAAAGAATTACCAAGCTAGACCCCACGGCGCTCGTTCCTTTGATCCCCACCGAGTTCGACCTCACGAATTTCCTCGTGCGCATGCCGACCACGATTGCGCGAGAACTGCATTTGCTGCTGCAGGGGCGCGAACTCATTTCGGTGTACTTCAACAGTCGCCAGAGCACGTTCCTCTCCGCCCTGCAACATATCGACGCCGAGGATCGATGCTTCTCGTTCGACATCAGCGTCGACGAGGCTCTCAACTCTGCCTTCGAGCGCAGCAGCGATGCAGTCATCGCCGCCATGTCGGCAGGTGTCAGAATTCAGTTCGAAATCCAGAGCGGCATCAAGAGGATCGTGGACTTCGACGGCCGCCCCTCTTTTCAGGCGCAAGTTCCCTCCGCGCTCATCAAGCTGGATCGTCGCGAGTCCTTGCGTTTGCCGCTGACGATTGCTGAACCAATGCTGTGCCGATTGCGCCATCCCAAAGGGACCTTCTTAGAGGCGCAGGTGCATGACCTGTCGATTGGAGGTATGGGTTTGGTGTTCAAGAGCGACATGGACGTCGAGCCGGGGGACATCTGCACTGCTTGCCGTATCGACCTCGGAACTTGCGGCACCGTCGAGGTGACGGTGGTCATTCGAACCAAACGCCGGGTTGCCAAACTGGATTCGAGTTTGCAGACCGTCGTGGGTAGCAGCTTCGTCAATCTCCAGCGCAATGCCGGGAATTCACTGCGTCGCTACATTAACGAGCTGGAGCGAGAGCGTCAGCGTACGCGCCGACAGGAGTGAGCATCGAGGCGGCCGCCCGAACAACGCCGCGCCCTGCGCCAGCTACGGTCCGGCACCGCTGGCTGCAAAAGGCATTGCCGGGAAACATTTGCGATTCGAAGCTTCTCAAGCGACACTAAGTCCCCAAGGCTTTGCCATGAGAAGGTCAGCGACGGACGCTTCAGATTGGACGACCAGACACCCAGCAGTATCGTCGTAAGATGGCGTGCGGGCGACGATCAGGCGCTCAAAGCATTGATGCCGCTGATCTATGGCGAATTACGTCAAATTGCACGCCGACACCTGCGCGGCGAGCGCAACAACCATACCCTGCAAACGACGGCCCTGATTCACGAAGCGTATCTGCGCCTTGCTGGGACCGCAGAGGCAAGCGTTCAGGATCGACGCCATTTCGTAGCCCTGGCTTCGCGCGTCATGCGCCAAGTTCTGGTCGACCACTCCAGAGGTCGGCTCGCCGCCAAGCGGCAAGGCGGAGTCCGGGTCACTCTCTCCGATGCCGCCGACATCGCCGACGGTTCCGAAGTCAATGTGGTCGCGGTCGACGACGCATTGAGCCGCTTGTCGCAATTCGATGAGCAGCAAGCGCGCATCGTGGAGTTGCGCTTCTTCGGCGGACTCTCGATCTTGGAAACGGCGGCCGCACTGAGCATTTCAGTAACCACCGTCAAGCGGGAATGGACCATGGCGCGGGCCTGGCTACGCAGCGAGTTGCATCCCGACCAGCCCTGAGCGCCGCGCCCGCTGGGCCACTTCGTCGACGGATTATGTAGCTCCTGTTAGCCGGCTGGTCTGGTCGTTCGGTTGCAGAGGGAGATCAACGTGAATTGTCCGCGCGCACCCGAATTGATCGGCCGCGCTCGTCACGCGAGCGCGTAGAGCACCTCGACGAACGAAGCGACCGCGCCATCGAGACCTTGCACTTTGGGGTTCGTCGACTCGATCAAATAGTACTCGTCGGGCGCATGCGCGCCAGTGCCGTGACCCAAGCCGAAGTCGCCGGCCGCCAAGCTCAGCGGCGGATTGGTGAACCGGTAGCCCGGCCACGATCCCGGGCTGCGCGGCAACACCTGTGGCTTCACGCCCAGTTTGCGGTAGGTCTTGAGCACCGCTTGCATGAACTTGCTGTTCTCGTCGGTCTGGGTCGGATCGTAGCCGCCGGTCATGTTGACCTCGATGTCGCCGAAGCCTTGTTTGGCCAGATGTGCTTTGAGCTTCGCGAGCGTATCCGCGGCGGTCATGTCGGGCACGAGCCGCATGTCGATCTTGGCGACCGCACGGTGCGGGAGAATTGTCTTGCCGCCCGGACCGGTGTAGCCGCCGACCAGACCTTCGATGTTGATCGTGGGCTGGGAGTACAAACGCAGCAGCGATTCCGGCCAGTTCAGGTCATGAACCCAATGACTGACACCGAATTCCTTCTTGACGACGTCCTCCGGCACCTCGGCGGCGTAGGTGAGCACCATCTCCTTCTGCCGCGCGGTCAGCGGCTTGGCGAGGTCGAAGAATCCCTCGACGGCCGGTGTGTGGCCGTCCTTCTCGACGAGCGTATTGAGCGCCTGGATTAGATGCCATGACGGCGAGTCGACCTGTGCTTCGAGGCTCGAGTGTACGTCCTTCTTGGGCCCACGGCCCCAAGCCTCGCCGCTCGATACGAGTTCGAGTTCGACCACGCCTTTGGCGCCCATGGTCACCTGGAGGCTACCGTCGGGGCTCTGGTCCGCCGAGGGTAGGAGTATGCCCACGCAGGACTTGAGTGCCGCCAGCACGTCCGGTGTCATGACGATCTCGCCGAAGTGCGGCGACGCGATTTCTTCCTCCCCCTCGGCAACGAGCACCAGGTTGACCGGCAGCTTCCGGCCGGTCTGCTTGAACGCCAGCAGCGCGCTCAGAAAAGAATTCTGCGGTCCCTTCTGGTTGACCGCGCCGCGGCCCATGAGCACCGTGCCGAGGCCCTCCTTCGGCACGAGCCGGCCCTCGAGCGGCGGCGAACTCCATTCTTCGGTCACGAACTGCTTCACGTCGTACATGAAATACACGGCGACCGTCGTCGCGGCTCCCGCATCGAGCTTGCCGAAGACACCCGATTTGCCCGCGGTCGGAATCAGGCGTACGCCCGTGAAGCCCGCCTGTCGCGCGAGTTCGGCCATGTATTCGGGACCTTGCGGGTAGTTGCGGTTCTCGGCAGCGATCGAGGGCAGCGCGATCCACTCTTGCAGTCGCTTGATGTTCTCGGCGTGCATCTTCGGGATTTCGGCGAGCACCGCCGCTTTGTCGGCGCCGCCGGACGCGCCCAGGGCGAGCGTCGGCGCCGCGGCGAGCGCCGCGCCCGAAACGGCTCCCTGCACGAATTCACGACGATTCAAGCCTTCGCCCGCTGCTTTGGTCATTACCGGCGTACCCCATGCTGTTGGATGCTTGCTGATCAAGTTGCCAATCGATTATAGACGGCGGTTGCGCACTCGAACGTAAACTTCGCAAGTAAGTTTGCGCACGCGGCCGCCGCGACCCGCGCCCCCCGCGTGCGAGTCTTCATGTTTTTGATTCTCCCGTTTAGAATCGGCGGCGACCGCTTTCTCCAGAAAAATGAGGCTAGTCGGCGCGTGTTGCGACTGTGTGAACGTGCAGGACTAGGATGAAGCACTTCAAGGTGAAACTGAGTGCACGGGGCCCCGGTGGCGCATGGACGTTCGTGAAGATTCCGTTCAGCGTCGAGAGGGAATTCGGCAGCAAGTCGCGTGTCGCCGTTTCCGGAACGATGAACGGTTTTGCATTTCAGAATTCACTGATGCCGAACGGCGACGGTACGCACTCGATGATGGTCAGCAAGGCCTTGCAGGCAGGAAGTCCATCGCAATCGTCATCGCCAAGCGACACGTCCGTTGAGCGCGAGGAGGCGCGATGCTGAGTTACGTCTACTTCGGCACGAATGACCTTGAGCGGGCCACGCGATTTTACGAGGCGACCCTGGCGCCGCTCGGCATGCGGCGATGCATCACCGGCGACCCGGAGTGGGACCGCATTTCGGCTGGGTGGGGGATTTACGAGAACGACGGTGCGCGGGAACTGGCGTTTTGGATTGGGAAACCGTTCGATCAACAAACGGCCACGGCGGGCAACGGTTGCATGGTTGCATTCAGTGCGCAATCGTGGAAATCGGTCGATGATTTTCATGCTGCTGCCCTCGCTCATGGCGGAACTTCTGAGGGTGCACCGGGCCTGCGACGACATTACGGCCCCGACTTTTACGCGGCGTATGTGCGGGACTTGGATGGCAATAAGCTAGCGGCGGTTTGCCGCGGCTTCACGGAACCGGAGTAATCGAAAAACTCTTCTGGAAAAGCTTCCGGGAACGCTCACAAGAGATCGATTCGCAAGCGCAAGGCGTCGCCCGAGCCATGTTGCCCTGGTTTATGCAGCCATCGGGAAGTTTGATGGCCGGCCCTCGTGCCTCCTTGTCCAAGAGCGTCACGCGGAACTTGGAGGAATCCCGAATCATTCCTGAAGCTCCTCATCAGCGGCTTCAGGCCGTAAATTATGCGGTGACCAACCGCGCTGTAGGGCGGCCATGTGCCTGCCAGGTACTCTGGCGCCGGCCAGATCAGGATGGCTTTTCGATCCGAGTTCACCGCGCGTCGTATTCCGCGATCCTGCGCAACCACAGATCCTTGGCTTCGCTCGGTAGAAAGGACGCCTCGAAGGAATTCTCGGCGAGCGTGCGTACTTCGGCGCGGGACAAGTTGAGTCCCCGCTGGACGGCGAGAAAATTCTCGAGCAGATAGCCGCCGAAATAAGCAGGGTCGTCCGAGTTGACTGTGACGCAGAGCCCCCGGGCGAGGAGCCGCCGCAGGTTGTGGTCCTCGATGCGCGCGAACACCTTGAGCTTGACGTTCGAGAGCGGACAGACGGTCAGCGGCACGCGCTCGCGCGCGAGTCGGGCGAGCAGCGCGGGATCCTCCTCGCAGCGGACGCCATGGTCGATCCGGCGCACATGCAGAATATCGAGGGCTTGTTCGATATAGCTCGGAGGTCCTTCCTCCCCCGCGTGCGCGACGGCATTCAAGCCCAGGGACCGTGCCCGTTCGAACACGGCGGCGAACTTCTGCGGGGGATGGCCGGATTCAGAGGAGTCGAGACCGACGCCGGTGAGTTGGTGCTGATGGGGCAGGGCCTCTTCGAGCGTGCGCATCGCATCCGACTCGCTCAGATGCCGCAAGAAGCACAGGATCAGGCCGGAGCTCATCCCCACTGCGCCTTGCGCCTCGTCGAGGGCGCGGCGAATCCCGGCGATGACGACCTCGATCTTCACGCCGCGCTCGGTATGAGTCTGCGGATCGAAGAAGATCTCGACATGCACGACCCCCTGCTGCCAGGCTTTGCGCAAATAGTCGCGAGTCAGGAGGTAGAAATCCTCGGCGTCACGCAGGACGGCGGCGCCGGCGTAGTAAATATCCAGAAATGCCTGTAGATCGGCGAAATCGTAGGCCGCGCGCGCCGCCTCGATCGTCGCGAAGGGAAGCCGGACGCCGTGCTTCGCGGCGAGGCGCAGCGCGAGTTCGGGCTCGAGCGACCCTTCGATGTGCAGATGCAATTCCGCTTTGGGAAGCCCTCTGATGTACTCCAGCATGCGCCTGCACCCTGCGGTCCAACCGTGGACCGATCCGATCGTGGACTCACTCTATACGACTTGGGTCCATTTCTATAGGATCGAACGCCATGGGCCAGTTGACGACTCACGTGCTCGATACCACTGCCGGGCTGCCCGCGGCAGCCGTGCGTATCGAGCTTCATGCCTGGGTTGAGCCCGCACCAAGATTGCTCACGCGCAGGGTCACGGGCCGGGATGGCCGCTGCCCCGAACCGCTGCTCGTCGGCGAGGATTTGCACGCGGGCCGCTACGCGCTCACGTTCCAGATTGGCGAGTACTTCCGGGCGCGCGGCTTCGAGCTGCCGCAACCGGCCTTCCTCGAGGAGGCCGTGATCCACGTCGGCATCGCCGATCCGACGGCGCATTACCACGTGCCACTGCTGATTTCGCCGTGGAGCTACTCGGTCTACCGCGGAGGATAAGGGCTCGTGACGATTGCGGGTCCGCTCGTTCCCTATCTGCTCGACTGGCTCGCGCTGCTCGTTCGCTGGTTGCATCTGATCGCCGGTATTGCCTGGATCGGCGCATCCTTCTACTTCGTCTGGCTCGACAACCATCTGCAGCCGCCGTTCGACGGCGCGCACACCGACGCCGGCATCGGCGGCGAACTCTGGGCCGTGCACGGCGGTGGCTTTTATCGCTCGCAGAAATACCGCGTTGCGCCCGCTGTCTTGCCGCCGAAGCTGCACTGGTTCTATTGGGAAGCCTACACCACCTGGCTGTCCGGCTTTTTTTTGCTCTGTCTGCTGTATTTCTGGCGGGCGGAGGCCTATTTGATCGATCCGGCCGTCGCCGCGCTGACGAAGCCCGTCGCGATTGCGCTTGCCCTCGCCGCCATCGTCGGCAGCTGGCTCATCTACGATGGCCTGTGCCGTTCCCCGCTCGGACGGCGCGGCCGCGCTTTCACACTCGTGCTGGGCCTATTGGCCGCCGCCCTAGCGTGGACGCTATGCCACTGGTTCAGCGGCCGCGGCGCGTTCATGCTGTTCGGCGCGGCCCTCGGGACGATCATGGTGGCGAACGTGCTGTTCGTGATCATTCCGGGGCAGCGGGAAATGGTGCAAGCCAAGCGTGAAGACCGGGTGCCCGATAGCCATGCCGGACTGCGCGGCAAGCAGCGTTCCGTACACAACACTTATTTTACGCTGCCGGTGCTGTTCGTCATGCTCAGCAATCATTACGCCATGACCTTCGGCGCGCGTTACAACTGGCTGGTGCTGATCGCGATGAGCTTTGCGGGAGCCTGCATTCGCGCCTGGTTCGTCGCGCGGCACAAGCCTCTCGAGCGCGGCCCCTTCGCCGCGGCACTGCCGGGTGTCTTGGGTGTGTTTACCGTGGCCGTCGTCGTCGTGGCGCTTGCGCCCGTGCCCATGGCGGGCGCGAACATGCAGCTGGCGGCGGCTTCGCTCGATCGTGAGCGTGTGCAGACCATCGTGACGCAGCGCTGCGCACCGTGTCATGCGACCAGACCTTCGCAGCCGGGGTTCAATGCACCGCCGAACGGTCTCGTGTTCGAGACGCTGATCGAGGTGCGCAACCACGCCGCCGAAGTTGCGCAGCAGCTGAACTCCCGCGCGATGCCGCTCGGCAATCTCACCGGCATGACCGACGAGGAGCGCGCGCAGCTGACGAACTTCGCTGCCGCGGCGGGCGCCGCCAAGAGCGTCGGCGACCCAAACGGTGCGGCGCCGTGAGCCAGAGCCCGGGCTATCCGCGCGATCTCATCGGCTACGGACGTCGCCCGCCGCATGCCGACTGGCCGGATGCGGGGCGAATCGCCGTGCAGTTCGTCTTGAACTACGAGGAGGGAGCCGAGAATTGCGTGCTCGACGGCGATCCCGCCTCCGAGGTCTTTCTCTCCGAGATCATCGGCGCACAAGCGTTTCCGATGCGCCATATGAGCATGGAGTCGTTGTACGAGTATGGCTCTCGCGCCGGCCTCTGGCGGCTGTTGCGGCTGTTCGAGCGGCGGCGGCTACCTCTGACCATCTTTGCGGTCGCCGCTGCTGCGAGACGCAATGCGGAAGCGGTGGCCGCATTCCAGGAACTCGGCTGCGAGATCGCGAGTCACGGTCTGCGCTGGCTCAGTTATCAAATGGCGGACGAAGCGACCGAGCGGGCGCACATGGCCGAGGCAACGGCGATCTTGCGCGAGCTGTTCGGCTCGGCGCCGCTCGGCTGGTACACGGGGCGTGACAGCCCGCTGACGCGGCGCTTGCTGGTCGAACACGGCGGCTTCCTCTATGACTCGGACTCCTATGCCGACGACTTGCCGTACTGGACGCGCGTCACCGATCGGGCCGGCGCCGTGCACACGCATCTGGTCGTGCCGTATGCGCTCGATACCAACGACATGCGTTTCGCGACCGCTCAAGGTTTCAATTCCGGCACGCAATTCTTCGAGTACCTGCGCGATGCCTTTGACACCTTGTACCGCGAAGGCGACCCGGCGGGATTGAATGCGCCAAAAATGCTCTCGATCGGCTTGCACTGCCGCCTCGCCGGCCGGCCGGGCCGTGTCGCGGCACTCGAGCGCTTCATGGACCACGTACTCCGCCACGATCGGGTGTGGATTTGTCGCCGGATCGACATCGCGCGCCACTGGACCCTGCGACATCCATGGAATCCCGCCTCATGATCGCGCTCGAACGATTGAACGAACTGGCGCAAGCGGACTTCGTCCTCGCGCTGGCCGGGATCTTCGAGCATACCCACTGGGTCGCGGAACGGGCGCATGCAGGCGCTCCGTTCCGGTCGCGACTGCAGCTGCTCGACACGCTCCGCACGGTGCTGTACGAGGCGGAGCTCGCCGAGCAAACGAACTTGATTCTGGCGCATCCGCGACTCGGCAGCCGCGTGCAACAGCACAGCGAATTGACCGCGGCTTCGGCGCGCGAACAGCGCCGCGCGGGCCTCGCGGCCTGCAGCGACGCCGAGTATGCCGTGCTGCGGCGCCTCAACGACGCCTATTTCGAGCGCTATGGCTTGCCCTTCATTCTCGCCGTGCGCGGCTACGATGCACCCGCGATCATCGCCAATATCGAAATGCGATTGCACAGCGAGATTCCCTTCGAGCGCAGCGCGGCGCTGCACCAGATCGGCTTGATCGCTGCCTATCGACTTGCCGAGCGCGTCTCCTCGGCAGCGGAAACCGAGTTCGCCGCCATGTGCGAGCGCCTGGCGCGTTGTCCCGTACAAGCACCCGAGGCAGATGGCGTGCGCGCCGAATTGCTGCGCGAATGGCTGCTTGCTGCGGGCTTCGAAGTCAGCGGCAGCCGCGACGGCGCGATGCGCGCAGCGCTCACAGCGGCCCCGCAAGCTGCGCCGGGCGCCGCGCAAATCCTCATCGGCCCGCCCGGCGAAGCCCCGGCCGGGGCGCAGTGCTACGATCAAGCGCTGGGTTTTCTCGCCGCGATCGCCCTCGCGCAGCAATTCCGTGGCGACGGCACCGATCCCGGCTGCACGCTCGAACTCAATATCCCCAGACGCGACTTGAATCTCCTCACGCCAGGGTATCCCGATCCCGTGCTGCGTGAGCGCGCCGTGCCCGCGCTGCGCGAGTTTCTGCAAGCCCATGCGGCAGCTTGCCTGCCGATAGCGAGCGTCAACGAACATGACTGAAGCACTCGACCTCGACGCGCCGCTCGGTGCCGCTGCGCAATTGAATCTGGCCGATCCGCGCCTCGGCGCCACGGTAGTGGCCGCGAGCGATGAGTTTTTCGCGCCCGCGCAGCGTATGCTCAGCGCGGCGGAGCCCGAATGGCGCGCCGGCGTCTTCGATGCACATGGTAAGTGGATGGACGGCTGGGAAACGCGTCGGCGCCGAGGCGCGGGCTTCGACCATTGCATCCTGCGTCTCGCTGCAGCCGGAACGGTCGCCGTACTCGAGATCGATACGCGCTATTTCACCGGTAATTTTCCGCCGTTCGCATCCGTCGATGCCTGCCGGGTCGGCGGCGATCCGGACGCTGCGACGCTGTGGACGGAGATCCTGGGGCGGTCGCCGCTGCGTGGGGATAGCCGCCACCGCTTCGCCGTGCGCGAGGCGGGTCCTTGGACTCATCTGCGACTCAATATCTACCCCGATGGTGGCATCGCGCGCCTACGCGCCTACGGTGCCGTGCACCGCGAACCAGCGGCGGGCGCCGAGAGCATCGATCTTGCGGCAGCACTGTGCGGCGGGCGAGCTCTCGCCTGCAGCGATGAACACTATGGCTCGGCCGCGAATCTGCTGCTGCCCGGCCGCGGCGCGAGCATGGCAGACGGGTGGGAAACGCGCCGTCGCCGCGAGCCGGGCCACGATTGGGTGATTTTGCAATTGGGCGCCGTCGGCCGCATCAGCGCCGCGGAAATCGACACGGCGCATTTCAAGGGCAACTTTCCCCATCAAGTCTCGATGCATGCGGCTCGGCTCGCGGGCGAATGGAGCGGCGACTTACGCGCCCTGAGCCTGTATTGGCCGGTGCTGCTCGAACCCCATTTGCTGGGCGCGGATCAGGTCGTTCGCTTCGAGCGGCAACTAGCGGATCTTGGCCCGGTTTCGCACGTGCGTGTGAACATTCACCCGGACGGCGGCTTGAGCCGCGTGCGCTTGTTCGGACGACCGAGCGGATGACCGCCGGCATCCTGTTGCGGCCCGAGCCCTTGACCGCGGCTGGTTTCGCACCGTACGGCGACGTCATCGAAAGCGAGGCTAGCGGCTTTCGTTGGATCAACGCCGGCACGGCCAAACGCTACGAGACCCGAGCCCGCATCGAGGTGACGGCGCACGGCGGACGGCCGCTGGTCAGCATCTTCGAGGCACAGCCACGCGCTTTTCCGCTGCCGGTCACGCTGCTGGAGCGGCATCCCTGGTCGAGTCAGGCGTTCTTTCCGCTGCAAGAGCGGCCATTCCTCATCGTCGTCGCCGCCGAAGGGGCAGCGCCGCTCGCCACACGCATCCGCAGTTTCCTGAGTTCCGGCAGACAAGGTGTCAATTACCGGCCGCAGACTTGGCATCATCCCCTGCTGGCTCTTGGTGAAATCAGCCGCTTTCTGGTCATCGATCGGGGCGGCGAGGGCGAGAATTGCGAGGAGGTCGCGCTCGAGACCGGCGCGGTTACGTTGACGGCTGCTTGAGACCCCGGCCTATTTGGGAACGGTCGCATCCACGCCGTCGACGAACCAGTTCAGCGATTCCAATTCCGCGACCGGCACCGACCCATGGGCGTCGACCTTGAGCGCTCCGCCATTGTCCTTGATGGGTCCTGCGAACGGCAGCAAGCTGCCGTCGATGATCGCCCGCTTTTTCGCCTCGAAGACCTCGGCCACCGCGGCCGGCACGGCGGCACTGAGCGGCGTCAGCACCACGAGTCCTTCCTTCAGGCCCCAGCGGGTTTGGCGCCCGCCGCTCCAGCTGCCATCGAGCTGTTTCTTGACCTCATCGACGTAATAGACGCTCCAGTTCTCCGTGTTTGCGGTCAGTTGCGCGTGCGGGCCGAATTTCGCCATGTCGGAGTCCCAGCCGAAGGCGTGGATGCCCTTTTCCTCGGCGACTTGGACCACGGCGGGTGAATCCGTGTTTTGACACAGAATGTCGGCGCCTTGGGCGACCAGCGCCTCGGCCGCCTGCCGCTCCTTGCCCGGGTCATACCAGGTATCGGCCCAAACCACCTTCGTGCGGATCTTCGGGTTGACGCTGCGGGCGCCCAGCGTGAATGCATCGATGTTGCGTATGACCTCGGCGACCGGAAAGGAGGCGACGTAACCGAGGGTGTTGGTCCGGGTCATGCGTCCGGCGAGTACGCCGAGCAGGTAAGCGCCCTCGTAGAAACGCGCTTCGTAAGTCACGACGTTGCCCGCGGTCTTGTAGCCCGTGGCATGCTCGAAATGGATCTTGGGGAACAGCTTGGCGACTTTGAGCGTCGGCTCCATGTAGCCGAAGGACGTCGTGAAGATCAGCTGATAGTCCTTGGCCGCCAATTGCCGGATCACGCGTTGCGCATCCGCGGTCTCGGGTACGTCGTCAACGTAGCTCGTGGCGACCTTGGCGCCGAATTGTTGCTCGACCGCGAGCCGGCCGAGATTGTGCTCGTACGACCAGCCACCGTCGGCGACCGGGCCCACGTAAACGAAGGCTATTTTCAGGGGGTCGGCCGCAGCCGACAGCGCGGCGAGCGCGAGAGCGCAACTCAGGAGCAGCGTTCGCACCGGATTGCTGACGCAAATGCTCCTGAAGATCATCGAGTGCTAAATATCATCGAGTGCTAAATATCATCGAAGAAGTTCGCGGACACCGGCTTGTGCGCCAATATCTCTTCGCGCGTGAGTCCCTGGATCTCGTGCGGGAAGACCAACCAACGGTCGGAATCGTGCACGTAATAATCGGGCACAAGGGTACTGCGATTACGCGACGGCTTGTAATAGACGGTGGCAATCCGGATGCGCTCCGGCAAATTGCGGCGACAACGACGCTTGAGCTCCGCGAGCACGGCATCCAAACTCCGCCCGGAATCCCAAACGTCGTCGACCAGCAGCAACTCGTCGTCCGCGGAAAGCCGCGAGACCAGGTAATCGATCGCATGGACACGCACCTTCTTGTCTTGTTGATCGATGCCGATATAAGAAGACGTGCGTATCGCGATGTGATCGGCATGGATGGCGTGGTACTCGAGAACTTCTTGCACGGCGATGCCGATCGGAGTGCCGCCGCGCCACATCGCCACGAGGAAGGTCGGGCGGAAGCCGCTGGCGATGATCCGCCGCGCCAGTTCCATCGAATCCCGCAGCAACGAGTCCGCGGAAATGAATAATTTATCCATGCGGCCAATGCTGCGCCCAAGGACGGTGATGAGGCAAGCGACGCCGCGCGAGTCGCCAAGCGCCGCTCAAACGAGTAGGATTTCGACGCAGATGCCCGCCGTCATGATGAACCCCGATGCCCTCGAGCAGCGCGCCCCCGCCGGTTGGAGCGCGCACTTGGATCTGCGTGTGGAGCGTCGCGACGGACGCGCGGTGCTCGCGCACAACGCGCATCGAGGACCGCTGCAGGTTCAGAAGGCATTGCATCCGGAAGGACCGGAGATTTGTCACGTGGCGGTGTTGCATCCGCCGGGCGGGATCGCGGCGGGTGACCGGCTCGCGATCGACACCCGCGTTGCAGCCGGCGCACGCGCGCTGTTGACGACCCCGGGCGCGACGAAATGGTATCGATCGGAGGGCGGCCGGGCGGAACAAAATCTGTGTTTTAACCTCGAGGCCGACGCGGTGCTGGAATGGCTGCCTCGCGAGACCATATTCTTCGACGGTGCGCGCGCTGCCTCGAGCCTCGACGTGCGCTTGGGCTGCGGTGCGAAATTCCTCGGCTGGGAGATCCTTTGCTTCGGGCGCAGCGCCGCTGGTGAGCGTTGGCGCAAGGGCCGGGTCGAATTGCGCACGCGCATCGCCGTTCCCGGCAGGCTGATCTGGAACGAGTCCGCGAATCTGCGCGCCGACGGCGGCTTTCAGCAATCGCCCGTGGGCCTCGCCGGCCGCACGGTCAGCGCGACTTTCCTGGCGGCGGGACTCGATCCGGCGCCGGCATTGATCGCCGCTTGCCGCGGCCTCGCCGAGGATCGCGCCGATTGCCAGCGCGGCATCAGCGCCCTGCCCCGGTTGTTCGTGGCGCGCTATCTCGGCGACTCCTCGGAACAGGCTTTTCATTGGTTTCGCGATTTGTGGAATCTCGTCCGGCCCGCCTGGCTCGGCACGAGCGTGCGAGTGCCCAGACTCTGGGCGACCTGATATGGAGCTGACACCCCGTGAGAAGGACAAGCTGCTGATCTTCACCGCTTCTTTGCTTGCGGAACGCCGGCGCGCGCGCGGTTTGAAACTCAATTACCCAGAGACCGTCGCTTTGATCACCGCGGCGATTCTCGAAGGCGCTCGCGACGGCAAAACGGTTGCCGAACTCATGAGCTACGGCACCAAGATCATTTCCCGGGCCGAGGTGATGGATGGGGTTGCCGAGATGATTCCCGAGATCCAGGTCGAAGCGAGCTTTCCGGACGGCACGAAACTCGTGACCGTCCATCACCCGATCGTCTGAGGAGGCCGCCATGATTCCCGGAGAAGTTTTCGTCGCGGACGGCGAGATCGAGTTGAACGCCGGGCGCAGAACGCAGAGCGTGGTCGTCGAGAACGCCGGCGACCGGCCGATCCAGGTCGGTTCGCATTATCACTTCTTCGAAACCAACGCGGGCCTGCGTTTCGATCGGGAGCCGACCCGGGGCTTCCGCTTGGACATTCCTGCCGGCACGGCGGTGCGCTTCGAGCCGGGACAATCGCGCACCGTGCAGCTGGTGGAATTCGGCGGGTTGCGCCGTGTGTTCGGCTTTCAGGGCAAGATCATGGGAGATCTTTAGAGCATGGCGGTGAAGATCTCCCGCGCGGCGTACGCGGAAATGTTCGGTCCGACGATCGGCGATCGGGTGCGGCTGGCTGACACGGCACTCGTCATCGAGGTCGAAAAGGATTACACGCTGTACGGCGAAGAGGTGAAATTCGGCGGTGGCAAGGTCATCCGCGACGGCATGGGTCAAGGCCAGGGTACGCGCTCCAGCGTCGCCGATACCGTCATCACGAATGCCCTGATCATCGATTATTGGGGCATCGTGAAAGCGGACGTCGGATTGCGCGACGGCCATATTTGGGCGATCGGCAAGGCGGGAAACCCGGACGTTCAGTCGGGCGTGACGATTCCGATCGGTGCCGCGACCGAGATTATCGCGGGCGAGGGGATGATCTTGACGGCCGGCGGGGTCGACACGCACATCCACTTCATCTGCCCGCAGCAAATCGAAGAGGCACTGGTCTCCGGTGTGACGACCATGATCGGCGGCGGCACGGGACCCGCGGCGGGCACCAGCGCCACGACCTGTACGCCCGGGGCCTGGCATATCCACAGCATGCTGCTCGCGGCCGAAGGCTACGCGATGAATCTCGGTTTTCTCGGCAAGGGCAACGTGAGCCTGCCTGAGCCGGTTCGGGAGCAGATTCGCGCCGGTGCGATCGGCCTCAAGCTGCACGAGGACTGGGGCACCACGCCCGCGGCGATCGACAACTGCCTGCGGGTCGCCGACGAGTTCGACGTCCAGGTCGCCATTCACACCGACACGCTGAACGAGTCGGGATTTCTCGAGACGACGCTGGCCGCGATCGACGGCCGGACGATCCATACCTTCCACACCGAGGGTGCGGGCGGGGGGCACGCGCCCGACATCATCAAGGCCGCCTCGTTCGACAACGTGCTGCCGAGTTCCACCAATCCGACCAGGCCCTACACCATCAACACCATCGATGAACACCTGGACATGTTGATGGTTTGCCACCATCTCGATCCGGGGATTGCCGAGGACATCGCCTTCGCCGAGTCTCGCATCCGGCGCGAGACCATCGCCGCGGAGGACATCCTGCACGACATCGGCGCCTTTTCGATGATGTCTTCGGATTCGCAGGCCATGGGGCGGGTGGGCGAGGTGATCATTCGGACGTGGCAGACCGCCCACAAGATGCGTGAGCAGCGCGGCGCCTTGGGTGGCGACGACGCGCGGCGCGACAATGCGCGGGTCAAGCGCTACATCGCGAAGTACACGATCAACCCGGCGATCACCCACGGCATCGGCCATCTGGTGGGGTCCATCGAGGTCGGCAAACTCGCCGATCTCGTACTCTGGAAGCCCGCGTTCTTCGGCGTCAAGCCGAGTTTGGTCCTGAAGAGCGGCATGATCGCGATGGCGCCGATGGGCGACCCGAACGCGTCGATTCCGACGCCGCAGCCCGTGCATTACCGGCCGATGTTCGGTGCCCAGGGCCGCGCGCTCGAGAAGTCCCTGACGTTCGTCTCGGCGGCGGCGCTCGAAGACCCGGATTTCCTCGCCTTGGGGCTCGCCAAGCGTCTCGCCCCCGTGCGCGGCACCCGCCAAGTGCGCAAAACCGACATGATTCACAACGATGCGCTGCCGCGCATCGAGGTCGACTCCGAAACCTACGCAGTGCGCGCCGACGGGGTGCTGCTCGTCTGTGAGCCGGCGGCGAGCCTGCCGCTGACGCAGCGCTATTTTCTGTTTTAATGCCATCCATGTCGAACCTACTCCGAGTGCGTCTCGATTTCGCCGCACGCTGCAAGAGCCGCCTGCTGCTGCGACTGGAGAACGGTGAACAAGCCGCCTTGATCGTCGCCCGCGGCCGTGTGCTGCGTGCCGGCGAGATCGTGCGTCTCGCGGACGGCCGCGACGTCGAAATCATCGCCGACGAGGAGCCGCTGTACGAGGCGAGCAGTGCCGATCCCGTGCTGCTTGCCAAGGCCGCCTACCATCTCGGCAATCGGCACGTGGCCTTGCAGGTGATGCCGGGTCGTGTGCGCTTTCTCGCCGACCACGTGCTCGAGGGGCTGGTCCGGGGACTGGGGCTGACGGTCACGCCGCTGGTCGCCGCATTCGAGCCCGAAGGCGGCGCATACGGACATCACCACGCACATGGCAGCGAGCAGCCGCTCGCCAAACCGAAGATTCACGAGTTCGCGCGCCCATGAGTTCGCTCGCCGATATGCGGCTCCTGCAACTCGCCAGCCAGGCTCTGCCGGTCGGCGGCTACAGTCATTCTCAAGGCTTGGAAGCGGCGATCGAGGCGGGCAGTGTGCGAGATGAGGCGTCGGTGGCGGCGTGGATCCGGGATCTGCTCGAGTTTTGCATCGCGAGCTTCGAAGTGCCCTATCTGCTCGCCCTGCATCGCGCCTGGAGCGCCGACGACTGGAGTTCGGTTGCGGCGCGCAACGAGGAATTCCTGGCCAGCCGCGAAACGGCGGAATTGCGTGCAGCCTCAGTGCAAATGGGCTATTCCTTGCGCAGCCTGCTCATGCAATTGCCCGATGTGCCTGCCGCCCTTGCCGAGCCCCTGGCGTGCTTGCGCGAACCCAGCCTGCCGTGCGTCTGGACCGCGGCTGCCGTGGCTTGGCGGATCGGCTGCGCCGATATGCTGCGCGGGTATCTGTGGTCCTGGGCGGAGAATCAGGTGCTCGTCGCGGTTAAGACGCTGCCCATGGGTCAGTCCGCGGGGCAACGGGTGCTGTTCGCCGCCGCCGCCGAGATCGCGCAACTCCTCGATGCGCAAACTCTCGATGCGCAGATTCAAGGCGGGCAGATCCACGGCCAGACGCTGGCGGACCCGCCGCCGCCCCTGGCGGGCCTGTCGAATTTCGCTCCCGGACTTGCCATCGCGAGTGCGCGGCATGAAACGCAGTATTCGCGCCTGTTCCGGTCCTGAACGTGGCAGGCGCCAACTCACCGTTGCGAGTCGGTATCGGCGGTCCGGTCGGATCGGGCAAGACCGCGTTGACCTTGGCGCTGTGCCGCGCCTTGCGTGAACGCTACGACATCGCCGTCGTCACGAACGACATCTACACGGAGGAAGATGCGCAATTCCTCGTGCGCAATGATGCGCTCGCGCCGGAGCGCATCCTTGGGGTGGAGACCGGGGGCTGTCCGCATACGGCGATCCGCGAGGATGCTTCGATCAATCTCGAAGCGGTGGCGCGCCTCTGCGAGCGCTTCCCGCGACTCGACGTCGTGTTCGTCGAAAGCGGCGGCGATAATCTGGCCGCCACCTTCAGCCCGGAATTGTCCGACTTGACGCTGTACGTGATCGACGTCGCCGCCGGCGACAAGATTCCGCGGAAAGGGGGGCCCGGGATCACCAAGTCGGATTTGTTGATCATCAACAAGATCGATCTCGCTCCCCATGTGGGCGCGTCCCTCGAGGTCATGGACCGCGACGCCCGTAAAATGCGCGGCGCGCGTCCCTTCGTCTTCACGAATTTGAAAACCGAACTGGGCGTGGCGGAGGTCGTCGAGTTCATCGAGACCGAGGGCTTGATCGGCGAGGCGGGCGGTCGGACCCGCGTGGGGACATCTTTGTGAGCAGCACGATCGAGTTCGCTACGCCCTTCGTGGTGTTCTTTGGGGATATCGACGAGGAGAGCTGGGGCAAGACCGGACTCGGCTTGGTGCAGTGGCGTCCCGAGGCTTGTACCGGGCAGGTTCGGCTGCCGGGCTGCGGCGTCGACGCCGGTGTGCCCGACCTCAGCGTCGCGGCGGCCAAAGACGCGGGTGCGCGCAGCCTCATCATCGGGTCGGCCGCGGTCGGCGGCGGCGTGCCCGCGCACTGGGTTGCGACCTTGTGCGAGGCCGCTGCCGCCGGAATCGACATCGTTGCCGGTCTGCACGTGCGCCTCGCGACTCTGCCGAACTTGAGCGACGCCGCGGCGCGTGGCGGTGCACGCCTGATCGACGTGCGCGTGCCGCCACCGGGACTGCCCGTCGGAACCGGCCGCAAACGCAGTGGCCGGCGTCTGCTGACCGTCGGTACCGACTGTGCTTGCGGCAAGAAGTACACGAGCCTGGCGCTGGACAAAGGAATGCGCGCACGTGGACTCAAGAGCGATTTTCGGGCGACAGGCCAAACGGGAATCATGATCGCGGGCCGGGGTTTGCCCCTCGACGCCGTGGTTGCCGATTTTTTGACCGGCGCGGCGGAGATGCTGTCGCCCGACAATGAGCCGGGTCACTGGGACATGGTCGAGGGTCAGGGCGCTCTGTTCCATCCGGGCTACCTACAGGTCACGGTTGGCCTGATCGTCGGTTCGCAGCCGGATGCCTTCGTCGTATGCCACGATCCGCTCCGCAAGGAGGTCTCCGGATGGCCCGATTTTCCGCTGCCGTCGATCGCCGCGGTGATCGAACGCACCGTCGCGATCGGCAGCCTCACGAATCCGGCGATACGCTGCGTCGGCATCGCTCTGAATACATCGAAGCTGCCCGCGGGTGAACGCCGCAGCGTACTCGATCAGTACGCGCGGGAGCACGGATTGCCCACGGTCGATCCGATCATCGACGGCGTAGGGCCGATCATCGAGCGATTGCTGCGGGAATTTCCCGCTTGAGATACAGCGTTCACATCGAGCGCTGGCCCGCGATACGCCCCTTTAGGATCACCGGGGTCGTCTGGAACAGCTTCGATTCGATCGTCGTCGAACTGGGCCGGAACGGCTGCGTCGGTCGCGGTGAAGCGCTCGGCGTGTATTACTCGGGCGAGACCGCCGACACGCTGATCGCCGAAGTCGAGCGGGTCGGACCGCGACTCGAATCGGGCCTCGACCGGGAGGAACTGCAGACGCTGTTGCCGCCCGGGGGAGCACGTAACGCGCTCGACTGCGCGCTCTGGGATCTCGAGGCCAAAGTCAGCGGACGCACGATCTGGGACCTGACCGGCGTTG
>Ga0116231_10004715_pt1 | contig 27440 bp, 20 predicted proteins | sample S1TSphgellanicum_2_FD_89695 | JGI IMG/M metagenome (GOLD analysis project Ga0116231, IMG submission 89695) | Host-associated microbial communities from peat moss isolated from Minnesota, USA - S1T2_Fd - Sphagnum magellanicum MG | ecosystem: Host-associated > Plants > Peat moss > Unclassified... | reverse complement strand
TATAATATGATTTGGGCATTACGCTTCTGAGGCCTTAGGCCCTTTGACCACCAAAAAATACACAATGGTGTGAGGCCTTTTCAGTGTAATGCTAAGGCCCTTTTGTTGATTTTTTTAGGTAGGAGGGGGGAGGTAGGTGGGGCAGAGAAGAGGTGAAAAAAAAAAAACACCTCGTGCAGGGAGGATGTTCATCCGCAAAACGGGCTGAACACGCTCATCCTCAACTGGTGCATTGGTGGCTGCTAATTCACTCCAGCCCTGATTCTTGGTTCTCCAAATCAGGAGCTCTCCTTTTAACACTGTTTTTTGGTCCAAACCAATTGATTTTCCCTCCAAAAAGAGGTGTGATGTAGGTTTAGCCTCAATTTGCCACTTTTTTGTTCTTGGACCCTCATCTAAAGGCCTCGGGACCAATTTAAAGCCTTCGACCAATAAGATTGCTTGAATTCATTTGTCCCTAGACCTTGGACCCACGTCTAAAGTTGCCCTGAATATCCCCAACTTCATATTAAATCCCATATCCCTTGAAGCCATATGTGAAAAAATTGCCCTGAATATCCCCAACTTAATATAAACCCCATATCCCTTGAAGCCATGTGTGAAACGGAGTGTGGTTAAGAGCCTCTTGGGGGTGAAGGGGCTTGGTGGTGAGTTTGGCAGTATCATCTTGTAAGGGTCGGTTTTAAACCTAATTCGACTAATAAAATATGTGAGGATGAACAAACACCATTGCAAGGCACTTTTGAGGTCATAAACCATACCAAATTTGTCCAAAATTCCACTATTTATTGAGGGGGAAGATGGTTAAATCAACCAAGGGTCCTAAATGTGGGCAATACAAAAGTACTGCCCAATTGCTCTTTTTTACCGTATCTACCCAATTGCCCGAATAAGGTGAAATCGCAGACACATTTGGGCCTGTGATTATGCACATTTTGGGCATGCAATGGATGCTAATGTCCATTCCGTGCCCAAAACATGCATAATCACAGGCCCAATGTGTGTGGACATCACACATTTTTTTTGGGGGAAAAAATATGAATCTGGCTAAGGGCAGACAGTGAACTAAGAAATATTATGGCACTACTTTTGCACTGCCTGCATTTAGGACCCCTTTGGCTGATCTCCCAAATTTTTAGGGTTAGCCAAAAAAGAAAGAAAAAACACCCAATTTTACAGGGCCTTTTGCACTTCTACAATCTTCAATTGGAGACAGTTCCATTGCAGGTCTAAAGTCTAAACATTATTACCATCGACATGTAAGTTTAAATGATTTACATTTGCATGAAAGTAGTATAAAATCATTCTCATTTGCATGAGTCCATGCAAATAATTTAATGCACTTACACAGTGTGAATCTTAAACTGTATATACTCACTCGTAAAGCTTTTTTTTTTTTTTGAAAGTGTAAAATTTGGTCCCTTTTTAGGCCGAAGAAATCCTGTTTGTTGTTGCCATTGTAGGAACAATAACTTACACAATCAGAAAGGTGTCCACCACCTTGTCTCTCTTTTTTTTTTTTTTCACTTTTTTTTCACTTTTTTTAAAATAAAAAAATGAAATTACAATCAACAAAGTCATGATCTCTTCATTAAAAAAATCATTTTTTTCCCCAATTTTTTAAAAAAATTGACGAAATTCACAAAACTCGCAAAATTCACCTTTCTTCAATAGAAAATAAACTTACAACAAATCAGAAATTTTTATTTTCAAAAAATGGAAAAATGTCCCTGGTTAATTTGAGTTTCTATCATTCTTCTTTTGCCTTAAGATATATACTTTTTCATGTAAATGGCAAGGCCAGAGTGCGACACACCCATTGTTACATTTCAGTGAAATTGGTCAAGGATTTCATCAATACAACTAACACATAAGTTACACACTTTACTCTGATTCCACATGATGCAATCAGTAGCAGCCATTTGGAACAAGAAATTGACAACTTCTGGCCGTCCTACATATCCTCCTCTTAGAGAAGATTGTTTGTTTGTTGGCTCTGCCCCTCCGCAAGAGATTATGCATTGGTGTATGATTTGGGCATAAAATTTTGGCTCAAACTTCACCCAATGTGTGAATAATACTTGAATGTTATGTGTGCATACAATGGATGTGCATGTTTTCATGCATCTGAATAAGAAGTTGTAAATCTAGCAAGGGATTTTTTTTGTAAGGGAAATTTTTTGTTTGAACTTTGAACCTTCGGTTACTAAAGTTATCAATGTAAGGTACCTGAAACAGAGGCCCAGTTTGGTCAAAATTAGGGACCAAATCAAAAGTGAGGATGAAAACAGTACACATGATAAAATGGGGGAAAAAGAGGCCAGAGGTAACCTACCAATGAGGTTTTCTCACTTGAATTGGCCCTCACAAAAGTTTCACTCCAAATTTTAGTTTTGCTTTAACTTTGCCTCAATTGCTACCAAGTCATACTCTTTCATCAAATAAAATCTTTCAAATCTTACAAAGTGTGTATGATGACACTCTCTTTCACTCATTCCCATTGTGCTGAAATTGGAGATGAAACATGGATTTGAGGGTCAAACGAAGGCCCAAAGAAAAAGGTGACTTTTCCCAGAACTTTATATAATTTTATTTCCATGGTCATCCTAATTTATTGTTCCAAAAAAGCCTTTTGGCTTGTATATTTTGACCTCATGGTGTTTTTTTTACCTTGTGTATCAAACTCTCCTTTTTTAAATGTGAGAAAAATTGAGTAGACCATGAAGATGCTATCCTTTCATTGCCCATCAGGATTTCCATCTAAGCTTCACATTTCTTGATCAAACCCTGCCAAACTCCATAAAAAGAAAGCACCCAAGAAAGTAAAAGAAAAAGAAACAAGGGGCAAGGACCAAAGTCAAGGCAAGCAAACCTCCCAAAAGAGGCTGGCCCCATTGAGGAAAGGGAACCACTAAATATGAAAACCTCCATCAGTCGGATGAAAAATATCAATTACAAAAAAGAAATGGGTGTTGATAAAACTCCAAGCCTAGAAGAACCCTCCCTTGCAGTAACATGAGAACATAATAACCCAAGTTCTGGTGTTGAAGAACAATAACATCGTCACCCTTTTGGATTTACACCTCCACACATGCACAATCTCACACAACAAGATTTATCGTAACACTGCTGACATGAAATACGTGAGCCAAAAAGGAGAGTTTACATTATTATTCCCCACAGCCCTCATCAGGTGCATTCATAAAAATTTATCCCATATCCTTTGGCAAATGTTTGAGTTGGGGTAAGCATATGATGCTGAAAAGTACCAATGTGACATATTGTATGTTATAAATAGTGCTAGTGGTGTTGGGTGCATGTTGAGCCACGCAAAAAGTACTAGAATGAGATTGTGTCATCATCCCTTGGTTCAATGAATTGGTATCTGGCTGGCTGCCAGCTTAGGACATCTTTACATTCCAAGTTATTATGACAGAATATGTCATACCAACTCCTTTCCACTACATCTAAAATTCTCTGACATTGATCAAATGCAAGAGTTGTGAGACACCATAAGATGACATTTGTCACAAACTTTTATTGGGACCTCTGTCCAACCAAAAAGTCACTAGAAAGTAGTTGAAAGCAGTTTACGCTGTCAAGCTATTAGCATTTATTAAAATACAAATGTCTAACTCATTGTTGCAATATGCAATGAAAAGCACATGTTGCAAATAGGGCCCATGTTCACTTAGTAGTGGCTCTCTCTCTCTCTCTCTCTCTCTCTCTCCATTGGATTTTTGAGATCACAGCTGCACACTGCTGTGATCACAACTGTGTGGAGTAGCTGTGATCACACTACCCTAGTGGAAAGAAGACCTTTACAATGGTTCTTCTGTCTCTATCTTTAGTGAATTGGCTGGCAATTCATTGGTTTCCCCTCTCCCAAGAAAGCAAACCCAAAAAAATAAGAGCTCAGTCCTTGCACTCCTCACAAAAGCTAAAAAATTAGACCTCTTCAATGTTTGCTACCTTCTCTTATTGGCTTTAAAAAAAATATATATATATAGATATAGTCTGTTTTCCTCATCATTTTCTCTTTCATCAATCCCTCACTCTGTGAGTGTGTGTATCAGTGTTGTGCCTGTAAATGGTTTGGGACTTACATTCCATGTGAGTGTGTAATATCCATTTACATTCCTGTAAGTGTTAAGTAGGTACCTATGACAAACTTTGCACCTTGACTTCCAATTTCGAAGGCCACCCACTACACGAATTTTACAACCTTGAACACCTCCAGTTTGTAACTATCAAAGTCTACTACCCCTGGTTGGGACAAAAATAGCAGAAATATATTTAGTCATGTTCAACATGTCATAGGTGTGTCTTGAATGCATACCCAATTGGGAGATTGTTGGTTCCTCAAAGGTCATTCGAGCACCACAGTTAGCTGGGTCACACTGAACCAGCACCCACCAGTGGAAGGAAGGATGAATGATGGTAAGGGATCAGGAAACAGTTGTTTTCTGTTGGGTTCCAGTTCACTCGCTAACCATGGTGGTTAACTGAGTTACTTTTTTTTTCCTACCTACCTACTAGAAACCCTCAAGTAGGTTGTTAGTAAGTAGGTAGTAAAAACAGCCTTTAGCTGTGTATAAACCATCTACTTACCTAGAAGTTGCCTATTTTCTTACCTATCTGCCTATGTCTGAGACCTATTTCCTACAGAATTGGTTACCAAGATGAGACCAAATATTAACTCAGTTGCGGTTCATCCGCAACTGAGTAATAATGGACATCCAGTGGATGGTGCGCTGGTGGGTGCTGGTTCACTGTGGCTGGCTAGCTGTTCATGTCAGGGTCAAGTTCTTCATGCCAGTCTATTCTCCACAATACAAAATTCACAAAGTTCAGAGGCAAACTCACAAGACACCAATCCTATAAAACTAAAGGAAACCAAAGGCCAGCCTCCTTCCCTCAAATGACACCCACTAACAATTGAGATTTATTTCTCATTTTTGGCTTATCCAGTGTTTAAGGATTTATTCAATGCAGTATATTTTTTCAGGGTTTATTTTGGCAACTTGACAAAGAAAAAAAAAGGAAGCTTCTAAAGGTACAAAGTAGTGATGAAACCTTGGTAAGCTCCATTAAACAAAGCACCCAGAAAAGGGGGAAAGGACGAGAGAGAGAGACCCAAAGTGGGTCACAAAGGGACCAATTATGTTCCAAAGCCCCCACCATCACAAGCAGCATATAAAAATAAAATAAAAACCTGAAAAAAAGAATAAGCTTAAAAGAACCTTCATAAGTCACAAAGCAATAAAAGAACAAATTATGTTCCAAAGCCCTCACTCATCTCAAGAAACATATCAGACAATTAAAGGAAAGGGAAACCTGAAAAAGCAATAAATTTAGAAGAACCCTCGCAGTCAATGATATCGAGCCTCAAAATAGAAGTGAATTTTTTTGGGAAGAAAATGGGTCAAAACAAAAATGTACGGTTGCCATATTTAGAGAATAGTTTCCAACAAGTCACCAAATTCTCGAAGGAAACTCAAAGTCTACTACTTCCCCCTCTGACCTCTATAGCCAAATTTGGCTAAGTCCTCTTGGGCTGGCCAACCCACCTACCTCACAAATTTGGGAAAAAAAAAAACACGGATTCTATGACTCATATTGTTGCATGAATCCACAATAAGCACAAGTAAAACTTTTGTTGTCACATTATGACATTTACTAATAAATAAGTAACTCATAATGGAGACCCAAATTTGAGGCTTTCAAGTGTAAACCACTCTGGGCAATCAATCACTCACTCACTGATTAACAAATTCTCTTTCAATTACTTGAAACCCTAAATGTAACCCTAAACCCCAGGGTTAAGGTTGCTTGTGTGATGATTGTTAACCCTGCTGCCAACTCAAAGTGAATGATTTGACTCAGGCTTGCTTGCTCTTTCCAGAGCTTTACTAAGAAGTTTAAGAAGCTTTTGCATACACAATTTCAAAATTAAGGATTGGCATTTATTGTGTATGTTGTAGTATATATTTATATATATATTTCAGTCATTGGATATGTAGATTATTAGTGTGCATAACCCAAGTAGACTTCACCCTGTGAAGTGCCCGAATGAGCTTCAAGCTGCCCACAAATTTTTAAAAAAAATTCTGGGCTGTACAATGCCTGAAGTTTTATTTTATTTTTCTGGTCTGGTGAAACTCCTGCCCCAAAAAATGACACTGCCCCTGATTTTATTTTTTCACAAGTGGCATTCCTCCCACCTGCCCCGGCCCCCTCATTTCCTTCCTTCTCTTTCTCATTTATTTTCCTTGGCTTTTTTTGGGACTTGATTGGCTCTTTGAAGCTTGAGAGGGAGAGCCCTTTCAAAAATCAAAATAGCCAAATTGGCGCATATAGCAATGTGGACTTGGCAAACCCATAAAGTCGACTTGGCAAAATTGTCGAACAGGTGAAATAGCAAAGTGGACTTCACAATTTGGCAAAGTGGACCCGGGAAAAAGGTGAAGTGAACATGGCAAAATAACCGAGCAAAGGGTATTCCATAGCAGAGCCATTCCACAATGAGAACTTTGTTTTCCTTAACTTTTTCTTTTGGTGCATGGAGGACATGTTGGTGTGGCCAAAAGTGGTCAGCACCCTCGCCCAAAAAGAAAAGGAAAAGAAAAGCAAAAACCAAAGAAAAGAAAAAGTAGCACTCTTTCTTGTTTCACATGTGGTTCTGAATTAGGGTTTAGGGTTTAAGGGGGTTCAAATGGCTGCCCAATTGCTAAGGACTATGGACAAGCTGCAAGCAAATACTTTACTGCTGCTGCTGCTGTTGTTGTTGCCATGTATCCAAACATTGGATGCAGGTCTGAGTCTGGCCTTCTTCATGAAAATAGAGTTTTGGGTTTGTTCAGAATCAGGTTAGCCACCAGAAATTAAATCTGTAACATGCAAGCAAAGCCGCTACAGCTGCTGCAGTTCAAGCTCTTCTTCACTTTCATTACCAATAGTGCAAATAAGAAAACTCTACTTGACAACAGCCAGGTCAGCTGACAATTTCATTTCCTGTCAGCATTTCCTTCTTTACATCTCCCAAGTGGCATTGCAAGCATTTCAAGCAACAGGGAAACACCTGGTCAAGCCCAGCTAGCTACAATCTCTGGCATTATCTGGCCATGTCCTGAGAAAAATGGGCAAAGGTGTGTCAAAAACTTCTGTCCAATCTAAAGCAAATGCAGAGGCTCTTGGAAGTGGCAAAATAAATGTATGCATCGTCACCCAAGAGACCCAGGCATATTGAACATAAATCTCCATCTGTTATGTTCATAGCTTTTCATACTCAGCATCTGCTTCATGAGAATTCAAGGGAGTGGCAGATGATAATCTGATCCTGCTGTCTTTGGAAAGAATTTCTGCTGCTGCCAGGGGTGGGCCCTGTTGTGCTGTTCCCAAACCCAGACACTGCTCCTGAAGCATCTGGCTGATGGAAACTCCTGCCTATGCTTGGCCTTGTATTCCCATGTGCATGAGCTACTGGAGATGGGGGAGGATTCATATGAGGCTGAAAGTGGTAGGTAAGGCCCAAGGTCGAAGGCATTACCAGAATAAGGGTACCACCCAAGCTGGCAGCTGAGGTGGTGCCCACATTCTGATTACACCCTCATCCAAGGGCCCTACCAAGCATAACGCAACTGCCTCTGCTGATCAATTTGTATGGATGAACATCTCAATTTGAAATGTTCCTCCTTTAAAACATAACATCCCTCTGGTGTAGCCAAGTGAATCTTACCTTTTAAAGGTGTGCTCCAATACAATGAAATTTCTGGCAGTGTTTTATGGGATCAAATGACTTTCTTCCACCACCTTCCCCAGCACCAGGAAAATGGGTTGCAACAGGTGGGTAAGGCCCTGGAAGCCCCTATGGTTCTTTCCATGTTGAGGAGCTGCTGCTACCAGCTGAATCTGCTTGGAAGGGGACTGGTGCTCTTTGCTGAAGAGGTGGATGTTGTGGTGGCAGCATTTTGGTTGTGATAGCTTTCCAAGGGCGAATTTTGGCCTCATAGGAGGCACAGTGGCATTCCATTGAGCATCAGGAAGAGATGATAGTGTCCCTGTAGAAGACCATGCATCAACTGACAATGGCATGTTTCTCTGTGAAGAAACTGGGATGGGCACAGATGGAGTTTGACTGAGTGTTGTCAGATGTTCCCAAAAGTAAAGAGTACATACAGGGAGGTACAGTGCTATTCCATGGAGCATCGGGAAGAGGTACCGGAGTCAGCCCTGTAGAGGACCACGCAGCAGCTGAGAATGGCATGTTTCTCTGGGAAGAAACTGGGACAGATAAAAGAGAGTTTGACTGCCATCTCCACAAATTTGGCAAGACACCTGAGAGCAAAACCAACTGCCAACTTGAGATTGCCACCCCATGAAACACACAAATCCAACAGAAAACATTGTCAAAAGTTTGAATCTCATGAAGAATACACCAACACCATGCAAGCTGCTTGTTCAAGAATTGCAATGCATGGGTTCCAATGCACAAGAGGCAATATGAGCCATGCTGTTGTGTCAAAACCATACCTTTGACTGGAAGATCATGAGCTTTTCTTTGTCACACTGCCATTCTCAGTGCCCAGTTTCTGTGCAAATAGCACATGCCACCTTTGCAGTACCCCACATGGTTCCTGCCATGCCCACCACGAAGTATGATCAAGATATACTACTACAGAGACCAACAGTAGAAGTAGGGAGAACAATGGCACATTTCAATTTGTGCAACGGCTGCATCCATTTTTTCAACATTGTGTCTGCTGTGATGTGTACATGCAGATCTTCAAATGCATCTTCTGCATCTTCAATGTTACAGCAGCTTACTTTTCTGGGGTCGTTCCTGCGATTGTTGTAACCAGTCGCTAGCACACTATGAGATGCAGCAAAAAGAAGCAACCAGCCAACAGTAACATTAGCTCAAATTTTCTACATTGTTAGAGAGAGCAGCTTCACGCCATACTTGCCATTTGGCCTTGCAGCAATATTTCTCACATCCAAGATTCCTTATTTCCTGTTTCCCAAGGCCCTGCCCAATCTATCTATGAAGGAAGGTAGTTTGTTTTGTAGTTATGAGATCCAACGAACCAGAATGCTTCAGATCGTGTTCTTGGTGTCTCGGGAAAGCTCTCGACGAGGAGGGGTGCATGGGCTTGGTTCCATGACGTTTGGACTTGCGGTGGAAAAGTTCTTGAATATTGAATGATTTCTTCACTGAAAATTAAATTATATCGTAGCGGAAATTTTTGGAGGAATTGGAATGTGCCTTTGGTGTTGTTGGAAAGATCTTGATGAGTAGGATTTAATGGAATTTCTTTGGTAAGATTTGGATTCAGAATGTGGGAGATATTGATTTTTAAGTGATTTCTACAGCTGAAAATTCAAATAATTCCAAAAAACCAGGTTTTGGAAGGAAAAATCAGTTGAGGACGTGGTAGCATGTGGGCCAATAGCACAGGCCACACTAGTAAACATATGAAATAAGGACTCTAAAGTGGTAAGAGCCTAGCAAACCACCTGGACCAATCAATATATCTAGCCAATCAAGAGCACGTGTGCAATGGCTTTAGGGTTTAGGGATCAGAATTGCCTCTGTGAAAAGGTTAGTGATTATTTCAAGAATGAAGAGCACAACTGTTTACTTAGCATTTAAAGCTTACAGAGAATCAATCTTCTCTTTCATTTTTTGAATTGTTCCAAGGAAGACCACCTCGTGACTTGTGTTTTCGTGCTTTTTATTTGCCTTGTACTTCTTTGTGGATGGGCTCCCATCCCTGCCTTTCTTATATACAGGGTTTTTCTTCTGGAGGTATTCAAGAGAATTTCTTTTCACTTTTGTGGATTTCTTTATTAGAATATAAATATTAAAATAAATTATCATATATATCTTTGTAATCTTGTTTTGATCTCGAATTGTGTTGGAGACTATTTTTAGATCTATTTGCTCATTTCCCACAATAAGTGGTACTTCTAAAATGGAATTAAATTAAGACTTTTTTTTCATGTATTTTATATACATAAAGACTTGAGAATTTCGTTTCCCACACAAATGCGGGCACTCCAAATCACAAAATCTCGACTTACAAACATTTCATTGTAAGACAATCTTACATGGGATTTCTCCATAAAACAATGAAGTTCTCAAATCTTTATGCAAGAAAATCCCATTATTCTAGAAGTAGGAATCTTCAATAGCTTTTTGACTATTTTTTATAGACATTTTCAGTAATTTTTAAACTATTTTTAACAGGTATTTTCTGCAATTATTTTTTTAATAGTTATTTATGTAGTCACTCTAAAATACTAATCAAAATTATCCTTTTAAAATTAACAATATGACCCTTGTCTATACAAACATGGTTCTAAAGAGGGGAAAACAAAAAAAACTTCATGCATGCATGGTGTGCATATCATATGCACATTTATAATGAATACATATATATTTCAGTATTTTATGAATCTAGTCATCATATTTTCAATTGTTTGAGAAACATGGTTAAATATTAGAATATGCTAGTCAATATTAAGGTTTAGGTTAGGGCTAGAGTTTAACTTTTAAGGTTAAGATTGGGTTTAGCAAACAATTAATCATCACTAATGGGGTTTTAAATTTTCAAATAACTATTTCATTTTTGGTTAATTTAGAAATTGTAACCCTAATCAAAGAATTAGTTTCACATACCCAAATATTATGATATTAGAGAAAATTGTTTGAGAAATATTTTGTTGTAGAAAAAAGTTTGAGATTTGAAGAACATTGAAAGTTTTTTTATTTAAATTTTTCAAAGAACTAGATTTTGATAAGATCCATGACAAAAGTGATATCCACTCAACAATGTTGTATACATAGTTTAATCACTTGAATATGGTAGGAGTTGACATGATCTACCTTGGCAACATTTTGCAAGGAAAAACAATGACCCTTTGAACAATGGGTGAGTTTTGTGAACATTTATTTGACCACATTCGCAAGCCAACATCTACACCATCATGATCCATTGGTTCATCATTTGGCATTCTTCCTTCCTCTTCTAACAACATGGAAGTTTCAATTCATTTTTCATGACCCGTTGAGTTGGGGTTCAACAACTCAAATCAAAAGGTTTATAATCTTATCTTTCATTTTGAAAAGGAATTGGGTTCATACTAGTGTTGGGCGGTTCTCACTGTGGACTTGGTTCTCAGAGATTGGTTCTTAGTTCAATTTTCACATCGAGAATATATTGTTCTTATTTTGGGTGAAAACTGGGTTGAAAACCAATTTTACGGTTCTTAGCCATGTGAGAACCGACCAAGAGGACCGAAACTAAAAATAAAAATTGGATGTGTTTTCATATGAAAATTTGGATTTGGTTCTTAGGGTCTAGGGTTTGGGAGGGAAGAAGGAAACTTAGGTTTAAGGTTTAGGGTGGCACCTTCACCAAGGAAACTAGCAATGTATAAAACCCAAAGGCTTTTTGGCCTTTTCACTCGGGGGGTTTTTTTTTTTTTTTTTGTTTTTTTTTTTTTTTTTTTTTTTTTTTTTTTGGTATGTTGTGTTCATTTTGGTTTTGCATTGCTCACTTCCACCTTATGTTGTTGTTATGTTATTATTGTCTTGCATTGTTATTTTGTTGTTCTCGCCTTGCATTGTTCATTCTCGTTTTGCATTGCTCACTTTCACTTTGTGTTGTTCATTCTCGCTTTGTGTTGTTGTTGTTGTCTTGTGTTGTTCACTCCCACCTTACATTGTTGTTGCTTGCTCCTGCCTTGTGTTGTTGTTACTTGCTCTTGCCTTATGTTGTTGTTCGCTTTGCATTGCTACTATTTGCTATTGCTCACCTTGTGTTGTTACTACTTGCCTTGGGTTGCTGCTACTCGCCATGTGTTGTTGTTGCTCTATTATTCATTCATGTACTCACTTCACTTTCCTTTGTGATGTTGTTGCTTGCTATTGTTCGCCTTGTGTTGTTGTTACTTGTTGAGGTGTTGTATTCCCCCTCTTGCCATGTGTAGGTTGGAGCCTGGAGCACTTGGAAACTGAGCTTGGGGAGCCCGAGTTTAGGAAAAGAAAAAAAGATACATTTTTAAAAACTTTTTTTTATTTAATAGTTTTGTTGTTGTCTTGAATTATTATTATTTTAATGTTTCTTACTTTGATTAACTTTATTTTTTTTCAACTTTATTTTTTTGGTTGCTAGGTTTTCTAAATTCATTTACATTCTAACATTACATTTCACTTTTGTTGCCTTTTGCAAATGTTCTTGTAAATTGTAAATGTCTTTGTAAAGTTGTTTACTAGTAGTTTAGAGCTTTGCACGAATTTACATATTATTGTTTGATTTTTTTCACCATTCATCTAGTAGAATTTCTTCTTGCAACTAATAATGGAAGAGTCATCCCAAAATGAAAAAAAAATGAATAATAATGATGAAATATATTTAAATGATGTTGTAATCGAAGATGAAATAATGAAAAAATTAGGAATGCAGCCAAGTTTACAAACAAAAGGAAACATTAATGCAAATGAGGGGAAAGAAAGAAAATTTAAAATCTGAAAAAAATGCATTTTCAAAGGAAAAAGTGGAAACATGATAGTAGAAATGCACTATGTTGGTCATTTTATTGTGTAAATGACAATAAGCCAGTAGATGTGAAGTGTTTTCAATTGATGAGATGCAATATTTGTTATGCCAATTTAATTTTAATAATAAATGCCAAAACACAAGCAAAGAAAGGTTTAATATTATATAATTTTACAAATGGAATAAATGCATTAAAAAAACATGTTTATGCAGACCATTGTGTGATTGAAAAAATATTTAAAGAAGAAGTAAACAATATGTCAAAAGAACCCTTTGAGAGAGAACCTACAAAAAAATGACCTCTTGCAAATGGAATTGTTATTTCTAATTTTTTTGCTACCAAAGATTCTTATAAAAAAGATGATGTGTAGTAGAAACAATTTTGGAAGATTTAATTCTTTTAATTGTAAAAAATCATTTGTTAATGCATCTTGTTGAAAGCCAATGGTTAAAAAGATTTAGTCTACATTTGTGTCCAAAGGTTGTTTTATCTTCTATGAAACTATTTGCAAAAGAAATTTTGTTGGAGTTGGTGGAATAAACTAAACAATTGTATTTGTTACCTGCTTTGGCATATTGTTATTTTGTAACAAGTTTTGATTTGTGGATGTCAAAAGGGCCTTATAAAAAAAATTCCCTTGTTATTAATTTTTTGAGGGTTGATTGACAACTAAAACATATTACAATTGAGTTTTTTGAAGCATTTGATACCTTTGGGCATGCATTAGCCAAAGACTTAATTGACTTGTTAAATAAATATGATTTGAGGAAAAAAATCATTATTTATGTTAAAGATGAAGGAACTAATTTAAATATTATGACTACAGCCCTAAAGTCTATTGTAAGTTATGATATTTTAAGTTTGATAGAAAGTTTTCAAGGTAGTTCTTTTGGCCATGCATTATTTAAGGCTTGTTAATATGCTTTAATTAATGGCATTTTTTTTGTAAAGGTTTGAAATATATATTTGTTAAAACTACTCATATGACCTACAAAAATGCATAACTTGATTAAAAAAATCAAAAAAAGTAGACAAGAAGGGAACAAGGCTTACGCAGATTCAAATCTTCTCGAAAGAAAATTGAACACTCCAGCTAAAACAAGGTTATCATCAAAACTTTGACATTTCCTTGTTTATTATTATTTTTGTTAAGATTTGGTAAAATGTGGATAATAATCATTTTTTTTTCTTTGCAAGTTTGTTAGCATAATCATTCTTTTTCAAAAGGTATTGTAGTTTAGGGATGCTATAATGTTTTGTTATAGTAAACAAAATTCAATGAGGATGACAACCAGAGTTCCACCCCCTTTGACAATTTGTCAAATTGTCATTAATTGTTTTTCCCTTGTTATAAATGCTTGTGTTCTAAACCAATCTAGGGGACATTGTTTGCTAAGTGATGCCTTTCATTCTACCATTTCCATGAGTTTGAAATTGAAAGAAGAACCAAAAAATGCACCATCTTTTCAAACCTTAACAGAAGAGGATTTTGGTGTGGCACTTGAGTTAATATGTTTGGCTTTTAACATTAGAAAAGAGGTTTGTAGAGTTTTAGACATCTTTATTTCCTTCTTGAAGAAATTTGATGAAAGAAAAACACATAATATGTTAACTTTAATATTGTTGGACCCAAGATTTAAAAGTTTTCACTTAGTGTCTTCTTTCATTGCTTGTGATCAAGGAGTAGCAATTATTAAGCAATATGACACAATGTCATTATATCCTATGTTCATGAAATGTTATTATTACTTACATCCATCGATAGAATCTAATAATGATTTTGTTAACCAAAAAGTGTATGATGATAACAATTTGGATATTTTAAAAATGATAGCAAGGAGTACCAAGCCAACAAAAAAGCTTGTTAAGAGGGAACTCTTGGTTTTTCGACATTATCAGGTGGATGTGAAGGAGATTAAGTGTCCCCTTTGATGGTGGGAGAAACATGAAACCATATTTCCCATAGTTGGGTCTCTTGCTTGTTAGATTTTAGGGATTGTTAGTTCTCAAATAGAGACTGAAAGAATCTTATCCTTGGGTGGAATCCTCACTAATTTGAGAAGATGTCATTTACAATTAGAAAACTTAGAGAAATTAATTTTTTTGAAAAACAATTCGCTCAATGATTATAAAGTTTGTTGTAAATCCCCTTTTAACCTTTTAGAATTTATTGGGATAGATGCAGACCTAGAAAAGGAGTTAAAACAATTTGAAGGAACTTTTGAAAAAACTGAAATTGTGAATTTATAAATTGTTGAAAATATATTCAAAGTCAATTTTTAATTAGAAAAATAAATGCAAAAAAATTTTCAAAAAAAAATCAAAATTCTAAAATTTGACTTGTGAAAACCAACCAAGAAAATCGTTGTTCTTGAATTGGTGAGAACCACCAAGCTTGATAAGAGGTTCTTTTTTTCCTTGGAGAAAATCTGATACCGAGGATAATTCATGTTAGCAACCTACTTTTTGTGAAATCAAGAATTGACTCGATTTCACATAGAGGCATAAAGAATCAAAACCGGTAGTTTTCAAAACATGAAAACTATCCAACATTGGTTCATACCCTAAAATCATAATCTTTCTTTGTTTTTAACCTTCCAAGTTTTGACCCCACAAGTTAAAAATGATCAAAAATTGAAAATTGAAAATCACTTAAATTAATCAATTATAATAAAGTAAAAGGTCCTTTAAATATGTGTGCATTAGAGAATCCTATAATACAAAAATATTGAAAATTGTTGATTTCCAAGGTAATACCTCCCAAAAAATTAGCCATTTGTTTTAGGCGATTTTAAGGAATTTACCCCTTTAGCATACATGTGTACACTTACACTATTGGATATGTAGAAACAAGTATCAAGTGTAGTATAGTTATTCCTTTTTAAGTAAAGTATGCTTTAGATTTTTGAAAGGCTTTTTGAGTGCAAATTGTGGCTTTGTTATTTCAATTCTAGCACATTTTTTCAAATTCAAGAACTTTTAAGCCCATTTCAAAAACTCCCAATGTTAGAAATTATATAGACACAAATTTTTTCGACAAATTAAAGCATGGGTCTATTTAGTTATAAAGTTCAGTAACTAATTAAAATTGATATGTAATGATAAAGATAAAACTATTTGTTAACTTTTAAAAAAAAATCAACTTGCCTAAACTTAAACATGTGTTCAATAATGGTTTTTCATTATTCTAATTTCAATTTGAGATCTAGCAAAATATTAGTTCCGCTGTCTAATTCTTGTGCCAAGTCCAACAAAACATGCCAACTCAAGTCCTAGTCATAAGAACTTGAACCTAAACCCCCAGAGTTAATGTTACAAACTAAATAACATTGATACAAACCCCACTTAAGAACATTTTTGGGATGACCATTAACTAGGTTTAAATTAAACCATCCCAAAATGAAATTTCATATGTATATTCTATGATGTAAACATTATGTGATGCATTAAGTCCATTAAAACTTTGTCCAATCACAACCACCAATTTTAACCATAAAATATATAATAATATAACATAATATAAAATATAAAATATTTCAACACAAAATACATTGGAGGTGGCCCATTGCACAAACTTTTGTTGTGACGTGGAGTGTCGTGATGTTCGGTGTTGTAAGGGTAAAAATCTAGAGTAAACTCTACTAAATAAAAAGACTAAAACTAGTCAAAGGTAGAAACTAATCAACCAAAAAGATATGCACGTACATATATATACAATGCACAAGAGGAGGCTAAAATGAAATTGTCATGTATTAAATTGAAAAGAAGGAAAGAAAATGTACTATATGTAAACGGTGGTTATGCAATAGCTGTCATGAGCATCTAGAAATCCAATCTAATTATGGAGAAAACTCTCCCTAACAAAGGAATTTTAGAAAAACTAACAAGAGAAGGGAAGATTTGGCCTTTTATATAACTGTCAACAAACTGAAACCCTAAACAAGCAATAACCCTAAAACACCTAATAGCGTACAGTAACCTAAAAACATAAATTAACCCTGAGAGCATACATTAACCTTAAAGGCATGATTGGCATGCCCATAACTGGCCATCATGTATGAGGCCATGCATACGGGTATGACAGATGTCGTGACGTGTAGTGTCATGACGTTCGGTGTTATAAGGGTGTAAATCCATAATAATCTTTACTAAACAAAAAGATTAAAATTAGTCAAAGGTAAAAACTAATCAACCAAAAAGAGATGCACGCATATATATATATATATATATATATAATGCATAAGAGGAGGCTGAGATGAAATTTTCATGTATCCCCCCCCAGATTTGAGCCGGGAAAAACGTGGCATGGTCTGAGTAGAAATCAAGGTGTTGTAAGAGAACATGATGAATGGTACCAAATGTCGGCGGGAACTTGAATGAGTTCCAGCTTGAGGTAAAATAAATGGGATCCACCATTACAATTATCGCCAAACAGCATCTGATCAACATCGTCTATCCTCTGACATACCTAACATGGATAGTCAAGTGGAGGAATCCAAGTTGACGTGATGATGGTAAGGTCCAAGTTTGGTAGGTGGCAGGGCGCATAATTTTTGGAGTGATTTCGAATTTTGCGTTCATTAGCTCTTTGCAACTCCAACACACCTAAAGGCCCAATCACCTTAATCTTCAAGATAATGCGATCGGAAGAAATGTCTAGAATATCATTAAGTTACCATTAGAAATACACAAAATCACCAATATCAAATTATCTCACCTTATATTTGTAATTGCCACCTCGTGTGTGTGCATATTATAAAGTGTTTCGATGCCATGCAATGGATAAGTTTTCCATGACCATGGGCATAACCCTCCTGAATAGAACAGCCCTCTCTGCGATGACCTTAGCCTAAGTGGCTAGGGAGTCCAAATCCACAACCTAGTCCATTTTAGCAACAATGGAAGAAGGTGGAATGGGATGTTTCCTAAAAAGTAGAAAGTAAGGAGTGAAATGAAACAAAGAGGTGTGTTTGGACATCCTGTAACCCATGGTGATGTAAGGTAAGGCCAGGTCCTAATCCTTTTTGTTCCCAGTGAGGCAAATCTTTCGAAGTCCTTTCTTGCATGTTTGAATCATCCTCTTTGCAAGGCCATCAGCTTGGGGATGATCCCTTGAAGTTCAACGATGGTCAATGAAAGCATGATCAAGTAGGTCTTGGAATTCTCCTTTGAATTCTGATCCTTGATCAGTAAGGCACTTAACACAAGCCCCAAACCTATTTAAGACCTGTTGTAAGAAAGCCCGATTGGTGCTGTGTGATGATTTGTTCGGCAATGCAACAAGTTCGACCCACTTTGAAAAATGTTCAATAATAATCATGATGTAGACATTACCCTGGAGGTCTCTGGTAACTCTTCAGCTAAATCACATGACCAGTGATAAAACATGCCCTGAATAGGGAGTGGAGAAAATGTGAGCTGTTGAGAGGAGAAGGAAGTTCTCATTCTATCACATTTTTCACACCTAGCAATGACGTCTCGAACTTGAACATGTAAACCTCTCCAATGGTAATGAAAAGTGAGAAGGCTATAAGTACGCTTAACTCCAAAGTGTCCAAGCTTCGAGTGTACCTTTTGAATAAAACTAGGTCGTTCATGTGGTGGAGGAACCACTATGTCGCCTTATGGTAAGCATCAGATGAGGTGATTGCCCCTCCATGAGTAGCATTTGGACCGCTGTTGTATGCGATCTTGATGATTTGATGTAACTTAGGGAAGGTATTCCCCATGTTGAAGAAACCTCAGAGTGTCCAAGTCCTCCCATGTATCCACAACGGGATGCTCAACCAGGTTACATTGTAGTAGTGAAAGATAATTAGATGCATAAGATACATGTATTATTGGAATCTAGTTGAAGTCTTGCCTAGCTTTTGAAAAATCTTCAAGGGTAGTGAAGGGTCTTCACGACAAGGTATCCACGTTTTGATGTGTAATATTAGGTCGGTGAATAACCTTAAATTCATACTCTTGAAGTATAAGCGCCCGATGAACTAACTTACCAGTAAGCTTGTTGTTGGTCATCAACCACTCAATAGGCTGGTGGTCGATATACAAAGTGAATTTGGTGCCATAAAGATAGGCTTGAAATGTATGACGACCCATACAATAGCAAGACACTCCCCCTTGTATGAAGAGTAGTTGTTCTTAGCCTTGTTGTTACCTTGAGATGCATAGGTGATATCATACTCCTTGCTTTCCTCATCAAGTTGGCCAAGAATAACACCAATACCAAGAGCACTCCAGTCAATGTGTAGAATGAAAACCCTGTTGAAATCAGGTCTTCTTAGAATGGGGAACTTTGAAAGCTTTTCCTTGAGTGTGTTGAAAGCTTCTTGAGCTTCTTCACTCCATGTCTAAACAACATCCTTTTTTAACAATGCATAGAGAGGATGAGCAATAATATTGAAGTCTTGGACATAAATCATGTAGTAATTACATAGTCTGATGAAGCTCCTTAAAGTGTGAACATCAGTAGGATTGGGCATCTCCAAAATGGCTACTACTTTGGCCTAATGAGCCATAATACCATTTGGCAAAATTTTATGTCCAAGGTAGATTATTGAGATGATAGCAAACTCACACTTTTTAGGATGGATCTTCATATTAATTTCGTGGAGCCTCTTGAATAACTTCTCAAGATGAGCCAAGTGATGCAAAAGTCCCTTACTATGTACTAGGACGTTATCTATGTAGTATTTTAGGAAATTTACCCTTTCAAGAACCTGGTCCATGATTCGCTAAAAGAAAATAGGTGCCTTCTTTAATCTAAAAAACATCACAAAGCCATTCCCATAATTTATTGCTTCCATGGAATGTCATTTTCTTACAATCCTTTGCAACAAGCACAATCTGGTTAAAACCTTACCTTAGATCCATGATTGTGAAGATGTTTGAGTTTCTAATGTTATCAAATAATTTTTCAGGGATGGGCATGGGGTACTTGTCCTGAGGTGTAACTAGGTTCAAAGGCCTATAATCCCTGCACATCCTTTTCTCAGTCCACAATCTAGTTGAATCCTTTTTTGTTGGCATTACTATAACGGCTACGAAATCAGAACTTAATGACTAAATGGGATCAGCCTGTGAAGTTCTTTGCATCTTTCATCTACCAGTTCCCACTCATGCTTGCTCAACCTATGTTTCCTCCAATAGATGGGTGTTTCATTTGTAAGGTCTATAGAGAACTACATGGTTTTACACCTACCTAAGTCTTTCATTGAGAATGCAAACACATTCTCATACTTAACTAGCAAATTTGTGACCTTGTTTTTTTTTTTTTGGTGAGCTGGTTCCCCATAACAAAAGGGTAGTTGGAAACACATGGAATGGAGTTGGAAAGTGTGTTTGAAGAACTTGGTGTATTGGGTTTTCCATAATCCAATTGCATAGATTCGTAGAACGTTGTAATTGTTTTCCCAAAATATGATGTACCTCTAAGTGTATCAAAAACAACTTGAGTCAAATTACATGGTGCCTCTTCACCCCCAACACTAAGAGTGAAGTGTAGAGTGTTGAAAATAGGCAAGTGTACTTGGTCGGGGTGTCATGTAGTCGCATCGCCAGAACTACAAGCTGATTGATTCAGTGCTGCGATTGTGTACATTTGAAAATGTACATAGGTTACGAACAACCATGTAAGGGAATTTAGGTTTATGCCTTTCCCCATTTCAGCTCCAATGTAGTCACCTTGGTGTGATTAGTAGTGTTAGTTTGGAACCTCGTAGCCCTTTCTTTTTCTTCTGGGTTTGGTTCATCCTAAGTGGTTAAAGCATGATGATACACTAGGCCTGGTCCATCTCCCTAAAAGGCGTGTGCTCTCGGGAAGGAAACAAAGGTGGGCCAAGCACCTCTTGGTTTTCCTATTGTGTTTGCAAGAAACCAAAAAGGTTTCTCTTACTTTGTAATTGGTTGGCAGGAGCTCCGATCATCCAATATGTGAGAAACCTGCAGGTTAGGGTCTCTGATGGTGTATCTCATAGCCAATTGCAGAATTGAGAGTGGTGCAAGGTTGGTCCACTAGTTGCGTAGTCGGTGTGCATAGGAACCGCATTGTGCCGCATCGAGTAGGAGTGGTTCTCCAAGGTAATGCTTGACTAGCATGTAGTGTTCTTGGACTTTCTCCCTCTAGTCAAGTTGAGAAGGGGTAGTCTTAATTACATAACGAAGTGTAAGAAAAATGGATTGAGCCCAGGTGATCAATTGTACCATGTCCATGAAGAAACCGGATCTTGTTTCACTCAAGCCTTCTCCAAATCTAGCAATTAAAAATCCTTGACACTCCCAACCTAAAATCGTGAGGTCCATGGGGCCAAGTAATTACATATGCTTCTTCCAAATTAGTTGTATGTAGGAGGGCAAAAAAATGAAATCGGCCTTCCATGCAGTGGTTGTAAACTGTTGTGGAAATTTAGTTGTGAGCTCTATCATTCTTGATGCCGCCATTTGCCTTGCAATAGGATCAATGTCTATGTAGAAATATTTCCGAACCACCATCCCTGAATGTAGTAGGGTTTTGAGACCTGTACTAATACCACCAAAGAGCTCTAGTAATGTAATCCCCTCCTTAGGTAGTGTCCAGGTGATTAACTAACAAAGTATTGGCTTAATTAGTTTGCCATGGCTCTCCATGTTTTCAAAATTAGACAAAGCTTTGACCAAGGGCTCGTGGGTTGCTTTGAACCTCTATAAAACCTTTGGTCCATGTTGAATGTTAGTAGGAACCACCCTCAAACTTTCAATAGCTTGGGTGTAAGTCGTCTCTTCTTCATCTCCCTCTATCCACTTGTGGCTAGTTTGTTGGATGTAGGAAATGATGTGTGATTCCTTGAGCATATAATGGTGAGCCATAGGACTATGGTTCCCATGTAAATCAAGGGGTATGTATCTTAGGTGGTGGCCATCAATCTCCTAATCCACTCAGTAGTACACATGTTCGAACTAGTTGTCAATTGTGAAACCTGGTGGAAATAAGGCCTTTTGCCCAATGAGCACATCATAACTAATGGCATTGGTGACTAAACATTTGACCTATAAGCAAAACTCCTGATCTGTACCTTCATTAAAGTTAATTGCAATAAAATTCGAGCTCTCCCCAAGTACCTCCTTTACGCTCCCACTAGCGGTGCAAATTTGCCACATAGATTTCCATAGTTTGGAGTCAAACATGCCCATTTTCTTGGCGAATTGAACTCCAAGAATCACTGGTTGAGTACTTGTATCAAGAAGTAGCACTCTGGGTGTATGTCCTCCCACCTAGATTGCTGACTCAGTATTGTCGACAATGGCAACTTTGGTGGCGATGGAAATTCTTTCATTAGGCACCACCTTTGGAAATGAATGAGAGACTTTATGGAGAGAATGGTTAGCCACAATGCCTTTGCTGAACAACAAATCCACAAGTTAGGTGTTCTTAGCTCCCTTCTGATATGTGAATGTAGAATCAGAGGTAGGAGAGCCCACTAGTTTAGCCATGTTAGAATTAGTGACCAGATTACGAACGCCATCTGCAACACATGAACTAATCGAATGTCCCTCCAAGGTGTTAGATGGGACCCCTATAGCATGTGGATCAGGGATTGGTAGAGGACCTGATGTAGTGTTCAGAATATCCTTTAGTATTATAATTATGTCCCTGGTGCTTAGCTTTAAATCTTGAAAACTAAACAACGGTGTACCCACAAGCTTTTACGCCATTTCACGCATTTGAAGTTGGCACTCCATAAGCTGATAAGTGAAAAATTGTATGTTTTCCTGATGTACATGTACTCCTAGGACATGAAAATTTGATGCCCTAGTAGCTTGTGGTGTAGTAGTTTCCTCCCCCCTTGCCAACAAGGTGCATTTTTCTTTCGTGTTGAGAGGACGAAAAGATTGTGGCATGACTGCTTAAGCTCTTCTAGCCTTGGTAATAGGACTTGAACCAGATGCGAATTCATTAGTTTAAATTACATGCTTAGTGGTAGAAATAATGGGTGCCACACTAACCTCTTATGCCACGAAGTAGGAAAGGAAAAAAAAGTGGCAAATTTTGGTATGAGATTAGAATTGTGTGCATTAGAAAGAACATACTCCCCAACCATGGCATCGTGTGAGAGGCCATAGAACGACCTAGGAGATCCCTCCCATGATCCTGAACCTTGTATAGGTTAGGCATGATTAGTTGGTTGGGAAGACTTACCTTTTAAATTAACAAGTTGGGCCCTCGATGATTTGAATTCATTTTGCAAAGTTTGAACTTAAGCGACATGGGTTTGAAGCACCTCCCTTTTGTCAACATTGTGTTTCTTCTTCTTAACATTCTTACTAGAATTACCCTTGGTGGGGAGAGCTTGAGTGGAAGGCTTTTGGTTGAGGGGTAGTGGAAGATGCTAGCAGATTTTGCCGTGGTAATCAGAGTTACTTCCGTTCCGAGAACTTGGCAAAACAAACAGCTTCATGATGTCCTTCTTTCCCACAATAATCACAAAAGAGATCCTTGGAAGGAATGTTACACTCACTAGCTTTGTGGGCAAGATTCCCATAGTAGTTGCAAGAAGGTAGGATGGGTGTAGCCAAGTGCATCGCTTTAGCCCTTGAAAAAGAATGTGATGATTTGGTTAGCATAACTGGTGGAGGTTTAGGTCTTAAACGTGATGGAGGCCTCATAGTATTGGCCTCATAGTGTGCATGAGCCAGTTCCAGCTTTTTAGAAATGTTGTACACATCCAGCAAAGCGTATGAGTTTCCAAATTTTGCAAAAACCCATTGTAAAACCTTCGCATGGAGTGTCAGAGTACTTTTTAACAAATGAAGATACTGATGGGCAGCTTCCAGGTTTGTGATGTTCTGAGTATCCTCTTTAAGCTTGAGAAGCCTCTTGTAGAGCATCTTGAAGGTTTCATCCTTTTGTCGAGAAAAGGTGGCAAACTTCATAATTTTTTCAGAATTCTTGACCTGAAATTCTAGCTCAAGAACTCAAAAAAATTCCCCCATTCGATCAGCAAAAGCTGGTGCATTGATGGTGGGAAGAATGTTTGTGGTAACAATAATGAGTTGTTGAGGAGAAAGGTTTATTGAAATAGGTATTAGATTTGGATTATTGGGCACAGTCCCATGATGTGCAATGGCAGCTTATAGTGCAACTTGAGAGGTGATGGCAATGGCTGTGGCATAAGCTGGATTGGGGATTTGAGTGACACCCAAAATCCTCAGAGAATGTTGTTCGTAGACATCTAATGCTTCATAGTGCACATAACAAGCCTATTATTTGAATACAAATGCTTTGGTGTAATAAACACCATACTTGAGTTCCGATTCACAAACCATAGTTAAGAAAGTTGCCTTGAATTCTTTCAAAGAAATGGTATTTGCCTTCCGCTGAACTTCTTAATTTTCCCAAAGGAATTGCTAACCTCCATGGTGTATATGGGTGTAGAGGTCATGGCTTGCAGTGGAATATATGGTGATGGTGTGAAAGTTGGTGCAGTAGCAAGCGTACCCCACTGATTAACCCCTCCAAATGGACTCTGATGTATCATTGATGTAATGTAACCTAAACCTGAATTCCTGGCAGGAGTTGTACTTAGATGACGGTGGCGCTGTAGGTGCTTGATGGTACCGTCATGAAGATTGTGAGCTTAAAGAAATCGGCTCAAATGATTGTGTGTTACTTTGTAATTGATACCTTGGCTTTGGCTGAACAATAATGCTTTCATCATCCGAGGACATGGTGTTGTCCAATGCCCCAAAATTTTGTAGCAATACATAGCACTAGTTACAAGGTTCTAACACAACATACGGTTTGAAGAATATGGTGTGTCGACGGGGATGAATGGTGATGGACAAATGTCGGTGGATGGACGTCTATGGATGGATGTTAGTGGATGGAAGGGATTGGATAGACGAAACTAGACGGACGGACGAAACCAGACGAACGGACGGACGGACGACAACGGATGGATGGCGACGGACCTTGGACGAAATGGGGACGGACGTCAAGCGAAATGAAACGTCTAAATGCAACGATGAAACATAACGGACTGCGATTGCGATAGATTACATCGGTAGCGACGCTGTAAAACGATCCGTGTCTGCGAACTCTACGGCGATGGCGTGCAAAAAAGAAGAAAGATTTTTTTTTTTCTACTTCGTGTTTTTTTAATATTATTATTATTTTTTTTTTCCTTTAGAGCTACTACAAGGGCTACTCATTACATGACTGCAAGCTCAAAAACACATAGGAGTGCACAGCCCAGATGCTAACCTCCAAATTTGTGTACAATGAAAGTAAGTGTATGTGGGGTTGCATCACTTGGTGTAGATCTTGTACTGCAATCACCTTGTGTGTGTGTGTGTGCATGTTCCCAAGACCTAAAGCTAGCAGTAAAACAAGCTTTGGAGCTATTCGCTCCTTCTTTTGTCCGAAGCTCCAGAACTCAGAACTTCACAGCTTGTAGCTTGTTTCCGGTGTCCCTTCTCCCTTGTTTACGTTGTTGTTAGTTATGGTTGTTGTTGTTCCTATTGTAGCTGCAGTACAAGAGTAGAAAAAGAAGAAGTAGTAACAATTTAAAAACACAAGAAACCAACAAGCAAATAAAAACCCAAGAAACTCAAAGCCAAGAAAAATCTGCCGCTTTCAACATTAAGTGACAGAAAGCAGTTTTTCCAGAATTAAATTGAAAAGAAGGAAAGAAAATTTAGTGTATGTAAACGATGGCTGTGCAATAGTCATTGTGAGCATTTAGAAATCTAGTCTGACTATGGAGGAAACTCTCCCTCACAAAGGAATTCTAAAAAACTAACAATAGAAGGGAAGAGCTTGGCCTTTTTATACAGCCGTTGACAAGTTGAAACCCTAAATAAGCCATAACCCTAAAAGACTTAATAATGTACAATAACCTAAAAACGTACATTAACCTTAAAAACGTACATTATCCTTAAAGGCATGATTAGCATGCTTGTAACCGGCTATCATGTATGAGGCCATGCATACGGGCATGACACTTTCAAAAGTTGAATTCAACATATGTATACATCATTAGACACTAGTTTGGTTGAGATATTGGACAATTACAACCAATATTGTTAGTCATGGACCATAACTCAAATTTGATGCAAGTTATATTGTTAAAACCCATCTTCTACATGTGGCAATGCAATTATGATGTGAGAAAAACATGAAGTTGGGTTGAAAGTTTTTAAAAAGGGGCAAAAAGTTGTTAAGTGAAATTTATGATGTGAAATGTTATCTTATAAATAGCTTGTAAATAAATACAAATGACAATTACATACACCAACTTCAATTTGTTTGTCTTTTGCCCAACTTGAGGAACTTCTTTAAAAAAAAAACCCTCATGAAATTCATTATGATATATGTTAATAGAAATGCATTTAGTTGTATTCATTTTTTATTTGTCATGTTTTAGTACAAAGATGTTCATTGTGGGAAAAAATAAGTTCACCTAATTAAAGGTTTAGGCAATTGGTTTTTTCATGCAATCCCACATAACAAACATGCTTCAAAAGGGCTTTTTATTTGGCTAGGGAATATTCGGCCAAGTTCATTTTTATGCTCCTAAGCACCATCTTAAACCATTCCATCCATCTTCATAATCTATTACAAATTTTCAACAATCCTTTCATCTTTTTTGCAACATGTTAGGTTGACAATCACTTCTAACTGATATTCCCCATTTTTTTTCCAACCAACAGATGTCAAATTCCTGTCCTTTTTTTTTCCCCATATAATCCATTTGCAAGTACCATGTACACATACACATTAGTAAAGCATCACCATTCACAACTAGAAAGTGAAAATAATTATTCTTCTTTTCAAAAGGTGAAATGGGTCCTAGCATATAGAGGATATTAGTGTATCTGACTCCAGTTACTTTTTAGCCATGAGGTCATGAGTCTAGCACATAACATCATAGCCACATGGCATCTTTCCAAGCATTATTTGGAGGGAAAAAAAAATTGTAAGAAAATTAATTTATAATATAATCCAAATAAGTAGTTAGCCTAGTGTCATGAGAGGGAGGTTTACAAATGGGTTTTTCAATTGCTTACTTAGATGAAGGCTAACCTCAATGTGTGCTCTGGTTAGCTTAGTATGGTTAACATTTGCTACTATTTAACCTTGGCTCCTGCCTTTGCTTTTTGTGTCCACTCTGTTTGCCCTCTGTCTTTTTGTTTGGATCTTGCAAATCAAGTTGGGCAGGTTTACATCAATTTTCACCTTGGGCAGCCCGTCCTTTGACCTTGGCACACCCCAGGGGAAGGAGCTTGGGGGATTTTAGGCACATGGCCTAATGGCATGACACACCTTCTGATCACCGGTCTGGCGCCACGTACAGTACAAAATTGAAGGAAAAAAACCCGTCACTGACTGAAATGCTCTTCTAAGTCTCACAGGAGAGTACTATAAGAGTATCCCAGGAGTGCTCAATATGGGACCCTGCACATTAAAATTGGACGAAGAACACAAAAAGCAGCCAAGTAAGCGTGGCCCAGCATTTTTGCATAGTTTGTGCACCTGAGATATCTTCTAATATCTCAAGAGTGTAATAAATATGATCTGATTGCTCGTGCCTGTTTCTGATTGGCCAATCATAATGATGTCTCCATGTGGTTCCCTATTACAGTGGGAGTCTCCCACCTGTTTGCAGTCCCAGATTTAGTTTTATGCATGGAGTTGAAAAAAAGTAAACAGGGTAGAACTGCCCATCCTGGATCACTTCTTTAGATCTTCATAGGCTGTGCTTCTTTTTGAGTGCTATGAGAGTGCTATCTCAACCTCCAGAAATCATTTTTGAAGTGAAAATGAAAAGGAGTAATGAAAAAATAGCAAAAAGAAAAATAAGCTTCCCAACTCACAAAAAGTGGTTTTTTTTTTTTTT
>Ga0116231_10004714_pt1 | contig 27441 bp, 20 predicted proteins | sample S1TSphgellanicum_2_FD_89695 | JGI IMG/M metagenome (GOLD analysis project Ga0116231, IMG submission 89695) | Host-associated microbial communities from peat moss isolated from Minnesota, USA - S1T2_Fd - Sphagnum magellanicum MG | ecosystem: Host-associated > Plants > Peat moss > Unclassified... | reverse complement strand
TGCTTGAAAGGTTGAATGAGTTGATTAAATTCTTTCAATTTCAATAATGTTTTTGTTTATGTTGTATGGATTATAAAGTTGTGCCAAATAAATCCATATTTTTGGTACAATGATCCCCAACTTGCTAGCATGAATGATGTGTTCACTAGATATTTAAAATTTGTTGAATGGGACATCAAATGTGTTAGTGCATGAATGAACACCTAATATAAACATGAATATGGAAAACTTAAGCTTTTGCATTGTTAGGATTCCATTATGATGCATTATTGTTGTGTTCAAAAGTTTTTTTATGTTCTTGTGATTCATGTTATTTTCCAACAAATTGTCAATGATGATTGAAGTTAGTGTTTGGAAACACCAATTAGGGTTAGTGATGAGTTTGAAAAAACCATTTGCATAAAAGGTGACGAATGTTTTAAAGATGGTTAATCCACAATATTGGCTAAAATCCTTGTGTGAAGAAACCTTCCTTGCCCCTCTAATTTAGTTCAAAGGGTTTTATTGTTAGCCCCAAAAACTTGGATCAACCCAACATGGATCCTCACAATTGTTGATGTGAAAATTTTGAACCTATAATGTTATTTTTCCAAGTTCACAATACAATTTAATGTGTAATAGACTATGGGTGACCCCATGGATTTGAATTCTTTGTCCAAGATTTGAAAGAAGTTTTCTTCCAATGCATTATTATGTGCTCACACTACTACAAAACATGTCCCCATTTAAAGCACCACCAAAATTTTGAACATAACAAAGCAGCAGCGACAAATGCCTTTGGTAGCTAACACAATAACAATTGAACCATCAGACACACACGAAAGAGCTGATCGAAAGGAAAAAAATGCACAGCAATGCAGAAATCTCAGTCTCCTGTTGTAGCCAGAAGAGGAACCCTACTGTCCAACTCTCTGATGGGGGTGGGCCACAGTGAACCAGCACCCACCACCGCACCATCCATTGGATGCCTGATAGTACTCAGTTGTGGATGAACCTCAACTGAGTTAATCTTTGGTTTCACCTTGGTAACCAAATCTCTAGGAAATAGGTCTCATATATAGGTACATAGGTAACAAAACAGGTAATTACTAGGCAAGCAGGTGGTTCATAATTTACACATGGGTAAGGAAGGGCCAATTTGACTACCTACCTACTAACAACCTGCCTGTGGGTTGGTAGTAGGTAGGCAGTGAAAAAAAAAAGCAACTGAGCCAACCACCAAGGTTAGCATGGGAGCTGAAACCCAACAGAAAACTGTTTCCTTATCACTTACCATCCATCCTTCATGGTGCACGTCGGTGGGTGCTAGTTCAATGTGGCCCTAATTTGGTGCTCAAATTGCATAATTGAGTGGTTTGCAATGAATACAATTGATGGCCACATTTTTATTTTCATATTGTGGCCCTTGTCATGTGTGATGTTCTGCAGCTTCCATATTCAACATATTAATAACCTATCATTCCTTTCACTCAGTCAGCGAGCCTTCTGTCTCTCTTGCAAGCAGTGTGTAACTTCCATATTTAAGATATTAATAACCTTTCATTCCTTAGACTCAGTCAGGGAGCCTTCTCTCTCTCTTGCAAAGCAGTGTGCAACTTTAATATTCAACAAAATAATAACCTATCATTCCTTAGACTCAGTCAGGGAGCCCTCTCTCTCTCTTGCAAGCAGTGTACAACTTTCATATTTAACATATTAATAACCTATCATTCCTTAGACTCAGTCAGGGAGCCTTCTCTCTCTCTTGCAAAGCAGTGTGCAACTTCCGTATTCAACATATTAATAATCTATCATTCCATATTGGGAGTGAAGGAGGCTTCTCTCTCTCTCTCGCAAGCAGTGTGCAACTTTCGTATTCAACATATTCATAATCTATCATTTTGTATCACTCTCTCTCTCTCAAGCAGAGTGCAACTTTCATATTCAACATATTAGTATTCTATCATTCATTACTTGGAGTGAAGGAACGTTCTATCTCTCTCACAAGCAGTGTTTTTTAGTTTACGATTCTCTATTTTATTTGTGTATTAGTGGTGTTTTGATTGTTATGTTGTTTACTGGGTTGTGTTTTGGTGCTTTTATTTGTCTTGTATTTCTTGTGGATGGGCTCCCGTCCCTGCTTTTTTATATACAGGGTTTTTCTTCTTTCTTTCTTTTTCAACTTTTTGAAAAGAAATGCTGGTGGTGGGGCTAGCAGGGTGGAGCAGCTCTTAAGTATGAGGGATAAATTGTTTTTAAAATCAAAAACATTGAATGAGCCCAGTAGACAAATTAAGTATAGCTTTAAGGCTATACACCTAAATTTTTTTCTACAATCAGCTGGCTATACTGGCTAAAATTGCAATGACCTGGCAATGTGATATTCACCACCCTCAAAAAACACATTTGGATATGGGCAATATTTAGGTGCCAAAGATGGGTTTACTTTAGCCTTGGCTGACTACCCAGTTGGGCCAGCTAGAAACCTGGTTCCACCTGGTTCTGCTTACCTAGAACCAAATTGGAACCAGGTCTGATTTTTGGAAAGTTTAAAACCGGACCCAGTTCTGGATTGAAAATGGGAACCCAGACCTGGTTCTAGAACTGGAACCAGGTTTTTAATTGGACCTGATACTAGATCCTGAACTGGAACCAAGACCCAATTCTAGAACCAGAACCACAATTTTTGAAAAACATTTCTTTTGGGGGAAAAAATGGTCTAGAACCAGAGTTAGTTGGCAATTAATCCCTGGTTTCAGACCAAGTTATCCAGAACCATAACTGGGTGTGATTTGCAAAACCAGATTTAGAATTGAAACCTGAATTTATGTTTTGAGAAATAGACCAGAACCAAACCCAGGGTTCCATTTTTTTTGGAATCATCATCGGATCATTCTACAAGAACCGAAACCAAAGGTTCTCTGTACAAGGCAAAAACCGCCTAACTCTGGTTTACTTCTTGTGTATACCTACTTTTTGACCCCACCATCACATTGGAAGACTACTTTTACTCATTTTTTAAACATTTTTTTCAAAATTACCTTTAAGGAAATAGGAGGGTTTACACCTTCTTCGTCCCACTCCAGCTCAGCACACATGATGAAGTGCACCCTCTTTTTCGCAAAGACCGCGTGCAAGATGTGGTTTACACCTTTATCCCTATCTCGTCTGCCACACATTAAGGAGTGCACCCTTTTTTTCACCAAGGAAGTGCGGCACAAGATGCCTGTGTATGCCCTCTTAGAGAGTGAAAGTGTGCCTACCTAGAGGCTAGCACTGTTTTAATAACTAAAAAAATTGTCACTTTACCTCCAAGTCTACTCACTTATGTTTTCAAGCCTTGGGTGAACCCAGCACTTAACACTGGTATGTACCCTATGTTGATGTTAGATTCAACACATATTAATAAAAATTTGGGGAAATTTTCTCTTGATATGTTTGAAATTTCTGAATAATTATAATTTGACTTTGTCATTTGGCATGTGGATAGATCACATGTAAAATATTACTAACCACTGCAGTTGGCTGTTGGGTATAGGAATACAATGCAAAAGTGTTTCATGTCCAGATACCTGTTTTATGATCCCAACATTAAGAAGCAACAATGGTTGAATGAGGAGTGTCTTTCTTTAGACCCTCCCATGATTTGAGGTATTTGTCAACAACTGGAAGGTACTGCAAGTGTTGAAAATGATGGTGTCTAACGATAGTCTTTTCTTCACCCCCTCAAGAAATGGGGAAATTTCCCTATTTTCCTTTGAGGTATTCGTCAACAAGTGGAAGGTACCACAAGTGTTGAAAATGTGTTGAAAATCCTGACGTCCAAAGATAGTCTCTCCTCCCACCTCAAAGAAATGGGGAAATTTCCGTATTTTCCAGACTGCTGTAAAAACTCCAAGCAAGCCTAAAGGTAGAATAGTCACTTCTGCTACCTCAAGAACTGGGGAATTTCCCCCATATTTCTACCTGGGTGAATGGATTGAAAGTCCCAGGAAAGGCTCTTTCACCTATTCGTTCTCTCCTTCCTGCTTTGTCTCAAAACCCCATCTTTTTACTAACTTACCTACCTACATTCAAATTGCCGATTTCTTTTTTCTCCCTATGCAAAAAACGTGCAAGGTGTCAAAATACCTTGAGACGTCAAAACAATTGTTTTAATGCTTGGGTCCCCAAACTGACACCAACATGCAATATCCTTAGACGAGATGAGGGTCTCCAAGTGCAAATTTAACATTCCATGGGTTACCTTTAACCTCCAACATTAGACCTCGCTCAAGAACCTAAACCTACAGCTGTAGAAACCAGGGTGAATCAACACCCACACTGGTACCTTCACCTTCATGAGGAGAAACCCCAAAGGCAAGATAGCACCAACCACATCAAAGAATTAATCATGAATCAAGAAAATACAAAGATGGAAGAAGACACCATTTGATGGTGTCATTATTCATGCCAAAAAATTCAAGCAGCACCATTAGGATCTAAAATTGTGATCAATATTACCTCGCTAGTTTCACAAGAATTTCTATGTTTGTTAGCGGCCCATTTGATGGCCATGCCCACCTCAAAAGTAGAGGTCTAACTTTGATGAACAATCCTAGAACTAGAGTACTCCTTATCAAAGTTGAAACATCATCAGCCCATCAGAAATAAAAAATGAAATTTCATAAAATGTTCACTAGTTGTTTAGGAAGAGAAAAAATAACCATCATAAGCCTTTGGAGTAAGGGAAACATCATCTTCTAAGCTTTAACAACAATTTCACCACGAATAATGATTTCAAGGCTGAAGGGAAGATATTTTGAAAGGCCTCCCATCTTTTCCAAACCTAAAAGAATGCAATTCATTTGGGAGTAACTTTGGAATAGGTCAACAAAGAGTGTTATGGAATTTCAATGATTAATAAACCTAGCAATGAGGAGAAATCACCATACACTTTCACCAGGAGCCAACAAGAATACCCCTATTGCAAGTTAACTAAGTAAGAACATCAACTTTTGTGGGCTTAGTGTTACGCCAAAGACATCAATGATCTATTGAGGGGAAATCCCATCTAGATCCAATTGGTGCAAAAACATGATCATGAAAGTTGGCAAGGAAGAATGTTTCTTAATATTGGAGAAATATCATCTTTTGGCTTAGTATCCAAAGAAAGGAGTGCCACCCAATTTAGCAATGGGTTCCTATAGCACTCCTCGTAATGGCCAAACTAAACCCAACAAATGTTAGATTTAGCCTTAGAGACTCTAATTTAGTCTAAATATGGGATATCTACAATATTTTAAAATTGTTTAGATGATTTTTAAGTGTTTTACCAGGGTATTCGTGTAGATGTTGGTTCGCCCAAAATGAACCATGGTCCAATGTAGGTGATGGTTTACATTGGCCTTCAACCAATTCATGTGACCTTTCCAAAAAATAATGACCAAAAATAGAAATAAAATCATCAAATTTTAGAACCAATCAAAATATTTAAAATAGAGTTTCATCTTTAATAACTTTCATTTAAATAAATATATGTGTCGTTTTTACAATTTGATCTTTGAAGAAAGATTTTGTTTGACACCAAATTGACCATTTATGACATTAAACTTTAATCAACCAAATTGTTTACAACTCCAAGAGATGTTAAATGGAAGCATCGACAACAAGCACAAATTTTAGAATTGTTGGTATTGATTGGATTTGATTTGAGATCATTTGTTTTTTAATTGAAACCTTTTTTAAAAATTACCTATCCAACTAGGGCTCCACATGGCTTTGCATAACCAAAATTTTAAATATTATTTAAAATATGAATATGAATTTTAAATACCATATTTGTATGTACTATTATAAATGGGTTTTGATGCATAATTTATTTAAATAAATTCAGTGTGCATACGATACACAGGTTGTGCAATGAAAGGAAATGTAATCTGATTCATTGGTGTAATGAATGTTTTCATAGGTCTAGTCTACTAGTGATTTAATTATTATAATTGGAAAGTGTGACAATGCTTTCTTCTCTAGGGACTTCTAAAAAATGTTAACAATTGCATATGCTTCTTCCTCTTGGTATGGGTTTGCTTCCAACTCAACCCATACTCTCCACGCTGGAAATTATCCATTTATTTTCATTTTTAATCAATCCTTTTCTATCCAATTTATAAACCAATTCATTAACAATTCCATACCCAAAGAAAAGTAGAAGAACATATATAACATTCCAATAATTACATGCCAAAAATTGGGACCATGGCTTGGAACAAGGTGTGATTATGAATCATACTACTTTAATATGTACAAAGGTGATTCATTGGAATTGCTTGGACATAAGGAATGTCTACCCTTCAACATTAACGAAAGATCCATGTTATCATCCACCAACAATTGCACTTCATATTTTGGTGGTTTTCTTTTTTTCATTTTCAAATACCTTACAAACCCTCATAATTAATCATTAACATGATTAACCATGATATGCATTATTTGATCATCCTTGTGTGTTGCCTCTATTTCTTTATGAACTTTTTGTATCATTCTCAATTTCACTAAGGTCTTCATGCCATAAGTTATCCATTGCAAGCTTTTCAATCAATTTTATAAAGGGTTAAAACGTGGTTGGGGGAGGCAAAGTATTGCCCCAAATGGTAATTTTCCATATGTCCCCAACAAAATATTCAACACCAAGATGATATAAAAACCCAATGGTATTTGAATCATAAAATCATAATATACATGAAACTAACCTTCAAATTCTAGAAAGGCTTTTTAATTTCATATGATCACATTGTACCAAAGGGGTAAAAGCAAGCTCTAATGACTTTTTTTATGTAGTCACATTGTTCTATTTTCCCAAATGAATGTTTTTGAATTTAAACCATGTCAACATTTTTAAAAACATTTTTTTTTTTTGCATATTATAACAAAACGTAACCCAAAAAATAGAAATTAAAAAAATTTGTTTTTTTAAAAATGTATTTCATGGTAGACATGAATGTATTTGCATACTAAAAAATATAATGATACTCCAAAACCAATTGAAATGATTTTAAACCTTTACAAAATAAATATTACATTTATTTCACATGTGATTCCACATATTTTGAACCATCATTATGAATCATGTGAAGTATTTCATATTTTCATCTCACAAATGGGGGTCTTTTAGGGTGTTGACCATAAGTATGTGGTAAATTGAAATTTTGATAAATATAAAAAGTGACAACTAATGTGAGATGGGCCAATGCATAAAATCCATTTCAAACACTTATTTGAATGACTAATGAAATCAAATACCCAATGTAATCTAAAATGATAAATGAGTTTTTTTTATAATGTATACCATAAATATACCCATGATTTTTTTAATTAAATTTTTTTCTAATTTTCAAAAATAGTATCAACTTTTTAAATTTTATAATCATAAGGCTTAAATACCAAAAAGTTTAGAATTAAATGCACCACATTTTGGGAGATGTATACTACAATATTAGACCTAAAAACCCCTAAAATTTTGTCATTGTAAATTTTTTAACCCTTTTTTGTACTTTTATCAAATAGTTGTGAATGTTTAATTAATAGTTTAACACAACACATGATATTAATATTATCAAACTTTGTTGTTTTCAAAAAATGAAAAATTGCCACCATCTAAAACAACCATGTATGTATTAAGCACCAATTTTTTTTGGCAATCTCATAGTCATATGGGATAATTTATTGAAAGTTAAGTCTTAAAATTTTGTCCATGGAAAGGAGTACATATAAAATGTATAATTTTAATCAAATGTTTGAAAATGATTGTTCTTAGACGACTATTCTTGAAAGCATCATGTTGTTGGAAATTTGAAAACTTCAAATCCATTACTTGAAATGAATATTTTCAATTTAGAACCATAATGGACTAGTATTTTCATAAAATTTGTGTCTTGGCACTCACACCAAATTAGCCTAGTTTTTGGCATGCATTAGATCATGTGATCTCAAAAACTCGTGTATAAAAAGTTAGTTCTAGATTTATTGAATAAATATGCATATGGACAATTTAACAACTTGAAAAACTTCATAAGGAAATTGGTTGAGAGTTGCAAATTGAATACTCTAGGTAATTCAATGCACATTTTATCATAACTCTACATCAATAACCCTACCACATGCTTTTAACATGGACTAGGGGAGTCATGAGATCCTTCAATTTGAAAGCAAAGTCACATTTGTATAGGGCCCCTATTAGTATTGCAAATATATCCAAAAATGCAATGGCCAACCATGTTTTCACTTTAAAATTGAAGTAGGGCCACCAAAAGGTTTATGGAAGATATTCAAAAACATCATTTTACTTCCATCCTTGCTTTATCAAGAAACTTTATCATGGCTATAATCCAATAACATGGCTTTTGTGATTTGATTGCATGGCAACAAAAATGGAGTCAATAGTTTGATAAAGATTGATGATCTCCAATTACATCTTGCATTGGATATTTGAAATCCTTCCCAACATTGTGGAAATGTATTGAACACTTCATGGAAAGAAACCTTTGCAACCATGAACTAAAATAATTAAGAATCCATTACCTTTTGCAATATTTGTGTAAGCTTTATTTGCAAAGGGATAACATCCTTTGGATCACTAGTATGCTTAACAAACAAAATAAAACATCATTATCTACAATGTGTTACCAATAGACTATACAAGGAATTATTATATATACTACATCTAAAATTGAATCAAGGGATGTTGTCAATGTTGTTGAGAAAAGAAGTCCCTATTAAAGGAGGATAGACAACCAACCTTTGGTTTCTTGAAAGAGTCCCATAGTATTTCATAGTGTTCATGAATTTCTAACTCCATAATCAATTTCTACATTCACAACTTTGCCTTTACAACAAACGCCTTTTTCCTTTGCAACAAACACATGTTCTTCCACCATGGTTAAATGTTTTTTTCACCAAAAAAATGATGAAGAAATTGCTTTGAAGTTTGCCTATAAATTAACATTTGACAATCTAAATCCAAGATGGTTAATTAATAAGAGAAAAATGACTATTGAACAACCTCATGTTGCAATACCAAAACTTGAGCTCCTTACAACAAAACTTCAACAAAGTTTTTATTAGTTACCTTACAAAGTCCTTGATTTATTTTGCTCCATTAGTACACATATAAATTAAAAACAAAGATATTGAATAAGAGCCACAAAGGAGACAATTATATACATTATTTTGTAACGGGACTTAAGCTTTTGTGGAAAAAGTTCACTCCAAGAAGCATTTGTTGTAGTGTCAAAGCAGTTGATGTTCCCCACAAAATTTAAAAATCCTAAGGTCCTCCCCCACTATTGTGCTAAATTAGACTAATATTTTTTCTAAACCAATTTTTTTAAAAAGATTAAATTATAAGAAAAATAAAAAACTCCAAATACTTGTTTTGCCTTCACATGTTTATTTGATTCGTTGTTTGAGCATTGTTAAGCCATTTATGAAACCCCTTTTCACTATTAGTCATGATATAACTACAATAAAAACATTTTTTTAAAATCATCAACAACATGTTTGGTCACAACCCAAAGTTTGACAATGAAAATGACAATCCCTTCAAATATGTTCTTGGGGGTCCTTTATTACATATTGTGTAAATGGAATAAGATTGGTTCCAAGTTTGGTAGTTAGTTGGATATTGAACTATTTTAAATGTTGGAATGGTTTTGCTTTATTTCCAAGGCTTAGGGTTGCTCATGTGATGGTGTAAAGACATCTAAACAAAATGAAAAGGGTGTTATGTATTTGTGCTCTACAGACTTGACCACCTATTGAAAGTATATCACTATGAAAAAACTTTTATTTTGTAACCATTCAATTTGAGACTACATGCTATCTATCATTTGCAATTATGTTTTATCATGTTCACAACTACTCATTATGCTTTTAAATTTGTTACTATTTTTGTGACTATATATGGTGCAACTACAAAATTGCACATCCTTTCATATTGTCTAACTTCTTGAATTTTTCATCCAAGAACAGGGCTTTATATTCATTTCATCACAAAATTAAATATAACTTGGCTACTTCTTATGGTGTGCTTTTACATTTAATGTACATTATGGTATTGTGGATTACACTAAGAATATATTTAGCTTGTATTCAATATACATCAAGCATATCTTAAATGTATTTATCATATTTAAGTATATTTAGCTTATATTCATGGTGTATTAAGATATTTAGTTTGCATTTAAGTATACTATGCATATATTTGCTCATATTATGGGGATATTGAAATTCAAAAATTTTGTTTTCATTTATATGGTTTGTTTAAAAATATACCATATCTTATAAGGTTTAATTAAATAATAGTGGGGAAATAATATTAATATGATATAATCATCATATTAAAAAATCCTATTTATTGATGAATGATTATTATCAACTAATTGATTAATTAATATAAGCCATGAAATAATCAATGTTACTTAATTAGTTCATTAAATTTAATTAATATTAAACAATATATACTGATTAATTACTTGTTTATTTACTTAAAATTTCATCAATCAAATAGTAAATCATAAATTGATATAATCATAAATTATTATTAATGAATTATTACCATTAACTAATTGATTAGTTAATTAATAAAAATGTGCAATAAAAATATCTTAATTAACACCTATTTAGTATTTACTTAATGAGTCAATAAGTAAATAGATTATTATTTAATATTTAATATTTTCACTAATTTATTAACCATTAAAAATTATATATTACTTAATTTACTTAATATATTCATAAGTAATTATTAATCTGAATTAATTGATCTAATTGAGATTATTAATATTAGATAATTAATTATTTGAAGTAATTCACCAAAAACTTAGATGAATTAGACTCATTAATTCAATTAATTGATTCAAATATAATTTAATTAGTTAATTTAAATAATCAATTTTGGGAATCCAAGTGAATGACCATTAAATTTTATTTGAATTCAAATAATCAATCGAATAATTAACTTTTAGATATTGAATTTTTAAAACTATTTATTAAATAATTATTTCAGATAATTGAGATTCAGATATAAAATCAAATTAATTACTTTGATAATTAATTATCTGAATTGGACTAATTAATTCAAATAATTCATTTAGATAACTTGTTCACATATAAAATTATCAAGTAATTACATATTTAGTTGTACAATTTATAAAATGGAAAAAAACACACACACACACACACAAAGTATGTTGGAGAATACTTTTGTAATTGCAACCCAATTTGCAATTAAGGTGCAGCTAAAATATTTAACCTATGGGTTTCGTCCTTGAATATATAGAAAACAATTATCTTTTTTGTGTTCTCACATTAAATACATATGTCAATTTGGGATGAATTCAAAAAAGTTTAACCTTGAAAACAAAACATAAAATTAACCAAAAAAAATCTACATTGTTACATTTTAATTCATTTACCTTTCTACCATCCTACATGTTTACTTATTTAAGGTCCTATTTTTTGACTTGGGTAGGTAGGTAGGTAATAGGTTTGTATTTTCATTTTTTCCAAAATTCAATTTATTTTCCATGTGGCAACTTTTGAATGTGCCATGTGTTAGTGTTATAATGTATTACCATTTTAAATGAACATTCATAGTAAAAAATTTAAATTGATTTAAAAATGCACAAATTTTACCACATGTCACAATATAGGAGCATTTAAAATTAACAATCATAATAAAAAAACATTCTTTGGAAATGCACAAATTATGCCATTTGGCAATTTTTCATTGTGCCACACATCATAGTATATGTCCATTTAAAATGAACAATCATAATGAAAAAAATTATTTAAAAAAATGGAAATTCATAAATTATGCCACATGGCGAAAACCAATTTGGCTACAAGTATCAATATTAAAACATCCATAATGGATGATGGAGATTAAAAGTTTTAATTCAAATTTTCACTACTTGGAAATGCATAAATTATGCCATGTGGCAATGTGTGTCAAGCAAGTTGCACATTATGATAATTAATCACAAAAATTTATACGCTCAAAATATATGATTGATTGTATACCTTATCCATGTGCATTATGTTGATGTCATGCTTAGATCATATTTGTGACTATATGTTGGGTATGACTATACTTATGCAACTAATAGGAAAATTAGTTGTGGAAGTCAAATTTACAACTAAATTTTAGTCGCAAATATGGATTTTTTTTTACTAATGTATGTGGCCAATATCTAGATCATTTCTTTTTACCAACATTTATATATCACAATGAAATGTTTCTCTTGAACTATCATAACCTTAACCTTCATCACAAACTTCCTGGGGAAAAATAATTATGTAAAAATTTGGGAATTGCTATATAATGTAATTTGGATCAAATGTCATTTTTTTGTTATTTCAGAAAATATTTAAATTATATTTTACTATCATAATATCAACATAAACATAATTATTTTTAAAAATAATATAAATTAAAAATCTTCTTGAATGGTAAAATTTTGCATTTGTGACATGAAAATTATGGTAAAATGACAAACCATTATTCTTTTCATTGTCATAATCATGCAATTAATAAGTCAAAACCATTTTTCATTATGTTTATATATTTTCAACAAGCATTCTATCAACAATAAAATAATAAAGTGAAAAACACACAATAATGATATGAAATTATTTCCACAAATCAAAAATGATGATTTATTTAAATTTTTAATTTGGTAAATATAAATAATTATATATATATATATATATATATACAACATCGTGATCAAATCTCAGGATTGTTATTATCTACTAGTAAGTAATCCAATTACAAGTAATTAAAAAAAGCCCAAACAACCTCTAATCAACGATTGGCGACTCTAAAAGACAAAAACATTGTAACTTTTTTTTCATTGATAATACACAACATTGTTAACTATTATTTATTTGTGAAAAAATGTTCTTCCCTATGGTATGGAAAGTTGTGTCCATCTAGTTTTGTGCTCTTGCTAAAAAAAACTTAATAAATAACATAAATATAATGATTCATTATAATCATATTAAAATTTTGCCTAAGGAAGTTTGTGATGAATTGGGGTCATGACTAAGGTTGGGGCAAGACAAACAAGAAATGGACCAAGAAAAAATTAAGGCAAAAAAAAGGCCTAAAACATTAGGCGAATGAAAAGGAAGCATTCATGTGATTTTTAAGATGTCCCAAACCTTGGGTACAAAAATACAATGGGTAAACTTGGTTCATATTTATAATTTTTCATGCAATGGAAAAGCTTTTAAAATGTAGATATCAAAATTGAGCTCACATTTTCCATTTGAAGCTAGGAGTTATGGTAAAAAAAAAGGCCAATAGTCAAAGTGCCAATTTGACTTTTGACCACAAAAACCTAAGAAAGAAAGGTCAAATGATATCCAATGGGGATGTCTAACATGGAGTTGGAAAATTCTTGACAAGAATTACAAGATAATGTGTCACAAGTGCAAAACAAACTTGAACAAAAAAGACACAAGGTGACAAATTTAGTATAACAAAAGTCGCAACTTAGAGATGCCCATTTGGGAGTCTTGAAAGAAAATACCATTTGGAAACAACCTGCATAAACAAGCACAAAATCTATTATAGCGTGAAGGTGGTGGCCTCCTCCCAACTCTAGGCCATGCAAGTGTCTAGCAAGTCCGTGACCCAAAATTGGTTGCATTTCCACTAACCACCTAAATTGTATGGCTTGTGCATGTGACTTGTCCATGAAGAGCTTGTGAACGTGTCACATTTTCCCCATCTCGAAGCTCACATATCTCTCTTTCCTTAGTGCACAAAGTCAAGGAATGTGCCCCAAGTCCTTCCTTTTACCTTCTTTTTGTTATCACTTTTTAGGGGTTCAACATTAAGTCTTTCAAGGAAGAACTTAGTAGTGCATCACTTGTCAATAATTATACTTTCTAATGCAAAGTTTGTGTGGTCTTTCCCTGAGTACAATTTATCCAAGAATATAGGACATGGTTGATTGAAGAAACCTTACCAATTGCACGTACACACCATCATCACCTTTTTCAATTAGATGAAAAAAAGGTAACTAATATGTATTGTAAGATATTATAGAGTTTCCAATGAATATATAGGATATAAGAATACTACCACAACATAAATGTAATCAACCAAATTGTAAACATAATGGAAGTTCTCACATTTGTGGAAATTCAAGCCTTTTCATTACAAGCATGTAGTGAAAATTGGCATCCAAATACTATTTGAACACACTTATAAGAGAAAATCAATCCTCATTGTCCATATTTGTAGTGGCCACCTTGTTGTTAAATTTTTGTCAAAGACTACAATTTGTTTATTAATTCAATGGTTAGTTGTCAATTGAAATGACTTTCTTATGACCAAGTACTCTTCTATTTAAGCATCATCTCTATGCAAAAACCAAAAAAAAAATACTCTTGAATAGATAGATTCACAACTATGTCATTAGGGAATGAAGCTATTTATGTTTGTGATCTATGGTCTTTTGTCAATTTCATTTACCACTTGAAGCTTCATGATTTTTTCAAAAATGCTTCATTTCTTTCCTTGGTTTGAGAGCTCTTCCTCTAATCATTGATGATTTATTAGCTTGTAAAAAAGACTTTCAAAATGATGAATGTATGATGGCACATCTCTAAAGGTTGTGACCTAATCCAGATTCTTTTGGTGTGGCAAAAACCTTGATATGAAAGGGTAAAAGAAGTGTTGAATTGTGTGAAAAAAGGTACCCAAACATCTCCAACTCTTCATTGCCCAAGGATAATTTGCCATTTTCATTTTGAAAGGAATGCTTGTCGTGCGATGGTGACAAATGGTCAAAACTATGACTTTTTTGGATCCAATCATGATATGAATCTTTTGAAGATGCAAGGGTATATGGGGCCCTTTGTGGTCCACATGACTTGATTTATTGTGGTGCGAATTCTTGATTGCCAGTGAAGCTTGCTTATGGTGCCACTAAAGGTTTTACACCTCTTGTTGTTATGTTATCACAACAACCCCAACTCATGAATCATTTTATTTTTTTCAACAAGTGAAATATGTTTCTTGCTTTTGTCCAAACACTTAGTCATTGCATCCCAAGGTTATGGGGAAATTTTTTGTAGTACTTGTTTCCTTCATATATCCATTAGTTCGTCATTAGATTCACTACAATAATTCTCAAAATGAGCATTGCCACACCTTCATATGATAATAAACATATTTTTCTATTGCCAATACCTATGTTGTCAATTGTGACCCCATCGCTTAGGCATGTATATAAGAAGATCAACATTGATCATTTCCACAATGGTGGTGACATCTTGGTCAAACATATTTATGGCCATGGTTACATGGTTGTATTAGCTATTAGCTTCCACATCAAATGGATGGATGTGACTTGTGAGCAAGGAAATTCATTTTATCTAATATCAAGCCGCATGTAGTAGTTGGTATAAGACCTAGAAACACCATATAGTTGTTGATGAATTAAAGAATTATTATGTAACTATAATATAATTACAAATGGTAATCATTTTTTTCCAGTTTTCCTCTATTGATATTTGAGATTTAAAAGGGCCCATTTTGTAGTTGACAACAATAGGTGACACAAAATGTAAAATAAAATGCATTTTTGGGGAAGAAAGAAGGTGTTGAGTAAACATCAACTATATTGAACAATAGGATGGTGTCATTTGGCTACCTTGTTGCTTGCAAGCTTGCCATGTATGGTGATGGGGGTTAGGTTTTAGTAGAAAATTTAAACACAATCCACATTTTGTTTTGTAGCCTTTTGGCGATTATGCAAAAATAACCCTCCAATTTTTTAAACACAATGGTAGAAGGCAATTTGAGGTTCACTAAAAAAAAAACATTGCTTCCAAGTTTCACCCATTGTTTCAAAGCTATAAATTCATGTGACCTTTTCAACTTTATTGTGACCCCACATGTATTCCAAACCTTTTCCATTTTCTCCTTACACATGATTATATATGTAGCAAGGTTTTTCTCTCTAATTCTTGGCCCCATTTGTTGTCTCCTAATATCGTATACAATTAGGTCAATTATGTGATCCACACACCATTTCATGCATTGTAACCTATCACACGTGACATGTCATGTTGTGGCCATGCATGTCATCATATCTTAATCCTTGGGTGTTGGTTTGCTTGGTTGAACCAAAAATATTGTCCAAGTGGTATTTATGGAATGTAATGAATATGTGAAATATTATCAATCACAAGAAAACTAAGAAACCAAAATGAAAATATTTAGTCCAAAGCAAAAAGGTCAAGGTTATGCCAATGAATTCTTATGGAATTTAATGAAAGTGGTGTTGTGAATATATTTGTGGGGGAGGAAATACTTGTACACATGTATTGGGTTTTATGTTTGGAAATGAAAACTATTAAAGGGTTGCCAATTAGTATTATTTAATAAGATGATAACAAATTTGCATCTTGTGAGGACCTTATTAACCAATTTACATACAACAAGGAACCCTTAGGATGTGAGGAATGCAATGAAATGTCATTTTTTTGTCCACCTAACAAAATCAGTATGAGAAATTGTGTCCATTGTAACTTGTCTGATGTAACTAAAAAATGTCCAATACAATTAGAATTAGTTGCATCAAACACATTCCAAGTTACAACATTTGTTTTTTAGTTACTTCGAACAAGTTTCAACAAGTGCAATCACAATCAAATGAGCCACAACAGGTGCAATCACAATCTACCTCTACGAAGTCTGATGCACATTGAACACTGTAGATGCATTTTATAGTCATGCTGCCCCCCTTCAGACTGACAACTGCTGCAAAACACTACAAATCCACACTTTATGCTTGCTACCATTCCCGTGCATCCTTTGCCTGAACAACTTCCCCATTCACTGTCCAGATTCTGGTCCAATTCTTGCAGCAAACTGGGCAGCTTCCTGAACCTGGCATTCTCTGGGAAGAGCAAAGCAAGGCCCAAAGAAGTACACCCCAGAAGAAGATGCCAAAAAGATCCGAGGTGGAATTATACACAAAATCCAATGCATATTCTTGAGGGGCCAATTGCATGCAGAGGTGAACCAGCAGACCCCATAGTGTGTCAGGAAATTTTCTCCCATGCTATAATCCATGCTGCCCTCTCCCTTTGCTTGACTTTTACAGGATCATGCTGCCTGAAATCCAAAGTCTTGTTTCCTTTTTCTTCTGTAAGTTCAGGACAAGCAGCTAGAGAGACCAACAGAGGTTGAATAAAGAAATCCATGACATGTATACAACAAAGCAGAAGTTGGAAGATCAGACAGCTAATCTAGTTGCAAAGGACACATGTTGGAAATTCTGAAATTTCTATCAAGTTTATAGGCAGGGAGTTCTGAACACACAAGTGTGAAACAGCACCTAGTTGCTGAAGTTTCTCTAAAAGGAACCTCAAAACCTTTTGAGTTGACCAAGTGGCAGACAGCGAAGGAAAGAAAGTGAAAAAGATAACTCCGGCAAACTCTGTCTCTTGACACAAGGAACCATAGCATGCAATAATAAAAGCACAAGCAACAGAAAAATTGCTGGACATATCTAATGTGCAGGTTCTCAGCTTTCAGTTATAGGTTAGTTGTCAGTGTCTCAAGTCTAGGAGGCCTCAGGACTGGGTGTGCAGATGGGTAGAGATTAGAGTGTGAACAGTGAGGAGGGTTTTTATCACCATCTTTGTCCTCTGGTACTTGCACCATGGACACAGTAATCACTGAAACTTTGAAGACAAGTCTTCCAGCAACATTTTCATGCACCAGCACCGACCATGCACACAACACCAACATAACTGGAAATTCTAAGCAAAACAAGCTACTATGTTGACCCACTAGAAACAAATGACCTTAGCACAATGAGTACCTGTAATAAAGGGCATGAATGATTATGTTAGAAACACAAGTTGAGGTTTTTGCAGCAGGGACCACTATCAAAATTTGGCACAAGGCAGCCTCGACTACGAATAGCATAGTGCTGCCAACATCATGTTCACAAGTTTTCTTATACTAAAAAATTGTGATATCACTTTCCCTTGAAACATTTTCGAAGTCCACAAAATTGGTCTTTGCCACCCCATCTCACACACAATTTCCTTCAATAAACCAGGTATCAAGCAGAACTGTGACCATAATAAGGGTGACTACAATGGGAGGGTTTCCTAAAGTGCACACAGCAGAGAAGAATGTGCACCTCGACTACCCATGATGACAGCATTGACTCCCAAGCATGCAACCTCCACACAGATTTGTTACTTCATATTAGAATCTTTGAAGGGTTATATTAAGAACTTGCCTCATTAGCAACCCTCTTTGTAATATTTCCCCTGGCGGCCATGACAACAAAACAAAGAAACCTCTCAAAAGATTAAGGTTAAAATGGAAGACCCAAATTGGTGCTCCAGAGGCATGAAATATGGGCATGAGGCCTCAAGTCACATTAACAACACCACAAAGGTATATTCAAAGTGTTATGAAGCATGATGCTTACAAGAAAAAGAGAACATGACAAAATGAGCCACAATATTTAAAATATTTCCAAGAACAATCATACAAGTAAGATATTTAAGATAATGAAGATGACTATCCTATATGTAAATGTTTCTAAATATCTTAAATATGATATTTATATCATTGCTCCTAAATACTTTTAATGTTTTATTTTCCATTCATATATAAATGTGTATATATATGTATTTGAGCTCCGCAGTGCTTTGCACTGCCAGTGACAATCAACTATTTTATTTTTTTGGTACGTTTTCATGTGGTTTTCAATCACACATCATTATTTATGTCAACGTCAAATTTAAATTAAATTGATATACATTTCATGGACATGAAAAGACACATGTTATTTTGTTTTTTCATATCCATGTTGATGGATAGGGAAAAAGAATGAGGTAGTTATAAAATGGAGGTAGGTGTTAGGAAAGGTGGGAGATAGTTATTAAGAAAGAAATGCAATAGTTAGGCTTGAAAATGAGGTAGTTATTTCTGAAATTGTCTTTGGAATGGTCCATGGACAACCATTTGAAGGATTCCAAAAAATCCTCCATATATCAGTTTCGATTACTTGTCACTGGAATTTGAGAACTGGGCACCTAGGTAAGTCAATAGCCTCCCCATTTACTGAAATTCTCCCCACATTAGACCTGTTTTCAGCTCCTGCATGTGGAGAATACACAACATTGTTCAGAAATCCCAGCATCCAAAGTTCAGGAACTTGAAGCAAACAGAAAAGTGGATGAACCTCTAAACAACAATAACCGTCAGTTAACAACACAAGAGTTGCCCTTTGAGCCTGGAAGACCCTAACCAGTGAGTCCCTAATCTATTGGTCACATTGCCTATTGTCATGATTCACACATCATTTAGTCATTAGGAAGCTTAATTTATTTACCCGGAGCTAACTTCCTACCATCAACAGGTTGTCACAAAAGGTCCAAGAATTTTAATAGAATTTGAAGACAAGTCAAAAGACAAATAGAAGGAGAAATGCCATGCCACTACAGAACAATTTCAGAGGGGCATTTTGCCATAACCTGGCAAGCTTGCACCCTTCACCCAATGCACAGTTTGCAAACCCACACCCAGAGACCAACCAATAAATACCACAATTTTCTGATCACCAAAAGGAAGGAAAGGAAGGACAAACAAATTTAGTTTTTGCATGCAAGAGATTGCACCTTGCAATAAAAAAGAGAGTGGAAAACAACATCCTCATCATCTGACTTTTGCAAGCCTAATTGCTGCCTGGTGAGCATGTTGTCCAGTGAAATACAGTCCTGAATGTTGTTTTCTGAGGTTCTTCCTAGGTAATGTTTCTGATCCCATTATCACAATCCTTTGAACAGGCGAGGGAGCCTGGTCTCCATCTCTTTGAGCAAACCACTCACAAAGTCCTGCATGTTACACCATCTGGATGAGCCATTTGCAATCCACCTTTACCAACTTTGTACAATCCTGGATCCAAATGTATTTCCCTACATTGCACACAAGAATTAGACAACTCTGGAACAAAATATACTATGTCTAACAACTTGTCTCCAGGACCATAAAACTATTCAATTTTCTGGCTTTGGAGACAAACATGAATGCAACCACCAATATTTCCAGAGCACATGACAAGCACATACTGGTCACACTTGTACTTGTTGGCACTGTCCAACAGTTCAGTATCTGTGAATTGAGCAAGAGCTTCCTCCAAGGACTTAACATTGCCTTGGATATCCACAAGAAGATCCATCATGGGTTCATATCGATTAGATTCATGCAGGCACTGTATACACTTCACCTGACAGCAGAACATCAGAACAGCACCCACATTAACCCTCTTCCTCCCCTACATCTCCAAGGTTGAAATAGGATTAACTAGTTCTAGAACAATATGAATGTCTGATCAAACAGCAAGAGACAAAGCAGATCCAGACTAAAGAAATCCATGACACACCAGATGGACATATGTCTGTAGTGGGTAGATCAACCAGAGTACAGCAGTTCCTGCATTGGAAAGATACCTTCACTCTAGTCTTGGGACTAATACCTCTGATTGCAGACACCCACCAAAATAGTGGTGAATAAGTGTTGTCTCTTGAATGGAATCATCAAGAGACTTTTCTGCAACAACCTTGTTCACGCAAATCATTTGCATCAAGTCAATAGAAAACCTGAAATCACACATACAATTCATATGTGCTCAGCACATCTCATCTTTCCAGCTCTCAGGTTAGACATTTAGAAACACTAGAAATCCTAGACAGTAGATACTCCCATAACTGGCCCTTTCTGTTTCTTGAAGAGAACCCTCTTTCTCATGTGAATTGACCTACTGGACTGGATTTTTCAGTCGGAAGTGACTGGAAGACAATAGACCTCAGGTCCATTTACAACATTCAATTCCAACCAAAACTTTGCAAGGAAACAAATTATCTGTATCATACTTCTTGGCATAACCTAGGGTCCGTGAGGTGGCAGATTCCCTAATATCTTCTGCTCAGATGGGATTGAAAAGCAGTAAATTAGCAGATTGATATTGGAAGCAACCTCACCTAACCTTCCCATTTGCAGGACAGAAGTACATCTATCTGAGAATACCAATATGTTCTTCCAGCAGAAAGAGATGCATGTGTCAAACAAATGCTGAGGAATTCCACCAATACCACACCAACACCAACCGCCAATGAAACAAAGGATCCAGCAAAAGGGGGGGACTGTCACAACTAGTATAGTACTCCTCTCTACCTTATTCAAGAGGGTCCACATAATCATCCAGCATTTAACATGCTTCTGGGAGGCTTTTCCCTCTGCTTAATTCGCCCACCTCAACTGCAATCCACACTCTCTTCTTAAGAACCATAGAGGCTACCCCAAAACTGTCTGTGGGTTGCAAAGGGCAAAACCAAAAGTGGAAATGAGCTTCCAGGTTAGTTTCTCCCAACAAACCTTCTTTGGCTTGGCACATTGTTGCCCATCCACAGTCGAAGATGGCAGCTTTTGTTGCATCAGAGTTGGTCCATCAGGATTCAACAACACCTGTGCTGGTGGTCCTACTTCATTCACATTGCTGCTGTCTGTGAGGTCAATGAAGACCTTATGATTCTCACTCCTTGAGCTTCAAGGGCTATGCACCTCAGAGAATGTCCAACTATCAGTATCCAGGCTCCCAGGGCTGCCTGTTTCAGGACCATGGCATTCAAACTTGTGGACAGCAACCTGATGCTGCATTTGACATTCTGTACAACTGGACATCCCCCAAAAACACGACCAAGTTGTACACTCATGAACTGCATATATCATCATCAGCAAACCAATTACATTAAGGCCATATGGGTATGACCACACAATATGCTAACCCACATGATGACATTCCAGAGAAGCTCTAAGAACTGGACATCCCCAAAACACAACCAAATCATAAGTTCATAAACGGCATGTATCATCATCACCAGCAAACCAAACACATCAATCAAGGCCATGGGTATGACCTCACAACGTGCCAACCCACATGATGACATTCCAGACAACCTCTGCCCACATCAACACAGCGTGTTAGAAAAATGCATACCAGTAATGTACCTGCTTGCACTGCTTGCGTCATATTTTCGTTGATTTCCCACATACAAAATACAAAATATTGACCTGCACCCATCTGTTGCTTCTTCTTAGGCTACACTGCTCTTGGTACTTCTCCCTGCTGCTGCTGTGCCTTGTCTACACTCTTAGTTGTGGTTTGCTAGTTCCTCTGCCTGATTTCTGGGTTTAGCTTCCAACACCTGTTTCTTTTAAGGGTTAGCTTCTAGCTCAGCCTTTTGCTGCTGCTGAAGAGAAGCTGCTTCTTCCTCAGCCATTTTCTGGCTCTTAGCCTCCTCCTCCTCCTCAGCCTGTCTTCTCCTATCTGCAGCTTCATTCCCAGCCTGCTTCCTCCATTCAATCTCCAATTCAGCTTGCTTCCTAGTGTGAGATTCTTCCCCTTCCCATTTCCTGTTTGCAGCTTCAAGCTCCACCTGCTTCCTAATGTGAGCTTCATCCTCTGCCTGTTTCCTGTTTGCAGCTTCAAACTCCGCTTGCTTCTTATTTGCAGCTACAAGCTCCACCCGCTTCCTCTTGTTGACAGCTTCCATCTCTGCATGCTCTCTGAGTTTAGCTTCAGACTTCATCTGCTTTCTGTAGTCACCTTCTCCTCTTGCTCCTACTGCTCCTCAACATCTGTGTTCGGCTCTGGAAATGTCTGACTGCTTCAACCTTTTGGATTCCTCTTCCCACCTGCCGGGCTTGCTCCTCTATTGCCACGCACTGCAGCCTAAGAAACTCTTCTTCTCTCACTTTGTTGCACTTCTGTGAGCACAATAATCACATCGAACTGACCGCTAACAGCACAGCTGGGATCTCAGAAGAGGAGTCTACATTCTAAGAAATGGCATATTTGGACAGAAACCCCAAGGATTCGATCCCTCTAGTGTACAGTCCTAGCATGGACATGGAAATCCATCCAGTTCCCGAGCACGCATGCCTTGGTCAAAATGTTTTCGATAGATCCATCCCAATTCTTCTGTGTCCTTGTAGATCACTCTCTGCAACCCAAATTTACTTAAAATGTCTTTATCTTTCAAAAAATTCACCAACCATTGCTCTGCAGACGCCCTCTCGGCTGTTCTGATGGCAAATGCCTCATCTCTCACAAGCTTTCCAGGGGCGACAGGGGCCCAATCTATTGGTGGGTCTTTTAGCACACCTTCACCAAGTGCAACAACAGCCTTTCCATATTCTATTTTAGGATTTGGAACCATGTTCCCCAGCCCCATTGTAATGTGTGCCCCCACTTGGACAGCCAACAAAACCCATTTCAACCCCTCCACCACCAACTCATGAACTTTCTTCCAATTCTCATCTTGGAGGATCACTTGACAACCAGCTTGCCCTTCAACTATGTGCTCCTGTCCCTTGTATTCACAAAGTAGATGAAGTTGAAGAGCTTTCATCCCTGGAACCAGTTTTCTGATCAATTTTTGTTTGAAACTAGCATCTTGTGTGGTGAAGAGTACAATGCGTGGAACTTGCCGTTGTGAGGAGTTCAAGATCAAGTCGTGTATGAGTCTGGTAACACGCAAAACATCATTTTTGACAAGCTTGTGAGTATCATGAACAGCAACTGCTAGGTTTTGAACTTCATGAGCTAGTTCCCTCAGTGCCTGATTCTGCTCTTGTGAAGGTTCTTGCGTGATCTTCATGTTCACCGATGTCGTGGAAGAACTTGATGTTGCCCATCCTCTTGTGACCATAGCCCCTTCATCATGGACACCATCAACCTCATCAATTTGCAACGCTTGCTTACGTCTTTCCACTACCTCCACTCTCTCTCTCCTGCCCATAAGCATCACAGCAAATTCATTCTCAGGAAGAATCACATTCTCCCCTTGTTTCAACTCACCCCATGGGTGTTCATATTCATTCCCATGAGAAAAAACATTTTGCTTCAACTCTTCCAAAAGCACAGATTGGTCTTGTCGCTCCTTGAAAGACATGCAATTTTTCACACAAATTGTGCGAATAACACCTTCCACAAGTACAACCCCCTGACATCCATCTGTGGCAACACAACGTTCTAGAATTTTCTCCATAATATGCTCATGAACAATATCTAAAGCGTTGTCAAAACTCTTGGATTTGGAGTGCACCAACACATCAATGTGGGTGCCCACATCTGCATTGTAATCCACCACAACTTCCACACCATTGAGCATTATATGAATGAAGTTATTTTTGGGTTCATACAAGGCTCTCATGTTCATGTCCTTCTCCAACGTTAATTGGTTGTGCAAAAATACCTGTAGGAACATCAATCAATCTCAAAATCAAACATCAATCAATCTCAGAATCGAAGGCAAAATCAAATGAAGGACCAAATTAACTTGAAATTGAAAGCTTCAGGAATGTAGCTCCTTACAAGGTCTTGCATTAGTCTTCTAAATTATTTGGAATGTCAGTTGGCATTCACCACATGAGTTTGACCACAAAGTTCCCTAACTCAACTATTCAGGAATGGGAACAAAGTACCTGCAATCGACAAAAGAGACCTCGAGGTATGAATGTGTGCTTTGGGTCAGCACATTGGAGCCTCCTACCGAAGTAGATGGAATTCTGACTGCTATGTGACCAATTCCATGAGACTGCTTCTTGACCAATGTCCAAAATTGTTGGGATGAACAATTTGTCAACACCATGAGACCTGGTTGTGTCCTCAAAACACAACTCTAACCTCAACATAAGGTGCACCAAATTCTCTGGTGTGACATCCAAGGCACTTCCACCGTAACCGAGCTCACGAGAAGATTTCAGTGAATCAGCCAAAACGTTTATCAAGTATGCCCTCTGTGTGAAACCATCTGGGTCTGTTGCGGTGACCAGTTTACTACGATCCCAACTTAGCTTAATCAGGTGCCCCATCACCTGGTGGCAAAACCAATCCAGATCCACAACTAGAAAGTCAAGATCTTCAAAATAGATGACATCTCCCGAATTGTGCATGCTTGTTGCAACGGCTTTGCGCCTCGCTTCTACCATACTTCCTTCAGCAGTTACTTTCACCAACCCTGGCAAACTTGTTTGCTGGCACAGGTCTGAAAAGGTTTTCAAATTCATCATCGGACTTTTTGGATTTCTCACCACCCAACCCTTCAAGGCTGATCTCACATTACTGCACACCTCATACACTTCTGGCAATGCTTGGAGAAGACTTACAATGTTCTCTTCAATAACACTAGCCACATTGCTAGCTGATTCAGTAGAAAAGCCCTCAACGGCAATTGGTTCCGACCACACATCTAGCAATTCTGCAAATTGCTCTTTCAAATTTGTGACACTCCCCTGTGCTCGAGCAACAAGCCCATCAACTTTCTCTGAATGAGTCAAGACCACGATCATCTTTGGTTTGAAGGAAATTGTTCTTCGACTCTTGGAAGCAATGAATCGAAGCCAATACTCCAACTCTTTCTGAATCTCTCTCGGTAGCTTAACCTTCTCCTTTGAAGGGGATCCATCGTCTCTCAATACATATGGACTACAAACTAGAAGGAACAACGATGGGTTACCTGTGTCGCTTAGATCAGGAAGCATGAAATAACGGAACCCATGGAACTCTTCCTGACCCCCCATGTCCCAAATAGACCATCTAATCCCTTCACTACTTTTCAAGCTATGTACCTCAATTCCCCGTGTGCGATTTGTAAGTTGTTTGCCTCCTTGGATTAGTCGTTGACCCCCATCAGTCGTCTGCATCATGAAGTCTTTCCAAGGATTGAGAATGCTTTTGCTAATCATGCTTCTGTGTTCAATGGAACGGACCACCGTCTGTCGCAAGGTTGTTTTGCCTACATAATTCCACAATAACCAGGTGTAATCATGTGCAATGAACAGAAGATGAAAAAATAAGATTCTACTATGAATCAATCATAAATTATAATTTCCATGTGACAACATGATTCAGGCATTGACAAAGTTTCAAACATAAACACATCGATGTCCTCTCGTTCAACCAAGAGAGATTTAAGACGTACCGGCATATGGAGAGCCACAAAAAATTACTCTTGCAGATGTTGGCTTGGCCATCTCTAGCTCCTTGAGATGTAACGCCTTGGACATCGCATTCCTTCGTAGTTGTTCCTTGATGGCCAAACCTGTGCCCTCACGATCCAAAATAGTTCCACGCAATTCCATATCTTTCAAAGTGAAATTGACCCGTAAAACATCCATGATGGCAGGAAACACAGAGCCCCTTACACCAGCACACCAAGCTAGGTCTAGGGTTTCAAGGGAATGGTTCTCTACAAGTGATTGTATGAGTTCTTTAACCTCTGATTCAGTTTTTAGAGAGGCTCTCAAATGAAGATACTTTATGGAAGAATTTTTCCGAAGCATCCTTGCAAGAGTAGCACCAACTGAGCTCATAGCAGGAGTCATCCTTGCAGAGGTAACACCAACTGACCTCATAGCAGGAAGTCCCGTCATGGCAAGAGCGGTGAGTGTAGAGTTGGCTTGGTGCCCATTTTCGTCCATAATCAATGGTTGGACAAGTTCCTCCAAATCTAATTCCATTCGATTCGGCATGCCTAATTCAAGATGTTGAAGGGTGTGATTCATCTTGAGTGCGTTGCCAAAACCAGAATACTTCATTGTACCTTCAATTCCGAATAGCTGGAAACCGAAACCTTTGAGGCCTATATTATGACAAAGCATATCCGCAAATTTGTCCGCAAACACATCAATTGTCGTGTTGCCAGGAGATTCTACACCAAAGCGAGCACTTACTGTGGTATGATTGGTGTAGAGACCTTGCAAAAACTGTTCAATAACATCATGGGTATCTGGTCTAGAATCGCCAAGCACAAAAATGGCTTTCACATTAGTGCTCTCGAGGACTATAGACACCAATTCCTTCAGATCATCCCCTCCTGAAAGACTCCACTCGCGTTGAACATCTCCATCAACTTGTGGTTCCTCAAGCCGGCCTTCGCTAGAATCAGCTTTGCATTCATGATATGTCATTTGCAATTTCACATAAGTGGGACCACATTCTTGAAGATAAATTTTAAGCTCTTCCACCACGACATCGCTAGCTGTAAGGATTCTCGAAACTTCTTGGACAACATCAATGACGACTACGTCTGCCATGATCAACAAGCCGAAAAGCTTCTAAGTTGAAACTTGAATAACTATAGATAACTTATGCTTGATGGATGATCCACACGGATTTCAAGGTAGACTGTCGACCATAGTCCTTCGCAATTCTCACCACGTGTACATCAGCCTGTCACCTTCAACCAAAAGGAAAGAGACCTTTCTCTAGGAATAGCTGCCCTAACTAGTTTCCTTGCACTCTTAGCTCAGTACCACAACACACACCACTATTTCCACCAACATCCAAACGCAAAGCTCGAATTCTATCA
>Ga0116231_10004713_pt1 | contig 27441 bp, 26 predicted proteins | sample S1TSphgellanicum_2_FD_89695 | JGI IMG/M metagenome (GOLD analysis project Ga0116231, IMG submission 89695) | Host-associated microbial communities from peat moss isolated from Minnesota, USA - S1T2_Fd - Sphagnum magellanicum MG | ecosystem: Host-associated > Plants > Peat moss > Unclassified... | reverse complement strand
CTAATAAGAAATCCAGCCAAGAGATCAAATCTGAAGCCTCCACAACTTTGAAGCTATGAAGATTTTCAAACAAATTGATCTCTGCTTTATTTTTCAGCCACAAAAACCTAAAGTTCAAAGCTGCTTTTTGAACCAACAAAAACTTAAAACGATGAAGCTTCAGCATCCAATTAAACACTTTATTTATCAGAACTCTCATACAAGCTTTTAGATCCACTAGGTCAATTTTAGTGTATAGAGTTGAGAAATCAAAAGACTGCAACAGAAGTGGGGAAGCTTTATCAATTTCAGATCTCTAAAGATTAAGTTTATTTATTACCTCCACCACTCCTGTAGAGTCATTGAGAATCTAACTACTATCACAAGGAACATCTGCCTTTTTGAGTTTAGACACCCAAAGGTAGGAAACATAGCTTTGAAGAAAGAACACAGCCACTTAGAAACATCAGTCAGAGAAGTAGAGCTGGCTGCACAGATAAATCTAGGTTTATTGGGTTTTTATGAAACTTCCAAACAGCACAAAGAAATGGGAGATGAGGGCCACACTTTTAACACCTTTAAAATTATGAGCCTTATTAAAAGAGATGAAAATTCGGAATATCAGATTGGGCAAGATTGGAGACCACATATGTACCAACAGGAGAATTAAGCTCACAGAAAACAGAAGAAACATAAAACTTTTTACAAACACAGACAAAGTTGTTACAACATTTATCCATGTAGGTAATGACCAAGGACCGTTGGAGAGTCTTTAGGTGATCCAGATCTCCTAAAGGAACAGACAAAGAAGAATCAGAAGAGGTTTGAACCATGAAGGAAGCACGAGTGCTCTTCTGCACAAACAAAAGAACTTTGGCTTTCCACTCACTTAATATCCCTTGAACTCCTAGAAGCTCTTCTTGCTTGTTGACAAACTTCTTAAAACCTTTATCAATAGCTTCTTCAATAGACAACATAGACAAGAAGCCACTTCTGAACTTAGTGCCTCTAGATAAGAGTTCAATTAGACTGGGCCTTGAAAGAACATTAAGGTTAGCAGAAATAACATGACCATGATGGGAATCAATAAAACTAGGGAAACGAAAACAAACACAACCAGAGTGAATAATTTTATTAACTTGAGAAGCACAAACAGATCTTCCCAACACCCCATAGTTGAAAAACTCTTCCAGAAGTTTTGACATATTTCCACGTAACTAAGGGAGGGAACCAAAACTTTCTAACAAAAGGAGGAAGACAATCTAGCACAGAAGGAAGGTTTAAAATGCAAGGGAGATTCAAACCATCCATATGAGAAGAAACAAAAACAGAGATAATGAGATCTCTGCCCAGGAAAGAGGCACTTGATGAGAAAGAATGAGGAACATTTCTCATAATAAAAATGCTCAGACAGTTGTAAAGCATGGCCAACATCAAGACCAAGAACAGAAGGAGAAAACCCAGACAGCAACAAAAGCATATGAACCAAATTCTTGGTCTTATACTTGGAGAGAAAAAAATAGAAAACTTACCTTGAGACATAAGAGAAGAAAGGAATACCAGCCTTCTTTTCTAATCTCTGTAGCCAAAAATTCTGTGAGGAGAAAGGTGTGGGACCCCACTATGATTTGGTTGCACATCCTCAGAAGGTGAACCATTCTCTTCAGAAACTGGCAAAGTAGGAGGAGGAAAACTTACAGAAACAATAGGAAGAACATTGACAGGAACCCAAACTTTGTTATTAGGACGAGCAAATGAAGGTTTGCTGCCCTTTCTCCACAACATTGCAGAAGCTTTATGCACCCTAGGAGAATGTCTATTGTTTGACTTGTCTTCTAGGTTGTAACCTCTTGGAAAGAAACTGTGCAAAATACTCATCCATTTTCTTTCCAATTGAGAGGAAACAACCTTAAACAAGTTCAGAGCAAAACAGCCTTCAGAATCTAATAAATTCTCATCTACTTTTTCAATAGGAAAAACTCTGAAGGAATGGAAACCCTCTTTGGCAATGGCAGCATATAGTGGCTTAAAATCAAATGACAAACTTGCAAGCTTAGACAATCTTTTAGCTTCTCTTATATGCTCTTGAAATCTCTCAAAGGCAGACTTACAAGTTTGACCAACATATAGCATTCTACTATTAATAACACTGTAAATATCTGTGGAAGGTTATCCCAAGGTATAAGGGAAAGGCCCTGCAGCAAGAGACTCAGAATGCTCAATTTCTGCTGTATTGCTACCAGAATTAGACTTCTTAAGAAAAACAAACCATTGTAAATTGTGGATTATCTATGATGTATTCAAAACTCAATTGATCTTGTATTTCAGGAAACTGTGCAGGGCAGTACTCCCTGCACATTACTTGTTAAGTTTGACATAACACAGATACCAATGAACGTATCCATGAAGAACACAGAAAGATAAAATAAAAAAACACTCAAGTAGATAAAAAAACCAATATTCTCACATCCAAACCCTAAGACAAACTTAGAGAAGTTCACCACACCTAGTTCCTTTTCTCATAGGTTTCTGTGGGACCATAAGAACAACAAAAAAAATTCTCCTCTTGGGAATAATAAAGAAAGCCATTTCTATTCCACAGCTAAATCATGTTCCATGATGTCTCTAATGTGATGAGGACGATATGTGAAAAGAAGAGCTTCATAGTCAGCTTTGCAAGAAAATGAATGGACACCAGAAGTAGATATTGTCTTGGATGTGAGTCCTCTTGAGGGAGCAGAAGCTCCAGTTTGCCAATGTGCAAAATCTCTGTATGGAAATCCAGAGTTCTGAGAGATAGGTATTTGAGAAGCAAAACTTACATAAGTCTCTCGTACACTCGCCAGTGGGCATTTGGAGTTGATAGAGATGAAGTCCATAGCTTTCAACTTTTGTAAATCTTCCTCCTCAACTCTTCCATGCCCGATCAAGTCTGCGGATCCATCACTTCCAACAAGTCGCTCAGAGTTTGGCTCAACCATTGAACCGGTGGTCCCCGCATATACCACGAACATCATCAGATTCATCTCGCAAGAATGGAAAACGGCTAGCACAAAAAAAAATCTCTTTTTCCCGTACTCAGCTCCTACCTGCGTCGCTGCTTTGACCAATATTGATGCCTCTCTCCTTCTCCTCCTCCGCTGCGTTAGGGAAATCGGATCCTAGAAGCGCCTGCACGGTGGCCATGGATAGTGCATGCAAGAAAGCACGGCTGCAGCAGAAAAAGTAGACAAGAGCTTGCAGTTCTCGCCGTCCTAGAGAGATGATGATGTGTCTGACCTCTTGGAACTACGTTATAAGAAGAAGAAACGATCGAAAAACTCCGATTGCTCCACAACACGTGAGATTGTATCACATCTCAGATCGATCAAATCCTCTGCATTTGCGATCAATGACTCCAATGTAAGGGCGTCGAAAGAAGGACAATGATTCTGAAATTGCGTAAAAGCGATTCAGATGCAGACTCGCACAAGACAATGACGTCAGGCAAGCGAGCCAAACGACATATAGAGAGAATGAATGCAAAGTTGAATTGGGAAAAAAACACAACAGCGTACCTTGTGGAGGGGCGAGCTCCTTCTTCTTGTAACGAATCTACACAGAAGAAGAGGAACACAAGAGCGACCAAGAAACAAAGGGGAAGATGAGATGATTGCAAAGACTCGCAACCACAACAACATAAGACAAACACAAGCAAATAATTCCAGTTCAAGAGCACAAGAAAGACATAAGCAATGCCCCAAAAGTGTAGGTAAAGCCCATGATTTTATTTTTTCGCCATTTTGCGGAAAATATTTTGAAAATCAGAATAGTCTTTCTGTCACAAATTTCCTTGTCTTTTGGGGAAAAAAAATTCGCCAAAAACGAAAGACCCCAATTTGAAAGTCCTTGTTTCGCCATATTAAAAATCATCTTTTGAAAACTTGAGGCATTATATCCTCGATTCAGAGAGGAGCCGCCTAATCAGTGTTTTGTTTTTGTGGCCAATTTTCGCAGTGTGGTGATGAAAAAACACTCAGTGCAAATTTCGGTAAAGTCTCGTGATTAGGGGGTGAGAACGGCCAGTTTCGGCATAACAGGGCATCAAACAAACGTGTAACTGGTAACCAAAACTTTACAAAATGAAATAACTGGGACCCAAACTAGTTTTTCCGCCAATTTTGGTGGGAAACTGAGTTTCATGTCTTTCCTTTTTCCTGATCGCCTCCATTACTGCTAGATATATTTTCACTGCTCCTACGGTGCAACTACTAGATAATTCCTCTAGAACCTTGTGCATTAAATGCTGAGTTTCAGCATTTCATTATGAGATTTAATTAAATTTCATTACTTTGCTAATACCACTGAAAGAGGGGACAGGGGTGAAAGCGATGGTGAAGACATATTTAGACAATGAGTTCAAATAGTTGGCCAGAACTAAGCAGGAATCTAAAAAAAAAACTACTTCACCCTGACCTCTCACCAAATGTAGCTCCATCCTCTTGTGAACGATCCGCAGTCCCACCTACATGACAAAATTGAAAAAACAAATACTGGTAGGAAGACCTAACACAATTCTTCACAAGTTCATAACTTGATTGGAAAACGGTTTTTAAATAATCTTTTGTTGAGTTTCAAATTGTGTTGTATTTAAGAAAAAAAATTGGTTGTCAGATAAAATTGAAATCTTATTTGTTCTTGATGCTTATTCTAAGAATTTTGAAGGCAACCTCCCCTCTTATCCATTGTGATCTATAAATGTCTAAGTTCACAATAATATGGTATCTATGACAACTATTCAACACTTCTTTGTTGAATATTTATTTAGTTTAAAAATGAGGTTTGGCAATTTCAATTTTCATTTTTCAGAATTTCAATAGTTGAGAAATAGATATGCAAAGTAGACCTTTTATTGGGTATTTGTGATATTCCACCCAATGATGTTTGATTTTCAACAATTTTGATAATATTAGTTTTTTAAATTACTAAATATTCAAAAATAGTTGTGGGGGCCCATTCAAAAATGTGAGGACAGGTTCAACTCATCCATCCTGTAATTTGAGAATGTCATACCCATGGACTTTAGGGTTCTTACACCTTAATTTACAACAAATTTGAAACACCGGTCAAAAATTGAAAAATGTTTCTAGAGGTACATTTCAATGTTGTGAAGGTATCTGGTTTGAGAGTTAAAATTGAGCGTTTAGGTTCGGGTTCTTGTGACCTAGATTCAAGTTTGTTGAATTAACACAAAAATTGAATAGTGGAACTAATATTTTGTTAGATTTGGAATCAAGATCAGAATTGTGATAAAAACATTCTTGAAAATAGGGTCAGGATCTTTAAATATATATATTGATTTTTTTTGAAAATTTTGATAAATAGATTGAACTTTATAGTTAAATTTTAATTTTAATTAAAAGCTCTGTACTTGCATAGACCCTTATTTTAGTTTGTTTTTAAATTTTGTATTCATAAATTCCGTTGCATTGGGGAGTGTGTAATGTGTGCATGGAATTAAACTTGATTTAAAAATTGAGCATGGAAGTTCTTGAATTTGAAAAAATGTGCTAGAATCAAAAGAAAGGGTTTTAAAATTTGAAAAAAACTAAGTTCAAACTCTCACCTTAGAGAACTTCCGCATAAATTTTACAATGTCAAATCCAAGACTGGAGGTTCTCTTTATAAAAGAAAAATTGCACAACAGTTATACATTTATAGATGTAAGATGCCCTCTAAAATACACTAGAAAATTTTGGGTGAGGTGAGGTGTCAAAAATTCTGGAAGGGTCTAAAAATAGACCCTTCTCCTATACCTAAGGTTCCTCCAGGGTGATAGAATAAGATTATGTGTAGAGCGGCCGGGCATGACACCCTATGAACAGAGGCCAGAGCAAGCCCAAGGTCTGGAGTTGTTAATGCCCTACTGCAGGGCATGACCTGGTGTAATGATCAAGGCAGACCCTAAACCCTAAACCTCCCACTTTTAAGGTGTAAGAAGAACCCTCCCCCTCCTATGCTTCATGGTCTTCATGATCCGGGTGTTCTTAGGAGCGTGTTCTTACATAAGATCCCTCCCACGTTTAAGGTGGTATAAGAACCCTGCCCCTCCTATGCCTTGTTATCTTCATGATCCAGGTGTGCTTAAGAGTAGGTGTAAGAACACTCCCCCTCCCTTGCCTTGTGATCTTCATGATTCAGGTTTGTTTAAGTTCATCATAATGTTCACCTAGATGAGAGCTCTGAGAACAAAAAAACTTAATAACACACCCCTGAACAATGTCTTTCTCTCTCCCTCTCCACAAGCTTCCAAGAAGACAAATGCAGCTGCAATGTTTACAGGGGCAAGACAACAACCCAAGGAAAAGTAGGAGAAGTGCATAACTTTGCCAATGTGTTGGGAAGAAATGCAGCACAGTGAGAACAAGCACAGCATTGGGAAAAGCAAATTGTGGCAAAGGAAAGGGAGAAGGCTCGGGGCATTGATGTTCTTCAGACTCTATATTGCTCATTATTGCCTTCGTTGAGAGCATCACTCACTCCTGAACTGGGTTTTTGAAGGTTTCAGGTACATGCAATTCCACAATTCAGCAATCAATGAAATCCACACAGCACCTTAACAAAGTACCAATTTAACTATAAACTAAAAACTAAAACAGGTTGTGCCTGCCATCATCATCACATTTCAAAGAATTGGCCAGCACAAGGAAAAAGAGCCCTGTTGATGACTTTCAATAATCTGCAATAACACAAGCCACCCAAACTGCAACTAATTTCAAAAACACCACCTCAGTTGTTGAAAAGTACAGCATGCCGTTGTTCACAGGTCCCTTTGTTTCCTAAGAGAGCCTCTAATTGATGTGCTCATGAGCATGAATATGGACTCCAAAGTCCCACACCATGCCCATCAAAACCATCAACACAGACCCATGAATTTGCTGAATGTACCAGGCATCAACTTCACTGAGCCCTTTTGTTGATGACATTTAAATTGTCACAATGCAACCCCATTCAGAAGCTTGAGTAAGAGACAAAACCCTCTACTAATGAGTTCAAGTTAAGGACAGAGGAGGCACAAAGGCTCAGGACAAAAAAGTTCAGCTCTTGCAAGCTATAAGGCCACAAAATTTGGTTGGTGGAAGATCAGCCACCATCACTGGGATCAATGGTTTAGCTCAGTAACCATAGCTAGTGTTGTAATGTGAAGTATAGGCAGCTGTGGTAGGGCCAGTGGAAGGATTGGTTGAGTACATGGATGCCTGTGTGGGGTACGAGCTGTAACTTGAGTCCACTGCATTGCTGTATGCTGCTTGTGGTGCCACTGTGACACCAGACATGAAATTCTGCATTCACCCCAATGATATACAAAACAAGCTGTTAAACCTATGACATTTCCAATCTTCTGAATTGTCAGAACACATTGCCGTAACCATAACCAACCTATCTCATATAATACATGGCAGTAAGTGGCCTCACTAAGTTATATGCATCTATGGAACTGTTCACCATCAAGTTGCACAATAACCATAACTGCAGCTTTGTAGGAAGTCCAAAGGCTTGACTGTCTAGCAGCCTGGACACCTCAATTAATCCCTATGCACTGGATTCAGAATATCCCCAGAGGAATGCTGGCAGAGAGATGCAGCAAGTGTCTTCCCCTTGGAGGGAAGCCCACTATGGGGTGGTTTGTGATACATATAAAAGACACTGACATGACAGGGAGCCTCCTGTCTTGGAGGTGCTGGAGATAAACAAATGTGCCCAGCTGAATACAAAATATTCTGAAGTCAACAACCTTTATAGTTCATAATCCTCCCCTATATTGAGAGGAAAACTTGATAATTGAATACCCATGAGATCCCTGATGTCTGTGGGGAGTCCAAAAAAAGATAATTTGCATCTAAACCCACTTTTGACAGTATTTTGTGATGTCCTGGTGCAAAAAGGTGAGCATGCTGTTTTATTTGCACCAAAATTACTGGAAGTAAGAGCTATCAAGTAATTTAAGTACCTCTGTAAGCATCAAAAATTGGTTTAGAACAACTCTCAGCTCATAAACCCAATTTTGATGATGCTGGAAGATACCACCGAGACTGAGGAAAAAACAGTTTGGACCTTGTGTTGATAAACAAACCAGCTCCAAGGATATTAGGAAGAAAGGAGATGGGCTGAACCATACCTGGATCAGCTGCTGTGCTGTCTGAACTTGTGAAGCACTACCATGGATTTCAACTGTCATCTCACCGGGGACACCTCGAGTTTCCTGTATAGTGATAGTTGCACCACTTGTGCGTCGCATGTAACTGATGTTTGCCCCTGCTGTCCCAATCACAGCATCCGCATATGACAATGGGATCTGCATGTGCTGTGTTACCTGCCATTGCACAAGAGATCATTTTGTATTGAAGCTCAACAAAACTGCTTCATGGAGATCACAGGAACTCTCTTGACACACATGCAACTAGAAGCTATGTCAAGTTAAAAGCAGGCATAGAACCCCCACAGTCATGGTTCAAAGCTTCAAAGATATAAAGGAAGAATCACTGCAACTATTGTATCATCAGCTGAACCTGCTTTTAAAAGGACTTGCATACATCAATTTTGTGAGACAATCATAAAACATGGCATGGTAGGCAGGGAAGGATGAAAACCTGAGTTATGACAGGGGCAGGGGGGGGAGCAGCAACAGATGTCATGCTGGGGTCACGACCATACAAGGACACACCATGATGATGGTGCTGCTGCAAATGATCCTGCTGCTGTTGTTGATGGTGTTGTGTCATATCAGCAACTGTTTGTGGGTAGTAAGGCGTGTCATTGGCACTTGCATAGCTGGATGCCTGCTGTTGCTGCTGATGCTGAAGTCCTGTATTACTGGGCTGCCAAGCTGATGCTGTACTTTGCTGTTGTTGACTTGTCACTGCTCGCTGCAAAATTTGACACATTCAGTATGAAAACTCATACACTTGCACCTAACTAACTAGAAGTTTGCAAGCACAACTGTAATTCACAGTTTATTTATCAGATAAGGTTATTGAGCACTGATTCTTTGATTGGACACACAACACATTTGACAGGGAGAGTACATTCAAGTCTTCCAGGATCCATCAATTTTAAGCATAAACCAACAAGCATGGGTGGCATGAGGACAGACATAGAGGACTTACATTGAGTTCAAAGAGAGTCAGGACACTTCTATCCACAAGAAATTTCCGTAGATGAGAGACCACCAGTTCCATGGCACGCTGCACAAGGCGTGCTTCACCCTGTATCTCTACTACTCTATCATCTGATAGAGCACACAAAGGCAAATCCTCTGCACCCATCCCTCCTCCCATCTCTCTTGAATTCACATCGCCCATTGATCAAAACATTGGCCAGATATGATTTCCATGATAAGGCAGCCCTTAAAGTTTGACTCTACTTTTCTCTCACTACAACACTCACCTTTACCAGCTCAATATAACCTCTATGCAGGGTGTGCAGTGAATGGTTAACATCCAAGCAAGGGCTGCTTTATCAATAGATGTAACTACCAGGGTGAATGTGCCTTATGTGCATTAGGGTTGTTGATTGAACAAAAGATCAAATCTAATCAAAATGTACTTATGTAGCCAGATTTCCTACAATAGCCTGAAAAGCTCATGTATAGAGAGATGGTTCATATCACAATACATCAGTGAAAATGACTATCAAGCATAGAGATAGATGCTAAAGAAATGGAGCAGAGTATGCAGCTACTCAAAGATGGGAATCCCTTACCAGCAGGTAGAACCCGGACTGTAGCCCCTGATGCATCTTGAATGGACTTAATGGTTGCACCCTGTCGCCCAATAAGACTGCCAGCTTGTGTAGCTGCTACCAAGAGACGGGACGAAACAGGCCCTCCCCCACCAGCAATCTCACCATCAGTTGATTCTGGCTCAGAGCCTTCAATTACCCGTCTGTGCACCCGCAGGAGCCCCTCCATTGCTGGTGATATTGGAGCATCTGGTTCCTCCCTGGCTGATACCAAAACCTGCCAAAATGCAGACCCGAGTTATAATAATACAAGTTTCTTCCTCACGTGAGCACCAGAGTTCCTGCTCTCGTCGTTAGTTTGTCCTTCTTCCTCCCCTAGATAGATGCAAGCAGTTTTCTCAAGACTGACTGATGCGGGATTATACAAGAGGGGAGAGGAGGAGGAGCATCATACAATACGCTCAGGAGTCCCTGGAACACCTTCAAGTATCTTGATTCGTGAGCGTGTGTCCTCGCACATCTTCTTCACAAACTCCCCCTTGCGTCCTATAATACCCCCCACTTTCTGCACAGGCACCACCAGGCGAAACACATTGTCCCCTGGCCACCCCGCCCACTTCTTGTCCACCTCCTTCTCCTGCTCATCCCTATCCCTCTTCTGCGAAACCGCTATCCCTCCTCCGTCCTTCTGCTGCTCCTCTTGCTGCTGCTTCTCCTCCTCCTCTTGTGATAATGCGGCATCAGTTGCTACAACTCCCTCAGGCCGCTCTTGCACTTCCAGTCCTCCGTCCTGTTCCCCCACCACCTGGACCTGGTGGAGCACCTGCTCCTGCACATTATTCTCCTCAAAAACTTTTTCTGGCTGCTGCTGCTGCAGCTCCTGTTGTTGCAAGTCAGCAGCCACCACTTGTACTTCAGGCACTTGCTTCTGGTCCTCTTCTGGTGCATCTTCTACTACTACAACAGCCGGTGGCGCCACCGCCTCCATCTCCAGAGGACACAATGCTGACGGTCCGCAAGAAAACTGCGAAGAGCGCAGCCGTGAAGAAACGCAAACACATGCACCAAAAACCCAACACAACAAGAAACCAAAGCCCATGTACAATAACAACAGTTGTAGCAAGACTTCCCCCCCCAACTCCCTTTTGTCATCTACCACTCTCCCTCGTCTACCAGTATTCATCCACGTTGCTGGAAGATGTTGCTTGTAAAAACATTCTATCCAGTAAGTTTCCCATCCAAGATCTTGGTACATGCATTTGTAAAGTCTCTGAAACTTGGAGAAAAACATTCTCTCAAAGTTTTTTTTTAGGTACCTACTTTTTCTGTCTCCAATATTTGCTGCACATGTAAAAGCCTGAAATTTGGAGATGCCCTACTTATTTCCTATTTCCTATGTGTGATAAACTGGGGGTACTTATTGGTATTCTCTTTCATATTAACTAGTTGGGGGTGTCTCAAAAGTCCAATTTTCTTTATTTTTTTATTTTTTGCATTGAGCCAATTTGATTGGCCCATCACGAAAAAATAGTCGAAACTATGGAGGTTCCCCAAAATTGAAAATTCTACTGAATGCTGGAGGGCCATCCCCTTTGCTCAGCTATATAGGTGAGGGGGGGAGGACTTTGGGCAGAACATATGGGATTAAAGCGAGGTGCTATTGGGAACACCCTTGGGAAACACATTGGGAACCTAAGGCACATGTTGGGAACTTGATGAGAACTCATTGGAAACTTGAAGGGAACATGTTGGGAACAAAGGAAAAAAGAAAAAAATCTCCCACGCCCCTCCCCCCCAAACTTCAAAGAAAAATAAATAAAGGCACCTTGAGTGCATGCTGAGCCTTCCCATTGGCTGCATGAAATTTCTATTCTCTAAAGTGTTGGTCACCATTTTTGGCCTGGGAAAATACCTCCCATTATATACTGGGGGTACTTATTTATTTATTTATTAGTGTGATTCATATTAATTAGATCATGGTGCACTCACAATTTTTAAATTTTTTTTTAAAGGAGCCACATTAATTGATTGGCCATCAGCAAATTTTTTGGAACATTGGGCATGCCCCCCATAGAAGCACTCTTTGGACTGCCAGTTGCAAAATAGAAGCAAATGGGCACCCCTGGATTTTACCTTTTTAGTTTATATACAAGAGAGTTGAACTTTAGGCAAACTGTAAGGGATAAAACTGAGGTGTTATTGGGAACGTCTTGGGAACAAATTGGGAACACTTTGGGGTAGGAGGAAACCCCATGGGAACACATTTGGAACAAGAGGGAAAAAGAAAATCCCTCTCCCCTCCTCCCTCCTTTACCCCCAAAAGAAAGAAACTGGACACCTCATGGGTGCATGCTGAGCCTTCTCATTGGCTGCATACAACTTTTTTTTTGTCACCATTTTTGGCCTGGGCTAATGTCAGGGGCACAAACTGCTATCGTACTCCTTGATTGGATTCCAACAACAAACTGCAAAATAATTAACTAAATTTTAAATCTCAATTTCCACACTTGGTTTCTTAATTCTGAAATTTTCAGCAGGTAATGGTTATAAAAAATAATAAACCCAATTCTTTCAATTTTATGGGACAGTTCCTAATTTTATAAAATTCTAGTCACAAGTAATAAATAAAATTTTAAAAATTGGACAAAACAAAAAATAATTTAATTTATGCCAAAATTGTTCAGGTACCACTACACATGTCGTGATTGGCATGGGGTTTTGGCATATGGGGTTTACCTATTCATTGTCACGATTTTGTGAAAGTTGGTAACTCCAATTATTATGATATGAACTCTCATATGCAAATTGCTAAGTGTAGGGTATATAGCACAAGGCCATACGGTTTACCAAGCATAAAGACTTGGTCCGATTTTAATTTCTTTTTCCTTCATGAGAGAAAAACAAAAGAGAAAGGAGGGTTTGAAAAACGGGGCACTCACATGTTTCAGAAAAAACAGAGCACCGCGAGCATTTTGTTTTCTCAAATGCCCTCCAAACAACAAGGAGAGAATGCACTAGGCAACATGCCTTCCAGTAACACCAAACAAATTGGAGCAAATCTTTGCAAGTACAAACTCATAAGGATTCTCCTAAAAAGTGCAAGCATCATGTATTTTGAGTACCCAAAGATATAACACTTGTATGTTAATTGAAGTTGAATTATTGGTGGTTGATATATTTATTGTTTTTGGTGCCTACAACAACTAACAACATATTTCTCTTGTGTGTTCTTATGGTTTTGAACTTACAAGAGAAATTTGTTTTGGTTTCAAGTTGCATGAACTTGATGTTGTCATGCAACGAAAAGAAATTGCACCCTTCCATGCAAACACATTTAGGTACCCATTGTTTTAAAAACAAAACTTAAGAACAACAAACATTGAAACAACATCACAAATAATGATACCCTTACCCTAAGGTCAGTTTCATCATGAAATAATCCTCAAAATAGTGAAATGAATTTTCGTGAAAATATGAAGTTGACATGTTGAAAAACATGATAATTATGATGGGTTACACTCTAAATAATTTCATTACTCATATGACAATATCATACTAGATCATGGAAATTTTTATAATTTCAAAATTTAAAACATGATTTAGTTTTTTGAAAAAAAATAATTATTCGTTTTGTCAATGTGGAAACTCACCCTAGGCTTAGAGTATGTGTTCAATAGCTTAAGAACTAAAGTCTACTTTAAGTCACACTTTAGTAAGATGAATTTTCATAAGATGAATTGCCTTTCATCCTTTATCCTTTGCACTACAACGCTTTGCCCTCTTCTTGTTTCAAGATTACAGAGGAATGAGAAGTGAGGGGGGCTCGAAGCTTGCGCTCTTGTGATGTCATCATTGCTTGCCGCGAGTAATAGACCACCAAATCTTGTGATTCTAAAGTGGTTTGTGAAAGACTTTTTGTGCGCATGATTATGGCGCATCTGAATCTTGTTTCTGATTTTCTTTCCCTGCAGAGTGATGAGAGTTCTGATGTTCTTTTCTTGGCGAGGAAGGGTGAGGGGTCTGCCATTTTGAGAGCGACGTCATCACTAGGAGTTGTAGGGGTTGTTGGCTCGTTGCAGGGTGGCAACAATGGGAACAAAACGGCCACTTCGTGGAACGCTCTTTCAAAGTTTGATGAACTAGGATAATTTGCAACATCAGGGAAGGGGGGGGTTGTAGGTATTGGACGTGGTGATAGCATATCCATACTTTCAAGATCACCTTGCTTCCTAGCTTCAAATTTTTTTGGATGTCTTGACAAAGAAAAGCGGGAGCAACATCACAAGGTTCACTTCTTTCAGGATTCTTTGGTGCAGATCTACAAAGAAGGTGCAATGGTGATGGGTCTATTACTCTTGGCGGATTCTTCCAGGGATCTTTGAAGGGGACGGCCACCACAGATGGCAAACGATCTAATAAGTCTGAAATTAACTAAATACATTATTCAATCATTTCAATGAATGGGTTTATTTCAATTGTTTCATGAATTCATTCATATCACTTGCTTTGATCTATATGGACATACACCATCTTCGAAAAACATGGAGCTGTAAAAAGAAAGTCAGCAACAACCAATCCAATCTTGCAATGCTGACAATCCTCCCCACAGGACTAGCAGATACCTGTCAACTATACAAAGCTCTTCTTGTGTAACAAAAGACTTATCAGGACCACCTTTCAAAAGCTTCCTGGAGCAAGTCATCTGGTCAAGGAAAGACATTCTAAACTTTATTCCTCTAGAGAAGAGTTTGTTTATTTTCAAGCTTTGAGAGACATCTGAGTCAGCTGTTATTTTATGGTGATGGAACTTTGAAAAAAATTCTAAAGCTTGATGCTGTGATGCCACTGTCACATGTGACAATAGGAAGAGACTGCAAGATTGAAGGCAATCATACCAATAGCACCAAGCAGCTACATGTTACTAGGCTGCACTTGAATCTAGACGGACCATGTCCAGCTGGTAATGTGTGGTAGCCCTGCTAGTGGCTGTTCCATCTTTGGGACTTGAATGATGAGGGAGCAAATTGACACATGCCTTGATGTGTCTTAATAGATATTTCTTTCACTAGATGGAAAAGGCTTTCTAGACAGTATTGATCCACCAAAGTCCAGTAAATTCAAAATGGACTCTTTGAGTGTGGCATTCATTGTAAATGGGTGCCAACTGAAACAGATGCAGCACTCCATGAATTCAGTCCAACAGTGAAAAAAGTGCACATTTCAAGAATTTTGAAACTCCTTATGGCAACTTGACGTAAGAACTTTCCCCAACTCAGTCAAAGAGGTTTGTGTTTAGCCAATCCCTGCACAGAAATGTCACCAGAACTCTTCAGATTAACTGTTTTGTATCCTCTCCACACAATTTTTGGACACGGAAGGTATATACTGAATGAATGAACTGTTCTATTCAGGTGCAATTGAAAACTTCTCCATACTTACCATTTAAGTCCCTGTATAACCCAAAAGTAAGGGTATAGAAATTCACATCCCACAATATATCAGCAAACGGAAAAGTTGAAAATTAAAAAAAAGCAGAGTCAACATATGAAACAGAAGTGCAATTGAGAGGTTGGAACAACAAAGACTGGCAGTGGGGGAGACTCAGACATGATGCTGATGTTCGCCAGCTCAAAAAAACAAAAAAGACAAGGAGAACACCCAAGATTGCACACAAGGAAAAGAGGAGGTGAAAAGAAACACAGCACAGAATTGGGCTTTGAAAAGGTGCCTGTGCAGTACAAGGATCTGAATGAACACACAGTTTGCAATCATGAAATTTTTTTGACTAATAGCAAACCCAGTGAAGGTCTAAACACTTTCTTACTTGGAGATATCATCCAAGTGCTCATCAAAATCCACAACCAACTGCTCCCGATGCTCAGATATGTAGTCACTTAGAATGCTGTTGGCTGTAGCCTCCTTTAATACCAACTCAGCATTCTGTGCACCTCCAGCTGCCAATTGCCACCAACCACGCACTGCCTCCCGCACATACAACTGCATCACTTCACCATAAACGGTTGACTCATGAGGAATTCACTTTGATGAAATCATGCACTAGCAGCCTTCAAAACAAGTCCTTTGGGAGGAATGACTTCAAGATCACAGTGATTCAAGATACAGATCTGACAAACTGCCATGACTACCCACTGACTCCCTCAGCCCCCAACAGTAGGCATGGATAAGTAAATAATAATCTGCCAAAAATTTCTGGCAAATCATTATTCAAAATCTGCATACTGAGTTTCTGTTACATTTCTGAAAGCAATGGTGGGACTCGGTCATAATGTTGGCAAGCACTCAAGAGACTCAGCCAACCAGCAGGTCAGTAGTATCCTCATTCAAGCTGCAACAAGCTTGTGAGGGTAAGCTTCAGTTCATTTTAGATTGCCTCTGTAACCTTATGAGAGATGCTCACAAAGTGCCAAACCATCATACCTTCATCGTGACTTAGTGTACATAAGTATATAATAATTTGCCCAAAAAGATCAGGTAAACCATTATACAAACATTTGCATCTTGAGCTTCCAAGAGCAACAGGAAGACTTGGTCATGATATTGGCTAGCACTCAAGATATAGCTAATCAGAAAATGAATCATATCCTCATTCAAGCTGCAAGCTTCTTATGGAAAGCTTCATTTCATTTAGCTTGTCCCTGTACAAGCAAGCATCTATACCTTAGGCATATAGAGACCTACATGGAGGGTTAGTGCCTCCTGCACCCTGAACATATCCTTCAAGCATGCCACCAACATTTCTTTGTTAAATGGAACTCTTGGTCAAATTAATAGAAACCTTGGAAGAATAAACATTTCTCTTCAGAAGAGTAATTAAGCTTGCCAATTAAGCTACAAAGCCTTAAGAGCCTATAAAACAGACAATTGACTATTCCAAATTTGGTAGAATCCAAAATATTGGAATCCAGACAAGGCATGTGAATCATGTTAGTAGCTGCATAATCTGGCTCAGAATTCTCGTCAAAAATGCCTTTTAAATCTTAGGATATTGCTAAATCCAAGAAAAACCACCAGAAGTACAACTATGCCACCAACCATAGGGTCTTTGTCTAGATACATCAAAAGAGAGAAATCGAGGGTATCAAACCTGTGTACTCTTATCCTTGTCTGGGCTCTTTCTACAAGCCTTCTTACTACAGATAACTTTAACAAAAACTGGACAAGAATAGGACTTAATAAGACAAGCCAATTAAATTCCTCGCATTAAAAGAAGTTAGCTTACAAGACTGGAAAACTTGAATCCATTGGATACCAATCAAACTGCTAGAGGGCTTATGTATCCACACAAGTACTGGGAATTTGATCATGCCTATGATCAAGTCAAATTAAATTGAATAGAACTTAGAAATGACCCAGTAGTAAGGGTATTGAGATTTCAGATCTAACAACATAGAAACAACATGAAAAAGGGAAAACCCAACCTTAAAGAACAGAGAAAACAAAACCAAAAATTAGGAGTGGTATGAAAAACATCATGCTAAGACTGACTGATCAAACATGAGCATAGTTTCCTTGCCTGCTTCAGTCCTTTCTTTTATGCATCCAAGTGCCCTGTTTTCTCATGGATACAATTGGCATTGGAATTTTTACTAATTGTATGTTGAGAAAATGTGACCCTGAGACCCTAGCTGTAAGAAAAGTTGAAGACAATGTGAGTGCCTCCAATGTTAGAGTGATTTTCAACAGTCCTCAAAACTGCAGCCATGAGATTATAAGTAAGGCAGAGAGCCCAAATTCCTTCATGCAAAGTGGTGAGGTAATATTACTGTATTGTTGGAAGTGAAAGATTTGAACTAACCTGAACCACTGGCTTTTGAGTGGCACCTTTTGACAGCACACCAAGTTGTCTGTTGTCCAGCTGCAAAATTACATAGATCACAAGATGTGTATTAAATAAAGCCTTGAAACAGCAAGACAAAACAGGGCTATGTAACCCTTGCTCGGTTATTTAAGCTTTGAACAACCCTACTGGTAGCACTTTTTTCAGAATGCTGGATAAACAACAGAGAAGAACCCTAAAATTAGAACCAAATATGATGCCGTGGAAAAGTGCACCCCAAAAAAAAAATCCAATTTTTGCAAGGTCCTTGAAACTAGGGAGGGAGAGTGGATCACCAAGAAAATTCCTGCCTGTGGGCAGGAACGAGTAATATGGTCACCAATCTTGCGAGCAACTGAACTCAGCTCATAATCATCAAAGCGCTCATTAGCATGATAATATCCGACAATTGATAAGCCACCCTTGTGTGACGCAAAATATTCATCCACCTGTAACAAGAAATATTGCACTGCAGGAATATTAGATCATAGAGAACCCATTGAGAGCCCTAACCCCTATTTGTGTCACGTGATCGACAAAACTATTTCTGCACAAGGGTAAGATAATACCAGAACCCAGCAACCAAAGACTGGTCCATGGCCATGACAGCTTTGCACATGCGAAAAGCGTCACAGTCTTCCAACATTATTTGTGATCCAATAACATGTATCTATGAGACTGCAGACGAATCTCCACAATGACAATTTGAAGGTAACACATGAATGAGCGCAGTCATAACCTTATAAGAGTTGATTACAAAATGAGAACATATCCGCGACAGAATTGACCTAGAGGGTAAAGAGGGCAGAAAACAAACCTGGGTGAGGGCAAGCTCGAGCATTGGAAGGAGTCCAAGATGGGAATGAAAGAAAGGAACAGAGTCGCAAATCTCAACAGTAAAGTTCCCTACCCCACTCTCATTGCCTGCAGAATCGCCAGCGCCTACTCCACTAACTCGGCCAATCAAAACCCCGTTCACTGCACTCGTTTTATGCTTCAGTGCATGAAGCACGAGCTTCACGTACGCCGTCTGTGCAATCTCGTACCTCGTGGTCCCCACCATCGGAAGTCTCCTCTCTCCGCCTCCTCTCTCCTCTTAAATCCAAACACGCCCAACACCCAAATTGCTGAACGCACCCCCAGTTGCATTCAGAGCTTGAAAATCCCTTTTGCCTTGCACCAGAATCGCAATCGCTGCTCCAGAAATGGCGAAGGAGAGCCAGTGGAGAAGACCCTCATGAAACCCTAATTTCCAACACGCGGATGAAACCCTAATTTCTCGCAACCATGGCAACAAACACTCTCGTCCCGCCCCTCCCCTCCCCTCCCCTCCCCTCCCCCTGAGGTCTTAAGACCAGGTACCAAACGAGGTCTTGAAAAGGAGCGAGGATGGCACCTCTCAAGACTAAGTCCCAATTGATCACTTTAGGGAACAATAAGGCCACATTTTGTGTAGGGTAAAGGCCCCAATGGTGGGCGATGTCCCAAAACATGGGGCCGCCGGACTTGTCCAAGTCCCCTTATTTTGGAAATGCTCCCACCTTAGGGCTTTACCCATTGTAAAGCAAGCGGCAAAATTATCATGAACTAAACATAACCGACGGGTATGAGAAGGAGGGTTATGGGGGATCTTGCAAGTACTTCTCCTTAAGTGTGGGAGGGATCTTACTCACTTAAGGTGCATTCACACTTGGTGTTAGAGACTCTAGTGTTGAATACCCTAACACCACGCTAGTCATTTAGGACTTACACCTACTTACCATGAACATTTTATGTTAAGCTACCGTTCACTTGCCATTAAGCTATCACTCATTTAACATTGGGTGCCACCAAGGATGCCACCTAGATTTTCACTTAACAATGACTTAACATCATGTGAATGCACCATTACTCTTACAAAAGGTCCTATTGACTATTAAGGAGTAGGTATAAGATATCACTTGTTTTTTATAGGAGAAATATTAATGGATATAAGGTGTCCTCGAAATACATTTAAGAAAGTTTTTTCAAGTGTTTTACCTCGTCACACAACTTTTTTGTTTGCGTTGTCTTCATTCATATGGTATTCAATCTATATTCTTGTTATGTTTACTTGTAATGTGTGTGAAAATGTGAAATTGAAAACTCAATTGTGAGATTTTAGGGTTTTAGTATGGAAGATGATAATCGATCCTCAAGGAGAACATGTTTTTTCTCTTTCAACTTTGGAGAGTTAGATTATGCATGAAGCATTGACAAAATATTCGACAGTGTGCATGAAAATGATAGTTCTAATTTTTTTCACTTTTGAAAAAATGAATTTATGTTTCTTTAATTTTGAATCGATTATTGAGCATGACGAAAATTCATCTCACCTTTTGGAGTTGGATGGGGATTCACATTTCAATTTTGTCAATGTACATTAACATGTTTTTTTGAAGATGACTTTTTATTACATACTTTTGAGCATGTTGAAATAGAATAATTTTTTTAAAAAATCAATCAACATTTATAATTAAAAATCTCATGATTCAATGCATAGAAGATAAAATTGTTTTGAGTTTTGCCTAGTTTCTTGAAGGAATTGCAATTTTTCATCCCCTTCTTATATATCATGGATGTCATTTATTTGATGTTCCATCCTCCATTGTTTAAAAGTAGAAGAAGCTTCAAAACAATTTGAACTTACATGACAACATTGATGGAATATAGATCTAATACATAAAAATGATCCAAAGGAACACAAGTGCCTTGTGTGGAGCATTGGTCCATAATCATAGAATGTGATATTGATAATATAGTTGTAACTTATATCACCAAATTTAACATTTTTATTATGAAAAAATATTGAAGCATTGACTTAAAGATGGCATTGCATAGCATCATCATTTTTTTAGAAAAAAATCTATTTTTTAAATATTGTCAAAAGCCACACATTTGGAAAAAAATTCAAAGATTTATTTTTAATTCATGGATTAAACCTTTGATCTAATATTGATAAAAACATATTTTGGTATAATGTGTATACAAAATTCAACAAAGTAAATTTTATGTAACATTCTCATAGGGGCAAAAAGAAATAACAAGAAGACATTGGAAAGTCAAGGATGTGACATTTCTGAAGGGGCTTGGGGATGTGTCAAAGCATTGCTACATGTGTCAAACTAAATGCTTTATTATATTATTTTCATCCCAATTAATTAAAAATGATTCAATTTATCTTTTCATTTAAAGATTCAAAAACTAGGTTTCATTTTGACCATGGTAGGGTGAAAGCACATTACACTAACCCCCTTTATGTAGTCACATTGTAATTTGTTTCGATGAATGTTTTTAATTTAACCATATCAACACGAAAAAAAATTTCACGATCTTTTTTGCATATTATGGTAAAGCATAATCCAGACAATAAAATATAAAAGAAATAAAAATTTTAAATCTATCTATAGTTCCTTGAATATAAATAATTGTTTTTAAAAATATATATTATATAACATTTACCTTGTGAAAATACAAATCCTAATGCCCAAACACCAAAACTTAAACCCAAAATCAAATGCAACATGTTTTGGGAGGTATATATCATGATATTAAACTCAGAAAGGCCCAAAAAAAGGTTATCATAACATGTTTTCACCTTGATGATTTCTATTGTTACACAACTATTTAAAAAATTGAAGTACACAAATGATTTCATAAGTGCCCAAGTGATTAATTAAAATAAAAATTTGGTTTGACCTCCATTATCATTACTAGGCTAGTAGGTCATATTTTGTTAATTAATGTCCATGTTTTTGAAAAATTATTTGCTTTTAACAATATTTTCTTGAACCATGCCCTTAATTCCAAAAAGCTTAAGCCCTCAAGAGGTCATTTTCACTATTGCAAAAGTTTGAAATAAATTCTTAACTAATTTTACACACAAATTAAGAAATAGGGAGAAACATCATTAGATTTGAAGAACATAATGTAAAATAGCCCCCTAAAAATTTTCAAAACATTTACCACATATATGAACGAGATCAAATGTGCCAAATGTGTTAATCTAAAGGAGGGGGGCACATTGTTGCAAAAATTTGAACTTTCAAAAAATGAAATTGGTGAGGCTCCGTCCATGTAATTAAACCTTGCACCAAAGGTGTATGTCAAAACTATCACATGCTTAAATTTCAACTCAAGTAGGGCCATAATGAATTAGATCCACCAACCAAGTAATTCAACACTTGCAATGAATGACCTTCCATGTGGGGTAGCAATTGCCCAAGTAACATTTAATCCATCACACTTCATGAAAAAATGAAAATAATAATGATTGATTAATTAGCCACCACTTATTACACTCCACCCAATGACAAATAGATTGGGAATGTTGATTTGGGGGTGGGCTCTAGCCCTTACATCTGGAAAAGTGGTTGCATGGGTTTCTTTTGACAAACCCCTACAAATGTACCTTTTGTTCTTGTTTAGTAAACCAATAGAAAAATATTAAACTTGTGCACTGAAACCAATTTTATTTTTAAGACTATCTAAATTATGTCATCCAAACATTCGACCCATTGAAATTCTAATAAAAAAAAACCAAATATAACTTTATAAACATTTAAGGTTTAATTAGGCACATCTAGGTAATAACATACAATGAAGGTGGTGGCTACAGACACAAAAATTCAAAACCTACAATACTTAAATTTCTAATTTTGCAAATGTCTTTTCTATAGTTAAAAACAAAAGAGGCTTCAAGTAGATGAAATCTTGAATTTTTTTACTTTCTTGGTTAATGGCCATCTAAATTTTATTTATGCATTTTCAACTTCCAAGGTAAAAATGATAATATATCAATATTTTAATGTAAAAATATTTTTGAACACAATTCCATTGGTCAATTTCAAGAATACTTTTGACCTACTTTTAGTACACTAAAGTTTTTCGAACTCTGTATACAACATACTATGAATTCAATATTTAACACTATAATGGTATAACAATGATAAAAAAGGTATTGATTCTTCATTCTTGCATTTGTGTAGAAATATGACTACAATTACTCACAACCCTTTTTTGTGTATACGTGATTGTGCTTCACCCACATGGCCCACAATTTTTGACAAATGAAATGATGTCATTGTTCAAGCTATGAGATAACATTTATTTGAAAAGGTGCCAATTTCCATAGGTTTCTAACCCTATTATGCTCCTACATATTTCTTTAAGGAAAATATTTATCGTAGACAATTACTTTAAACATATTGGATAGGCAAAGTAAAAAAAGTTATGCATTAAAACCCAACCCATTAATGAGACATGTTTTAAATGAAAACTAAACATGTGTTCAACATGAATGGAATTCAACCAATGTTGAATGGATTCAACATACCAACACACAAATGAACACCATTATTTAAAAAACCTTATGGGCATTGGCAACCTTTGATCTTACATAAGTAAAAACCCAACCACCTTTTTTTTTGTCATTAACTAATGCATTTGAGATAATACATCTCATATTGAATAATGAATAGTCTATAGACAACTTTTGTATTAGTGTCAAATCAACAAAATAACATGGGAGCAAAGGTATTATGAGTTTTTTACGTTTAAGCAAATAGAAAAAAATATATGTCTACTAATTTATCTTTGTTTTATAAATCCTTCAGTTTGGCATAATGATCTAGATATGATACTTTCAAAGCCACTATCATCTTTGTGTTATCTATGGTCAACCCATCACCTTTACAACTGATTCACCTTTTATTCACTTTTGACACTTGTTAATTTTTCATGTTGATGGTTTGTTCAACTCTTCTTCATCTTGCACCTCATCACAATATCATTTGCCACCTTACACATGCATTCCCTTCGTACTAACTAATCCATTCATAACCCATTCAATCAATTTGCTATACACCCAACCTTACCATGAGCTACCTTAAAATCTCCTTGAACACCCCAATAAATATCCTTCTAAACAATTTTTACCTTCATATTTCACTGTCATAATCTCATTCCTCTAATCTTTCAAAATAATTTAACTCTCTTACTTTGTTGTAAATTGTCATCTTGCACAACCTATCATATTTTTAAATAATTTTATTTTGTCATGACCTCTATTTTAGGCATTTTGAAATTTATATTAACATTGTGAAATCCCAATCATATTTTGTCGGTGTTCAACATGACCCCACCCAAAATTGTTTGATGAAAGCAAACAATGTTGTCAAGAAAATGAAATTCTTGGAAAGGCAAGCCCATCCTTGGGTGGTACCATTAGGAACGTCACATTTTGATTTTCTTGGACCCATCAAACTTTAAGAAGTCATCAAAAAAAATTTAATAAAAAATTTCATAAATTTTTTTAATGAATACATTTATTAGGTTTCATAGATTTTGAAATTTAATAATATCAAGAATATTGTGTATTTGATGTTCCTAATCATTGCATTTAGAAAAATTTTAAAAAATGTAATGTTAGTTTTTTTCTTTGAACTTTTTGGTCAAAAACACAAATTTGAAACATGATGTGAAATATTTCTTGGGAATTTTTTTCCTAAGGTAATTTGAAAGTCATTTTATTTGAAAGTTTTTACCAAGCAATTAATTGAATTATAATTTAGTGATGAAAATCCAAAGTTAAGGTTATTAATTTATGAAGGGGCTATTTTAATTAGGAATATAATTTTTTAACAATTTTCAATAATATAAAAATGAAGTGTAATTCATTAGCTTAAATCATTATGGGACTTTAAAAATGAAATAAGTTCATTTCACTTTAATGATTTCACCCTGGTTAAAATTATTTCACTATAATATCACTATATAAACATCATGTTTCATTATTAGTTGACATAATTCACTATTATAATTCACTGTGATAAATAGGTTTATTTTTATGTTATTGTTTTAAATACCCTATGTTATTTTATGATATACCCCATATTATTTTAGGTTATTTAGGTTATTTTAATTTATACCCTAAGTTATTATAAGTTATTATAGGTTATTATAAATTATTATACCTTAAATTATTATATGTTATTCTACCTTAAAATATATTAACTAATTTATTATAGGTTTTTTATTTTAGATTATTTTAAATTAAATTATTCAACTAACCTTAGGCTATACCTTAGGTTCTTTTTATTTTAAGCTAATATATGTTATTTCAAGTTATACTTTAAGTTATTATAAGTTATTTTATCATAAGTATATAAAATTATAATAATATAAAATATAATATAATGACCTAAGGTGAAATGACATAGAATACCCAATAATAGCTTATGAAAAATAATTTGGAATAACCTAAAATAAAATAAATATTGATAATTATGATAATATAACAAAAAATAACCACCAATAGAACAGCCACCAATAGCCATTGATAAAATAACCATTAATAGTCACCAATAAAATAACCATTAATAGCCACCAGTAAAATGACCATCAATAACCACCAATAAGATAACCACCAATGGCTTATAATAGAATAGCCAACAATAACCATTAATAAAATAACCACCAATAACCATCAACATAATAACCACTGATAACCACCAATAACTTATGATAATTTAACTTAAAATAACCATCAATATCCACCAATAGCCATTAATAAAATAATTCCATCAATAACCATTTATAGCTTATGGTAATTTAGCTTAAAATAACCACCAATACCTATTAATAGAATATCCATTAATAGCCACCAATAAATTAACCATTAATAAGTACCAATAAAATAGGCACCAATAATCACCAATAAAATGACCAACAATAACCACCAATAGAATATAAAGGCACTAATAGCTACCAATAAAATAACTAATAATAACCACCAATAAAATAATTACAAATAACTTATGGTAATATAACCTAGAATAGTTAATAATAACATAAGGTGAAATAACCTTCAATAGCCAAAAATAACCAACAATAACCTCACATAGCCGAAAATAGTTTAAAATGAAATAACTTAGAATAACCAAAAATAATTTATAATAACCACAAATAACCTTAAATGAAATAGCTTACAATAGCAAAAAATAACATAGAATAGCCAAAAATAACTTACAATAGTTGAAAATAACTTAAGGTGAAATAACCTAAAATAACCAACAGTAATTTAGAATAACCAAAAGTAACCTAAGGTGAGATAACTAAAAATAACAAAAAAAAATCATAAATAATGTAGGTTGAAATAACTTAGAACAATGAAAAGTAACCTTAAAATATTTGAAAATAGCTTAACATAGGTAGTATTATTATATTAGTAAAAATCTTATCCATTTATTGAACATTTTCTTTTTCAAAAAAATTGTCATTGAAATGTTATTGAATAATGATATTAAAAAAAAATTTGTTCAAATGATTTTACATTTTCAAAAGGAAATAAATGTAATTTTGTACATCATTGAAAAAAATTTAAATGAAATTTTAATCATTTCATTTGAACAAAATTTCAATAAGATATGAATTTTCAAAATTTGGGTTTTTGTAATGTTTAAAATGAAATAATTGATAAATAAAATGCAATGTAATGTATTATCACAAGAAATGTGGTGGTTTGATGGTAAAGGTGTTTGCCTTCATTTTTAAAGTTAAAGGATCAAACTTCACAAATGGTGTGTTTGTGGTCAATAGCGGTAAGTTGGCCAAATATTCTCTTATGTAGTTTCCTCTATACGTGCCTATTTAAGTTGATTACATGGCCTATGTATTTAGTTTACGTTTTTAACCTAATTTAGGTAATGACAAATGTTAATAATTCATAAGTTAAAAATCATGAAATTATCAATAATATGAAATATTACATTAAATATTCAGTAATTTAAATTTAATTAATTTCCATGTTGCCTAATTAATTAATTAGCGAATGAAATGGCTTGATAAATTTCTATTTCACTAATATTTAATGGATCAATTCACTGTTTGTAGCAACTAGTCCTTGTTGATTGGGGGTTTGACCAACTTCACCATGATAAAAATGTCCAAATTCATTCAAAATGTAGTGAAACCTAAAATGAACTAAGACGTATTTTGGTGTAGTGTTTTAATTTTTAAAATTTCAAAATAATTCTCAAGCCATATATTAGTACATTCAATTGATAAACATGAAAAAATAATAATTTATAGTTGAAAATATTTAAAATAAAGGGCCCAAAAAAATGATTTGGCAATTTTTCATTTTTTAACCATTCCTTGAGGTGGTTCTTAGTGATACCACCCAAGGATGTGTTTGCCTAGAACAACATAATAAAGTGCCAACACTTGAAATTGGTCTTTCCCACCTTTCACAATTCATTTCTTAAATTATGTTTTCACATAAGCTATTTAGTTTTATTTGATTGTTGCCATAATAGGACATGTTAAATTATTCATGGATGTTTTGCATATTTTGTATGTGGACATTGAAAATGAATTCATAATGTATGTGACCACAAGCTTGATCCATACCGTAGTGCCACGAAAAGTTCGAGCGGGCTGTAACGATCAATTTAATTAATCTTGAGGAATTTTTTTGGAAAAGGTCCATCAATGCTGCAGGAAATGCATTGTTTTCAAAGGAAAGGTCCAGTAATCTGCCAAAAAGTTCCATTACAGGTCCAAGCCAATTTCCATTTTTTTTTGTTTTGATGTTGCAAGCACACATGTGCAACATTCTGAGCAGCGATCTGTAGCTTGTGCCCTTGTTTTCTGATCGGTTGCTACAGATCTGGCTTCCCTCTCCTGAGGGGACAACTGTCTGAAGAAGCTGCTAATGCTGGGTTGGCTTTGGAAAGACATTTTGTGGGCCTGCCAGGCCTTGCTGATTAAACAAAAGGTAAACCCCCCCCCCCCCGGAAACGAAGCAAAAAAGGTTCGTTACACGCGCGACATTGCAAAGCTTTTTTTGGCGCCAAAAGGTCCGATTTTGGGGGAAAACGTTCGTT
>Ga0116231_10004711_pt1 | contig 27447 bp, 15 predicted proteins | sample S1TSphgellanicum_2_FD_89695 | JGI IMG/M metagenome (GOLD analysis project Ga0116231, IMG submission 89695) | Host-associated microbial communities from peat moss isolated from Minnesota, USA - S1T2_Fd - Sphagnum magellanicum MG | ecosystem: Host-associated > Plants > Peat moss > Unclassified... | reverse complement strand
TGAAAACATTTCAAGAACCACCTTGTTGCACATTGAAAACATTTCAAAAACCACCTTCTTCTTTACTAGAGAAGTGGGTCAAGTTGCACATTGAAAACATTTCAAAAACCACCTTCTTCTTACTAGAGAAGTGAGTCAAGTTGCACATTGAAAACATTTCAAAAACCACCTTCTTCTTGACTGGAGAAGTGGGTCAAGTTGCACATTGAAAACATTTCAAGAACCACTTGCTTCCTTCAATGGCTTCCACATGAACATCCAATGAAAAGTTCATATGAGAAATACATTGAGAAAAAAAATGTTTATTAAAAAAAAAACTTGAACTCAAAACCTTTTACTCAAAAAGGTGATTCTTAACCATTGATAATTAGGGTACATTCAAAAATATTGACAAAACATTTTTTTGTTTTGCTTTTGTTTTATAATAGTGTTGAACCTAGTGCTGAATTTAATTTGATTTTCATGTTTAGGATCTACCCACTACCCATTGTCATTGGTAATGGTATTAATTAGTTGGGGGAAGGTGCATTCGAAATGTTTGTTTTTTGGCGATAAGGATGTTTGATTAGCATGTTCCCGTGCCAAAGTTTGTTTTTATTAGGTAATCCACAACAGCTAAAATATCTTGTGGTAATAGAAAATATTCATTTTTAGGTAAATATAATTGAGTCTTTTTTTCATATTCAATCAACCAATTCTTCTTAATTCACATCTTTGTTGGAATTTCTTTAATGCAATTTTTTATGTATAGATTTAGAAAATGTGAGATCTCCACCCATGCAATATAATTTTCTATAAAGTTCTATTACAGTATCTTCGATGGACTAGGGATGAACCCACCTAAAATATAAAATTGTATAATTTTTCCTTTTCACTAGTTATATTGTTTAAATAGTTGAAATTTGGGCCAAAAAAATGGGATAAAGTGTGATCCTATTTGGAATAGATTGGGGAACATATTGGAAACCATTGAAAACCTTGTGGGTACAACATGGGAACACCAAAAAAATTTAAATAATCTTGCTTTGCTTTCCTAATTGTGCATGTTGATTTTTTTGTTGATTGTACGAAATTTATATTTAAAAACATATTTGTCCCCATTTTTGGCTTCATGCAATCATGTCAATGGATATTTTTTGTGTTCAATACACACAAAAACATAAGGTTAAAAAAATGTCACTTACAATCCTAATGATATGGGATGTGACCAATTACAAAATTCAAAAATGCTCAAGGACAAAAATGACATAAAATTGGCCCATTCACCAACCATTAGGTTCTTTCACATCCAATCCTTTATAAAGGTTACAAGTCCTCCAAGATCACTTTTCCAACAATTCTTCATGCCCAAGTATGGTTTGCCATCACAACCTATGCATTTTATATACATATCTTGTTATATTAACCTAAAGAGGTTAGAGGTTTCCTTTTGACTACATGAGGCCCAAAATGAGCCCAAGGCATTTCATCCTAGAGTTGTCATCTTGCTCTAGTGACCTTGCTAAAATACCCTAGCCATTGGAGCATGCATGGGCCCATTAGTCATCATCCAAAGATGCAAGGACAAATCTAATGTCAAATAATGCATCTTCAGGTAGATCATACACAAGATCATTTCCATTCACTCAATAATCTTTGGTGGCATCAAAATTTTCACTATGCACACATGATAAAAATGCATGAAAACCTAATGTAATTCTTTTAAAAGAACATCACTTGTACCCCACTTTTGGTAGTATAAACTTGCAACCTCTTCATCTTCCTTCTTGTCTTTGAAAGCATTCTTAACCTAGTGCAAAGGTCTTGTGCAAAGGACAATCCAAAAGTCATGTCCTTTTTAATTGCAAACCACATCCTCAAATTTCACATGCCAAAATACCCTTTTCAAGGGCCTCCAAATGCCAAAAGAAAATGTTTTATGTATGTCAAATAGATGTTTATGCAAGAATGCCATGACCTCTTTGACATTTTGTAACTTCTCCCCATGAACATTGAGTTGCTCTCTCTACAAAACCTTTTGTGGTAGCCCTTGCCCCATCATGCGAACCCTTGCCATGCCCACTTCCAAAACAAGGCCATAACATTTTACAATTGCTAATAAGATTAAAATATTTAATATCTACTTACAAAAAATTGGGGCTTTGAATTTCTAAACTAGGAGTTGCAACCATCTAACCAAAAAATATGCCATCGTGGCACATACCCACCATGTCGCAACCCTAGCTCGCGACCAAGGCTAAGGGGTTGCAAGGTTGCGGGCCAAGAGGAAGGAAGCCCGGGAGTCAAGGCCAAAGCATTGCAAGGGTGCGGGCCAAGAGGAAGCCCGAGAGTCACCTCACATATTCCCAGGAGTGTAAGAAAGTGTGAGGGAGTGTGAAGGAATGAACACTCACACTCCCAAGGCAACTCCCACTTTGGGAGATGGAGTCCCGGTGGACTCCCAAAACTTCAGAGAGCGATTGCAGGGGTCAAACCTCAATGTCTTGTGGCATTCCTTATATCATCGGAAATCTCTTGAAACGTAAATGTCTAAAATGGGCTTGCATTGCTCATTTGGACATCTAAAACACAAGTTATGGCCAAAAGAAGGGCCGGGAGTCAAATTGCCAATTTGACTCCCGACCACAAAAAGTCAGGAATCGACCCGATTTACTTAGCTGCAGGGGGCGTGCCACATATCGTTGGAAAGCTCTCGACAAAAGCTACAACTTTCCTTTAGACCGCACCTCAATCGGAGGTCTGCTCGCAAAGTTATGGGGCTCCAAAGTTGCAAGAGTCCCATTTGGCGCGATTTCGGGACTCCCACTCGGGAGTCCCAGGAAAAAGAGTCATTTGGATGTAGCCTCCGTGGAGAGCTGCAGAGTATACTATAAGGGGGAAGGTGGTGGCTTCCCCCAAGTCCGGGCCGTGGTAAGTCTTATGTGTCCGTGTTGCCCGTGGCTCGTCCTAGCACCAAGGGTGCTCCAATTATGCACTAACCATTTTGTGTGGGTTGTGTGCAGGCCCGTGTGAGTGAGTGAAGCTTGTCAACTCTTCCTAGTCCCATCCCGAAGCTCCAACACGCCCCTCTACCCCTCAAAGTGTTGTGAGCTAGGAAACGTGCTTCGACTTCTCCTTCTTCCGCTGTTTTCTACTTGGGCTTACATTTGAACCCTTTGAAGAGTTGGGAATGCGTCACACCATCAATCATGTGGTTTCAATGCAGTTTAAAACAATGTTGGACAAAATTTGGATCATATTTTTGGTCTTCAAAAACATAAAAATGATATTCAATAGGTATTCATGAATCATCATCATACATGCTTACATTGTGATTAAGTTGAAAAGTAATATGGACAAGAATATGAACTTAATAATTATGCCACAACATTGATTGCACCTCATTTTGGATTTCAAAATTATAATTTTCAATGAAATCAACAATTGAAACCACATTGCCAACAAAAAAAAGACTTTATACATGTTTTAAATTGCTTATCCTACCACTAAATTTTTGACTTCCGTTTTTATTTTTCTAACCCCATTTTCAATGTCGAAAATAAAAACTACGAAATTGTTAGCCTTATGTGGCATAATTATCGAAAATGAAGATCTAGTATATTACATTTGGGATTTTCCCCTATTTCCATCAATATAGCTCTTCAATTTGCTAAATTATGAGAATAATTTATTTTCTTACAAAAGAACCCGTAAGTTGAAATTTTGCATCTTGTAACATTTTTCCTTCTTTGAATTTTTTCCATACTAAACATAAATTGATCTAGTTTGTGAAAAACTATGTTACATAAGAGTGGAATTAAAAAGTTCTCTTAGAAAATCCCAAAATGCATGCAAAATAATCACTAATTTTTAGATCAAAATAACTTGCTTTAACGGTTTTAATAATAAGTTATAGTGTCTACTAACATTTTATCACAACCTTTAGCCTTTCATGATGATGGGGCATGGTATCCTATTGAAGCACTTGAATATGTCATCTTGAATTAGCCCCAAATGATTATTGCCTTTCAAATAGATAAATTGCAATGTTGAATAACACAATATATTTAGTTTGAATTCATGGGAATTACATATAAATCATTTTTTTGGCTTCCAAGACCATTACTTAAATGTTGCACTATTTTTTCTCTTGGAGAAGCAAGACCTAAAGGCCTTTTTATTGATTTATTAAGTTTGGATATTAATACCTTTAACTCATGTAAAATGAAAATTTGGCCCTTGCATATACATTCCACAAGTTCAAAAACCCAATTTATATTCAATCCATCAAGGGACTAACCTTTCTTTGTCAAGCCAAGAAAGCTAGTTTTATAAGTCATATTGCCAAGCTCACCTTAAATACTTTCATAGCAATAAACCAATAATATAGGATTTAATAGAATTATTATTAGTCCATTATAACATCCATGGTTATTTTTACATTTGTTTACCATTTTCTTAACATATGTATCAACATCATTCTCTTAATTATTTATGCATAACAAATTGTTACAATTTAGATTTCATGTAATCAATAAACTCATCAAACACAATTTATTTATAAACCAAAGTAAGTTTTTTCAACTACTTATTAAACTATGATGTGGTGTTTTCCAATCCATAGAGGTATTTATGAGATTCTAACCACTTGACCAACAATGGATTAAAGCCATTACTCTCTATTGGGTAGAATGGGGAAAGAGTCCACCCCATAATTGTTACATTCACCAAGAACTCATTTCTTTACATGCCATTCCTACATGTCACTTTTGGCACATACAATCATCTCCCACAAATCAATTAACCTTGTGTAAACTCTTAAAGATGCACCACATGTATGATTAGTATTAGAACAAACAAACTAGCATTAGCAATTACAAGCCTTTTATCATGTGGCCTTAAAGCAATCCTAATGTTGTTGAAAGCGACATCAAGTTCATCCATTTGACATGGTAGATGCAACAATATGTGTTACACTCCATCATTACCTTCACAAAAAATGGCTTGAAACTTCCGAATATCCTTTCAACCATGATTATGCTTGGGTTTACAACTTTGATTTTTTCCAAAAAAAGTTGATTACAAAATAAAACCCAATAGTACATTAGTACACACAACAACACTGTACAATCCATGTCACTATTTAACTTAACATAACAATCCATCAATTTTTGTATCAACATTTTAAAATCCATCAATTTCCTTTACAACATTTAGTTTAGTCTTTAAATGTTCAAAAACCCTTATGTAACAATCCACCAAGTGGCATACATTATTAGAATTCTTGCCTTTTCAAACTAGCAAATCTAATAGAAAAATAGCCAATTTGAATACCTAATTTGGATAGGCATCAAAAAGACCATTCCATCATTTTGGACTAGTCAATTTTGACATGTCCATTGTGACCAAGGTGGTCTTTTTGATTGGCAAAATATGGACCATTTGATTAGTCATTTTGATTAATGAATAATGGACCATTTAACTAATCATTTTGATTAATGAATAGTGGACCATTCAATTGGTCAATATATATATATATAATTTATTTTTAAAATTAATATCAAAAATAATATTTTTGTGGGTGGTAGGTAGGTAGGTAGGTAGGTGGTAACTTAACCTAACATACTTGACCTACTTTAACCTAACTCAATGTAACTAATTATGTAACTTATTTAACTTGCCTTACCTACCTTAGCCCTTTAAATATGTACACAGGTTAAAAGTGTTAAGAATTGAACTTTTTTCTTCCCCAATAATAAATCATGTCCTTAACCAATGGACCACACCATCAAAAGGTGTTCAACTTTTGTCAAGTTTTTTATTTCACATGTTTATTTTAACACATCATTATGTGACTATGAAATACATAGGTAAATAGGTTGTAAGAAGTAGGTAGATAGTTAATATATAGGTAGTTTATAGGTGGGTGGATAACTAAATATGTAGGTAGGTTATGAGTAGTACATTTAAGTAGGTGGGTGGGTGGGTGGGTAAGTAAGTAGGTAGGTGGGTGGGTGTATAGATAGGTAGGTAGGTAAGTAATACATTTAAATAGGTGAGTGGGTTGGTAGGTGGGTAGGTTGTAAGATTATAAGTGGAAGGTAAGAGGTAAATATGTAATAGGCTTATGTCCCATTTGACTAAAGAACATTGGTCATTTTAATTAATGATCTCAATTATTTATGTTCAATTTGATTAGATGTCCCATTTGACTAAAACCCATTGGCCATTTTGATTGGGGTTGTTCAACTTGACTAGATGTATTGGTTAAATAGGTCATTATAGTCAAGTTGATTGGTCAAACTTTAACAATGTCTTGCATTGATGAGGTTGGATCTACATTAATGATGGTTATGAATAAACACCATTTTGATGCAAGTTTGGCATTGGAATTTGCTTGTGTAATTTCAATTAATGATTTATTCATCTTTACCAACACCTTTTATTTTGCAAGGGTTAATTTGGGTGGCAATATTTAATCTAGTGTGTTTGCATAAACATCTTTATAATCCATGATTTTTTTCATTGTGCCCATCCTACTTAAGGTGTTGGATAACCTTAAATGATTCACACATATTTTTAAAAATTGTTACTGCTAACCTCTTTTGTTCTTATTCACCCATGATGAATTTAACTCAAAATAAAATAATTTTGTTTCTTCCATTTGCACATCAACATATTGTTTGTTATTGTGATAATGTTTGACCCTTTCACAATTAATTTTTTTCTTCCTTTCGTCCTTTGCAACCTCCATAGACCTCTTTTCACGATCTTTCACCCTTTGTTTTTTATCATGATGTCCTGCACCATTTTGCTTATCCCTATTTTTTTTCTCACCCATCACAAACCCTACAAAGGAGCAATATTGTAAACAATAATCCAAATTAATTCAATAAAAATTTAACCTTCATTTCCTTTTCGAAATCAACTAAATGAAATCAAAGCATGGGATGGCTACTTACTTCAATGTAAAAGATAACCTTAATTTGCAACAAGGATGCATTGTAAAGGTTGAAGACACTAAACCATGGATGGCATCATTTGCTTACATTAAGCTAAGCAATTCAAGTAGCTTAAACGTTGTAATGGATATCAATTATACAAAGGAGTTGGAAATTATGTTTTATTTTGTTCAAAATTTAGAGAAGTCATCTATTATTGACTCAACCTATGCACTTTTAAAAACCTTCAATTTGATCTTAACAAAGTACCTACAAACAACGTTGTGTGTTTGGTGCAAACAACTTGTGATCCCAATTGGAAAACATAACCAAAAACTAATTGTAAAGTTGCATCACCATAAACTTGACAAAACCACTAAAATAACACACAACGATATTACATCAATTGACAGTGTTCCACCATTTTGGGCCATAGCTATGGATAAAAGAAAAATACATGGAATTGCCATATTTTTAGCACAACATGAGAGAGAACATACATGAACAAGAAATGAATGGGAAGTTTGAATTATCTGTTCAGACATATTTCACGAGGCACATCAAACTTAAAACATAGTACAAAAGGAAACTATATTGACCAAAAATAAATATGAAATAATTGATGTCATTTGGTGGCAATTAAATTATAAACCCAATATATGTTTTTTTTAGCAAACAACTTTAAATGGTTATTTGGTTTTTATTCAATAAAATAAATATGAAAAATATCATTTTTGGGCCTTCAAAAGTCCATTTAATTCCATTTTGTGTGCTAAAAAAATTGCATGGAATCATGCATTTACAATTCATCAACATATAATTGAATTTTAACTAGAAAACAAATGTTGTTTAATGATGACTTTTTAATAGTGAGTCCATATGCACAATTTTTAAGGGGTGTAAAAAAATTGCACCATTACAAGATTTTATGGACATTTTAGGTTGCAAACACCCCCACTTTGGGAGTTGGAAGTTCCATGTGATGTCCAATTTTTTTGAATCAAGGTTTGTAAGACCACACCTTGTCCAAATTGAACCTTGTTTAAACCATTGGAAGGTTTGGAAAATTATTATAATCAAATGCAATCAAATTCCCAAAACAAATATATGTAACATAAGTCAAGTAACCATTTGAAAGATAGAAAATTTAATTGCAAAAATGAGTTTTGATCATGTAAATGACAATTTGCACAATCAACATTATAAATTTAACATGTAAATAATCAATAATGAAAATTGTTTGAAGATCAATCATTCACAAGTTTGTAAGTTTTACATAAATATATCTTGCATTGAAAACATGTTTAACACATATAAATGTGTTGATGAATGAAGTATGAACCTATGAATGAACGAATGTCACACAAATTTTATATCTTTTTATAAATCCATGTGTCAAATGTGTTTTCAATACACAATATAAGTGTGCAAAATGTAAAATTATGAATGAACAAAGTTTGCATGATTTCCATTATTAGGTCATGAAATGTTAAGTTTGTGATGAAATGAACTTTGATTGGAAATGTTGATAGCTTTTGAACAAGTTTAAAAGGTCTTAAGACCTTTGGATTGTGGAATTTACAAAAAATGTTAAAAAGTTATGAATTCTCAAACATTCAATATTCATGTAATTTGTCAAAATTGAAAATCTTGCAATCTATATGTTATTTGGACGTAGATGCAATGGAAAGTTGCAAAATATATTATAAGTAAGAAGGTGTTGGTGATTCCTCCCAAGTTAAGGGCATGATGAAATAGCCTATGGTTCATCCATGCACCATTTTGGCTCCAAATGCATTATTGTTTTTATTTATGACCAATAGTTCAACTTGAGTAGCTTGACCTAATCCTATACCTAAAGTTCCCACACCTTTTTTTTCTATGAACTAAAGATTTATCGTTCTTTTAACATTCTCCAAGTTTGTATTCTATTGTGAAACTAAAAATTGATAAATTAATTATCACTAATACCACTTGATAAACCTAAAGGTGTGAAAATGTTTTTATCGTTTAGGTGTATAGGTCCCCTAGAGATACATATAAAGAAAAAAACTACATGGGAAATAACCCCTTCATTAAATAGTCATAAATTACATGGAAGGGGACGTGTTCTAAAAGATGGATTTTTTCTTGATTTTATTATGCATAAATAGGTCTTTTATGAGCCTAGCCTTTTTAAGCATGCATCACATGGTAGAACTAATTTCAATATTGGATTTCCAAGCAGTAAATATCATTATTTATTTGGAATAAAATTTTATAATGTTATTTAATTCAAACCATAAAAAAATCAATGATGAAAATTTTAAAAATGTTAGTAGTTGTTTAAAGTATGTGAAACTATCAAAATTAATCCCAAAGTCTTGTTCTTCCACATTAGAGGTGAAAATTAATAATCTTGTTGAACAGATGCCAATAACCACTACCATGAGTTAACAAAACTAGGGGGGATAACCTATGTGAATCAAACCACCTAATGAATTTCCCGTGCAAAACTAATGCATTGGCAATCCATTAAACAATGGAGTTATCCTTAAGGTTGTATTTAGTCCAACCTTTTTTTGATACTTTTTTTGATATTTTATCACTTTTTTTTTTGTTATTATCCATTACGTCGATTTTTTTTTATCAAAGAAGAAAAATTAACATGAGATTGTGAATTTTGCCATGATTGCATTTAATGCAACTTTGCTAGTAGCCATCCTTTGGTTGCTTACTTCAAGATTTGCATATCTAAGACCAAATTCTTTTCAACATTTCTGAAGGTGCAAAAAAAACTTAATCTTTGATTGTGGCACTCAAGGCAAATCAATTAAACAATTTAATGCTCACCTACCCATTTTGACCCATTTTGGACCCTTAATGCGCAATTCCATCCTCTTTTTAAGGAATTATATGGATAACTTTAATGCTTGGAAAATATGACATGGTTTTGGTAGAAATTTGAATTTGGGTATTTTTTCATGTTGCTTAACCATGTTCCAATTGGTAGACTTTTGATGCATATATATTAAATGAAGGTCATTATTCTTTACGATTCCAAGTTGTGCCAAAGTTGGCTAAAAGTGACCAATGTGTTTGTTTAAATCGTTCAATAATTGTTGAATGAAGTTTTTTGATCATATTCATTATGGGGTCCTTATTTCTTTAATAAAGCCATGACTAGGTAATTGCTTTTAACCGTGTTGTTAAAGAAAAGGGCAAACCAAAGCCTTGCCCTTCTTCCCCATTCCAAATCGTCAAGATTTCGTTGAAGATGTTCATAAGGGAAGTTATGTTCCTTCAAGTTTGTTAATCAATATTGGTGGTAAAAGATTTTCTCACTCTTGGTTTAACAATCAAAAACAAAAACGCAAAAAATGTTCCCTAACTTTTAAAAAACAAAAGAAAGAGCGATGTGGGAACTCTTGAGGTGGAACTAGCACAAGGTGCCTTGTGTTCATCTCTTGATCACATTCAATTATACAAACCAAACAAAAAACGTGGTGAATGCTTTTGAAGCTGATTTGGGTTTCATGAACACAAAGGCTTACAATAAAAACTCATTATATTACTATGCCTTAGCAAGCACAATGAATTAAGTTTAAGCCTCTTTTGTTATAATTTGTCATAGCTCTTGTGCATGTTGGGAAATTTTCAACATGACATTTTCATGCAAATGACATTTATGTGATATTCAAATAAACATTAATGTTTTATAACGACTTGCAAATATTGAAGCAGTTTTGATCATAATTGTTAATGTATCCATGAGACAAATGTTAGGTGTTTATTACAAGATAATTAGTTTTTGTAGTTTGTCATGTGTGGTTGGAGTCGTGTGCAGTGTGAACATTTTATGTTTTTATTTTAAAAATATGTTCTAAAGTCTCATTTTTCATGTTTTTAAATTCATGTGCATGTTTTCATGTGTGTGGCTTTGTTAGATTCGATAAAGTTGGGCATCAATTTAGCAATGCATGATACAAAATTAATAACTCAATTGTGTTAATCAATTTGACCATGTTACCCAAAATGATGAAGTTATTCATAGTTGAACTCACATGCACCTTGGAGGATGAAACAATTTTGTAAAATTGTAAAAAAGTTATCCCAATTTGTAGCATGTATTAAAAGATCTACACTAGTAGTGAAGAAAGACCTCTAGCCCATAATCTCATTTGTGGAGTTGTTACAATTGCAAGTGGGTTTGATGCCCAATTAAATACACACTTGAAAACACACATATCTAAATTATAATTTTTTTTTTAGTTTGGGAACAATTTTTTTTTTGGGTGCAAAATTTCACATTAATGGGCAAAATTGGACATTTTTAAAATTAAAAATTCAATGACTTTTTTGAAAATTCTAAATTTCAAATAGAAAATCCAAAAAAAAAATCACCATATTTTTATACATGGTTCAAATATGTAGCAAAAGAAGAAGAAAGGATGTTTAAGATGTTTTTTCCTTTTATATTTTTAAATAATTAGCCAAATTTGGGCTAATTCAATTTACAAATGATCACCACCTTGGCTAAATCACAAAATTGAAAAAGAAATCACTACTTGGGGGGCAATGCTCTTTTTAAAAACATTTGAGAAGTTGCTAAAGTGGTGATCATGCATAAGAATGTTTAGCCAAATTTGGTGAGATTCTTAATATGAAAGTAGAGAAATCTTAAGCTCCTTTTCATGTTGTAGGCAATTGTGGTGATTTTTGGCAATTTTTAATATATATATATATTTTTGGGGCCGTTTTATATTTATATTATCAAATAACAGGGAAATTTTGACAGAATATTCCTTTTCCAAAATATTTATGGCTAAATGAGGAAAATATGCCACAAAAAAAATTAAAAAAAAATCTTGGGGTCGGATTTCTTAGAATTTTAATTTAATTTAATTTTTTTTGGCTTTTCATGAAATTCCTCGTTCTCATTGGAACTGTGAAAAACATGGTTTTTAGTAGGTAGGTAGAGTAGAACACGTGGAGGCTAGAGTAGGTACCTATAGCTTTGTAGGCTGAAGGGCGGAGATACCTACTACTCTAGGTATCTACTGACCGTTGCAGTCACGGAGGTTCCACGGGACGGAGCTCTCTGGCTATGGCGGAAGATGCTCCGTCTTTCTTCCCATTTCTGTGATTTTTTTGGGAGCTTTCTTTGTGGCGCTGGGGGATTTTTCGCAACGAAAATCGACTTGTGATTTTCCCTCCTTTTTTCTCGATTTTTTTGGTTTTTTTTTTGGCCCTTTTGGTTTTTGCTGCTGCTACGGGTTGTTTGTGCGTTGAAGGCGTTGTTTTTGTTTCCTTGGTTGTTTGTTCTGAGTCCTTCCTTGATGATGACGGAGTATGCAACTGCCTCAATAAATCTGTTGTTACAATAATTGTTGTTGTTTTTTTTTTTTCCTCCGGCTTTGTTTCCATGCCGTTGCTTGTTGTAATTCTGTGGTCGTAGAGCAGTGTTGTCTTGCTTTTGTGGCTCTGCTTTTTCTCCTTCTCGTCTATGTTACTTCGATGCGATGCGACGCGATGCGGAGCAAGCGCTCTAGAGATCAGATGTAGTAAAACAATTCGGAGGTTTTGAAGTCGCGTAGGGAATGTGACGTTAGTCTGCGGAGATCCAGAGTCAAGACGTTGCAGCGAGGTGGAGGGACGACGAAGAGGTGAGGAAGAAGAGCCGGGAAGGTCACACCGACTGGGAGAATTTCCGATGTGTCCAGAATTGACGGAAGATTTTTGAACGAGAGCCTTACTGTTTTTCTCTGTTGATGCGAAGACTGGGGGTGCTGTGCGGGGGACGAAGATTGACAGGAAAAGCTTTTGGCTGCTTTTTTGCTCAATCGTCGTATTGCATTTTCTTGAAGACGAAGGATGTCAATGAAATCTGATGATCAGGAAGAAGTCTTCCAGGATCCATGTGCTTTTCAATCTTCTAAACGCCGAGCACAGCACTCTTGGCAACAGACGAAGGAGGACAATCTTCACGACAGGATTGAGTTGAACATAGGTGGCCAACGCTTCGAGACGACCAAAGATACTCTTTGTAAAGGCAGCGAGATGCTCGCAGCTTGGCTCAATCGCTTTTACTCTAGCAACGGAGTGATTTGGATAGATCGGGATGGTGACAGATTCGCACACATCCTCAACTATCTTCGAAATGGAACGGTTTGGCTAGACGATGTCCCGTCCCTGCGAGGACTCCAAGAAGAGGCGCTTTATTTCGGTATTGCGAGTTTGCAGAGACAATGCGAGGAAATGATTCAAGCTATAGAAGCGAAGGAAGAGGAGAAAGCGTCAAAGCGCTCCCATGAGCTCCGCAGTGCACTCCGAGAGGTCCTGGAGAATGCCAACTTCACTGTCACTTGTCCGCAAAAAGGAAAGGTGCTTGCTCTCACAAGAGGTACACCGTTGACATGGACACATGAGCATGTATTCCAGACAGACCTAGACTTTTAGCAGCTTCTTCATGCGGTGTCGTGTTTTTTAGGGTTTCCCCATCGGCAAGAAAGGGAGGAATACTGTTTCCTCAGTAGCAGTATGGATGGAAAAGATAGTAGCAGTACTCCCTACAGTGTAAAAGATATGTTTCGACAAGAGATATATACGAGTCAAAAATATAGCATGATAACTCTCATACAGTCATACCAAGCCTCTTTCAGATTCAAGAGAATAATAAGTCCCCCGTGCTGTCTACATTCCCCTAAGCCATACCCAACAAGTATATGGCAAGATGGGCAATTTCTAGGGTTGCACAATTACAGTGCAGTGAGCAAGATCTAGGTTAGATCTCATTCAAACTCTTGCTAATCTGTTTTCTCTTCAAAATTTTAGATTTTGTTGAGGAGGGTGCATAAATGTACTGAGGAAGTGATCTCCTTGTTTGCATGAAACTGGTTTGAGTCACTGTAATCTTTTAAGAACTTGCTCTGCCTCAGATAAGTTAGCTGAAGAAGGTGAGAGAATGTCATAAACAGGAGCTCTGATTTTAGAAAACACAATTCAATCTGCACATTTGTTGGAATAGGGCCCTAATAATGCAGAAGAGCATTGAGACAGCCTTTGTATTCTATGATCTGACTTGCACAGCAAGCAGTTTATGTGTGCATGCTTTTTATTCTTGGGACCCACAAGGGGTGGAGTTTGACTTGGTTAGTATTTAGTATAAGTTGGGTCTCTGGTCTGAGCCCCTCTTTACTTCACAAGGATGACAGAAGGGATATGAAATACGGGGTCATGTCAATTGTATGCTTGTCCTTTTAATTTGCCTGAGTATGAGTGGTAAAGGTGACAACTTGCATGGTGCTTGCTTATGTGTCTTTGTCCAGTGCTCATTGCTGCTAGCAGTGTGAATGCTTGTTCAATTGTTTTACAGCTCTGTTGAATCTTAATAGGTAGGTACATGGAGCTGATGGAACCAGCTAAGTTAATCCTGTGGTTTATCTGGTGAAAGTAATCTTCAAGGTCATCTTTTCTAAGTGTATAATGGGGATTTAGACATGGACTGGGCTGACATACTGCTGTCCTATCAACCGGAGAGAGTTGCAATAAGAAATGCAGTTCACCATCAGGGGATCAAGAAGTGTGTCTTGCACATCCACCATTTTCAATCTCCATCCTGGAGTTTCAGGCTACAAAACATGTACATGGCTGATTGAGGCTGTGAGCAACATTGCAGTTTTTTGAAGGTAAGTAAGTGGGTTGTGTGTTCTTACCTGCCCAAGATATGTGCCTGCAAGAACATTGTTTTCTCTTTGATACCCAGGACCTTAGGGGTATTGATGTGTACCCTAATTGCCTTTTGTCAACCTCTCCAGGATTTGACACATGTTACACTAAGATATCCATACTGACAGCTGCTAACATTCTACAAATCTTTGTGCAAGCCCTGCAATATGCGTTTTGCAAAAAGCTATTGATTTGCATGTAGTTTGTGTAGAATTAGAGTTGGTACACATGGATACTCATCACTTCAATTAACTTGTCTGGCTGCAACAGATAAAAAGCTCAATGGCAATCATCCATTGGAAGGGCACAATAGTATACTTCCATCTGCAGAGCACAAGATGTTTTAAGGGTAAATACACAGGATGTCACTAGCCAGTTTTCTATTGGTGAAAAAGTTTTGCAACTAGTCTTCCAGCACAGGATTCAACAGGTTGAGAGTGATGGATGGTAACATTGCATGCAAAGCTCAATCTCATCCCTCCCATGTTTTTATTTTGAGCTCATTTTTACTGAATATATGGACATGCTGTAACATTCTTGCTACCATGAGGCACAGGTAAACAAACCCATATTTCTTAGCGTATGCAGGCCCTTAAAGCCTGTAAATCTTGTACTTGGAAGGAAAAAAACCATATGGCCGGAATCTAGTGCTTGAAGCTGATCTCAGTACAAGTAGAGTTCAAGGAATGATTTCTCACTCCTTTCGCAGTGCTAGAGACAATTTTGGATACTATCATACTAAGCAACTAACCTGAAAGAGATCTTAGATGCTGAAGTGGAGGTAGCAGCGCTCCATGCTAATGCAACCTCTCACAGATGCATCTGACATGACATGCAAGTACCTTCAAGAAGTCAAGTTGTATTTTCAATGATGTTAGATTTAGTTCTTTAATGTTGGGGACAAAAACTCCAAACCAAACGAAAACCAAACCCAGATAACATCCATAAATATGGCAATTTTGCAATCAGACTCTATTTCTAGCGCCCACATTTTAACATGCAAAACAAATGAAAATACAATGAGGAAATCAAAGCCCAACCTTGTGGATTTGGTCAGTTCTGAATGGCTCTAGAAACAAGGGTTGATGATCATATACGATTTGCACATCTTGGGTATCCTTCAACTTAGTGATTAGAGTAGAAGTTACCATAAGTGTAGCCTTCATGGAACCAATTTATTGATGAAAGACACTTAATTAATAATATTCAACCATCTTAATTAACAATATTCAATAATTTGTTTTGCTCATTGCAGTTTGTGGATGTGCATGCCTATATAAATGTTGAAAGCCATTAGATACATCAGTTTGCTACTACAATTAGCGTAATCAGTAACCAATGAACTACAAGGGAGTGGAGAGCTCATTACAAATGCTTCTAGATGCAGATAAACTGTTTCAGCATGCACCGATCATGGCAAGATGAAGAGGCCAACCTAGATTCAAGTCTCCAGCAGTTGCTGATACATTAAACATGGATTTAGAGTGCATTCACATCAAATTGCCATCAGGTGTAGTTTCAACCCAAGGAATCATACTAAACAACTCGCCTGCCCAATTCAAGCAAGCACTTCTTGACATTAGAGCATGTTTCAAAGTAAATAACCTGAGACTAAGCTGATGTCCCAGCAAATTTTTTTCCCCTCTTCTTCACATCCAAAGTGCCTCCAAACATGTTTCAGGAAACCTGCCCATTTCTTTTCACAGATGTTAGCCTGAACATATCTAACTATTTCCACCTTTGAAAAGAGCACCTCAAAACTGCCCATAAGGATACCAGTTTTGCACTCCTGAAAGGGCACTGTCAACCTGAAAGTGAAAATTTGTGGAGCACTTTGGAGGTGCAATCTCAACCTGATCAAATCAAAGACTTCAACCTTTCTGAAATTAGACACCAACATTTGTGCAAAATTGTCCGTTCACTTAGACGCAGTGAGAGTGCGTGGAAGAGCTTGGGGTCCTGCTCACAGTTAATATTCTCAAGCTTTGTTCTCTCATAATCCACAGAGTCCTTCAAGTTTTTCCCTGATCCCATTTGCACAGACTTCGTCATGGATCCTTCCTCTTCCTGTGGATACAAGCTGTTCCTTTCAAGCAACAATGACATTAAACATCTGCAAACTGGTATCGTGAGGAGCCAGCAGTCAAGTTCTCCCAAAATCTGAGCTGCTGGCTCTTTTGATGGATTCTTCTTCTGCTTTCTGTTTGTTGTTGACAACATCTCTGTTTCATGTTTGGTAAGCTTTGAGCTTCTTGTCTGCCTCTTCCTTTTTCCGGGCTTAGCAGATATGTTGCCATTGTTATCTTCTACTAGCATCCTCTGGGAACAGAGTCCCTTGGACCACCCCAAAACTCTTGCAACTCTTCCCACAGCATTCAACTTGTTCTCATTCTCTGCTACAACATCATGAGTTGCTTTTCCAACCAAATCATCCTCAAATAGAAGATTGGAGCAAGCTGGATCAGGGAGATGGATAATATAAAGGAGCATTAAAAGCTCTGCTTGTGGCCTTCCATCAGCTGTAATTTCAAAGTATTCAGAGCCCTCAGAGCTGCAGGGCTCACAGCCAGTCTTTCTCCAAATGTTTACACGCCTGCGGAAATGTCGCTGTGTGAAAGACTGACAGCAAATATCACTAACAGTCGCTAGCTCCACATTGACAATGTCAAAAGGGTTATTGGGTTCTGTGAAGCCATAGCGATGTAACAATGCTGAATTGCTAAGCATCCCATATGTGTTGAAGATCTGCAACCATCCAATTGCAACTGATGGTGAAGACAACATCTAAACTAAGCGAAAAACTATATGTGAAAAAGGGTTTGTACCTACATCACACACAATAGAAAAAAGAGAATTGTAGAACTTGAACAGAGATGCAAGTTGCTTACCTCATGGCCTTTTGCAACATCCTTCACTAGAATCATTTCAAGAATGTCAGTGTTGCCCTCCCAATCAGAGGGTGATCCTGTAGAATTCTCCACACCATTCTGCGACGAAGAGACAGCTTCCTCACTCCCTTCATGATGACATCCATTGTTGTTGCTATTCAGATCCAAATCTATAAGAGAAACTCGGAGCACAGTTTCTAAATGGTTCTCATTGGGAGTTCAGATTCTAGGTGAGGGCAGCAAATGTTTCAAACAATGACAAAAAAACTGTTTTCTTTCAACCAAATGATCTGTAATTTAGAAACTGATTCTACGCAAACATATGGATCTTAAGCCAAACACTTAAGATTCCTCTTGTACCATGAGCAGGCAAAATCTTGTAATTGCTCTCACCATTCAAGTGAAGATCTGCCTCTTTTCCATGGAACTGCCCAGTGTCATGTTTGTTTCTTATAGGTGATGATGATAAGTCAGCCTCTTCTGAGTTGGAGTCATCAAATACAGAAGTAAAATGTACATCTTCAGCTGCAGTCTTGTGGTTGAACCTGGGAGAAGTCAATATGCAAGGGTCAGAAGATTCCTCCATCTTTAACACTAGACATTGTGAAGGATATGCTGATGTTGGCATGCCAACATCTAATCCTGAACCTCAGCAATTGTTAAATTGTTTCAGCAGCAACCTCTGACAGGAGACTGCTGAATGGGAGACAAAGGATGCATTAAGAGATGGCCACAATGGGCATCACAGCTACTGTACACATGACAGCCATCATCAACTTTGTACGTAATAACCATGTCAAAGTCTAATCCTCAACCTTGGCACTGTTAGATTGCTTCAACAGGACACCTAATGGCAGAGCTGCCAACATGAAATTACTGCAAGCAGACAAAACAATATGTTCTGAGATGGGCCACAATTGCATCATGGCTACTGTTGTGAATGGTTGTGCCTTCACAACTATGATGCCATGAAGTCCAACATGTGCATAAATGGCAGGCAAGGTATGATCAAGCAGCAGAGACTCAGAACACACGATGTATTGGATTTTGTTCTATATGGTTTTCTGATCAGTGCATCCAAAAAGAATCTTTCACACAGCTTGGTGATGATGTGATCTCCATCTCCACAAATACATTGAAAACATTTCCATCTTCAAAAGGCTTATCTACAAGAAAACAGAAGGAGATGGAATGCAGTTGTGGGGGGAGGCGTACAAGTCAGCCAAAGGTACCATGCCAAACCCATGTATGTCATCAACTTGGAATGCACGTGAAGCAACCAATGTCTTTGCGGCAAGAAAATGTTCGAGTGTGAACCAGTTTTCCAGGAACTTCTCACCATAGAGGTCTTTCAGGATGCCATAACACTCACGCCAATCCTGCTGAATCAAACTTCTGTCTTCCTTGATTGCCTGGCTACAGAAATCCAACATGATGGCACAGCATTGGTTTGCCTCCTCCTAAAAAGTTGGATGTTCAAAACCTCTAAACCCTACCCTAGTATCTGCAGTTTCTCCAAACCCTAAAACTCAGCATGCTGAAAACAAGAGAAGAAGAAGGGATGCAGGTTTAGGGTTTGGCTCTTTGCCTTCAGATCTGACGTTAATATTCAATCCGAGAAAAAAATCTGCAAAGCCTTTGAATAGTTTGCAAAACACACCTTGTGCAGTTCGGTGCCAGCCAGCAAGCTGTCTATCTCGATGAGGCTCCAGACAATGGGGAGTGATTGTCGGAAAGGTAACAGTTGTAAGTATCCATACCATTTGGAAGACTGCTGCTTGCTGCGCTCATACATGACTGCAACTGCTAAACCCAAATCGCCGCCTAACTCAGCCTCATCAATTATGGCTGCTGCTTGGGAGGTCTTCACAGTCAGGCAAGCTTCCTTTGGAATGGTGGCTATGAGATCCCCTTCCTTGAGATCATACAAAGCTTTCACTCCTATATCTGCTGCCACAGTCTTATCACCCTCATAGAAAGCAAGAGCATCACTGTACTCAATGCCATTCTCCCGCATCCAGCGAATGAAGGCTCGTAGTTTCCTACAAAAGATGCCCAAAAACACACACACAAACACCCACCCACCATGCAAAAACAACAGCATCATCATCATCATCCCAGTCACTACATTCTCACAAGGAGCAAAACAAAAAAGGAAGCAAGCTCTTGCCAGTCAGGGAGAATGTACGGACCGAGAAAACAAAGAAGGAGAAATCCAAGTCTGGGGTGCAAGCAAGCAAGAGGAATGCCTGGTTCGCACCTGGATAATTCCATTACTGTTGTGCTTCCAGTATCTTCAAAAACATGTAGAGAGTTCGTCCCAAATTGTCTGCACACGGACACGGGGAGAGAGAGAGAGAGAGAGAACACCAAAGCTCGTAAAACCCTAAACCCTGAACTCAGGGTTTCTAGGGTTTTGTTGCCCATAGATCTCCAAACTACCCTAAAATAGTAATAATAGTCACATTGTTGTTCTCTCTCTTCCTTTTTCTCTGAATCATGGTCTGCGAACAATCATCATCTACAAAACATGCTTGCGAAATTCTCACATCTTCTTCAGAAACAGTTTTGTATGTCTGATGATGGTGATGATGATGATGATGACGCATTCCAGCACAAATTGCAAGTCCTCATTTCTGGAGTTTCTTGGAGTTTCTTCGCAAAAGAGTTGTATTAAACCCCCACCCAACAACTGGAAAAACCCTTCATGGAGACAACAACAAGAGGTACTTACTTGCAACCCTCCCACAGACATTTTGGATGCCATTTCTGGTCTGCTCCTGGGCAAGCTCTCTGGCAGCTTTTACTTGATATAGTTTCATGATATTGGTTGGCTCCTCTGTGTGTGTGTGTGTCCCAAAAATCTGATGTTGATTAAAAAATGTCTACATTTTGAGCATCATTAAATCTTTGTATTTTGTATATATATATATGAAGAGATGAAATGTCTTTCCAGGGAGGAGATTGATCCCTGACTTTGCATCAGGCGTTGATGCAAAGATGTCCATGCTTTGAGCATCATTGAAATCTTATTCTATATGAGAAGATGGGAATGTCTTTCTTACCATGCAGGAGATTATCACTAAGTAAGTCGAAGGAAGATTTTGCACATCAAAAGTTCAACTAGGTACATATCACAATCTTGTATTTGATCACCCTCTCCAGCAATTGTTGGTGCTGAGATTCATAGGTGCCAGCCCAGCACAGTTGTATGCATGTGAATTGGGTATTCATTTTGAGGGTGTCAACACTCTTAAAGCAAACCTTCTTTTGTGGGCACCCTACCTTCATGTCAATCAGAGGACTCTGATTAAGTAGTTCATTTACAAGGTGCTTCAAGAGACAAGAGCGGCAAAAGGATTTCATGTAGATATTGAATTTTTATTTATTTTTCCACTGGCAGTTGATTAGAAGGAGGAGCAGTGCTTGGTGAACCTGAACTGAGAGCATAGAGATCACAAGCTTCCCTCAGTACCTCACACCATAACAAAGAGAAAGCAGGCAGTCAAGGAACAATATTGTTTCTTGCATCTCTCCCCCTGACCCATCACGAATGAGGAGGAGTTCCACCTCAAATCTATGATTTATAGTGATAGTTACATGTCCCACATGGAATGATCAGAAATTGAGACAAATGGGCTCTTGTGGTACTGAGTTGAACAAGCACAACAGCAATGCGTTTGTCAATAAATATTGGAACATTGTTTTCAGTTTGCAGGATGCAAGAGGAATGGTGAAAGAAATGGCTACCTGTCTATCAATGGGTCCAATTGAGTTCACCAATGTATGGACCCTCAATGCGTTTAATTGTATTTGATGTATTGTCATCAACCTCACATCTCACACTATTTCTATGATGACCAAGTGTTGCAAAAACTACAATTGTAATCTGTGCTGCTGCAAATTCTCCTCATATCATCAACTGGATTGTTGTTCTTTGACCATAACACTGTGTTGTCTAGAGTTTTTTGTTCATGGAAAGAAATACCTATTTTTGTGGGATTCCTGATTATTTGTAATAGATTTACATCAGTGCAACAACAATTCAGAGTGTTCAAGTTCCCCTCCAACAACCTATCCTTTAGCATCAACCCAACAAACTACTAGAATGCAAACAAAACATGAGATTCATGTTAGGTCATTTGGATAGTATTTTTCTTTTTTATGGGGTTCAAAACCTAGTTCAATGTGAACAATAGTTTGAATTTTTTTTTGCAATGACGTAGGGTTGGTTCCCCATTAGATGAGTTTTGTGTAGATTGGGTTTTTATGTTTTGTTGAGCCTTGAATCACTTTCCTAAGCCAAACCAACATGTTTTGACTTTTCTTCATCCAATTTTAATGTTCAGGGTCACATCCTGCTCACAGCTAGGGATGCGCTTAGAACATGATGAAGGATAAACATAGAGGGAAAAATGCAGCACACTAGCTACTTTGATTACCTAAAACATCAAAGAAAGGAAAAAATATGTTGAAAAGCAGAACAAATTGGTTTTGCCCTGATGTTCACAATTTGAGAACTCAAATTCTTTTGGTGCCAATTTACAAAATTTTCATTTGTGGACAAGCGAATTAAGAGTATTGAAAAGCAGAACAAATTGGTTCGCTCTAATGTTCATAATTTGAGAACTCAAATTTTGAGCCAATCTGCAAAATTTTCATTTTTGGACAAGTGAATTAAGAATGTGCTTCTTGTGGGTGTGGATGAAGGGGGAGGAAATGTTCCTCCAAAACCCTAAAACTCTATATTCCTTACCCGCCTACATACCTACCTATTAAGAGGAAGGGGGGCAATGTGCCCATGAGGAAGAAGAGTGTGCTTTTCTACTCTTCTTCTTCTTCTTCTCTTTCTCTTTCTAATGCGCAGCAACAGGAGCTTTGTCGCTTACAGATTTCCAGTTGTACAGTAACTTGAGAAGGGAGCCAGCTTTGCGCTTCACGCGCGGTGTGCTTCCCATGGTGAACAAATTGTAGGTGGATGGAACCACACTGCTGCTTTTGACAACAGTTTTGATGACGGCATCTCCTCCAATCTTGCACAAAGAAAGCAACACAACAATAGCGTGCTCCTTCGCTTTGGAAGAAGCAAACCTCAAGAGCTTGACCAGAATCGGGATGGCACATGCATCAGTGATGGCAGTCACACCTTCGGTTGTTTCTGCTACCAGAGCCAGTAGTGCCAAAGCTTCTTCGACGATCGCTGTTGTTTCTTGTTCTTCTTCTTGGTCAGTAGTAAGAAGAAGAGAAACCAGAAGTGGAACGACTCCTGCTCTCACAATGTTTGCTTGGTTTCCTTTGTATATTGCAAGGTTGTATAGCGCTGTGGTTGCATCTCTTTTGCCCCTGCTTGCTGTGCCTTCCCGAAGAAGAGTGACCAAAGCGGGAATAGCGTCTGGTGTATTGCCGATCACGACTTTGAGATCATCATTGACGGCAAGACTGAAGACCGTCGCTGCGGCATTCTCCCGTGATTGCATCGTGCTGCCATTTTTTAAAACCTCGATGATCGGCTCCGACGCGCCGCATTCCACGATCGGCATCTTGTTGCACTCGCAAATGGAGAGATTCAACAGTGCAGTGACGGCGTTTTCTTGTGTCTTCGGATCCATCGACGACAGAAGAGGCACGAGCAAAGGAATGGCGCCTGCGTTCGCGATGCATATTCTGTTGTCTGTGCCACCTTTAGCAAGAAGCCGCAATTCATACACCGCTTGCTTCTGTGCCTCCGGGGAAGAATCACTGCCAAGCTTTTCTGTCAAGAATGCCGCCGTCAGCTTTGTGGCTTCAAGCGCCACTCCATTGTTTGCAAGATTATCATTGTTCTTGCGTCTCGTGCTGCTCCTCTTATTAACCGACTTTTCGAACGGCACTTTGTTCTCTGTGCACCACTGACTGATGACGCTCCTGAGAGCGAAGTTCGGAGTGAGCTTCAAGTCACGCAGATCCTGTCCACTCTTTGGACATGTGTGATGTCCTGCCTGCAGCCATCTCGTGATCGAAGCTCGCTCGTACGTTTGTCCCGTGGCGACAATGACGGGATCGCGCATGATCTCGAGGTTGATCGGACACAGAAACTCTTCTGGCGGACTGATGGCCGCCGCTTCTGAGTCTCGACTTGAAACCTCGTCGCCAAGAATTGTTGTTTTGGAGGACGAAGAAGCTGTTGCCCAATTTCCGAGCCTGGCGGCGGCATCGTTGTCGTCGTCTTCGACAGCCTGTGAAATTCCATACAGGATACACCTGCCGTAGCGGAGAAAGCAAATGAAACTGGTGAGCTTCTCTGCTACTTGTCGTTGTGTACTATTGTTGTTGTGCGATGCGCTTCGCAAATCCTCCAGTCGTTGTATCTCTATCTGACAATCCCTCACACTAAGAAGCTGGAGCCGTGAGAACAGCTCTCGTAAATGCGATATCTCCAGCCTTTCCTTCCTCTCCACCGTGCCAAGCATCGCCAAAACCTCCTCCCGTAGCTGAAGCTCTCCGGGATCCAAAAACAGCTCCGCTTTGTGTACTTGCATGCGCACCAGCTCGATCTGTTCCTTTACCTCGGCTTGCAGATCCAGAAGTTCCAAGGGAAGCGCATCCAGAACGACTACCATGCTCTGTGTCAGGTCATAAAATTGCTGTGCGACGGATTCCTGCTCGATGAGCAAACAAAACAAGCTAGCTTCCCGACAGTCATCCAGCAAAAGCTTCGCTCCGCTCAAGATAGTGTACAATTCCTGGAACGACTGCACAACTGAGGGAGGGAGAGGGAGCCGTAAATCTAGAATCTCTTCGAATAGGGACGCCAGCAGCTCGATCCTGCGCGCGATGTTCGACGCATTCCTCCTCTGCAGCACTTGCGGCTTGCCGCACACTGCAGCGAGCCTAGTCAACCCGAGCAGCGCCTTCACAAGGGACATGGCTGAAGGACTTGGAGGCGGGGCCGTCGCCACCATCCCATGCCGAGGACGCTTGAATATATGCAAAGGCGACAGCCGATGTGCCATGGAACACGTGCTCTCTCTCTCTCTCACACACACACACACAAAAAAAACCTTCTCTAGCTTTAACGCTCACAATCTCAGACTCTTTCCTCTTCTCCAAGGACTGCCGAACAACGCTTCGTCACATGTCGCTCCTTCCACACACCACAGCCTGATTCCTGCTCATATTCAACATACTGCAGTGTCCTTGCTAATACTACTGGCAACAAAACAAACACCACTCTGCCTCTTCTCCCGCAGTGATTTCAGAGGCCCAAAAATTCAAGAGCGTCACACACAAAGTCCAATCCCTCGCAGAAGAAAATCGAAAGTCTTTTCAAGAAAAATGTTCCTGTGACGTTTTTTTTTGCTCTCTCTCTCTCTCTCTCTCTCTCTCTGTGTCTCTGTTTCCACGTTTTCAACAGAGTCTCTCCCAAAAGTCGTGCTTTCCACAGCTGGGTAAGCGATTTTGTTGTCTCTCCACAACTGTTCTTCGTTTGCGAAAGTCCTCCAGCAGATGGATTTTCTCTTTCCAGCAGAAGATTGCGCCTATTTATAGCGAGAGACGGGGAAAAGCGCAACACGAGAAGCACCGCGCAGTGCGCAAGTCGTCACGTCCTTGCGCGTCGTTCCCTATACGTCATCCTACCGTAAATACCTACGTTCCGCAATCAAAGAACCATACAGTCTGTCCTTGTCGCATTCTACCCAAAACGTGTAATATACGGATACGCCATACGCGTAGTAGGTGTGAATGTGGTTCATGTTCTTTCAACGAGATTCTACCAGGCTCAGCGGGTTCTTAGGTGGAATGGGCTCTACCGGGTATATTCCTGACCATAACTGGTGTTCCAGCACCGTTGATTTGCCTAAGTACAGTGTTCCCCATAGGTTATCCACAGCACAAGTGGTACCAAACCAACATGGCAGTGCCCTTTCCAGACCAGAGCTGGTGTTCCCCGACTACAGTGTTCCACATAGGCTATTCACAGCACACGTGAAACAACATGGTAGGGCCTATTCCAGACTGGAACTGGTGGTCTGTTGATTTGCATGACACGTGGATCTAAAAGAACCCCAACGTGGAACCAGCAGATGACACGACCTTTTCCCACCTAAGGGAAAACCTAGAAAAAGTGACCTGAATAAGGTGCATTCACACTTGGAGTTAGGAACTTTAGTGTTGAGTACCCTCTCACCATACTAGTGGTTTAAGACTTAAAAACTTACTTATCATGAAGATTTTATGTTAAACTAACATTCACTTAACATTAAGTGATTGTGGTGTTGAGTACCCTCTCACCATACTAATGGTGTGAGACTTAAAACTTACTTATCATGAAGATTTTATGTTAAACTAAACATTCACTTAACATTAAGTGATCGCTCGCCCATTTAACATTCAGTGCCACCTAGGATGCCACCTAGATTTACATTTAACATTGATTTAACATCAAGTGTGAATGCACCATTATAATAAGACAACCCAGTCTAGTTGGGTATTGTAGAATTCCAAGTATGTATTTTGTTTTGTTTCGGAGACTTGAAGAACTCGATGGAATTTGACTTTCATATTTGACAATTTTGCGCAAGCGGGGGAGGAATTTCCCTCTAGCCTATTGACTTGCTTATTATTTGACAATCTAGCAAGTGGGAGGAGGTGCAAGGCAAGCAGTCCAGGTGCCTGTTGCATAAATCACTTGGATTTTTATTTCCATGAGGCATAGCTTAAGTATGATTTTTGGTGATGATATTAAATTGTTTGTTGCTGGCACTTTGGCCATACTAGTAATTTCATTACCCTTTTTAGCTATATTAATTCTCATAATGGGTTGAACCTTGTTTTCTTATGGCCTATAAGAAGACATCCATGTGAAAGAAAATACCATATAGCTCAACAAAAAAAAAACTGCACATGAAGAACAAGGACTATTTGGTGGTTGTCCATAGTATAAAGACTGGTATCCAAATCATAATATTGGATTGGTACCACATGGTTCAACTTAAAAAATTCAGAGGTAGGTATTCCTCATTCACACAAAGACAACAAAAGTAAAAGAAATATTTAAAAAAATATCTTTGAGGTTTGCAATTCAAAAGACCACAATTGCCACATCAAACCTTGAAATAAAAGGTTTTTGGGGGGTTTTTTTTTTTGGTACCAAAACCCTAGGTTGATTTCCAGAACAACATCAATACGCACATGAATAAATATGTCAAAATTAACCAAATATTTTGTCCATTTGGTCATTTGGTCCATTTGTGCCCATTCACAAATGGATCAAGTGACCATTAAAAACACCAAAAATGTTAGATTTGAACTCAGAGACCCTGATTAAATCTAATTATGGGATATTTGTAATATTTAGAAATAATTTAAATAGACTTTGGGATTGTTTAGAAAACAGTGGTCAACCCCCCAAATTGGCAAATGAATGGCCAACTTTGACGGTGCCAAACCGAAGGGTGGGTGGCTGGGTTGGGGCGGCGAGGGGTGGATGGCTCACAAGAAACTTCTCAAATATCAACTTGAGAAAGCGCCGTACATTAAACAACACTCCCCACTACCAATTGTGGTGAAAGGTAACACATGATAAACGGGGGCATCATGGGTCCCCCGATACACTCAACCAAGTGCTATACTACAAATAGGTCTCATGCCTAAAAGGAGAAAAAAAAGATTGAAGATAAAAGATTTTATTTCCAGTGCTAATAATAAATCAAATCTAGTTTGAGATCAAATCTAGTTTGAGCTAACTTGATGTTGGTGTAAATTCTCCCTTTTTCTTATTCCTTTGTACATTTTCCAAATCTACGATGTGTTTATAAATAAAGTTTTGCAGGGTTGAATCAAATCCCTCACATATGATTTAGTTAGAGAACTCAAAAAAAAAAAAAAAAAAAATTTTTGTTCTATAGATAATCCCTATAGCGGAAATTTTTTTTGGTTTAAAAAAAAAAAAG